>Ga0210384_10005598_pt1 | contig 13613 bp, 11 predicted proteins | sample IncBWH2MmetaG_FD_160574 | JGI IMG/M metagenome (GOLD analysis project Ga0210384, IMG submission 160574) | Forest soil microbial communities from Barre Woods Harvard Forest LTER site, Petersham, Massachusetts, United States - Inc-BW-H-2-M | ecosystem: Environmental > Terrestrial > Soil >...
GGAACGGCCGCGATCTGCTCGAAAAATATCTGCCTTCGGTCAGGGCCGCCGCACTGCGCCTCCCGGGCAGCGAGGTGATCGTGGTCGACAACGGCTCCGCCGATGGGAGCGCGGCGTTTGTCCGCGAGCGTTTTCCCGAAATTCGAATCATCGCGCTGCCGCGCAATCTTGGTTTCGGAGGCGGCTCGAACGCCGGATTCCGCGCCGCGAACAACGAGGTCGTGGTGCTGCTCAATAGCGACATGCGAGTCGAGCCGGATTTCCTCGCGCCGCTGCTCGCGGGTTTCAGCGATGAGCGCGTATTCTCGGTCTCCTGCCAGATCTTCTTCTCCGATCCCAACCGGCCCCGGGAGGAAACGGGGCTTACCGAGAGCTGGTGGCACCAGGGCAGCCTGCGTGTACGGCATCGCGCGGACACGGCCGTTCGCGGCCTGTACCCCTGCTCTTACGGGGGCGGGGGATCGTGCGCCTATGACCGTCGAAAATTTCTGGAATTGGGAGGCTTCGACGAATTGCTGTCGCCGTTCTATCTCGAGGACACCGACCTGGGCTATCAGGCGTGGAAACGCGGCTGGATGAATCTCTATCAGCATGCCAGCGTCGTCTATCACGAACATCGCGGCACCATCGGCAGGCGTTTCAGCGAAGCGTATATCCAAGCCGTGCTGAAGAAAAATTTCCTGCTCTTCACTTGGAAAAACATCCACGAGTGGCGGCGTCTGCTGGGACACTTTTTCTACACGTGGAGCGGAGCCTTCTTGAGCTGGCTGGCGGGTGATTCTCCGGAGCGGTCGAGCTTTTCGGGGCTGGTGCGCGCCACGCTGCAGCTTCCCCGAGCGCTCGCGTCGCGCTCCCGCGCGCTCCGGAGCGCCTCCGTTTCCGATACGGAAGCATTTCGTCGTCCCTTGGCCGGCCATTTCCGGGACGCGTTCGCGCCCATGGATCAGTCACCCGAACGCCTGCGCGTGCTCTTTGTCTCGCCTTATCCGATCTACCCCCCCACGCACGGCGGGGGCGTTTTCATGTATCAAACCATCCGCGAGCTGGCGCGGCTTTGCGAGCTGCATGCCATCGTTTTGCTCGACTATCCCGAGGAGCGCGCGGCGCATGAAGAGCTGGACCGGATGTGCGCCTCGACCGAGTACATGGTTCGCCGGGGTGGACTGCCCAGGGGTGGAGCGGCGCCCGAGCCGCACGCCGTGCGCGAGTTCCGCGACCCTGACCTGGCTTGGCTGATTCACCGGCAAATCTACACTTGCAAGATCGATGTATTGCAACTTGAATACACCGTGATGGGACAGTACGCCGGCCAGTTCCACCGCATCCCCAGCATCCTATTCGAACACGACGTCTATTTCCAATCGATCGCGCGCCGTCTGCCGTTCATGAGCGATCCGGCCGAAAAAATGCTGGCGCGCTGGGAATATCTTCGCGCGCTGCGTTATGAGCTGCGCTTGCTGCCCAAGCTCGACCGCATCCAAGTTTGCAGCGCGGACAACGGGGGTTATCTCCTCTCCTTCCTGCCCAAGCTGAAAGGGCGAATCGACGATGGCTTCCGCGCCGGTGTCGATACCTCGCTTTACGAATTTCGCGCCCAAGGCCGCGAGCCTTTCACCATGCTGTTTCTCGGCAATTTTCGTCACGCCCCGAACATGGAGGCTCTGGATTGGTTCGTGGGACAGGTTCTGCCGCACGTGCTTTCCGGTGAACCCCGCGCGCGCCTGATGGTGGCCGGCTCCGAGATGCCGGCGAGGAATTCGCTGCCGCGCGCCGATGCCATCGAAGTGATCGGCTTCGTTGAGGACGTGCGCGAGCCGCTGGAGCGCTACGCCCTTTTCGTTTGTCCGATTCTGAGCGGCTCCGGTGTGCGCGTCAAGTTGCTCGAGGCTTTCGCCGCAGGCATTCCGGTGGTTTCGACGCGCCTCGGCGCAGAGGGATTGACCGCTCAGGATGGCGAGATCTGCGCGCTGGCCGATTCGCCCGACGAGTTCGCCCGGCGCGTGATCGATTTACTGCAACATCCGGGGAAAGCCGCCGACATGGCCTGCCGCGCGCGCCAGGAAGTCGTGGCGAAGCGTGATATCCGGGCAATGACTGAGCGTATGGTGGATTGCTACCGCGCCGAAATAGCGAGAATGCGGGGAGCCACTACTTCCCCTTGAAAGCCTTGGCGAGTTTGTCCGCGATCCGGTCCGCCGTGCGGTTCAGGTCGGCCGGCGCCGTCCCCTTGGGAGGTTCGTAAGTGCTCCAGAGCACGTCACGCGTTTTGCGATTCACCAGGAAGATCGCGCCCCGGTTGCGAGCGCCCGACGTGACCCTGGCAAACTCAGGCGTCGAGCCATTCTTGTCATCGTCGCTCTTGGGTTTGGCGCCATACAATTCGTCCAGCCGCTCCTCAAAATTTTGTCCGATGTGATCGGTCAAGACCACGTCCGCATTTCGCGGATCGACAACCACTTGCAGGACGGACGCGGCGGTGAGCCGCACGGCCAGATACTGATCGAGACCGCTGGACATCGGGAGCACATACACCGTTTTGACGCCGCTCAGATCCGCGCCAAACGCGCCGGCGGGCAGCAGCATCACAGCGAGCGTCATAAGAAACTGCTTCATGACTCCATCATACACAGGCTATTCTGGTGGAGTTCACTCATGGCAACCGTGGCCGCCGTCATTCCGCACTGGAACCGCCGCGAGCTGCTGGTTGCGCTTTTGGAGAGTCTGCGCGCGCAGCTAATCCCCTTCGATGAAATCATCGTGGCCGACAACGGCTCCTCGGACGATTCGGCCGAGGTGGCGGAGCGCGCAGGGGCGCGCGTGCTTCGTATGGGACGCAATTTCGGGTTCGCGGCGGCCGTAAATCGGGGGATCCAAGCTGCCGAGACGGACTGGGTGGCCATCCTGAACAATGACGTGACGCTGGAGCCTGCCTGGTTGTGCACGTTGCTGGAGACCGCATCGCGGCAGAACGCATCGTTTGCCACTGGGAAAATCCTTCGGGCCGGCGCTCCGGGGATCATCGACGGGACCTTCGATGAGCTTTCGCGCGGCGCCTGCGCCTGCCGCTGCGGCTCCGGTAAGCCGGACGGGCCTTGGTGGAATGAGCCGCGCATCATTCACTTCGGTCCCATGACCGCCGCTCTGTTCCGCCGCGATCTTTTTCGCGAGGTGGGGACTCTTGACGAATCCTTCGGGTCTTATCTCGAGGACGTCGAGTTTGGCCTCCGGTGTGCCCTGGCTGGCCATAACGGGGTATACGTGCCGTCCGCCGTGGCCCATCATCGGGGCAGCGCGACCCGCGGAGAATGGCACAGCGACACAGTGCGCCAGATTGCCCGCAACCAAGTCTTGCTGGCCGCCAAGCATTTCCGCGGGCGGCCGCTCGTCCACATTGTGGCCGGGCAGTTGCTGTGGGGACTGGTGGCTTTCCGCCATGGACGCGGCTGGTCTTATCTGCGCGGGAAAATCGACGGCCTGCGCGCGGCCCGGCAAATTTCCGAACCGCTGGCGAACGCCGGGCTGACTCCCATCCTCGAAGCGAGCGAACGAGAAATCCTTGAAGTTCAGCAGCAGACCGGTTTTGACAGCTACTGGAGGGCCTACTTCTGGCTGTTGCGGCGATAATCGTCACCTACAATTCGGCGGATGTCATCGAATCTTGTCTCGACGCGCTATCCGAGATGGCGCCCTCGCTGACCCCCGTGGTGGTCGATAACGCCTCCTCCGATGACACCATCGAGCGGGTCCGCACGCGAACGGGATTACGTCTAATCGCCAACCGCGACAATCGCGGGTTCGCCGGTGCCGTTAATCAGGGCGCGGGCGAAGCGGGCCAAGCTGAATATCTACTGCTGCTCAATCCCGATGCCTGCCTAGTAACTCCCCTGGACAATCTGATCGAAGCCACCCAGCGCCATGGCTTGGCGGCTGGCAAGTTGCTCGGCGAGGACGGCCATGCGCAAACGGGATTCACGCTCCGCCGCCTCCCCACTCCTGCGACTCTGGTATTTGAACTGCTCGGCTTGAATCGAATGTGGCCCGGTAACCCGGTAAACCGTCGTTATCGTTATCTCGACCGCGATCTGGACCAACCCGGACCGGTCGAGCAGCCCGCGGGAGCATTCCTCATGGCTCGCCGCGATGTCTGGGAGCGTTTGGGCGGCCTCGATGAGCGATTCCACCCGGTCTGGTTCGAGGACGTGGATTTCTGCCGCCGAGCGGCGGATGCCGGGTACCGGATCGAGTACGTGCCTTCGGTGACAGCCCTCCATGCCGGCGGCCATTCGGTAGGCCAGGTTCCACGCCCATACCGTGCCATGTATTGGTGTGATAGCCTTCTAAAGTATGCGGTGAAGCACTTCCGCCCCCTCGCGTTTCGGGGCGTTTGTGCGGCGGTGATCGTCAGTGCAGTTCCGCGGATGATCCTGGGAATGATGCAGGAGCGGAGTCTGGCGCCCGTCGCTATGTATTTCAAAATTTTGAAGTTGGCGAGCCGGCGCTTGGTGTCATTCCAACGGCCGGCGGCGTAGCGTGGATACAATCTAATCAGCTGCCGATGACCAAGGACCTCGTTTCCGTTACGCTGGTCACCTATAACAGCGGCCGCTTCATCAAGCGGTGTCTCGAGTCGGTGTTGGAGCAGAAATACCCGCACCTGGAGGTCATCGTCGTAGACAACGCGTCCACCGATGGGACCGTTGATCTCCTCGATCAATTTCAAGACACGTGCCGCATCCATCTCAACACCGAAAATACGGGCTTTGCCGCCGCCCAGAACCAGGCTATCGCGCTTTCGAGCGGCGAATGGGTGCTGACGCTGAATCCCGACATGCTGTTGTTGCCCGACTTCATCCAAGGGTTAGTCGAGGCGGGCAATCTCGACCAGAAAATCGGCACAGTCTGTGGCAAGCTCCTGACCATTCAGGCTACATTCGACCTTCCCGAAAAGCAGCTTATCGATTCCACTGGCATCTACTTCACGCCTATGCTGCGGCACCTGGACCGGGGTAGCCAGCAAGTGGACAACGGCCATTACCTGAATTTCGAGTACGTGTTCGGGGCTACGGCCGCGGCCGCGCTGTACCGCCGCGAGATGATCGATGACGTTTCGATCCAGGGCGAGTTCTTCGATCCCGACTTTTTCGTTTACCGCGAAGACGCCGACGTAGCCTGGCGCGCCCAGCTACTGGGCTGGCGATGCATCTATACCCCTTTGGCGCGCGGCTACCACGTGCGTAAGGTATTGCCGGGCAATCGCCATGCTCTGCCGCCGGAAATTAACATGCACTCCGTCAAGAACCGGTTTTTGATGCGGATCAAGAACATGACGCCGGATTTGTACCGGCGAAACTGGCTTTCGATCACTGGGCGGGACTTGGTGGTGGTCGGCGCCTGCCTGTTGCGCGAGCACACCTCGCTTAAGGCGTTCGTCTATCTTTTCCGCAACTGGAGGCGCGTGCTGATCAAGCGCCGCGAAATCATGAAGCGCCGCCGCGCGAAGGACGATTATCTCGCCAGTTGGTTCTCCTTCGAGCCGGTGAGCCGGCCGGCGCCCAAACCGGCCGCGCGTGCACTGCCCCACACCCGATCCGCCCGCGGATAAGGATTTTTCAAGCGAGTGCGGTTCGCGATCCTCGGCACACGCGGCATACCGGCGCGCTATGGCGGCTTTGAAACTTTTGCCGAAGAGCTTTCAACGCGGCTGGCCGCGCGCGGCCACCATGTGACAGTGTATTGCAGGGGGCGCTTTCGGAAGGAGACCTATCGCGGAGTGACACTGCGGTATCTTCCCACCATTCGGCACAAGTATTTCGACACCATCGCCCACACGTTCTTTTCAACAACGCGGCTTCTAAAGGGGTACGATGTCGTGCTCTATTGCAATGCTGCCAACGCCATTTTCACCTGGATGCCTCGTATTATCGGCATACCGGTCGCTCTGAACGTCGACGGCCTGGAAAGAAACCGCAAGAAATGGAACCGGCTGGCAAAGACCTGGTACCGGATGTCGGAGTGGCTCGCGACGTGGATGCCGAACGTGGTCGTGACCGACGCCCAGGCCATCGCGGACTATTACCGCGAGCGCTACCATCGCGATTCGGTGATGATTCCCTACGGCGCCGAAATCGGCACCGTCGAAACCACCGAAGCACTCGACCAACTCGGTCTTGAGCGGCGAAAGTACTTCCTCTATGTCAGCCGCATGGAGCCCGAAAATAACGCGGTGCTGGTCCGCCAGGCCTTCGAGCAGGTGGCGACGCCGCTCAAGCTCGCACTGGTCGGCGACGCGCCGTACGCGGAGGACTACATCCGGCAGGTTCGGGATACCAACGATCCGCGGGTCGTGATCCCCGGCGCGATCTACGGTCAGGGTTATCGCGAACTGGGCTCCCACTGCTTCGCCTATATTCACGCGACCGAGGTGGGCGGAACTCACCCGGCGCTCATTGAAGCCATGGGCCGCGGCGCGCTGGCGCTGTATCTTGACACTCCCGAAAACGCCGAGGTAGCCGGCGGGGCCGGATTGCCCTTCACGCATGGAAATCTGACACAGGTGCTAGAAAGCATGTTAAGCATGAGCGAGGAACAGCGCGATTCCTGGCGAGCGCGCGGAGTCGAACGCATCCGTTCCCGCTATAGTTGGGATGCCGTGACCGACGCGTACGAAAAACTGCTGGTGAGAATGGCTGGAAGCTGATGAGAAGTTGGGTGGAGGTGTCGCTAGCGAAAATTCGCGCGAATTACGCCGCCGTGCGGGCGCTGGTCTCCGATTCGGTGGACGTGATGCCGGTGGTGAAAGCCGATGCCTACCGTCACGGCGCGATCGAGGTTTCCCGAGCGCTCGAAGCAGAGGGCGCTGGGTGGCTGGCCGTATCGAGCGTGGAAGAGGGAATCGCCTTGCGCCAGGCCGGCCTACGTTCGCGAATCCTCGTCATGGCCGACTTCCTGCCGGAGGGACGCCCGGCGCTGGCGGAGTTTCATCTGACGCCGGTCATCCCGTCGCTCGAAGATTTGAGCGACGCACGCGTGCCGTATCACCTCAAGATCGACTCCGGAATGGGCCGGCTCGGCACACGCTCTTCCCCGGAGGTGATTGCGCGATCAGTCGCAGCCGCCGTCGCATCCACAGGAGTCCCCCTGGAAGGCTTGATGACGCACTTTGCGTCGTCTGGCAATTACGATAGCAAGCAGACCGAGGAACAGCTCCGGAATTTCGAGCGGGTTCTCGCAGCCCTGCGCGAGGCTGGACTCACGCCGCGCTACGTCCACCTGTCGGGCACCATCCCCATTGCATACCGGCGCGTGGAGGCCTGGGGCAATCTGGTGCGGCCCGGGCACGCCATCTACGGCTACGTATCCCCGGCGCGTGGCGGGCCCGCGAGAGCGCTCAATGTGACTCCGGCGCTCACCTGGAAGGCAACCGTGCTCGCGGTTAAGGAAGTGGAAGCAGGCGCGCTGATCGGCTACGGTGGCATTCACCGCGCCGCGCGGCCGATGCGCATTGCGGTGCTGGCCGCCGGATACGCCGACGGCATCCCTCACCGTCTGGGCAACCGCGGCCACGTGATCGCCAAGGGCAAGCTCGCTCCCATCGTCGGCGCCGTGTCGATGGATCTCACCACCATCGATGTGACGGCCTGCCCAGAACTGCGCGCCGGCGATGCCGTGACGCTGCTAGGGTCCGAAGGAGCCGTTTCCATCGACGCCCAACAGATAGCGCGCGTGGCGGGAACAATTTCTTACGCGGTCCTGTGCGGCATCCACGCGCGGGTGAAGAGGGTGTACGTGGACTGAGGTCCGCTTTTTCCCCCTGCAAATTTCACCCTTTTTATGGGGTCTTGCACGGGATCGACGCCCGGGTGAAACATTTGTATTTGGCTTGACGTCTTCGAGCGGCTGCAACATCAGAAACACGACGCACAACAACGATGGCCACATCTGCAGGATCAGCCATGATTAGGACAAAAACCTCATAATCGGCCGCAAACACCAGCGCAGTGAGGATGAGAAGGCCCTCAAGGAGCATAAAAGTATGCATCCTGAAACATATTATGCAGTTCGCTGGGGCCGATTCCAAACTGTCCGGGACCCTGGGCATACTCGTGCAGGCTACGAAATGTGGGATCGCTTGGGCTCAGAAGTGAGATGCTGCCCGAGAGAGTATTCCATAGTCCGAGTTCATGAAGGATCTTGTGCAGGCGTCGATATCCTTCCAACGACCCGATGCGGTCGATCAGTTTGGATGCGATTACCAAGCGCCAATAGCCGGACTCCGGAATGCGGTACCAGAAGGCGGTCGAGATCGGGAAATGCTCCCGGCGTAAGGCCTCGACTATCGCTCGTCCGGCGTTGATCTGCTCGTCTACCAGTACTTGGACAAACACTGCAAAACTCCATGTTGCCTATCTTCGATCGCCAACAGAAACTCCTTTGCGGTGTGCGCCGCACCTACACCACGGATCTCATACCGAACATCATTTGGCTTCCAGTCTTTCACGACCCCCCAGTAGCCATCAAGCGTGGGGTCGTTGCGACGGTCTTCCTGGAAGGATTTCTCTATTCCGGCTTCCTTCAAGAGGAGCTCCAGCTCATGCGTATATAGATTTCTTGTGTCTCTTCGGGGGAAATCGTACCGCAGAGTCTTCCGCGCAATGCAAGCCTTGAGAGCACATTCAATGACATAACCCGCGAAATAGTGCGCCGCATCATACCGCTTGGCCTTCAACAGAGCTCGAGAATCGAGAAGCCGCGCGTCAGCCAGTCTCTGGAGGGCTCGTCGATTCATTTCCTACACGTCCAGATTCCTCACGTCCAGAGCGTTATCCTCGATGAACTTGCGGCGGCTCTCGACGTCCTCACCCATGAGCGTGGTGAAAATCTGGTCGCTCAACACCAGGTCTTCGAGCGAAATCTTGAGCAGCGTGCGGGTCTCGATGTTCATCGTGGTCTCCCACAACTGCCCGGCGTTCATTTCGCCCAGGCCCTTGTAGCGCTGAATGGTGACCTCGCGCGTGCCCTCGTTCTTGACGTGGGCCAGCAGCTCGCGCCAGCCGGCGAGCGTCTCGCGGTGATTTTCGCGCACCACCACAAAAGGCGGACGGTTAAACTTCGCGGTCTGCTTGGCGAGCGCGCGCAAACGCCGGTACTCGGGGGCGCTGGCCAGCTCCAGGTTTACGGTGCGTTCCGCGTTGGTGGGGTCTTTGTAGGTCACCATCCAGGCCGAATGCTCTTCTTCACGCTTGATCTCAGTCTCGATCTTCTGCTCTTTGAGAGCATCGTAAACGGCACGAAGGTTTTTCTCGTCCGTGAAATCGGCTTTGGAGTCCAGCGCCAAGTCGGCTCTGGCCAAAATCTCCACCACGCGCGGCTCGCGCAACCGCCGCTCCAAGCGGCGCCAGGCAAGCTGCAGCTCGTCGAGCGACATCAGGTAATTGCGCAACTCGGTGCCTTCCAAAACCGCTTTGTCCGTCAGTTCGACCCTTAAGTTCTCCGTGGCCCGGCGCAGGATCTCGCGCGTAAATTCCTTGTCGTCCTTGATGTATTTCTCCGATTTCCCCTTCTTGATCCGATACAGCGGCGGCTGCGCCACGAAGATGTGGCCGCGCTTGATCAGCTCCTGCATGTGGCGGAAGAAGAACGTCAGCAGCAGCGTGCGAATGTGCGACCCGTCCACGTCGGCGTCCGTCATGATGATGATCTTGCCGTAGCGGATCTTGCTCGCGTCGAAATCGTCCTTGCCGATGCCCGCCCCGATGGCCGTGATCATGGCGCGAATTTCTTCGTGCCCCAGCATTTTGTCGTAACGGGCTTTCTCCACGTTCAGGATCTTGCCCTTGAGCGGAAGGATCGCCTGGTAGCGGCGGTCGCGGCCGCTCTTGGCAGTGCCGCCGGCCGATTCGCCTTCTACCAGGAATAGCTCGCAACGCTCCGGATCGCGCTCCTGGCAATCGGCCAGTTTGCCGGGCAGGCCACCGGAATCGAGCGCCCCTTTGCGCCGCGTCAGGTCGCGGGCCTTGCGCGCGGCCTCGCGGGCCCGTGCCGCGTCAATCGCCTTCGAGACGATCTTGCGCATGACGCCCGGGTTCTTGTCGAAAAACTCGCCCAGCTTTTCGTTGATCAACTGGACCACATACCCTTGAATATCCGAGTTGAGCTTGCCCTTGGTCTGTCCCTCAAACTGCGGCTGCGGCAGTTTCACGCTCACCACCGCGGTAAGGCCCTCGCGCACGTCGTCGCCGGTGAGATTCTCCTTCACATCCTTGAACAGCCCCGCCTGCTGGCCCGCGGCGTTGATGGTGCGGGTCAGTGCGCTGCGAAAGCCGCTCAAATGCGAGCCGCCGTCCACGGTATTGATGTTGTTGGCGAAGCTGAAGACCGACTCGCTGTAGGAATCGTTGTACTGCAGCGCCACTTCCATGGCGAGAACGCCTTGGGACAGTTCACGCTCGCCTTCGAAATAAATCGGCTTGTCGTGCAGCACGTTCTTGCCGCGGTTCAGATGCTTGATGAATTCGGCGATGCCCCCGTTGAACAGGAATTCCGATTCGCGCGCGGGCTCCTCGCGCTCATCGGTGAGTGTGATCTTCAAACCCTTGTTCAGGAACGCCAGTTCGCGCAGCCGCGTGGCCAACGTGTCGAAGTTGAACTTGGTCACGTCCATGATCGAACCGTCCGGCTTGAAGGTGACCTTGGTCCCCGTCTTGCGCCCCGCCTTGCCCATTTTTTCAAGCGGAGCTTTGGGGACGCCGCGCCCATACTCCTGGGTCCAGGTTCCTCCATCGCGCCAGATCTCCAGATCCAGCCGCTCTGACAGCGCATTCACGACGCTGACACCCACGCCGTGCAGCCCTCCGGAAACTTTGTAGGAATTTGAATCGAACTTGCCTCCGGCGTGCAGTTTGGTCATGACTACTTCCGCCGCCGACATACCCTCGTCCGTATGCATGTCCACTGGAATGCCGCGGCCGTTATCGATTACGGTTACCGAGTCGTCATCATGAATGACGACGTTGACCTCGGTGGCGTATCCCGCCAGGGCCTCGTCGACCGAATTATCTACTACCTCATACACCAGGTGGTGCAGGCCGGCTTCGCCCGTCGACCCGATATACATGGCGGGCCGCAGGCGCACCGCTTCCAGCCCTTCCAGCACTTTAATGCTGCTTGAATCGTAAACTTGGTTGCCGCCGGTATCTCTGGTGGACATTTTTCCTTGGATTGAAATGGTGTCGGACGCCGCCCTCAAATCCGCATCGGCATAATCACGTAGCGGTAGGTTTCGGCCTTCTCGCCACCCGGGCGAAGCTCGCCGGCGCTGTGCGGATCCTTGAACAGGAAGCTGACTTGATCGTCTTGGACTGCGCGCAAAAACTCGAGCATATATTGCGCGTTGAATCCGATCTCGACGGCCGAGCCCTGATACGCCACCGGGATGCTTTCCTCACTCTCGCCGGTTTCTGAAACCGAGGAGTGTATTTTCACTTCTCCATCGCCGGCGCGAACCCGAATTGCGCGCGATCGTTCATCGGAAAACTGAGCTACGCGCTCGATCGCCGCGCGAAACTCCTCGCGTTGCAGCGTGACGGAGTTGGGCTGATCCTTCGGCAAAACGCGTTCGTAATCCGGAAAGTTTCCGGTAAGCTTGCGGCTCAGCAGCAGACGGTCGCCCAGCCGGAAAAATAAATGATTCTCATCGCCAGAGAAATGCACGATGGCGTCAGGTTCAGAATCACTCGCGAGCTTTTGCAATTCCAGCATGGCTTTGCGCGGCAGCAGTGCCCGGTAAGCGCCCGTGACTCCGGGAAGCTCTCCACTGCTCTCCACCATGGCAAGACGATGGCCGTCGGTCGCCACCATGACCAAGCCGCCCTTCCGTAAAACCAATAGCGCGCCATTGAGTGTAAATCGTGATTCCTCGGTCGAAATCGCGAATACGGTCTTCGTGATCATGGCATTGAGAATACCGATGGGGATCTCAGCCAGGGTCTCCGGCATCTCCGGCAGCTCCGGAAAACTGTCGCGCGACATGCCGGCGATGCGCGTTTTTGAACGCCCGCACACCAGGTTCGCCCAGTGATTTTCAAGTACCTTCACTTGCACATCCGCATCCGGCAGCAATCGAACGTAATCCAGTAACCGGCGTGCGGGGATGGTCCCTGCACCCGTTTTTTTTACCCGCGCCGCACACGAGCAGCGAATCCCTAACTCAAGATCAGTAGCCGTCAGATGAATGCGATCTCCATCCGCTTCTACGAGAACGTTCGACAGGATCGGAATCGTGGTTTTCTTCTCGACCACGCCTTGCGACAGGTTCAGTTCACGCACGAGATCAGCTCTGCTAACGGTGAATTCCATGCACGGTTCCTTCTCGCGGTTCTTCTCTTGAACTGTTTATTGTTAGTCTCTAAAGAGAACCGGATTCATAGGGACTGTTGAAACGTTGATTTCTTTCTAAATTATAGCAAGAGCGAGGGGTTAAAGCTATCAAAAGTTGTGGGTTTCGTGGTGCGATACTTTGCATCGCGAAATCGTTGGAAGGCTTCCCACAATTTGTACATGGTGATCGAGGACCAGCTTGTGGACAACCAAAATAAGTTCAATTGATGGTATCGATTACGCTGTGAATCAACCTGTTCAAATCCGCGTTCTTATGGCGCAGCTTCTCAATTTTCTGAACCGAGTGGAGAACCGTCGTGTGGTGTTTGCCGCCAAACATGCGTCCGATTTCGGGAAGTGACGATTGGGTCAGTTCCTTGATCAAATACATGGCAATCTGGCGGGGATAGGCGATCGCCTGCGCGTTGGTCTTCTGCTTCAATTGCCCCGGCTGCATTTGGAAGCGGTCCGCGACCGCGCGTAACACCGACTCCATGGTCACTCGGCGTTCCTGGCCGGGGATGATATATTTCAAAATTTGCTGCGCCATGGCCAGCGTAATAGGCGACCCTGTCACTGAAGAATAAGCGACCAACTTTACCAGCGCGCCCTCTAGCTCCCGAACATTTGACTTTGTTTTTGTCGCGATATAAATGCGCACGTCTTCCGGCAGCGTGACCCCCTCAAGTTCCGCCTTCTTGTCGAGGATCGCCATTTTGGTTTCCAGATCGGGGGGCTGAATGTCAACCATCAAGCCCCATTCGAAGCGGGACCGCAAACGCTCCACCAAGCCGGGCGTGCTTTTCGGCGTGCAGTCACTCGAGATCACGATTTGCTTCTGATGCTCGAACAACTCGTTGAAGGTGTGGAAGAACTCTTCCTGCGTGCGTTCTTTGCCCGCCAGGATCTGAATATCGTCGATGAGCAGCACGTCGGCTGACCGATAGTGGCGGTGAAATGCCGGCATGCGGTCGGATTTGATGCAACCGATCATCTCGTTCATGAAGCGCTCGCTCGAGGTGTAGACCACGCGCATGGAAGCATATTGCTCCAGCAAAGCGCCTCCAATGGCGTGCATCAAGTGCGTCTTTCCCATGCCAACACCGCCGTAGATGAACAGCGGATTGTAGCTGCGCGACGGGCTGTTGGCCACCGCACGGGCTGCGGCGTGCGCGAACTGGTTGCATGAACCGACCACGAAGTTGTCAAAACTGAACCGGCGGTTAAGTTGGCTGGTG
>Ga0210384_10005600_pt1 | contig 13610 bp, 10 predicted proteins | sample IncBWH2MmetaG_FD_160574 | JGI IMG/M metagenome (GOLD analysis project Ga0210384, IMG submission 160574) | Forest soil microbial communities from Barre Woods Harvard Forest LTER site, Petersham, Massachusetts, United States - Inc-BW-H-2-M | ecosystem: Environmental > Terrestrial > Soil >...
TCGAAGACGATCCCCTCGAAACGCAAACCCTCAAATTCCTCGCCGAACTGATTGTCCAGGACGTCTCCTTCACCAGCATGGCCGACGCCCTAAACATCCGCGATTACCGTACGCGCGACGGCCGCCCCTGGACCTCCGCCGCCGTCTTCCGCCTCATCCCCCGCTTGATCGACGTCGCACCGCGCATCCTCTCCGGCAACGAATGGGAATCCCGCAAGAAGCAGCTTTCCCGGGTCCCCTGGAACTCCTAGATCGCACCGCAATCCGGTTGCGGCCAGCTCTCGGCAATTCTTTCTGAGAGGAATCGGCGCCGGGAGTCTTCCACTTCGCTGCGGTTGTTTGACGGGAGAAAAACTGTTTGCTGCTCGTCGGCCAAGTTGGCGGACCTCGGTTGGCCCTACGTTCCAATCGCAAGGTATCTCCCGACTCCCGCTACACCGGTCGGCTTCCATTAGCCGCTCCTCGTTTGCTCGTTTGCTCTCTCTCCTTGACATTCTACCTATCTGAGGCATATATATGTAGAATGTCTAGGAAGAACAATTCCCGCGTTGCCCCGCTAATCGCAGCCGCCATTTTTGTCCTCACTAGCGCACCGGCTCTCGCGCGTCCGCTGGGCAACGAACGAGAAGGCGTGCTGAGAATTGTGACGCAGATTCAGAAGGCCGACTACGAAGGCGACCGCTCCACTCTCGAACGCCTCTACGGAGAGCTGACTCCCTTCAAGGGGAACAAGGAATTCGCATCCCGCGTGTTCTACTGGCGAGGATTTGCTCTCTGGCGCAAAGCGATTAACGGCTTCAACGAGAACGTCGATAAGCGAGACCTGGAGCGCGATCTGCACCAAGCCGCGGAAGAGTTCGAAAATTCGGCCTCCGTAGATCCAGCGTTTGTGGATTCCAAAATTGCCCTCGGTTCCTGCTTCGGTCTCCTCGCCTATGCCGTGGGCAAGAAAGATGCCGCAGAGCAGCAAGCCCTCATAGCCAAGTCCCGACAAGCCATAACGGATGCAAGAGCAGCGGCGCCCGACAACCCACGTCTCCTCTGGGTCCTCGGCCCGGTGTACTGGAATATTCCTCCAGACCGAGGCGGTGGCCAAGCTCAGGCGATGGAAGCCTACGAGAAAGGCCTGGAAACAATCCGGAGCCACAAAAACGCAACCACTGATCCCCTGGATCCCTCCTGGGGCGAGCCGGAATTGCTGATGAGCCTTGCTTGGTCCAATCTGAACCGCGCCACGCCAGACCTGGACGCCGCGGAGCAAAATGCGCGATCCGCTTTGGCGCTGGTCCCTTATTGGCACTACGTCCGCGACATTTTGGTGCCGCAAATCCAAGCGGCAAAGGCAAAGCAAAGCGGAAAAAGTTAATAACCATGCTGACCAGCGTCCGCCGCGCGCTCCATCCGCCAGATGAAGCGATACGCAATCGAAGTTAGGAGAAGGAATGCCCATTGAGAAATCGGATTTGCTCCAAGGCACTCTTGACATGCTTATCCTGAAAATTGTGGCCCTCGGCCCGCTCCACGGCTACGGCATCTCTCTCCGAATCCGCCATATCTCCAAAGAAGTCCTGCAGGTTCAACAGGGCTCCCTCTACCCCGCCTTGCATCGCCTGGAAAAACGCCGCTGGCTTGAAGCCGAATGGCGCGAGTCCGAAAAAGGTCGCCAAGCCAAGTTCTACAAATTGTCGGCAAAAGGCCGCAAGCAGTTAGAAAGCGAAGAGTCGAACTGGAATCGCCTGGCCGCTGCGGTCGCCAACATCATGCAAACCGCGCAATAGGAGTCTGTCATGTCCTGGTGGAAATCCTTGTTTCCAAAAGGCGCTTCCGAAGCGCAAATGAACTCCGAACTTCGCTTCCACATCGACGAACTGACCGATGAAAATATCGCCGCGGGCATGTCTCCCGAAGAAGCTCGCAGACGCGCCATCCTCGAATTTGGCGGCCAAGAACAGGTCAAAGAAGAATTGCGCGACGTTTACCGCGTTCGCTTGATCGAAAGCACTCTCGCCAATCTCAAATCGGCCTTTCGCTTCATCCGCAAGTCACCCACGTTTTCCCTCGCAGTTATCCTCACTCTGGCTCTGGCCATCGGCGCAAACAGCGCCGTCTTCTCCGCTATCGACGCCATTCTTCTCCGCCCCCTGCCTTTCCCCGACGGCGACCAGCTGATGGAGCTGCGTCAGTACAACCCCAAGATGAAGAGTCCTCGGACCCGCTTGGCCCCTATCCGGGTCGAGGACTGGAACCGCATGAATTCCACTTTCCAAGCGATCACCGGATACTACACGGAAGACGACTCCGAAAGTTCCGGCACTCTCCCCGAGAAAGTGACGCAAGCCTTCGTGGCTCCTCGCTTCTTGCAGGTATGGGGAATCTCGCCCGCCCTCGGCCGCGATTTCAGTCCCGAAGAGGAGCGCTTTGGCGGGCCCGACGCCGTTCTTATAAGTGATCGCTTGTGGAGGCGGCGCTTCGACGCCGATCCAACGGCTGTCGGAAAAAAACTGCGGATCAGCGGGCACTCGTCCCCGATCATCGGGATTATGCCTGCGTCCTTCTTGTTCCCTGACCGTGACGTAGATGTTTGGTCTCCTGTCCCCACCGACGCGCCGATCGCTCAAGGCAGGGAGTGGACGTGGTACATCGGCATCGGACGCCTCAAGCCGAAAGTCACCGTCACAGAAGCTCGGGCAAACCTGGCGACGGTCCAGTCGCAACTTGGCAGAGCGTTTCCAAAAACCGACGCGGACCTGCTTGTGCGCATCGAGCCTCTCAAACAGACTACCGTGGGGGGAGTCCAGAGATCCTTATGGATCCTGTTTGGTTCTGTTTCGCTGCTGCTTCTGATCGCCTGCACAAACATTGTGGCGTTGCTCCTGGCACGGGCTGCACAGCGTCAACATGAAATCGCGGTGCGCTTTTCACTGGGCGCTCCCCGCGCGGCGATCGTGACCCAGCTCTTGACGGAGACTTTTGTCTTGGCGCTCGCTGGCGGCGTCCTCGGCCTTCTTGTTGCCGGCGGAGCGTCGAATGTGTTTCGCACTCTTGCTCGGAACCTGCCGCGTGTCGAAGAGATTCATCTCGACTCTCGAATCGTGCTCTATTCGTTGGTGTGTTCTGTAGTTGTCACTCTTCTCTGCGGATTGTTTCCAGCCATTCGCGGTATGCGAGGCAACACGTCCAGCTCACTCGCGCAGACAAGCCGGACTCAAGTATCGGCGCGCAATCCGCTGCAATGGTTGCTCGTAGGTGTGCAGGTGGCGCTTGCTGTCACCCTGCTGGCCGGCGCCGGATTGCTGCTGCGCAGCTTCGAGGCCCTCGGCCGCGTCTCGCCGGGGTTCGATCGCAGTCATGTCCTAACCTTTCACATCAGCGCATCCTATGGAGAAACCGCCGATTGGAAGGGACTCACGCAGCGCATCGACCGCACCATCGATTCGTTGAGCAACATGCCCGGCGTCGAAACAGCAGCGACTGCCACGGCACTGCCTGGGGTGCCTTCGCAGTATCAAATGGAGATGAAATTCGCTGAGGGACAGGTCGATCCGGAGCGTAAGATTGTCGCCGAGAGCCGCTTCGTCTCTCCAGGGTATTTCGCCACTATGCAAATTCCGCTTCTTTCCGGCGAACTCTGCCGTGAGTCGCCGGATTCCCTCAAGTCCATCAACGTTGTCGTAAATCGTAGTTTTGCGAATACCTATCTCGCGGAATCAACGACCTTGGGGCGTCATCTTCAGGAGGTCCCTAACAGCGCGTTTCTGCCGCCTGGCGAAATTCGAGGAATTGTCGGAGACGCCCGGGAAGAAGGCCTGAACCGCGAACCTGGCCCGACAGTTTACTGGTGCACGGCCGCTGCTAACCCTGACCCCTTTTATCTTGTCCGAACCCACACAGAGCCCGCGGCCATGGCCGAAACCATCCGTCAAAGAATTCACGAAATCGAGCCGGCACGTTCTGTCTTCGATATCACCCCTCTCGAAGGCCATCTCAGCGAAGCCTTCTCGGAAAACCGCCTTCGCACCGTCCTACTCTCCTTCTTTGCCGCCACTGCCCTGTCCTTAGCCTGCGTCGGCCTGTACGGCACTCTCAGCTATACCGTAAATGTCCGCCAGCGCGAGGTAGGCTTGCGCTTGGCTCTGGGCGCCCTGCGCCGACAAATCCTCAAGCAATTCCTGGTTCAAGGCCTCACGATCTGCTTCCTCGGTTGCCTAGCCGGCTCCGGTCTTGCCGCCATCTTCGCTCGCCTGCTCTCCGGCCTCCTCTACGGAGTCTCCTCCTCCGACGTCCCCACGCTATCCGCGGTCGTTTTCTTGGTCCTAATCGTCGCCGCACTCGCTTCCCTGCTTCCCGCCGTCCGGGCCTCCCGCGTCGACCCCATGCAAGTCCTCCGCGACGAATAACTCGAAGCCGACCCTTTCTTGGCTGCTAGCACCCTGCCTGATGGTGGGTGCGTGATAGGATGGCCGCTTGGCTGCTACCATGATCGGACAAACCCTGGATCACTACAGAATTGTCTCGCAGCTCGGCGAAGGCGGCATGGGTGTCGTCTATCGCGCGCGGGATGAAGTGTTGAACCGCGATGTCGCTCTAAAGCTTTTGGCCCCCGGAACCGTCGACAGGGTGGGACGCGGCCATCTTCTTCGCGAAGCGCAGACGGCCTCCTCTCTAAGCCATCCAAATATCTGTACGATTCATCAAGTGGGACAGACCGGCGACGACTTCTACGTGGTCATGGAACTCATTGAGGGGCGTTCGCTCACTGACTTGCTCACGGCCACTGGCCCTTCGATGGAAACCGTCTCCCGCTACGGCACGCAAATCGCGGATGCGTTGGCGCATGCCCATGGACGCGGAATCGTGCATCGCGACCTGAAGGGCTCGAATGTGATGGTGACGGCTGAGGGGCGCGTGAAGGTCCTGGATTTCGGACTGGCGACGCGGCTTGAGCGAGAGGAAATCAGCGAGCTCACTCTTTCCTACGACTCACTCGAGAGCAAGCTCGTGGGCACTCTGCCGTACATGGCGCCGGAAGTTCTGCGCGGACAAAAAGGCGATCACCTCAGCGATCTGTGGGCGCTGGGCGTGCTTCTCTATGAAGCAGCTGCGGGGAAGCTGCCGTTCCGGGGAAACACAGGATTCGAGGTAAGCTCGGCCATCTTACGCGAACCGCCTCCGCCACTTCCGGCTGCCGTTCCGTACGGTCTGGCAGCGGTGATCCAGCGGTGCTTGATGAAGGAGCGAGTCGAGCGTTATCAGCAGGCAAGCGAAGTCCGCGCGGCCCTGGAGACGTTGCAAGGCGCGGTTCTTCAGAGCCGTCATCCTTCTGAAGAAACGCGTGGCCCGCGAACGCTGGTGCTGCGAGGCATGCAACACCTCACCGTGAAAAATGGGGACGTGCTGTTGCTGGTGGGCACCAACAAAGGCGCTTTTCTACTGAAGTCGTCGCGGGACCGCACGCGCTGGGACGTCGCCGGTCCGTATTTTCACGGCCAGGGCATCTACGCGATGGCTTATGACGGACGCAACGGCCGGCACCGCTTGTGGGTTTCGACCAACAGCCTGATGTGGGGCACGTTTCTGCGCTCCAGCGACGACTTCGGCAGAAGTTGGACAAATCCGCTGGAGGCCACCATCCGGTTTCCTGCCGAGTCCGGCGCTTCCCTGCGGAACATCTGGCAGATTTGCCTCGGCCGAAACGACGAGCCGCAGACGCTGTACTGCGGCGTCGAACCTGCGGCGCTCTTTGAATCGCGGGATGGAGGCGAATCGTGGTCGCTGGCTCGCGCGTTGTACGATCATCCCCACCGCCCGCGCTGGATGCCGAGCAACGGCGGTCTCTTTCTGCACACCATTGTCCCGGATCCCGGCGCCAAAGAGCGGATGTACGTAGCGGTGTCCGCGGGAGGTGTCTACCGTACCGAAGACAGCGGAAGCACGTGGCAGGCGCGCAACACCGGCATTCGCGTGGTGTTCCTGCCGGAAAAGTATCCCGAGTTCGGCCAATGCGTTCATAAAATTGTGCTTCATGAATCTCGCCCGGAGCGATTGTTCCTGCAAAACCACTGGGGGCTCTATCGTTCTGATAACCGTGGCGATTCATGGCAGGACATCGCGCGCGGCGTACCGTCAGACTTTGGTTTCACAATGGTGATGCATCCATACGATCCCGATTGTGTGTACATCCTTCCGGTGGAATCCGATGAGTTTCGCTGCACACCGGAAGGTCACTTGCGTGTCTACCGCACGCGAAATGCCGGCGGTTCGTGGGATTCTCTGGAGCGCGGCCTGCCTCAGAAGGGCGCGTACGAAACTGTTTTGCGAGATGCCATGTCGTCGGACTCCCTGCATCAGGTGGGGATCTACTTTGGAACGCGCAGTGGAAAGCTCTACGCATCGAGAGATGAAGGCAAGAGCTGGAAAAAGATAGTGGAAGGACTGCCGCAGATCGTGTGCGTGAAGGCGGCCGTCATCCAGATGGATGAAGCGCCAAAAGCAAGGCCGTATTCGAAGGCGAAACCCGCGGCCGTCCGGAAGACTCTCGCCGCAAAAAGCGTCAAGCGCCAGAAGCGACGGTGATGCAAGTTTCATTCAATATCCCTGGTCCGCTACGCGGGTTCACGGCAAATCGCAGCGCCGTTCAGCTTGAACTGAAAGAAGGCGCAGATTTGCTCAGCGCTTTGCTGGATCTGTTTCGAGCATGCCCGGGACTACGCGACAGGATTCTGACCGAGTCCGGCGAACTTCGCCATCACGTGAATATTTTTGTGGAAAACGAGAATGTGCGTTACACAGGTGGACTGACCACGCCTCTTCCGGTCGGAGCAGAAGTCTCGATTGTCCCCGCCATCAGCGGCGGCTGAGACCGCAGTCGACTTACGCGGTTACACCCGGGTCCCATCCGCTCCCGCGTTTCGTCGAAGCCGCAACCGCTTCCCTCGACCCTACCGTTTGCGCCTCCGCGAAGACCCCATGTAAGTCTTCTCGGACGAATAAATGCAACGCTGTTGTAAGCCGGCCGCGAAAGCTCTACTCTAATTTGAATCTGTCGAACACCAACTGTGACGCGCAGACAGCCTTCAAAACGAAAGCGAGCAAGATCATGAATTCAGATCTCTTTCTGAAGCACACCACCCGCCGCGAGATGTTGCGCAGTTCAGCCACGCTTGCCGGCAGCGCCTTCCTGGCTCAACTCGTCCCCGGCAGCGTTCTCCGGGCAGCCGTCCCGGGTTACGCGCTACAAACGCCGGCCCCGGCAGCCGACCCGGTAGCAGCCGCCCGTGCCCGCACGGGCGCCGTTCCCATGCAAGCGCAGAATCTCGACAGAAACCTCACGCTGCTCTCCGGTCCCGGTGGCAACGTTATTGTCCTCAACGGCCCTGACGGCAAATTCGTCCTGGATACTTTCGTTTCGCCCGCCTGGCCCAAGCTCAAAGAGGCTCTCGATGGCCTCGGCAATGCACCCCTGAAATACGTCATCGACACCCACTGGCACTTCGACCACACCGACAACAACGCTCCCCTTCACGCCGCTGGCGCCACCGTCCTCGCCCACGAAAACACCAAGAAGCGCATGTCCGCCACGCAAGACGTTCCCATTCTCGGCTTCCACTTCCCCCCCTCACCCGCCGATGCTCTGCCCCAGGAGACTTTCGCCTCAAGCTACAAGATCGAAGCCAATGGCGAAGCTCTCGCTCTCCAGTACTTTTCGCCCGCCCACACCGACTCGGACATCTACATTCATTTCCAAAAAGCCAACCTCGTTCACATGGGCGACACTTTTTTCAACGGCATGTATCCCTTTATCGACCCTGGCACGGGCGGCAAAATCAGCGGCATGATCGCGGCCGCCGACAAAGTACTCCTTCTCGCCGACAACAACACCAAAATCGTCCCTGGCCACGGCGCGCTCGGCAACAAAGCCGACCTTACCAAGTCCCGCGACATGCTTCTCACCGCCCGCGACCGCGTCCAAAAACTGAAGTCCGAGGGAAAATCGGCCCAAGAAGCCGCTGCGACCAAGCCCCTGGCCGATCTCGACGCCACCTGGGCCAAAGGCATGCTGAGCAGCGACCTCTTCGTCCAGGTCATCTATCTGACCCTCTAACTCGCCGGCTCCTCAAGCGTTACGTCGGCAAAAAACTATGTCTCCTCTCTTGCCCAAAGTTCGCCACGAACTGCAAGCCAGTCCGCGTGGTGGCAAAAAGGTCTCCGTCGCCGGGCGCTGAATCAACCACAGACGATTAGAATGACCGCGCCTTGGCCTGCCCAATTTCTGGCGACCGCATGTGCCGTGAGCGGACTTGCCGGGAGTTGCGTCCATCAGTTAGCGGGAATCTCTACTTCCAAAGTTATCTAGTAGCTCACCTAAGCGGGGATAGTTATCGATTGGATTCAGCCGCTTTTTGTTAGACTCAGAGACATTGAGGCTACGGGGTTGACACGACTCCGGAGGAAAGACGCGCTCTTGCGGTCTTTCTGCGACGGCATTTGAGGAATCTCGCCGATATGCGAACCATGAGAGCGACTCCGGATTTGCCTAGTCGGCGAGGCCTTGTTCCACTGGACTGAGAGCAGAGGTTGCATGCATTCGCCAAGCGCCGCAGTATCCGTGCCATGCTCGAACACTTTGAACCGCTGACAGTCCGATTTAAACGAGGTGCTTCTGAAACCGTTCTTATCGAGTTGCTCGAAAAAAACGCCGAAGGGAAGGCCGGTAAAGTAGCGGTGCCGTATACAACTCACATGCTTACTGTCGCCAGATTGCACTGCATAAGTGACGCTCGATGACCCGAAGAAACAAGCCCTTGCATCCGGCTAAACGCCGTTCCGTGCGGCGCTGCCCGCTCGTCGCTTCTGCGGAGGTGACGGAGTTGGGTTCCGGAACGCTGCTTTCAGGGCGCACCTCGGAACTTGCTCTGGGGGGCTGCTATGTTGACTCGCTAAATCCGTTCCCCAAGGGGACGTTGGTCGGATTGAGGATTCTCAGGGATCAGGGCGTCTTCGAGACCAAGGCCAAGGTAGTCTACTGCGATCCGAACTTTGGGATGGGCCTTGCCTTTACTGAAACACCCCCCGACCAGCGGTCACTCCTCGAAGCCTGGTTAATTGAGATCGTTAGCCAGCTCAGGCCGGTTTCCTAGGTTCTCGAGACGCTCTTTTAACACCCCTTCCGAGGCTTTTCAATCCACGCTGCGCGCCACTTCCGACCGCCTCCCGGCCAGCCGAATTTCGGATCCTTGAAGGTCACGCCTCCGGTTTGCGCGTCCTATCGGGCATTTTAGAGATGAAGCCCGACTTCGATTGGCGCGTGTGATGAAGCATCAGCATATCCGTTGGGTCGGCTCGTCAACTCGGAATTTGCGGCCTCACGATAATGTCACCCGAGAGCATCCGGTCGCGCACTCAGTTCCACAGCCACTATTCACCCTGCCCGAAAGTGCGATCCTGGAGGCACGATGGCTTCTGACTGCGTCAGCATCCCGATCAAACGTTCCTCGAAAGCATCGATGTCGTCGCCCATCTCGAGCGTTCGACCCGTGTGAACAAGCCGGCCTCTGGCGATCACACTGATCTCACTGCACAGGCTGCGAATCTCTTGGGCGTCATGGCTGCTGAGAAACGTTGTGACGCTCTCCGTGGCCGCGAGCCGGCGCAGGAGGCTCCACATATCGCGTTTGGCCGGCAAGTCCAGCCCTCGCGTCGGTTCGTCGAGGAATAGCACTTTCGGATGGCCCATGAGCGCCCGTGCGATCTCCACCCTGCGCTTCATGCCTGTGCTATAGGTGCAGATCAGCTTGCCTCGAAACTTGGCGTCCAGGCCGACGTCGTCCAGGATGCGCTCGACTTCCTCATCAGGACTCGGCATGTGACGGATACGAGCAAAGTAGGAAAGGTACTCGCGCGCCGTCCAGGTCGATTGACTCTCACTCGTCTCGTCGCTCACCAGCCCAACGAGCTTCCGCACTGCAAGAGGTTCTTTGACCACGTCGTGTCCCCACAGCTTCGCGCTGCCCGCGCTGGGCGGGAGCAACGTGGTGAGCATCCGAATGGTCGTCGTCTTTCCCGCGCCGTTCAGGCCCAGGAATCCGTAGAGCTGCCCCTTCTTGATTTTCAACGTAACGTGGTCGACCGCCACGAAGTCGCCAAAATGGCGCGTGAGGCCGTCCGTCTCGATAGCGTAGTCCGTGGCCCCGCTCACCGCGTCCGCCTCCAGCGTCGGAAAGCCGCTCCAAAACACACCAGCGGCAGAATCGCCGAGGCTATACCCATTTCGTAGATGGCGCTCGACACTTGCGCATCAATGGCCGCCCGTGCGCTGAACATCCTCATCCCGTTTTCCCCGGCGACGTGATACGTTCCTGTGACGCGCAACGGATAGCGGACGCCGCCGATATCCCATGGCTTGGTCGGAGTCAGCGTCACAGGGATTCGTACCACCCAGCCCGTGACGACGTGGTGTCCATCAGCCGCCGCCGGGCCCAAGTCATTGGCGTAGGTGCGCGTCTCAAGCGTTTCCGGCGCGGGGGCAAGCCCTTCTGGAGAGGCGGTCGCTTCCAGGCCGTTTTCCCCCGCGACTTGGAGATGCACGTCTGTAACGCGCTGCGTGGTATCCACCGGCAGCAAGACCAGCAGATCCCGCCGCACAGGCTCGTCTGTGCCTAACGGGGGCCATTCATCTCTGTTAAGGATCGTGCTGCAGCATCGAGGCGGTGGTTGGCCACCGGGCCATGTCAAGGCGAGGCTGCTGCCGGCCCGAGAGAAGAGCCTCTGGATCGCTGGCGCGTTGGTTGCGTGGGGGGCCGGCTTGTCATAGTTGGTGTCGGCCAACATCACTGGCAGCACGATGATCGCAACGATCACGAGCGCGATGATCCAGCCCTGGCCGCGGCTGGCTTCCCACGTTTCCACGCCCTGCGCCCGCAGAAAAACCCACACGGCGAGCGCGAACGCAACGATGATAACGGCCACCAGACTGATCCACGTCCGCGTCGTGGTGGCGGGAATACTTCCCACGGCCAGCGTGAACCCGAAGGCGTTTTTGAGCAGCACGGCGGGGCTTGCCAGGGTCAGGTGGCCTGTGCGCGTCGCGCCGTTACCCTGCGCCACCACGAGTTCCTGAAGTGGCACGAATCCCGCGTACGCAAGCAGGACGCCCACACCCGTCGCAGCAGGAGCGGCAATGCTCTCCCCTATAAACAGCACGCCGATCAGCGTGCCCATCGCAATGCTCGCCACCAGCAGGCATGGAGCCCAGATCAGCAACTTCTCGAGGAGCAGCGGCACGCCGACGTGATGCGTATAGACCAGCACCATCGGGACGAGTGACATGTAATACGCAGTGGCAATCGTGACCAGCACCAAGATCTTGGCCGTCAGCCAATCTCGGCGTTCGACCGGAGCGGTGAAGACGCTCTCCACAAAGCGATTCGCGCGCGGGCTCGCGAGGAACGCGGCCGCGAGCGGGACAAACGCCAGAGGAACGAGGAAGTACGCGATGATGCCATACCCGTCGAGCCAGGTATCCTGGGTGCCCACCGTGGCCACGCAGCCGACGGCCAGCAGGAGGAAGCCGGCACCGAGCAACGCGAAACGGCCGCGCATCGTGGCTCTGAGCTCCTGGACGTACAGAGTCCCAATCGACATGTCTATGCTGCGCCTTGAGCGCGGCGCACGGTCACGCCGCACGAGGGCTCCTCTAAACGGCCACTAGGATCCACCGCGGAAAATATCAACTCCCTCCTAAACACACGATTAACATTGATTCCAAGGCGTGGCCCCCACCAGCGCTAGCCCATCCTGATTAGCCCACCTGCGTCTTGGAAGCGTCACGGATTCCAGAAACCTGTCTAGAGTTCCCCTCTTTCGCAAATCGGATGCAGGATTCGATGCGGCAAGCTAAATGGGCCCTTCGACTCCGTTGGAGTGTTTCCTAAACCGCTCGTCATCGGGCCGAATGAGGAGAACTGGGACGAGGACTGGCAAAAAGCAGGGGCGGGTGCGGACGGACCGCGATCCACAGCAGCTGCGCCGGTTCGCGTGCCTCGTCAAGCTGCCCCAGCGGTGGCTCCTTCCATCCCTTCCACTTCGACGCCACGCCTGTCAATCTCCGCTCGCGGTTCGCATCACACGAAGAAATATAACGACATCTGGCAAATAGGCCGCTGCTGTGTCGTGTGAAGTTCATCGTCCAAACCGATCCGTCGTCGCACTAGCTGGACGCCCGCTCCAGTCTCGCTACGCTCTCTGCGGCTCGAAAAACTGCCCCTCCTCTTTTTCATGCTTTGCAAAAGACGCAAAGACCAGCCCTTCATTTTCGCCCTCCTCAAAAAAGACTGGTCCGCTAAACCATTTAGAATCATAATCTTAACTTCCATTTACAAAAACACCGGTGCAGCCCAGCCATCGCGTCTGGGCCTTCGAGGCGATCCCTTACTCGCCAACACTACTCATTTTTTTTCTTCTGCTATCCTTATCCCTGGACAACAACCCATCCCGCACCCTACCCGATCCAAAGGAGTCCCATGCAGTCGCTGCGGCTGAATCCGATTCTCAACACCGACTCCTACAAGCTCACCCACTGGTGGCAATACCCGCCGGATACACGCCACATCTATTCCTACGTCGAATCCCGCGGCGGCATGTTCGACGAAACCATGTTGGCCATGCTCCAGTACATCGTCAAATCCAATTTCGCCGGCCAGGTTTTCACACCAGATGACATCGAGGAAGCCCGCCGCATCGCTCACGCCCATTTTGGCGGCCACCCCAAGTCCTTCCATTACGAAGGTTTCAAATCGCTGTACGCGAAACACGGTGGCCGTCTTCCTCTGCGCATCCGCGCCGTCAAGGAAGGCACCGTCGTTAAAAGTCTCAACGCTCTCATCACCATCGAGAACACCGACCCGGAGTTTTACTGGCTGACGAACTGGGCCGAAACCGTTCTCTTGCAAGTCTGGTACCCCATCACGGTTGCGACGCTCTCCCGCGCCATCAAACAAGTGATCGGCCGAGCTCTGGTCCGCACCGGCGATCCCTCGCTTCTCCCGTTCAAGCTCCATGACTTCGGCTTCCGCGGCGTTTCCTCCAAGGAATCTTCGGCCATCGGCGGCGCGGCCCATCTTTTGAACTTCTTCGGCACGGATACCCTGGCCGCCATCCAGCTCCTCAATCAATTTTATTCCGCCGACCTCACGGCAAAAGAACCGCTCAACTGCGCTGGCTACAGCATCCCCGCCTCGGAACACTCCACGATCACCGCTTGGGGCGAAGCCAACGAGAACCAGGCTTATGCGAACATATTGGAAAACTGCCCCGAAGGGGTGGTCGCGTGCGTCAGCGACTCGTATGACGTTTACAACGCTGTCCGCAATCTCTGGGGCGGCGCGCTTCGCGACAAAATACTACAGCGCAAGGGAACTCTGGTCATTCGCCCGGACTCCGGCGATGCAGTAGCCGTCCTCGAAGAGCTCTTCAGAATCGTCGCGGAAGTCTTCGGCTACGAGGTCAATAAAAAAGGCTGGAAGACCACCGTCCCCAATGTCCGTTTCATCCAGGGCGACGGCGTAAATTTCTACACCATTCAAAACATCACCGCACAGCTCACGCGCAAAGGC
>Ga0210384_10005605_pt1 | contig 13607 bp, 10 predicted proteins | sample IncBWH2MmetaG_FD_160574 | JGI IMG/M metagenome (GOLD analysis project Ga0210384, IMG submission 160574) | Forest soil microbial communities from Barre Woods Harvard Forest LTER site, Petersham, Massachusetts, United States - Inc-BW-H-2-M | ecosystem: Environmental > Terrestrial > Soil >...
GCGAGGGCGCGGTCAGAATCAGGGTCGCGGAACCGGGTGGCTCCTCCAGAATCTTGAGGAATACGTTGGCGACGTCCCAGCGCATGGTCTCGGCGCCGTCTAATATGAAGACACGCCGGCGGCCCATCGGCTGGAAGTAGGCTGCGCGTTGCACTGCGCGGAGTTGGCCAATGCGTAGCATCGGCCGGGCTACAGGCGCTTTCAGGCGCACCGGATCGGGGACTAGGACCCAAACGTCGGGATGCGATTGCAGGATGAGTGGAACGCGCTCGATGGTGGCGGCGTCGGCGCTTTCGCCACGCTCGGCCAAGCCTTGCTCGATGAGTTTTTGCGGATCGGCCAGCTGCGCGATGGCTTGGCAGGGTGCGCACTCGCCGCAGAAGTCGTCGGCGAGGCGTTCGCAATTGGCTGCTTGCGCGAACATCCGGGCCAGCGTGAATTTGCCAACACCGCGTGGGCCGGTGAAGAGGAGAGCCTGAGGGACGCGGCCGGTGCGCAGCGCGCCACGAAGAGCGGCTACGATTTTGGAGTTGCCCAGGAACCCTACAAAGCCTTGAGGGCCGGCGGACGGATCGGGCTTGGAGGAGGCCATTGGCTAGCGCTTCTCCTCTACTGTCAGCAGCGGCTTGACCGCGTCTAGAACTTCCGCGGCGATGTCTTCGGGAAGGCGCAAGGAGTTTGCCGTCGCGTTGTAGCACTGTATGGTTGCCCAAGGACGTTGGCGGGAAAGCATGTCGTACATTTCGGCGGCTTCTGCGAGATGGCCAATGCTACTCTCGAGCAGGTCGTGCTTTTCCTTGGTGTAGTCCCGCTCCTGTTTGCGTCCGACTAGATCCTGGGCCTGTTGCGCGGGAACACGCAAATAGAGGATGAGATTTTCGCGAGGCATGCCGTAGATGTTGTATTCGAGATGCTCGATCCAGTTGAGGAATTCCGCGCGTTGTGGGGCGGGCGCGCGGGCGACTTGATGCGCCAGATTTGAGCCGATATAGCGATCGACGAGCACGATTTTGCCGGTTTCGAGGGCTGAGGCTATTCGCTGTTTGGCTTCGAAGCGATCGCCAGCGTACAGAAGAGCGGTAAAGTGTGGATCAACAGTATCGAGCGGGCCGAATTCTCCATTGAGGAATTTCCCGACCATGCGGCCGAACCAAGACTCATACTGCGGGAAGCCGGTGGAATAGACCGGGAACTGCTCCGATTTCAAACTTTGTTCGAGGAGTTTCGCCTGGGTCTGTTTACCGCTTCCGTCGATCCCTTCAAATGCAATCAGTAGGCCACGTGTGGTCATGTGCTCGGTCGTACTTTGAATTGTGGTCATTCGGGCGCGCCGAGAGCGGGAGTCGACGATGCCCTTCGTTGGTCTGTAAGGATACAGCATTCATCGCTTTTGGCTAGAGGGTTTCACTGTGCAGTTATAGAAACGTACATGGAACTCATTAGGATGTAGCGCGTCCCACGGCAAAACGATTTGTTACGAGAGAAGTGTTGGCCGGGGAGGTGTGGGATGGGCGTGCTAGGATTTTGAAGGGTGGAAAAGCTTTCATGCACGACGGTACGATCGGCGAAAATTTGAAGCGCGTTCAGGAGCGCATTGCCGCGGCGGCGCTGCGCGCTGGACGCCGGGCGGAAGAGATCACCGTGATTGGGGTTTCGAAGACGCACCCCGCCTCGGCGATTCGAGAGGCCTATGATGCCGGGCTGCGGCATTTTGGCGAGAATCGTGTGCAGGAGTGGGAAGGAAAGTGCGGGACGCTTGGCGGTCTGCAGGCCACCTGGCACTTGATTGGTCATCTGCAGAGCAATAAGGCGGCGCGCGCGGCGAAGCTATTTCATTGTATTGATTCCCTAGACGACGCAAATCTTGCCGAGAGGTTGAATCGCACCCGCGCGGAGGCTGCAGGCGAATCCGTCAACCGGGCAAAGCTGCGCGTGCTGATCGAGGTTCAGCTTGGCGATGAGGAGAGTAAGAGCGGCGTATCGGAAGCAAAGCTGCCAGCACTAGCCGAAAAAATTTTGGGTTTGGAGCAATTGCAATTAGCGGGACTGATGTGCATTCCTCCTTACTTTGCGAATACTGATGATGTGCGGCCATTTTTTGCGCGGCTGCGAAATATGCGCGACACGCTGGAAGCGCAATTGAGCCGCCCCTTGCAGGTTTTGTCGATGGGAATGTCGCATGATTTCGAAGCCGCGATTCTAGAGGGTTCGACGGAAGTGCGTGTTGGGACGGCGCTGTTTGGTATCCGCGAGGCCGCGGCTTGAATCTAATTCGAGCGAGCAAGAAATTTAGAGACTGTTAAGGAAAACCATGAGCCTGTTCAGCCCACTCGAGTTGCGCGGCATCGAGTTCAAAAATCGTATTGGTGTTTCGCCTATGTGCGAATACTCCGCGAAAGACGGCCATCCGCAAACGTGGCACCTGGTGCATTTGGGGAGTCGTGCGGTTGGCGGAGCCGCTGTGGTGTTCACCGAAGCGACCGCCGTTCAGGCCATCGGACGTATTTCGCCGCAAGACACGGGAATTTATCTGGACGTGCATGTGGATTCCTGGCGACCCATTGCGCAATTTATTAAGGCGCACGGCGCGGTCGCTGGGATGCAACTGGCTCATGCAGGGCGCAAAGGGAGTACGGAAGTGCCGTGGCGCGGCGGAAAGGGAATTACCGTGTCTGAAGGCGGCTGGATTCCGGTGGCGCCCAGCGCAGCGGCCTTCGATGAAGGATATATTCTGCCGAAAGAATTGAGCCTTGCAGAAATCGATCAGGTGGTTGTCGATTTTGTAAAGGCAACGCAGCGGGCGCTGGCTGCTGGCTTTCAGGTTATCGAGATTCACGCAGCGCACGGATATTTGCTGCACGAGTTTTATTCTCCGCTCAGCAATTTTCGGAAGGATGCCTACGGGGGCAGCTTCGAAAATCGTGTGCGACTAGTTTTGCGCGTGGCCAAGGCAGTGCGTGAAGCGGTACCTGACAACTTGCCGCTGTTTACCCGCATTTCCGCGACCGACTGGACCGAGGGCGGTTGGGACATTGCGCAGAGCGTGGAACTGTGCCGCAGGTTGAAGGCACAGGGTGTGGATCTGGTGGATGCTTCGAGCGGAGGTAATGTTCCGCGGGCGAAGATTCCAGTGGAGGCCGGGTATCAAGTGCCGTTTGCCGAAACGATTCGCCGCGACGCTGGGATTGCCACCGGCGCGGTTGGGATGATCACCGAGCCTGCGCAGGCGGAGAGGATCATTAACACCGGTCAGGCCGACATGGTTTTTCTGGCGCGTGAGTCCCTGCGCGACCCCTACTGGCCGCGGCGAGCTGCACAGACTTTGCATGTCAAGATCGAGCCGCCGGTGCAGTACCTGCGGGCCTGGTGAGTGATGAGCTTCCTGGAACTTTCGGAGGATGTGGCGCGGGGAACGGTAAGTTTTCCAGTGCGGGTGCGGCCGCGTGCGAGTCGTGACGAGATTGCGGGAACTTTGGACGGCGCGTTGAAGGTGCGGCTCTGTGCCCCGGCGGTGGAAAATCGCGCGAATGACGCGCTGATGGCGTTCCTTGCGGATGTTTTGAAAAGGCCAAAGTCGGCTGTTAGAATCCTCTCCGGCGAACACGGCCGCAACAAGCGCGTGGAGATTTTGGGGGTAACGCGGCAGCAGATTCTGGATTTGCTGCGGGTGGAAGCGTAAGAACGGAAACGCCACCGGTCGCTACCGCGAAAGGATTTCATGAATCTGGATATTTCGGCGATGCAGCAGGATCTGCGTGCAGCCAAGCTGGATGGCTGGCTGTTCTACGATTTTCGGGGGCGCGATCCGATCGCCAAGCGTATTTTGCAATTGCCGGATGGCATGCGCACACGCCGCTGGTTTTATTTCGTTCCCGCGAAAGGCCAACCGAAGAAGCTTGTGCATAAAATCGAAAGGGCTTCGCTGGAGACCGTTCCCGGCGACACGCTTTATTATTCTGGACTTGACGAAATGGCGAAGAATTTGAAGAAGGCGTTGGGGCGGGCGAAAAAAGTGGCTATGCAGTATTCGCCAAAGAATGCGATTCCGTATGTTTCGATGGTGGATGCCGGCACGGTGGAGTTTGTCCGCGCGATGGGCGTGAAGGTGGTGAGTTCCGCGGATTTGGTGCAGAAATACGAGGCGTGCTGGAGCGCTGTGCAACTGGAATCGCACATGGCCGCGGGACGCGCGATAGACAGGATTATCCAGGAAGCGTTCGCGCATGCCGCCAATTGTGTTCGCGCGAAAAAGCCGCTTACGGAATACGATCTTAAAGAATGGATCCGGAAGAAGTTTGCCGAAGCGGATATTACAGCAGACGACGGTCCGGATGTGGCGGTCAACGCCAATGCCAGCGATCCGCACTATGACGCGAAGCAGAATTCGTGTTCGCCGATTCGCGAAGGCGATTTGCTGCTGCTGGACGTCTGGGGTCGGCAGAAAACTGCGGGCAGTGTCTACTATGATGTGACCTGGGTTGGTTATCTTGGGACCAAGGTCCCTGAAAAATTTGCAAAGGTTTTCAGGGTGGTAAGCCAGGCGCGGGATAAGGCCGTGGAGCTTATTCTTTCGAGTATCCGCGCCGGGAAGCCGCTGCAGGGCTGGCAGGTGGATCAGGCCGCGCGCCGCGTGATCGAGAGGGCCGGCTACGGCAAATATTTCTATCACCGCACCGGCCACAACATCGGCGAGAGCATTCACGGCAACGGCGCTAACATGGATGGGTTGGAATCACACGACGAACGCCGCTTGATTCCGCGTACCTGTAATTCCGTCGAACCAGGGATTTATCTTCCCGAGTTTGGCATTCGCAGCGAAGTAGATGTTTACATCGGTGAAAAAGAAGCGCGTGTGACTGGTGCGGTACAGACCCAGATTTTGCCACTGCTGGCTTGAGGCCATGAGACGGACTGCACCGACGAGATGATGGAAGAAAACGATAATCGAGGTCGGGGAACAGAGCCACCCGTGGAACCGCTGGCAGCGGAACGCGCACTGCCACCCGCAGATATTCATCTCCCTATTCCGTCGACCGACGCCGCGGCGCGGGCTGCAGCGAACGCAGAGTTTCGTAATGAAGGCCGCGCGTTTGCCACCGGCGTTGCGGGATGGTTGTTGCCGGGACTGGGGCACGCGATTCAGCACATGTGGGGACGCGCGCTGGTGGTTTTTCTCGCGGTGGGCAGCCTGGTATATGCGGGCGCCACGATGCGCGGCAACGTGTTTACTTCCACCGGAACCGACGCGTTTGATTATCTGGGATACCTCGCAGACCTGGGCACCGGGAGTTTTTATTTTCTGGCGCGCTCGATCGAGAAGAAAGGCGCGGACGTTTCCCACGCGGGCGGAGATTATGGCACGCGGTTTCTGGCCACGGCGGGCGTGTTGAATTTGCTGGCAGCGCTGCACGCGTATGAAGCGGCACGAGGGCGCAAAGCTTGACGTCGGCTGCCACGCTCGCGCTGTCGCATTTTCAGGCATTTTTGTTTTTCGCGGCGGTGATTTCCGTGTCCTTCGGGTTTCTTGGGCGCCGACGGCCCAAGGATCGTCTGAAGTACATTTTGTGGTCCTTCTTCCTGTTCGTGCTTGTCGGGATCGGCATCGCGTGGCTGATGTACCCGTTCTCGCGCTAGCGAAATGGTTGCTGCCGTTGCATAGCTTCACGCAATCTCGTTTCACGGCTTAATTGACGGAAACTTTCAGCGAGTGCTATCGTAAAAACAGCAATCACGACGGCTGGCCGAAGTAGCTCAGTGGTAGAGCAGTCGATTCGTAATCGACAGGTCGTGGGTTCAACTCCCACCTTCGGCTCCAATATCTCTTTCCAAACCAAACACTTGCAAACTCAGTTCGGGTGCTTTTCCCGAGTCGTTACAAGGTCGTTGCAAGTTCCGAGTTTTTCGCTCGACGCAGCCTTTGCGCTCACCTGAGATTCGCTCACGCTCTTTGCGCGATCAGCGTGCCATCCAAGTCGAAGATAATTCCTGGCTGTCTCACGAGTACCACGTTGGGAATCTCAGAGTCTCAGCTTAGCTACGTCCGCTTTGGCGCCGCGAAACCCTTCCGTACGCGTGGCGCCCTTGGCCTGTTGGTTGATCGTCTCCGACAGCTCGTTGAGCTTTCGATCCGTCTCCTTTTCTTCCGTCAGGGTCCTTTCGAGCAGGGCTTTCGCTTCTGAGTCGCCGAGGAGCCCCGCCCACGTTCGAACGCATCCGTAGGCCGCCATTTCATAGTGCTCAACACGCTGGGCAGCGGAGACTAAGGCTGCATCTTTCACTCCGTCTTCGTAGTCCTCGTCCATAAGGTCCTGGCCTTCTTTAATCAGGCCAACCATGGCTGCGGATTTTCTTCGAGTTGGTTCTTCGCCCATGCGCTCGAAGATTTGCTCCAAACGCAGCGCATGCTGTTTAGTTTGTTCGAGATGTTTTTCAAAACCGTCCCGCAGTCCCGGAAATTTGGCGGCCTCGACCATTTTCGGAAGGGCTTTGATCAAGCGATTTTCTGCATCGTACAAATCCTTAAGTTCCTCAAGGTACAGTTCTCTGAGGGCAAGAGTGCTCATAGCTTTCCTCATTCCTAGGTGTTCAGCTGCCGTGACTACAATAGGATCCCCCCGCACGCTGTACATACACAAACTTCCTGATTTCAACCGCTATTGAATGGGATTCGGAAATACTCGCTGATGAACCTGGACGCCCTATTGTATGCAAGTCTACGGGCGGAGATTCGCATATTGCGGGCGAAGTCATCTTCGAAGCCGCTCCCGTAGATCCTGCCGTTCACGGCAGAGAGATTCCCTGGCGCGGCAGCTCTCACGATTTTCAAAAGCTGCTTAGCAACATCGTCCATGGATTCTGCTGAACCATGCCAGATTGGGCCGGCATTTGTCAGCTCGTAAAGACTGTATCGAAGGGGCAAAAGCACTCCTAACTCACTGATTTATTTTTCGATGATAGTAATCGCTGGCGCGGCATCTGCGGTCGCCACATGAATCATTACCGCCCGCGCAGGCGAAATCGTATAGAACTGCAATTTGTTGACAGGGATCGGGGGGCAAGCTGCCGGCGTTGAAACTGTCAGGAGCGCGAGGCAAAACATAGCGTATCCGGGCCGTGACATTTGCTTGCGCGGCCCCCCCCAGGCAAGTAGTGAAAAAATGGCACCGAACATTCCGAGCATCGAGGCATTGACCACCGTTGAGGTGACGACCAGACTTGCCACCGTTCCCCGCCCGTTCGCCTCGACGGAATAGCTGCCGGAGGTCATCTGGTCCACGAACAAATCCGAGGGAGTGCTCACATTTAAGGTTTGCGTGAAATTCCCCGAGCCGTCCAGACTTGCCAAGCCGCAGCCGTTTGGATTCGCGGGAATCGAAGGTGAGACCGTCGCATACGTGAAGGCTCCGGAGAGGGACGCGTTCGAAAACCCTCCAGCGGGAGGGGACGATTGCGGCTCGACAAACCCGAATCCTACACCTGAACTGGTGTCGAGAAAAAAGCCTTTGTTCTTGTCAATTAGGTACAGAATTCTTAATGAACTAGTGGTAACTCCGTACCAGTTGCTGATGGAAACCCTGCCACTGGAGAGGACGGCGTACGTCGCGCTGAATGTCTGATTCGCTTTGAGGATACCCGCAAATTTTTCATCATATGTGGCAGTTGTCTCACCTTTGCCGTCCGAGGCCAACAATCCTATCTCTGCGAAGGATTGCGACGAGGTGACGTTGGGCTGCACTCCAAGTTGGTAGTAGACGGCTGTGCCGTTCAGCGAGTTGGCGTCGAAGGTCGCAGTGCTCTGCGCGAGGATCGTCCCGCTAAGCAGTCCGTCCGCAGAAATCGGGTTCGTGGAGACGGCAAGGAATTCGTTCGCCGACACTTCGTACGCCGAAAAATCCAGGTTGGAGGTTCCAGAGAAGTTGAGCTTCATGGAGAAGCGGCCATTGCTACTTGATGGTGCGGTATTAGTGCCGGTCAAGCTCGGGTTGCTGGCTGTGCCTGCTATGTTTTGGTCGGCGAGTCCATTAGAGATTGTTCCGGTCCCGTCTGCCGTGAAGGCGCCTGCCAATGCCTCGTGATCACCTGTTGCATCCTGGCCCTCGAAGCCAAACGCATATGGACCGGTGATTTTACTCTGGGCAAACGAACTCGAATCTTGCAATCGCATCGTGCCTGAGCCTCGCCGGCCGGTCGTGCCCGTGGAGTCGTCGAACTCGACGAATCCTCCCTTTTGCGCGACGCCGCTGCTGATCGAATTGAGCACGAACGCATAGGTTCTGGATCCGTTGGCTGTGGCAATCGTCATTGCTCCGCGGTTGTCCGATCCGATGCTATAAGTACCTGTAAATGGGACATTAAGCGCCGCACCGCTTACGCTATTTTCATCTTCAATTCCAGCCGTGATTTTTCCTTTGGCGTCTGCAGTAAAGCTGCCCGCGATTGACATCGGGGAGCCAGAAGCATCGTCGAAACCGCTAAACAAGAATGCATATTGTCCGTTCAGCTTGGATTCACTTGCAGGTGTTGCACTCCCGACATTCAAAGTGAGGGCTTGAGTGGCGGTCAACGCGGGTGTTTCAGAATCTGTCGCCTTTACCATGAAACTTACAGACCCTGTGGCGGGGGGAATTCCGTTGATCGTTCCAGTGGAGGAGTTCAGAAAGGCCCAGGAGGGAAGCGATCCGCTCGCGAGACTCCAGGTATAGGGAGGAATCCCACCCGTCGCCCGAACCTGCTGTTTGTATGCATTGTCCACAGCCGCATCGGGGAGCGAGGTGGTGGAGACCGAAAGCGGAAGGATGGCCAGAGTGAGGTTCAGATCGATGCCCGCTGTGAGTTGTGGACTGCCTGAGTCCGCAATCTGAACGGTAAAGGAGAAGTTTCCACCAACGGTTGGCGTGCCAGTGATCGTTCCGTCGGCATTCAGGCTAAGTCCCTGCGGCAAACTCCCAGAACTTACAAACCAACTGTAGGGCGCGACTCCGCCGGCCTCCTGAAGTGTCGCGCTATAGGGGTTGCCAACAACACCATTTGGTAGTGATGTAGGATTTATTGTCGGGGGAGGGACCACGGTCACGGCAGCAAAGGCTGTTTTCGTGCCGTCCGCTATCGACGTCGCTGTGATTTTCACCGCGAGATTCGCAGAGACCGCAGCCGGGGCAGTGTAGGTTACCCCGATGGTGGTCTGGCTCGAGAGCGTGCCGCACGCCCTGGCGGTGCAATTCGTACCGCTGACAGCCCAGCTAACTCCCTTGTTCGCGACATCATTGGCGACCGCCGCTGCGAAATTCGCAGATTGACCTTGGTCGAGACTCGCGGCTGATGCCTGCGAAATGCTCACCGAGATCGGAGGAGTCGATTGCCCCCCGCCTCCGCAGCCCACGGCAAGAAGAGCCACGCCTAGGCTGGAAATCCACAACAAAGTTCGGTCGCGTCTCATGGCGTCTCCTTAAAACATTTCGGAGTGGACAATGATTTCCGTTGCGGTGATTCCTCGCAGAAAGGATTTGAAAGCGCAATACAACGAGAATCAATCCGGGATACTTTATGGTTAACGGGCTATTCCATTGATGACAGGGAGTTTAGCCGAGTGTCTCGTGTGCTCTTGCGAAAGGTGTTAGACTCTCGCCAGAATCCCGGTTCATTTTCAACAGGCACTTATGCAAGGCCGACGTATTCAATTCGGCGCGTTTGAGCTGGATACAGCTGCGGGAGAGTTGCGCAAACATGGCATCCGGATACGCCTCCAGGACCAGCCCCTCCAGGTTCTCCAACAACTTTTGGAACACCCCGGGGAGGTAGTCACAAAGGAAGAGCTCCAGAAACAAATCTGGCCGGCCGATACATTTGTGGACTTTGATCATGGCCTGTACAGCGCTGTGCAGCGCCTACGAGATGCCTTGGGCGATACGGCGGACACTCCGCGATACATCGAGACCCTGCCACGCAGGGGATACCGGCTGATCGCAGCGGTCACCAACGGAAACGGAAATGAGCGGAAAGTAGGACAGATCGCCGATGCTTCAGCGCTAATCATGCCAGAACAATTGGCTCCGGGCGGAAGGACTTACAAACCGATCCTGCTGGCAGCCAGTGGAATTCTCGTTGCACTTCTGGTTGCGCTGGCAGTGAAAGGTGGAGTTCTGCGTGAACGGTGGTTTGGGAACGCAACGGCACCAACCATCCGATCGATTGCCGTGCTGCCGCTACAAAATCTGTCGAGTGACGCTACGCAAGAATATTTTGCGGATGGATTGACCGATGCGCTGATCACTGACCTGGCGCAAATAGGATCTCTGAAGGTGATTTCGCGCACCTCGACGATGCGTTACAAGAAGTCAGACAAAACACTGCCGGAAATTGCGCGCGAACTGAACGTCGACGGAATCGTCGAGGGGACGGTCCAGCGGTCCGGCGATCGACTGCGCATTACTGCGCAGCTCATCCACGCTCCGACCGACAAACATGTATGGGCAAGCAGCTTTGAGCGGGATACGCGAGATGTACTTCCGATGGAAAGTGAAATCGCCGAGGGAATAGCAAAGGGGATAAGAGCGAAGCTCACGCCACAGGAGCAAACCCGCATTGCCGCCGCTCAACCCGTCAACATCAAAGCATTCGAGGACTATCTGCAAGGGGAGTCTCACTTCAACAACTATGGCCGGGGATATAACGACCAAGAACTACGGAAGTCGATCGAGTATTTAGAACAAGCAACCCGAGAGGATCCGAACTTCGCTCCCGCGTACGTCAAAATGTTCCAGGCATACGAGCGAGCGGCAGAGTTTGAACGGCCAACCGAAACAATGCCACGCGAGAGAGCCGCGGCTAATCGGGCCCTATCGCTAGATCCCAACTTGTCGGATGCCCACTTGGCCTTGGGCAACGTCAAGTTTTCTTATGACTGGGATTGGGCCGGAGCGGAAGAGGAATTCAAACGAGCTTTGGAGTTGAACCCGAACAATGCCAACGCGCACGAGGAGTTTGGCGACTACCTTGAAGCTGTGGGCCGGATCGATGAAGGGATGATCGAACAACAGCGCGCCCAGGAACTCGACCCCCATATCGATCACCTTTCGAATGGCTTCTACCGGAGCAGGCAATACACTCGAGGAATCGAGTGGTTGCGAAAGCAAATTGAGATCGACCCGCAGAACGGCGTGCACTATATCCAGTTGACCAATTTTTACGGCGAACAAGGTATGCAGCCAGAGTACATCGCAACGATGGCTACTACCGCAAAGCTCTATGGATTTCCGCAGTTTGCGGAGTCGCTCAGTCGGACTTACGCTACCGCTGGCTACCGGCCTGCCATGCTGGAGTTTTGCGCCAGCATCGAGAAGCTGCAGAAGGCTGGGACTATCTGGGTACCCGGATTTCTGGCGGACTTTTATGCCCGCTTGGGAGAGCAAGAGAAAGCATTACACTGGCTTGAAATAGCTCATGAGCAGCACGATGGAAGCATCGCTTTCCTTAGTTGTGATCCATTGTGGGATTCCCTTCGCTCGGCCCCAAAATTTCAAGAGCTCCTCCGGCGCTTGGGTCTACCGGCCAGTGCAAACGCATCCAGCAACTAAAATTCCAGCTTGATTCCCACTTGCCCTTCGCGCCCGGGCAACACTTGTGTAACGGTGCCAAAGCGTAACGGTCCTTCGGAAATGGCCTGAATTTGGGAAGGGCTGGCCCGATTGAAGGTGTTGAAGAATTCGATGAGCGTTTCGAGCCTGAAGCGATCTCCAAGCTGGAACCATTTCGAGAGGCGAATATCCATGTTCACAAACGGTGGCGCGACGTAGTGGTTCCGTCCGGCGGTGAAATCGATGGACGCGGGAATGCCGTCGCCGTCCACGTCAGGCGCATCCGTTGTAAACGATCGGCTGTAGTGGAATCCACTTTGTGCCCGGAAGATTGCCGAAATCTGAAACTGCTTCGGCAATTGAATTAGTCCGTAAGCCGACAACGTGTGAGTGAATGCGAGGTCGGATGGCCCGCGATCTAAATTTGGACCGTCGTAAAATTTTCCGGCTTGTGGCACCGGGTTGCCGTTGCTGGCGATAAAAGAACCGTTCGCGTTGCTCTGGCCAGTAATGGGGTCGATAACCACGGGAGGAATCCCAATGAAGCTGTCGGAAGTGCTGCCGAATGCCGAAAGGCGGACACCGAGGCCAGTCTGCACATTGGTGTATAGACTGGAAGCCAGAAGATTATCAGTGGCGTGCGCGTAGGTGTAATTCACATCGAACATGAATCGACCGGTCATCTCGTTGCGAAGGCCAAAAATCGCAGCGTGGTAGTTGCCGCTGTACCAGGGGCCATAAGTGCTGATCGGCTGATCGCCGGTTCCTGGAAGCGTTTCGCCCGTGTGGCCTGACAGGCGGCCCTCGAAAGCGAGATTTGTGACCCGCACACCCAGAATGTTTTGAATGTCACGATGGAAATAGTCAGCGTAGGCCGCGAAGCCGCGGACGATCTCCCGTTGCACGCCGACATGAAATGCTTCGGAGTATGGAGTGCGAAATTTTGGATCAACGGCGATGGGTGGACGGTAGGAAGAAGTGCCAAGAAAACCGATCGAAAGCGTTTCTGAGTGTCCCCAGTAAAAAAATCCCTCAGGCTGTGCCACGGCCGCGCTCGCACTATTCACGTACTGTTGAGGCGTCAAACCGGTCAGGGAGGAGACTGTGTTGCTGGTAATGATCGAGTTCGGTGGCAGAGATGCGTGGCCCGGGGCAACCACGCTGTTCAAGTGGTCGATGCCGAACAATTGTTGACCCGGAATAACCGTGCAGGTAGCTCCAGATGAAGCAATCTGCGCATCGGTCAGGGTTGGAGACAAACAAAGTCCACCAAGCGAAGGGACAATCGTGGGGTCACCGTAAAAAAGCCTCGGGAAGGAAATATCCTGATAAACGCTGACGGCCGCTCCACCGAAGGCGGGAACGTCACGCGCAACGCCCATTCGGAATTGGTCGTAGAACACACCCCAGCTGGCGTTCAGGACAGTTTGGGGATTAGGCGACCAGGACAGCCCGAGGCGAGGAGAAAAATTTAGATTGTTCGGAAACTCCGAGTCATGATCCCATCGAAGTCCAAGATTCAGAGTCACATTTCGGCGGAGCTTCCAGTCATCTTGCAGAAACAAGCCGTTATAGTTGTTCCGAAGCTGGATTCGGCGCTGATCGGCAGTGGCTCCGCCCTGGGTAAACCGCAAATGCATGCCGGAATTGTCTATCCCGTATCGATCAAAATCGGAGACCGTGGCGAATAGCACATCGAAAATATTCGTCGACTCCGTTCCATCCATTTTTGAGTGCTGGAAATCCCAACCAGCTTTCAATGAATGATTCGCAATCTGTTTTGCCAGATTCACCCCAAAATCGGAATAGCGTTCGTCCAGTTGCAACGGTGTAAATCCCGGTCCTACGGTCTCAGCCGTGACGTCTCCAAATAGCCCGCCCGTGGTCAAGCTACTGAACAGATTCACGTACGTTGAAGGCAGGCCAAGTTCCAGATGTGCGGGTCGCGTCACCGTGGGCTCTCGCCGGTATTGGACATAGGCGGTCAGAAGATATGGATTGCTCGGCTCTCCCCACACCACAGTGTCACGGATT
>Ga0210384_10005609_pt1 | contig 13599 bp, 10 predicted proteins | sample IncBWH2MmetaG_FD_160574 | JGI IMG/M metagenome (GOLD analysis project Ga0210384, IMG submission 160574) | Forest soil microbial communities from Barre Woods Harvard Forest LTER site, Petersham, Massachusetts, United States - Inc-BW-H-2-M | ecosystem: Environmental > Terrestrial > Soil >...
TCAGCAGCAACGGTGTCGCTTACACCGAAGATGGCGCCGAGGATGAAGGTCAAGCGTTGCTCGCGGTCAAGGCAAAGAAGCATGCCAGAAGTACAGGAGAGCATTGCCTCGGTCACTAGCAGGTCGGTGTCCGCAGATGTGCCTTTGGGATCGGCGAGCTCTAATTCTGGCGTGTCGTCGATCGCCGCGCCGTAGTAAGCAAAATCCATGGACGCAGGCTCTACCCGCCCGCGCTTCATGTTAAGCACATGGTTGACCACGATGCGGTAGAGCCAGGTGCGAAAGCTGCTCCGACCCTCAAACGACGAGAGCCGGGTGAGTACTTTGATGAGGATCTCTTGCGTCACGTCCTCGGCATCCTGCGGATGGTGGAGCATCCGAATGGCGATGTTGTAGATCCACGTTTGGTGCCGCTGGACCAGGTCTTCGAGCGCCTGTTGATCTCCCGAGCGGGCGCGTAGAACAAGGCTTTGGTCCTCGTGGTCGGGGGAATTATCTGCTAGCGGATTATGGATAGTCATGGTGCACCTCCAAGCGCCCATATGCCCTGGCTCGATTCTCAGAGAGCCTTGGGTATTGCAGAGAAGTGGGCGCTCACAATCTTCCACTGCCCACCTTGTTTGACGAAGACCAAGGTACCTCGGTCGTAGACTGCCAGGACCTTGCCGTCTTTCGTTACTCCCCTAAAGGAGCCGTAAGCATTCACGATACCAACGTTATCGCCATATATGCGAAACGATGGTTGTCGGAAGCCGAAGCTCGCCGAGACGATGCCCTCAAAGGCTTCGTTGACATGCTTGGCAAACATCTGCTTGCCGTCGAACCGGTACGGGACGTATTCAAAGACCTCTACGTCCTCTGTAAGCATCTCTATGGCAGGCTTGAGGTCGCGCCGATCAAAGGCATCGGCGAACTTCTGTGTTAAGGCTTGGAGTTCCTTCACGCTCATGTTTGTGTCTCCTCTGATGAGTTAGACACACGCCGCCCCACACTGTGACAGAACTATACCGCCAAACTTGCTCACCGCCGGGGTACGGGCGAGTGGACGCTCCCATCAGATTTGCTTTCGACGTTTCGACCGTTCAACTTTCCGGGCCCTCGGCGTTCCGACGCGCCCGACAGTCCCCAACCGATGTATCATTTTTCCCCATGAACATTCAGCTGACGGAAGTCGAGTGCCGCGTCCTGGGCTCGCTAGTAGAAAAAGAGATCACCACGCCCGAGTATTACCCGCTTTCTCTGAACGCCCTCGTCAATGCCTGCAACCAAAAGTCGAACCGCGAACCTGTCATGACTCTCGACGAGCCTGCCGTCCGCCAAGCTTTGCATTCCCTCGACGGACAATCGCTGGTCCGCTCCGTCAGCGCTTCGGACAGCCGCGTCACAAAGTACGAACACCGCCTCCAGGAAGCCTTCAATTTCTATCGTCACGAAATCGCCATCCTCTGCGTCCTGCTTCTGCGCGGCCCGCAAACTCCCGGCGAACTCCGCACCCGCGCCGAGCGCATGCACCCCTTCGAAGACCTCAGCGCCGTGCAATCCAGCTTGCAGCACTTGATGAAGCGCGAGCCTCCGCTCGTAAGAGTTCTGCCACGCCAGCCCGGCACCAAGGAAGCGCGCTATGCCCACCTCCTCGCCGGCGATGTGGAGTTCCCTGAAGCAAAAACAGAGATCTCTCCGGCCGCAAATTCTCCCTCGCTTGACGCCGAGAGGGTTGCACGTCTCGAAGAAGAAATCGCCGCTCTCCGCAAAGAGATCGCTGACCTGAAGCAGCAATTCGCCTCTTTCCGAAAACAGTTCGAGTAAAAAACCATCACCAGATATCTTGTTACTCCATCTCTTAAAAGCGTCCTGATACCGAATAAATGTTGTCACGCTCTCGAAGCCCCCCAGCCTTCTCCATGAATGCTGGCAAATGCAGCGTGGCGATTGTAGGATGGAGTCGATTTCAGGAAACCGACGCGTTCAGCGATTGTCAGCGGACGCAAGATACTCCACAGGCGAGGTCTAAGTTGGCCAGCTTCACTCCCTGCCGCCAACAGGTTTGCTTCCTTCGGCTCGCCCACTGGAAGCTGAAGACACTCGCGCTTTGGATACCAATCTTTTTCTTCTCAGTGAGTTCGGTCTGGGCTCTGGATTCGAACAAGCGCATCTCCCAATATGCGCACAGCGCCTGGCTGATCCAGGACGGACACTTTAGTGGAACTCCTCAGGTGATGACACAGACCGCGGATGGATATTTGTGGTTTGGGACCAATATCGGCCTGGTGCGGTTCGATGGTGTTCGTTTCATCACGTGGAATCCCCCGCCGGGCGAACGTCTCTTGGACTCCAGAGTTTTCTCTCTCCTTGGAGCCCGCGACGGCAGCCTCTGGATAGGCACTGGCTATAGCATTTCCCATTGGAAAGAAGGTGGGCTGGTCAACTACCCGCAACTCAGCGGACGGATTGAAGCGCTCGTGGAAGACAGTGAAGGATCGATATGGCTGGCCCGCACGCAGGCGACCGACGGAATGGGTCCCGTTTGCCGAATAAAGGATGAGCAGTTGCGGTGCTTCGGAGTAGCTGAAGGAATACCCTTTCCCCTGGCCATCCACCTGGAGAAGAGCGATTCTGGCGAACTGTGGGTCGGTGGTTATTCTGAACTTTCTCGCTGGAAGCCAGGATCGCATACAACGTATTTTGCAAACACTTTGCGGCGTCCGGAAACATTTGCTTCGTTAAGAGCGATCGTTAGGGGAGCAGATGGCTCCATTTGGGCAGTGATCGATCAATCCGGTCCGGTTCTGCAACTGGAGCACTTTGAGAATGGAAGTTGGGCCAGGCGCGTCTTTCCGGGGATTCCAATCCATACCTCAAATGTTACGACTCTGTTCGTGGCTCGCGACAATTCCCTCTGGATTGGAACCGCCGATCACGGAATCTTTCGCGCTCTGGGTAATGAGGTCGATCATTTTGGAAGTACGGATGGACTGTCGAGCGATGCGGTGGGACGTATCTATCAGGATGCCGAGGGCACCTTATGGGTGGTGACGGCGGAGGGGATCGACAATTTTCGCGATTTGCCAGTAGCCAGCTATCCCATGCACGAAGGTTTGTCGGCTGCCGGGGCCAGTTCAGTGCTTGCGTCACGGGACGGTACCGTTTGGGTCGGCAATTTCGAGGCCCTGGATTCTCTGCGAGATGGCAAACTATCCGCAATTCGGGCCAGGCACGGATTGCCGGGAAAATATGTCACCACTCTCTGCGAAGACCATGCTGGACGAATCTGGCTCGGTCTCGATAGTGATCTTTGGGTCTTCGACCGAGGCTCATTTCGTGTGGTCTACCATCGGGATGGCAGTTCACTCGGTATTGTCTTTGCCATCACAGAAGATACGCATCACAGCATCTGGGTTCGTGCCGGGCCCAACCTCGACCGCATCCAGGACTTCACAGTCAAGGAAAAGCTCACCTCCGCGCAGATTTCTACCGCGTACACGCTGGCAGCGGCTCCAGATGGCGGCGTAGTTCTAGGGCTTGTGAATGGAGACTTGGTGAAACTCCGCAACGGCGAGACACAGACCATTGCTTCCAATGAGGTGGGGAATACGCGCCAGATCCGGGACCTCCTGGTTGAAACGGATGGTTCTGTTTGGGGAACGACCCTGGACGAGCTTTTTCTGTGGAAAGATGGCGTGCGCAGGAATCTCACCACACGGAACGGACTGCCTTGCGACGGGATTTTCGCGTTAGTGAAAGACAGTCAGGATTCGATTTGGCTCTATACAAAATGCGGACTCGCGCAAATTGCAAGATCGGAATTGGATCGTTGGTGGCAAAACCCAGACCGTGTGGTAAAGATGAAATTGCTGGACGAGTTCGATGGTCTGCAACCTGGTTTGACTCCGCTAAAACCACAGGCCACGAGGACTCCCGATGGGCGGCTCTGGTTCGTGAATGGCCGACTGTTGCAGACGATCGATCCCGGTCATCTCAAAGAAAATGCCATACCTCCTCCCGTACATATTGAACAGATCCTTGCAGACCGAAAAGTTTACGTGCCCCGGGATCCTCTTCGTCTCCCGCCGCTCACGCGCGACCTGCAAGTCGATTACACCGCGCTTAGCTTTGTCGCCCCGCAGAAGGTTCGTTTTCGTTACATGCTGGAGGGCCACGATAGCGGTTGGCAGGAGCCTGGGACACGGCGCCAAGCTTTCTATACCGACCTGCGTCCAGGCAATTACCGGTTTCGCGTGATCGCTTGCAATAATGACGGCATGTGGAACCAAGAAGGCGCAACGCTGAACTTCAGCGTCGCACCTGCCTGGTACCAGACAAATTTGTTCCGCCTTCTGTCCCTCGCCGCCGGTCTTTTCGTTGCGGGGTCTCTCTACCGGCTACGGTTGCGCAAGATTGCGCGAGCCATCAATGCTCGTTTCGATGAGCGACTGGCGGAACGCACTCGAATCGCGCGAGATTTACACGATACTTTATTGCAGGGTTTTCTCAGCGCCTCCATGCAGTTGCATGTGGCGGATGATCATATTTCCGCAGATTCGTCCGCCAAACCTCTTGTTGGGAGGGTGCTCAAACTGATGGGCCGTGTCATCGACGAGGGCCGGGACGCACTTCGAGGGTTGCGCTCTTCGCAGCTGAATACCGCGGATCTTGAGCAGGCCTTTTCGCAAGTTCGGCAGGAATTCCCGGTGCAGTCTCAAATTGGTTTTCGCGTTATTGTTGAAGGTATGCCTCGGCCGCTTCACTCCTTCATCCGCGATGAGGTCTATCTTATCGGCCATGAAGCGCTGTCAAATGCATTCCGTCATGCACACGCAACGGACATCGAGGTCGAGCTTGAATATGCGCCAAGCCACTTGCGGGTTCTCGTACGCGACAACGGCAGCGGAATCGACACTCAGGTTCTCCGCTCGGGACGCGATGGACATTGGGGCTTGTCGGGGATGAAGGAGCGAAGCGAAAAAATTGGCGGGAAACTGAGAGTCTTAAGCCGTGCAATTGCTGGAACCGAAGTGGAGCTGTCCGTGCCTGGCAGGATCGCTTTTGAGTTTCGGCCCGGTAACCCATCCGCCCGATGGCTATCGAGGCTGTATGGCGGAAAGAGGAGAAACGAAAAATCGCGATCTGGAAACGAACACGCTCAATGAAAAAAGAATTTCAGTCACAGGTCCCTAGCGCAATTGACCATCTTGTATTGACGGGGCGGGTTTTCAATCGGCTACTTTGGGATCTACGAGGCTGCAAAGATGCTTGAATTCAGGCAGTTTTGCAGGGAGATCGCACTTTTGCTGGGCCTCTGCGTCCTGCTTGCTGGATGCGGCTCTCGAATCTCGAATGCCGGGCCGTCCATAGAATTCACCAAAGTTCCTCTCGCAGGCGAGGGTGGCCCGGACAAGCTGGATACGGTCGAAGGGCGAGTGGTCCGGGCTCGCCCCGGGCAGCAAATTGTACTTTTTGCGCGGTGGGGACCCTGGTGGGTGCAGCCACTCGCAGATCAACCATTCACGAGAATTCAGCCCGATTCGAACTGGAAGAGCCCGACACATTTCGGAACGGAGTATGCGGCCTTACTGGTCGAGCCGGGATATCGCCCGCCGGCAACGGTGGACGTTTTGCCGAGCGAAGGCGGTGACGTGATCGCGGTGGCAATCACGAAGGGCAGACCAGTCTTCTGGCAGAGCTGGTGGTTTTTGCTAGGTATTGCAGCCGCGATCGCACTTGCCGTTGTGGCGCTATTTCGCGCCCGCATGCAAAAAGTGACGCGGCATCTCAGCCTTCGTCTGGAAGAAAGGCTCGCGGAACGCACACGCATTGCTCAAGAGCTGCACGACACGCTCCTGCAAGATTTTCTGAGCGTCTCGATGCAGCTGCATGTGGCCAACGATCAATTAGCCGGCGATTCGCCGGCCAAGCCGATCGTGAGTCGAGTCCTCGACATGATGGGGCGCGTCATTGAAGAAGGCCGAAACACCGTGCAAGGATTGCGCTCATCCAATTGGCGTTCTCAGGATCTGGAGCAGGCTTTCTCGCGGATTCAGCAGGAGCTCGGCATGTCCAAAGAAGCCAGTTTTCGAGTCATCGTCGAAGGAGAGGCCCGTCCCTTGCGGCCGGTGATAGGCGATGAGGTCTATCTCATCGGTCGTGAAGCGCTGGCAAATGCATTTCATCATTCTGGCGCGACCGAGATTGAAGTCGGACTCGAATACGCGGCCAATCAGCTAAAACTCCTGGTGCGTGACAACGGTTGCGGAATTGCCAGCGACGTCCTGACATCGGCTCGCCCGGGACACTGGGGCCTGTCGGGGATGCGTGAACGAACGGAAAAAATTGGTGCGAAACTCAGAGTTTTGACTCGCCCGACAGCGGGAACGGAGATTGAACTGTCCGTGCCCAGTAATGTTGTGTATCTTCGACGCAATGCTGACCGTCCCGTGAAGTGGTTTTCGAGGCAGCGACCTCGAGACGAGGATGGAGCTGGTTCACGCATCGGGAGCGAGCGTGTTCGATGAACGAGGCGGCTCGAATTCGCGTTTTCAGCGTGGATGACCATCCGCTGCTTCGGGAGGGCCTGGCCACGATCATCAACAATCAACCGGACATGATTATGGTAGCTCAGGCGTCCAATGCGCAGGAAGCCATTCTGCAATACAGGAAGCACCAACCCGATGTGACTCTTATGGACCTCCGGCTTCCGGACAAGAGTGGAATCGAGGCGATGATCGCGGTCCGCGCCGAATTTCCCGAGGCGCGCATCATCATGCTCACGACGTTTGAAGGCGACGTGGAAATCCAGCGCTCTCTGGAAGCGGGAGCCCGCGGTTACTTGCTCAAGAGCATGCCGCCCAAGGAGCTGGTCGAAGTAATCCGGCAGGTGCACGCAGGCAAGAAGCGCATTCCGCCGCAGTTGGCGGCACAACTCGCCGAGCACATGAGCGATGATGACCTGACAACGCGTGAGATAGAAGTCCTAAGTCAAATTGCCGGGGGCAACCGGAACCGAGACATCGCGGAGAAACTTTTTATCACGGAAGAGACCGTAAAGGTTCACATCAAGCACATCATGGAGAAGCTCGGGGCCAGTGATCGCACCCAAGCGGTGGCGATCGGCGTACGGCGCGGCATCATCCAACTTTAGAAGGCGGAGTCCCAACACGAAACGCATTCCCCAAAAGTGGTAGGAAAAGATTCCGCAATGTGGGGTTCCAACGTCTTGCACATCTGCATACCTTGAGACATCGTGCGTTTCTGAGGTGCCAGGGAGATACGCGCTGCAAAGACTATATTCAACGTTTCCGGGTGGGCGGCCCGGAGTCGGTCTGCTTCTGCTGCGTGCCGCTGTTGGTCTCACAGCGACGGCCCAAGGAGTTTTCTACTTCCTGGGCCCGTCCAATCCTGCTTCAGGCAAATGGCTACTTGGTCTGGTTCTAATCGCGAGTGGAGCAGCCATGGCGGCCGGGTTGTTCACCCCCTTTGCAGGACTTTTGGTGGGACTATGCTTCCTGGGGATCGGCCTCTCCTGGTTTCCCGCGCCGGCTCGGGGATTGCACGACGTCAGGCTGCTGTCTTATGGAATGACTATCACGGCGGTAGCACTGGCCCTACTTGGGCCGGGAGCTTTTTCCTTCGATGGCCGCTTGTTTGGACGCCGCGAGATTGTGATCCCGCCCTCATCCCGCCCGCCAGAATCTTGACTTGCCACGGGTCGAGTGCTATTCCGTAAGCCCGGACTATCAACCGCTGGGTATCAACTGCCGGGTGAAAGAAATGATCATCAACCGAAAGTGGTATCCCGAGTCACCCCCGGAGTGGTACCCAAGAACCATTCCATCTCGTGATGCGTTGTTTTTTTCATTCCTGCACAGTCTGTCGCGACGAGGCCAGCAATTGAGGGAGCTTCGCAACCAATTATGATGAGGAGGAGAGCGTGGCGGCTACGAACTTAACTTGTTGGGGGGACACCAGCAATATGGGAAACGTACCGACTATTTCCGAGGCGAGCCTGGTATCAGCCGCAAAGAGCGGACAACGAGCGGCGTTCGGAGAGCTTTGCGAACGGCACGCGAAGAGGATTCTCCACACGGCGCTTCGCGTTACCAGATGTCTGGAGGATGCGGAAGATGCGGTTCAAGACTCCTTCCTGAGCGCTTTCGTGCACCTGGAAAGTTTTGACGGCAGGTCGAGCTTCGCAACGTGGCTTACGCGCATCGCCATAAATGCAGCGTTAATGAAGCTGCGAAAGAATCGCGGCTCCCGCGAAATCCCGATGGATGAGTCGATCGGAGCGGGAGAGGTATTGACGCTATTCGAGCCTGCTGACACGCGGCCAGATCCAGAGGAGAGATTCGCGCAGCTGGAACGACAAAGGGTAGTTGTTGGAGCGGTCCGACGATTGCGTCCGGCCCTTCGGAAGGTGATCGAAATTCGAGAATTCCATGAGGCCTCCATGAAGGAAACAGCGCAGACGCTAGGGCTTACGGTGACAGCAGCCAAGGGGAGGCTGTTTCACGCCAGGGCCGCGCTTCGCAAGTCGCTCCGTTTGAAAATGAGAGGGCGGGCGCGTATGCGCGTAGCGGCATAAGTAATGCGTCGAGTAGAGCGCCTTCACCACAGCCAGCCTGATTTAAGTTTGGAGCGATCAGGCGGAGTGCCGAACGTGGTCTTTGTCAGAGATTGTGCGAGATCTTTATTCAGGCCATGTTGGTGCAAGACGATACAGTAGCCACGGAAAGGATCATATGCCGACGATCACTACGAAAGACGGAACGCAGATCTATTACAAGGACTGGGGAAAGGGGCAGCCCATTGTGTTTTCGCATGGCTGGCCGCTGTCCGCGGACGACTGGGACGCGCAGATGCTGTTCTTCGGGCAGCATGGCTATCGCGTAATTGCTCACGACCGGCGAGGTCATGGCCGCTCCACACAGACATGGGACGGCAACGAGATGGACACCTACGCCGACGATCTCGCTGCCTTGTTTGAAAAACTCGATCTTCAGAATGTCATCATGGTGGGGCACTCAACTGGTGGTGGCGAAGTCGCGCGCTACCTGGGCCGCCATGGCTCCAAACGGGTCGCCAAAGCCGTGCTCATCAGTGCTGTGCCGCCGCTGATGCTGAAGACGGAAAAGAACCCGACTGGTCAGCCGATAGCGGCCTTCGACGGGCTCCGGGCTGCATACGTCGCCGACCGGCCCCAGTTCTACAAGGACATCACACTTCCGTTTTACGGATACAACCGGCCGGGCGCAAAGATTTCCGAGGGCATCCGGGAGCATTGGTGGTTGCAGGGCATGATGGGAGGCATGAAGGCCCATTACGACTGTATCAAGGCGTTCTCGGAGACCGATTTCACCGAAGACCTCAAGAAGATTGATATCCCCGTGCTTGTGATGCATGGCGACGACGATCAGATTGTGCCAATTGTTGCGGCTGGTCCCATGTCCGCGAAGCTACTAAAGAAAGCAACGCTGAAGGTCTACCCGGGCTTTCCGCATGGCATGCCAACGACGAACGCGGATCAGATCAATGCCGACATGTTCGCTTTTTTCAAGGGCACGGTAACAGCAGCTTCAGCGTAAGCGGACATACTCATGTCGAATGGTAGGAGGGAGCAGCGCCGGCTGGGATGGCTAGAGCCAACGATGACGGATTCCAATAACGGAACTGCTCTCCTTTTTGTCGACACTGATTTCTGGGACGAATCGCGGACCTGAATTGCAACTCGCGGGGAATCAAATGAGCGCAGGCTTAGCGGCGTTTACCATTTTCCACGTTGTATTAAGTTTGGCTGGAATCCTCGCGGGTTTTGTCGTCTGCTTTGCGCTGCTATCCGCAAAACAATCAAAGGGCTGGACCGCGACATTTCTCGTGACTACGGCGGCGACCAGCGTGACGGGATTCCTTTTTCCGTTCCACAAGTTCTTGCCTTCCCACGGGGTCGGCATCGTGTCCTTGCTCGTTTTGGCGGTGACAATTCCAGCTCTGTACGTTTTTCATCTTGCCGGTCCGTGGCGGCGCACGTATGCCATCGGTGCCGTTATCGCCTTGTATCTCAACGTATTCGTTTTGATCGCCCAGTGTTTCATGAAGATTCCGGCGCTCAAGGCTCTGGCACCCACGCAATCAGAACCGCCGTTTCTCGGAACGCAGGTGGCGGTCATGTTGGTTTTCATAGTCCTGGGGTTTCTCGCCGCGAGGCGCTTCCCGGCGGTAACTGTCCGTGCAGCCTGATCTCTGGTCAGCATTGAAGGATTGTCTGTATCTTCTTCGGCAGGTCTGGCATCAACTTGCTTAATTCCGCCCGAGGCGTAAATTAGGATTCTCGATTTCGGGGGAAGTCTCACTGCTGGAGGGGTCCGTGAACACGATTTTGAAATATAAGTTTTGGATAGGCGGGGCGTTTTGTTTGGTTGTCATCGGCCTGATCATTGGGGCGGCCAAACCAAAGCAGGTGTCGGGAGCTCCGTCGGGCCCTCCGCCGGACGTTGAAGTCGTCCAGGTTCAGCAAAGGGAAATTCCCATCTACGGCGAATGGATCGGCACTCTCGATGGATTCACAAATGCGGACGTCAGAGCGCAGGTCACAGGCTATCTTTTGCGGCAGGGATATCAAGAGGGCGCATTCGTCAAGAAAGGCCAATTGCTCTTTGAGATTGATCCGCGCCCTTTTCAGGCGGCGCTGGACCAAGCTGAAGGACAGTTAGCGCAAGCCAGAGCCGTGCTGGCCAATGCCCAGGCAGTGCAAGGCAGGACCGAACTGGATGTCAACCGCTACATCCCCCTTGCAAAAGAGCAAGCCGCCAGCCAGCAGGACCTGGACAACGCCGTCCAGAACAACATGGCGGCGAAGGCCACGGTGGCCACGGCTGCGGCCCAAATCAGGTCCGCCGAGGCTGCCGTCGAAACGGCCAGGATCAACCTGGATTTCACCCGGCTCGTCGCCCCCATTGAAGGCATTGCCGGGCAGGCGCAACTTCAGGTAGGCGCTCTGGTCAATCCAAGCAGCGGGCCGGTGACGTCCGTGTCCACCGTCGACCCTATCAAGGTTTATTTTACCGTAAGCGAAACAGAGTATCTCGATTGGAACAAACGGTTTCCGACAGAGACGACGCGGCAAGCGGCTGGCAAGAGTCTGCGTCTCGAGTTGATTTTGGCCGACGGCTCCACCTATCCACGTGAGGGCTCATTCTACTTTGCGGACCGCCAGGTGAATCAGAGCACGGGCGCGATTCGAATTGCTGGGCTGTTTCCGAATCCTGGAAATATTCTGCGCCCCGGCGGCTACGGCAAAGTTCGCACGGCCGTCCGTGTCCAGGAGGATGCGCTACTTGTCCCTCAGCGCGCGGTGTCGGAGTTGCAAGGTGGCTATCAAGTGGCGGTTGTGGACGGCGAGAACAAAGTGAGCATCCGCCCGGTTAAAGTCGGCGAGCGTGTGGGCACGGAGTGGATTGTTGCGGAAGGGCTAAAGCAGGGCGAGCGCGTGGTCGTCGAGGGGGTGCAGAAGGTGCGTCCGGGCGTGCAAGTGAACCCTAAGCCATTCGCCGCAGAAGCTGGGAAGAGGTAATCCCATGTCAAAATTCTTTATCAACCGCCCCATCGTCGCCATGGTGATCTCGATCGTGATGGTCCTCGTCGGTGCGATCACCATTCTGAATCTACCCGTTGCGCAGTTCCCCAACATCGCTCCGCCGGAGATTCAGGTCCAGGCCACCTATGTCGGCGCGGACGCGCAAACGCTCGAGCAGGCAGTGGCCACACCCATCGAACAGCAGATGAGCGGCGTGGACAACATGAATTATATGTATTCGCTGAATGCCACCGGCAACTCGAATACGACCCTGATCGTGAACTTTGACGTGAAGACCGACCCGAACACGGATTTGATTCTTACCCAGGCCCGCGAGACGCAAGCCGCATCCCAGCTTCCCGCGGATGTCATCAATTACGGGGTCACCGTCCAAAAATCTGTCACCTCCCCGCTCATGTTGGTCAGTCTATACTCGCCGCACGGAACCTACGATGCCAAGTTTCTGGCGAACTACGCTTACATCAACCTCCGGGACCCGATCACGCGGTCGCCGGGCATTGGCAACGTCCAGATATTCGGGGCAGGCCAATACGCAATGCGTCTGTGGGTAAAACCCGATCAATTGGCAAAGCTCGGCATCACCGTTCCCGAGATCGTCAGCGCCATTCAAGCGCAAAACACGGTCAACCCGGCCGGGAAAGCGGGCGGCGAACCCGCACCCACGGGCCAGGAGTTTACTTATTCGGTTCTCGCGCAAGGCCGTCTCATCTCGGAGGAGGAGTTCGGACAGATCGTCCTCCGGGAGACGCCCGACGGTGGGATCGTGCGGGTCCGGGACGTCGCTCGGATCGAGCTGGGTTCCCAGGACTACAGCGTCTCGGGCCGCCTGAATGGGAAACCGAGCGCAATTATTGCCACTTACCAATTGCCGGGCTCGAACGCGGTAGACGCAGCCACGGGCGTCAATAAGTTAATGGCCCAGATGAAGCAGCGCTTTCCGCAAGACATGGATTTCGTCATAGCGCTGGATACGACGCGCGCGGTCACGGAAGGCATCAAGGAAATCGTCGTAACGCTGTTGATCGCCCTCGGGCTCGTCATCCTGGTTGTGTACCTTTTCCTGCAAGGCTGGCGCGCCACGCTGATTCCACTCCTTGCCGTGCCCGTCTCGCTCGTAGGCACCTTCGTACTCTTCCCCGTGTTCGGTTTTTCCATCAACACCCTTTCTCTCTTTGGTCTGGTGCTGGCCATCGGTCTAGTGGTGGATGACGCTATCGTGGTGGTCGAAGGTGTGGAACGACACATCGAGGAGGGCATGACACCGAAGGATGCGGCCCTGAAAGCAATGGAAGAACTCTCCGGCCCTGTCGTCGGAATCGCTCTGGTTCTCTCCGCCGTATTTGTGCCGACAGCCTTCATCCCCGGTATCACCGGCCGGCTCTACCAGCAATTCGCCGCCACGATCGCGATTTCGGTGCTTCTGTCCGCGTTCAACGCACTTACGCTTAGCCCCGCCCTGGCCGCACTGCTGCTCAAGCCACGGACAGAGAGCCGAGGATTGCTGAGGCGGTTTTTCGATTGGTTCAACCGCTCGTTCGAGCGTGCAACCGAAAGCTACGTCCGTTGGAGCGCAGCACTGCTCCGAAAGACCGTCGTCGTGGTCGTGTTGCTCGTGGCCTTTGGCGCGGCGGCAGGCTTTTTTTCCAAGCGAGTGCCGTCGAGCTTTCTTCCAGATGAAGATCAAGGCTATGCCTTCGTCAATCTACAGCTCCCGAACGGGGCTTCGCTGGAACGCACGACTGCAGCCGCGGCCGATGTGGAAAAAATCCTGATGAATACGCCGGGGGTTCAATACACGACCAGCGTCGTCGGCTTCAGCTTGCTCAGCTTTGTGCGCACCAGTTATAACGCGTTCTTTTTTGTCACGTTCAAGCCCTGGGATGAGCGCAAGTCACGAGCCGAACAATTTCAGGCGATCAAGGCGCATCTGAACCAGGAACTGAGCAAGTTGCCCACAGCCATTGCCTTTGGTTTTTCCCCGCCCGCTATTCCGGGTGTTGGCAACTCCGGCG
>Ga0210384_10005610_pt1 | contig 13598 bp, 9 predicted proteins | sample IncBWH2MmetaG_FD_160574 | JGI IMG/M metagenome (GOLD analysis project Ga0210384, IMG submission 160574) | Forest soil microbial communities from Barre Woods Harvard Forest LTER site, Petersham, Massachusetts, United States - Inc-BW-H-2-M | ecosystem: Environmental > Terrestrial > Soil >...
CCCGCAGGGTGTGTGGCTGCACGCGGTCTCGGTCGGCGAAGTGCAGGCCTGCGCGCCGCTCATCAGCGCGCTCCATCAGCGCCATCCCGGGCTGCCGCTGACCGTGACCACATTCACCCCGACGGGCGCGGCGCGCGCGCGCGCCCTGTTCGGCAACGTTGCGCAGGTGCGCTACGTCCCTTACGACCTTCCGGGCGCGGTGCGGCGCTTTTTCGAGCGCGTACAGCCGCGCCTCGCGATTGTTTTCGAGACCGAGCTGTGGCCGAACCTGTATCGCGAATGCGGACGGCGGCGCGTGCCGCTGGTGCTGGCGAGCGCGCGCCTGTCGGCACGCTCGGTGAGCCGCTACCGCTTCCTCGGAGCGCTCTTCAGGGACACGCTGTCACAGACGGCGGTGGTAGGGGCGCAGGCCCCGCGCGATGCCGAGCGCTTCCGCTCGCTCGGGGCGAATCCGGCCAGCACCCACATTACCGGCAACCTCAAGTTCGATTTCGAGCTGCCGCCCGACATTGCCGCGCGGGGCGGACGACTGCGGGAGCTGTACGCGCGGGCGCGGCCCCTGTGGGTCGCCGGCAGCACCCACGGCGGGGGCGAGGAGCAGGCGGTGCTCGAGGCGCACCGGCGCGTGCGCGCGGCACACCCGGGCTCGCTCCTGGTGCTGGCTCCGCGCCACCCGACACGGTTTGCGGAAGTGGCGCAGGCGCTCGGGCAGTCGGGTCTGCGCTACCTGCGCCGCTCGCAGGCCGCCGACGGCTCTGCCGCCGCAGCGTGCGAAGTGCTGCTGCTCGACTCCCTCGGCGAGCTGCTCGATTTCTACGCCGCCGCAGACGTCGCGTTCGTCGGTGGGAGCCTCGTGCCCGTTGGCGGCCACAACCTTCTCGAGCCGGCAGCGCTCGGCGTGCCGATTCTGACCGGCCCCAACACCTTCAACAGTGAGGAGATCGCGCGGCTGCTGCTGGCACGCGGGGCGGCGGAAGTGGTGCACGACGCCGCGGAGCTCGCGGCGCGGCTCGGTCAGCTGCTGGCCGAGCCCGAGCGCCGCACGCGCATGGGCGAGCAGGGGCGCGCCTCGGTGGATGGTAACCGCGGCGCGCTGCTGAAGTTGCTCGCTCTTATCGAGCCGCTGCTCGCGCAGCGCGACGCTCAGGGCTTGCCGTCCGGCGGTGGGGGCGGCGGGAGCTGAGCAGGCTCAGGGGGAGCTGCGGCGGGCGCGCCGCCCGGCGGCGGGACGGTGGGGGCGAGCGTCTCGGGCGTCTGCACCGCCGGTGAGGTGGGCGCGGGCACGGTCAGCCAGTTGTTGATCTCCGTGAGCTGCGCGCGGTCGAGGTTGCCGGCCGCGAGCCGCAGCTGCAGCACGCTCACGATGTAATCGTAGCGGCTGTTCGCATAATCGGTCTCGGCCTGCACCAGGAGCCGGCGTGCATTGAGGACGTCGACCGAGGTGCGCGTGCCGACGTCGTAGCCTGCCTCGGTCGCCCGCACCGCGGTGTGGTTGGATTCCACTGCCTGCCGCAGGGCCTGCACGCGCGCAATCCCGCTGATGACGCCGAGGTAGGCGTCGCGCGCCTGGCGCTCGGTGGCGCGCGAGCTCTGCACCACCGCTTCCTTGGCCGCGATCCACTGGTACTGGGTCTGGCGGACTTTCGACTGCGTCGCGCCGCCACTGAAGAGCGGCAGCGTGAACTGCAGGCCCAGTTGCCGTTCGTTGAAATAGGTGTCGTAGCCGAAAGGCTGACCCGCGAAGCTCTCGTTGACGCCCTGATTCTGGTAGGAGCGTCCCGCGACCACGTCGAGTGTCGGAAGATGACCGCCGAAGGCGGCGCGCACGTTGTCCCGCGCGATGTCGGCAGAGAGGCGGCTGGAGATGAGCGACAGGTTCTGCTGCAACGAAATCTCGACCCAGCGGCCCTGGTCGGCGGGCTCGGGGCTTCTCAGCGGCATATCCGTGCCCGGCTTGGCGAGGCGGTCGTACTTCTGCCCGGTGATCTCCTGGAGCTGATCCTCGGAGGTGGCGAGCGTGCGCTTGGCGGCGATCACGGCCGCCGCCGCCGTGTCGCGCGCCGCCTTGGCATCCTCCACGTCGGTGATGGCGATGAGCCCGACCTCGAAGCGCTTGTTGGCCTGATCGAGCTGGCGGGAGATCGCTTCGAGTGAGGTCTGGTTGGCCTCGAGCCCGGCCTCCGCCGCCAGCACGTTGAAGTAGGCCTGCGAGACGCGCAGGATGAGTTGCTGCTCGGCGGCCTGGTAAGTCGCCTCCGCCTGCGCGACCTCCTTCGCGGCCGCCTTGAGCGCCACCCAGTTGGACCACGAGAAGACGTTCTGGCGCAGATTGACACCCCACTGCCGGGTGGTGGTATCGACCGTCGCAGGCGCGGCCACTACGAAGGGTGTGCCGTTCGGGTTGGTGCCGAAAAACGGCTGTGTGCCCGAGTTGTGGTCTCCGGTCAATGCAGCTGTGGCATTCAGCTGCGGCAGCACCGCCGCCCAGGCCTGCGGGCGCGCCTCGCGCGCGGCGAGCCGGTTGGCGTCGGCCTGGCGGATCACCGGGTCGCTCGTCACCGCGTCCTCAAACACTCCCACGAGATCCTTGGGCTCGGCGGCCCCCGAGCACACGAGCACCACGAGGGCAAAGGCTGAGGCACGGTTCATGACATTCCCTTCGATTCAACAGTCAGCGACGAGCTTCGGTCAGAAGGTGAATCGCGGCGGCCGTGCGGCATTCACCAACGGATCGATTACGGTCTCGAACAGACTCTGCGTGGCGAATGCCTCCTCGGCGGTACGGCGCACCAGCCGTGCATCCATCACCGGCGCCTCGCCCACCACCACGAAAAGCCGCCCGCCGACCGCCAACATACGCTCGAAACGGGCGTCGTAAAACGGCAGCGAGGCAGTTACGGCGATGACGTCGTAGCGCGCGCCGTTCTCATTCTGCATGGCATCCGCATCCACGACCTCGACATCCCGCAGGCCGAGCGCTGCGAGATTGCGGCGCGCCTCGTCGGCAAGCTCCGGAAATATCTCGAGCGAGCGCACGCTGGTGGCCATGGCGCGCAGACAGGCGCTGATGAATCCGCTGCCCGCGCCGACCTGCAGCACCTGCTCGCGGTCCCGTGGGAGCAGCGCCTGCAGCAGCCGCCCGGCGACGCTGGGACGCAACATATGCTGCCCGCGCGCGAGGGGCACTTCGACGTCCGCGTAGGCGCGATAGCGCTGCGCCGCGGGCACGAACAACGCGCGCGGCACGCGCCGCAGCACCTCGAGCACGCGCGCATCCAGTACGTCCCAGGCGCGCACCTGTTGCTCGATCATCTGCTCGCGGGCATCCACAGACCGCACGCTTCCTCCGATTGGACTTATTACCGGGCGTTAAAGGCCGAAGAAGTTAAGGGTTTTCCGGCGCGCTGCCAAGCGGGCATGCGACGAGATATGGTGAAATACCGACGGGGCGATGGGCTGCCTGCGCTATGCTTGCCTCGTTCGAATCCTCAGGCACGACAAGTCGAATCAGAGTGCCTGCGGACCCCAGCGGGGTACCCCCAAGCGGAAGGCTTGAGAAGAAACGCAGATGTCGATCGCCGGGCTTTTATGCCTCCTGTTCGCGCTCATCGCCGCTCTGGTCCTGGTCCTGTATGCGTTGCAACGCCGCGACTTGCGGAGCCTGTGGGACCTGGCGCAGCAATTGCACCGTATCGCCATCGGCGGCCGGCTGCCCGGCCGTGTGGATGTCGCGAGCGATAATCCCCAAGTTGTCGCGCTGGCGACGGCGGTTAACCACCTGCTGACACGCGCCGCGACGGGCGCGGAGGGCGAGGCGGCGCACGCCCCGAGACTGTTCGCCGACCTCGGCGATCGCATTCACGAGGCGGTGCTGGTACATAGCGATGCAATCCTGTACGCCAACCGCCAGTTTGCCAGTTTCGTCGGCGTTGATCGCATCGAGCTCATCGGCCGCCGGCTGGCCGATCTGGTGCCGCCGGAATACTCCGAGCTGGTCAGTGAGAACATCCGCCGCCGCCTGGCCGGCGAGACCACGGCGGAGCGCTACGAGATCGACATGGTCGGCCTGCAGGGCCAGGTGAGCCGCTTGGAAATCAGCTCCACGCCGGTCGATTATGGCAAAGGTAGCGCGCTCCTGATCACGGGCGTGGAGATCATTCCGACACAGACTCAGCCGGCGCTGCGCATAGCGGCCGATACCTCCGCCGAGCCGCAGCTGCTGGCGCTCAATTCGCTCTCCGAGGCGATCATTGCCACCGACAAGGACGGCCGCATCACCTTCATGAATCCGACCGCGGAGCAGCTGACCGGGTCCGAGGCCGGCGCCTCCGCCGGCAAACTGCTGGAGGACATCGTGAGCCTCGTGGACGAGAGCGATCGGCGACTGCTGTCGGATCCGGTACACCAGGCGCTCACCTCCGGTGCGGCGGTGAACCTCAGCCGGCGCGCGCTGCTGCTGGCGCGCAGCAACGGCATCGAGCGTTCGATCGAGCTGTCGGCCTCGCCGATCCGCGACAGCGCCCGGGAGGTGGTGGGCGCGGTGGTGCTGCTGCATGACGTCACCGAGATGCGCGGTCTGGCGCGGCAGATGTCGTACCAGGCGACGCACGATGCGCTCACCGGGCTCGTCAACCGGCGCGAATTCGAGCGGCGTCTCGAGGAGGCCATCGAGAGCGGCCACCACGGCGACGGTCAGCACGTGCTGTGCTATCTGGACCTCGATCACTTCAAGCTCGTCAATGACACCAGCGGACACCTCGCCGGGGACAACATGCTGCGCGAGGTGGCGAAGCTGCTGCGCGACGCGGTGCGCGACAGCGATATCGTCGGGCGCCTCGGGGGCGATGAGTTCGGAACGCTCCTGGTAGGCTGTCCGCTGGATAAGGCGCGGCAGATCGCCGACGATGTTTGCCGCGCGGTCGGCGATCATCGCTTCGTGTGGAAGGACAAGATCTACAACATCGGCGTGTCGGTCGGGCTGGTGGAGATCTCGCGCGAGAGCGGCACGCTGGAGGAGCTGCTGGCCGCCGCGGACACTGCCTGCTACGTGGCGAAGCGCCAGGGCTCGGGCCGGGTGGCGGTGTACTCGGCGCGCGACGAGGCACTCGCGCGCCACACCGGCGAGATCCAGTGGCTGCAACGCCTGCAGGCGGCGCTGAAGGAGAACCGCTTCCTCCTCTACCACCAGGTGATCGTGCCGGCGCACGGCGATGACAGCGGCCCGGCCATGGAAGTGCTGGTGCGACTGCAGGATGAGGCCGGGCGCGAGGTGCTGCCGGCCGACTTCATGCGCGCTGCCGAGCGCTACCGGCTCATGGGGCTGGTGGACCGCTGGGTGGTGCAGACAACGCTGGCTGCGCTTGGGCGCGGCGCGATCGCCGTGCCCGTCCGCCGCAGCGTCGCCATCAACATCTCCGGACAGACGCTCGGCGACGTGCAGTTCCTGGAGTTCGTGGTCGAGTGCCTCGACAGCACCGGCGTCACGCCGGGGCAGGTGTGTTTCGAGATCACCGAGAACGCGGTGATCGCCAACCTCGACCACGCCCGCCGCTTCGTCGGCGTGCTGCACGGCATGGGCTGCCAGTTCGCCCTCGATAACTTCGGCTCGGGCGTGGGCTCGTTCTCCAACCTCAAGAATCTGACGCTCGATTACCTGAAGATCGACGGCTCCTTCATGCGCAACCTCGCCCGCGACAGCGTCAATCAGGCGATGGTGACGGCGATGATCAAGCTCGCGCGAACGCTGAACTTCAAGGTGATCGCCGAGCAGCTGGAGGACACCAGCTCGGTGGAAACCGCCCGCCGCATGGGGGTCGATTATCTGCAGGGATATGCCATCGGGCGGCCGCAGCCGCTGGCGCTGGCGGCGTAGGCGGGCATTGCTGCGGAGCAGGCGCCGCGCAGGATTCTTTGCGGCAATGGTTAGGTGATCACCTAACTATCAGTCTTGAGTACCCTTCACGTGCGCCTTATCGGGCTCGAACTTCAGCGCGACGCCGTTCATGCAGTAGCGCTCGCCCGTCGGGCGCGGGCCGTCCGGGAAGACGTGCCCGAGGTGCCCGCCGCAGCGTGAGCAGTGCACCTCGGTGCGCTGCATGAAAAGGCTGCGGTCCTCCTCGGTGCCGATGGCCCCGGCCAGGGGCTTGAAGAAGCTCGGCCAGCCCGAGCCGCTGTCGAACTTGGTGTCGGAGGCGAACAGCGGCTGCCCGCACCCGGCGCAGCGGAACGTGCCGGCGCGGTGCTCGTCGTTCAGCGGGCTGCTGCCAGCGCGCTCCGTGCCGTGCCCGCGCAGCACCTGGTAGGCTTCGGGCGCCAGCTCGCGGCGCCACTCCTCGTCGGACTTCTGCAGCGGATAGTGCTCCTCAGCCATGGTTCCTCCTTGTCACTGCCGGCGCGGCGCGGGCGCCCTAGAGCATCGGCACCAGCAGCAGCGCTACGATGTTGATGATCTTGATCAGCGGGTTGATCGCCGGCCCGGCAGTGTCCTTGTAGGGATCACCCACGGTATCGCCGGTAATCGCCGCCTTGTGGGCGTCCGAACCCTTGCCGCCGAAGTGGCCCTCTTCAATATACTTCTTGGCGTTGTCCCAGGCTCCGCCTCCGGTCGTCATGGAAATGGCGACGAACAGCCCGGTCACTATCGTCCCGATCAACAGGCCGCCGAGAGCGCGCACCCCGGCACCGGGACCCATGAGCGAGTTGAGGGCGAGCACCAGCACGATGGGCACCAGGATCGGCAGGAGCGACGGCACGATCATCTCGCGGATGGCGGCACGCGTGAGCAGGTCGACGGCGCGCGAGTAGTCGGGCTTCTCCGTGCCCGCCATGATGCCCTTGATCTCGCGGAACTGGCGGCGCACTTCGTTGACCACCGAGCCTGCCGCGCGACCGACGGCCTCCATGGCCATGGCGGCGAACAGGTAGGGCACCAGCCCGCCGATGAACAGGCCGATGATGACCGCCGGATCGGAGAGTGAGAAGTTGGCGAGCCTGCCGGCCGCTTCCAGGTTATGCGTGTAGTCGGCGAACAACACCAGCGCGGCAAGTCCCGCCGAGCCGATGGCGTAGCCCTTGGTGACCGCCTTCGTGGTGTTGCCCACCGCATCCAGCGGATCGGTGATGGCGCGCACTTCCTTCGGCAGGCCGGCCATCTCGGCGATGCCGCCGGCGTTATCGGTGATCGGGCCGTAGGCATCGAGCGCCACGATCATGCCGGTCATCGACAGCATCGCGGTCGCCGCGATCGCAATGCCGTACAGTCCGGCGAGCGTGAAGGCGCCCCAGATCGCGAGGCACACCGCGATCACCGGCAGCGCCGTCGCCTTCATTGACACGCCGAGCCCGGCGATGATGTTGGTGGCGTGGCCGGTCTGCGAAGCCGCCGCGATCTTGCGCACCGGGCTGTATTCGGTGGCCGTGTAGTACTCGGTGATCATGATCATCGTGGCCGTGAGCCCGAGCCCGATCAGCGCGCAGCCGAACAGCGGCGCCAGCTCGGCGGGCATGATCTGGCGCGTAATGAAGTAGAAGGCCACCGCCGATACCAGACCGGAGACGATGACGCCCTTGTAGAGAGCGTTCATGATCCTGCCGCCCTCGCCGGTGGAGACGAAGAACGTGCCGATGATCGAGGCAATGATGGAGGCGGCGCCGAGAGCGAGCGGGTAGATCACGGCCGCCAGAGTTGCGTCCGGGCCCTGGCCGGCAAACAGCAGCCCGCCGAGCAGCATGGTCGCTACGATGGTGACGGCGTAGGTCTCGAACAGGTCCGCGGCCATGCCGGCGCAGTCGCCGACGTTGTCACCGACGTTGTCGGCGATCACCGCGGGGTTGCGCGGATCGTCCTCTGGGATGCCCGCTTCGACCTTGCCCACCAGGTCCGCACCCACGTCCGCGCCCTTGGTGAAGATGCCGCCGCCGAGGCGCGCAAAAATCGAAATCAGCGACCCGCCGAAGGCGAGGCCGATGAGCGCGTGCAGCGCACCCTCAGAGCTGATTCCGGCGACCTGCCGCAGGAAGGTGTAATAACCGGCGACGCCGATGAGGCCCAGCCCGACCACCAGCATGCCGGTGATCGCCCCGCCGCGAAAGGCGACGCCGAGCGCGGCGTTCAGTCCGATGGTCGCGGCCTGCGCGGTGCGCACGTTGGCGCGCACCGAGATGTTCATGCCGATGTAACCGGTGAGGCCCGACAGCACCGCGCCGATGGCGAAGCCGCCGGCGGTGGGCCAGCCGAGGCGCGAGAAGCCGATGATCGCAAACAGCACGATGCCGACAACCAGGATGGTGCTGTACTGGCGGTTGAGATAGGCCTTGGCGCCGGCCTGCACCGCGGCGGCGATCTCCTGCATGCGGGCACTGCCGGCAGGCAGGCGCAGGATCGCCATCATCGAGAACACGCCGTACAGCACGGCGAGCAAGCCGGCCGCGATCGCGGCCCACAGCCACCCGGTGGCGTTCATCGGCAAGGACCTCCCCCAAAAAAAGGCCGCGCACTATAACACGGCGGGGGGCGGCCTTCGGCCGTGCCCGGTGGCTCGGAGACACGGGGTTGTTGGCCGCGGCCGCGGGCTTCGAGTCGCGCCGCAGCAAGGAGATTCAGATCTTGAAGTCGCCGGCCAGTTTCCTGCGCACCGGCACGCCGCGGATGTGCACGTAGTCGGGCAGGCCGCCGCGGTAGGGCGGGTAAGCCTCTCCGGCAATCAGCGGCTCGAGGTAGCGGCGGCAGGCCGCGGTGATACCGAAGCCGTCCTCGCGGATGTACTCGCGCGGCAGCTTCTTCTCCTTGTTGGCGACCTCGGCGAGCCCCACGTGGCCGACGCTCCAGCGGTAGGGGCGCGAGGACTTGCGCACGATGGTCGGCATCACGGCGTTCACGCCCTTGAGCGCGAGCTGCACGGCCGCCCTGCCGACCGCGTACGCCTGCTCCACGTCGACCCGGGAGGCGATGTGGCGCGCCGAGCGCTGCAGGTAGTCCGCCACCGCCCAGTGATACTTGTAGCCGTGCGCCTCGCGCACCATGTTGGCGACCACGGGCGCGACCCCCCCGAGCTGGGTATGTCCGAAAGCGTCGCGCGTGCCGGCGTCGGCCAGAAATCTGCCATCCGCATAGGCGGCCCCCTCGGAGACGACGACGACGCAGTAGCCGTAGTCGCTCACGCAGGCGCGCACCCGTTCGAGGAATTTCTGCTGCTCGAAGGGCACCTCGGGAAAGAGAATGAGATGCGGGGGCTGCGCAGGTCCGCGGCCGGCGAGTCCGCCCGCCGCAGCGATCCATCCGGCGTGCCGCCCCATCACCTCCAGCACGAACACGCGGGTGGAGGTGCGGGCCATGGAGGCGACATCGAGCGCCGCTTCACGCGTGGAGACCGCCACGTACTTCGCGACCGAGCCAAAGCCCGGGCAGCAGTCGGTATGGGGCAGATCGTTGTCTACCGTCTTGGGGACTCCGACACAGGTAATGGGGTAGCCGAGCGATGCACCGAGCTGCGACACCTTGAGCGCGGTGTCCATCGAGTCGTTGCCGCCGTTGTAGAAGAAATAACCGATGTTATGCGCGCGGAATACCTCGATCAGCCGCTCATACTCGGTGCGATTCTGCTCGATGCCCTTTAACTTGAAGCGCGCCGAGCCGAACGCGCCGGCCGGGGTATGCTTGAGCGCCCGGATGGTGGCGGCGCTCTCGCGGCCGACGTCGATCAGATCTTCGGTGAGCGCGCCGATGATGCCGTGGCGGCCGGCGTACACCTTGCCGATTTGCTTCGAGCGCAGGGCGGTCTCGATCACCCCGCACGCCGATGCGTTGATGACCGCAGAGACTCCGCCCGACTGCGCGTAGAGGGCATTGCGTACGACATTGTTCCGCATGCGCGAAGAATAACGCACCCGCCGCAAGATGCGCGACGGCGCAGGCGCGGCGCTGCGGAGTGCGCGCTGCACCAGTGAGCGGTTTGACCTCCTCCAGGCGGGCCGGTAACGTGGCGAGCCTTTGAGGCCGCCGGCAGCTTCGGCTCGCATCACTACAACCATGCGCATCGTACTGTTGGGGGCACCCGGCTCGGGCAAGGGCACTCAGGCCCAGCGTCTCGTGCGGCGGGCCGCAATCCCGCAGATCTCCACCGGCGATCTGTTGCGCGCAGCGGTCGCCCGCGGCACCGCGCTCGGGCGAGAGGCCAAGGAGGCCATGGAGAGCGGGCGGTTGGTCGACGATTCCCTGGTGCTCGGGATGATCCGCGAGCGGCTCGGGGAGCCCGATGCGCGCAAAGGCTTCATACTCGATGGCTTTCCACGCAATCTCGCCCAGGCGCACGCGCTCGAGCGGCTGCTCACCTCGCTCAGGAAACCGCTCGACGCCGTCGTACAGCTCGAAGTCGATTACGGCGAGCTCGTGCGGCGCATCGCCGGCCGACGCACGTGCGCGGACTGCGGGCGGGTGTTCAACCTGCTGACCTCCCCGCCGGCGGCCGACGAGGCCCTGTGTCCGAAAACCGGCGCGCCGCACCGCCTCGTCCAGCGCCCCGACGATAACGAGGCCACGGTGGCGGAGCGGCTGCGGGTGTATGACGAGAAGACCCGGCCGCTGATCGATTTCTACCGCGCCCGGGGGCTGCTGCGCGTGATCAATGCCGAAGGCGATGTCGACGAGGTGACGCGGCGCCTGGCGCGGGCACTCGTCGCACTGCGTGCGCGGACACCGCGCGCGCGGCGCTCCGCGCCGCGCCGCCGGGCGCGCAGCGCAGCCGCCCGCCGCGGGCCGACGCCCGGGAAAGCAACACGCCGGCGCCACAAGGCGGCAGCCAAGTCGCGTGCGGCGCGCGCCGGCGGCGCGCGCCGGCGCGCAGGACAGGCAAAGCTGCGCCGTGCCGGCAGGCGCCGCCGCGCACCTTCCGGCACGCGCCGCTGAGGCCGCCTCATTCCCCGAGCGCGGCCAGCAGCCGCTCTCCGAGCACGCGCTGCCGCCAGCCCCGCAGCGGTGCAGCGTCGCGCCGTCCTGCGGCGAGCTGCTCGAGGTCGCGGCGCGTCGCCAGCACCTCGGGGACGAGATTCAGCTCCTGCGCAACCGCCTGGACCGCGCTGCCGAGCTTTTTCACCAGTGCGGCTTTCAGCGGGTCGGGGCGTGCCCGGCCCGCCAGGGGCGGCGCGGGATCGGGGACCTGCGCGGCGTGCACACAGGCGAGCACTTGCGCTCCGCGGCGCTTCACCAGCCCCGGCGGCATTTCCGCGATCTGCGCCAGCGCCTCGGGGGTGCGCGGGACCTGCATGACGATCTCGCGCAACAGCGCGTCACTCAGGATCCAGCCGCGCGGGCGGTTGTGCTCCAGGGCGCAGCGCTCACGCCAGGCGGCGAGCGCGCGCGCCAGCCGCTCGCGCGCCGGATCCAGCTCGCGCAGCCCTTTCAGACGCAGCCAGGCGTCCTCAGGTTCCAGGGTGAGAGCGCGCGCGTCATCGAGCGCGGCCAGCTCCTCGCTGAGCCATTCCAGGCGGCCGAGGCGCGCGAGCTGCTCCTGCAGCGCCGCCGCCAGCGGCAGCAGATAGCGCACGTCATCGAGCGCGTACTCGATCTGCTCGGCCGACAGCGGCCGGCGCGACCAGTCGGTGCGCGTGTGCGACTTGGCGAGCCCGTGCCCGAGGAGGCGCTGCACGAGATCTGCGTAGCCGACCTGCGCCGGCAGTCCCGTCAGACTCGCCGCGATCTGGGTATCGAATACCGGACGCGTGAGGCCTGCTACCGGCAACAGCACCTCCAGATCCTGGCGCGAGGCGTGCATCACCTTGGTGATGCCCGGGGCGGCCAGCAGCGCTGCGAGGGGCGACAGATCCGCGAGCGCCAGCGGATCGACACACACCGCTTCAGCCGGCGCCGACAGCTGCAGCAGGCACAGCTCGGCGCGATAGGTACGCTCGCGCAGAAACTCCGTGTCGAGGCCGATGCGCGGTGAGCGCGCGAGCCGCGCGGCGAGCCCGTCGAGCTCGGGCGCGGTGGTGATTATTGGCTGCAAACGGGCGGTGAAGATGACCTGTACAATCGGGCCTGCCCATTATGCGAGGCTCGTGCCGGGATCGAAAGTCATGAAGGAGATCATCCGGCTGTTTACCCAGATCGCCTTGCTGCGGCGAGGACCGCAGGACCTGCCGGCCTCGCTGCTGCTGCTGGTGCTCGCGGTGCTCGGCTACCTGTGCGTGAACTTCCTGGTCAGCAGCGCACTGCCGCCGGATGAGCACTGGCAGGGACCGCTGGTGGTCGACACGCTGTTCACACTCCTGTGGTACGTCGCGCTGCTCAAGCTCGTCGGGCGGCCCGAGCGGATGCTGCAGACGGTCAGCGCCGTGTTCGGCTTCCAGGCGGTGTTGTCGCCGCTGTTGATCGCCTCCACCTGGCTCATGCGGCGCGTGGGCGAGGATGCGACCTGGCAGGTACCGGTCACCTGCGCCGGCCTGCTGCTGCTCGCCTGGCTGATTGCGGCCAACAGTCACGTGGTGAAAGCGGCGCTCGAGTGGCCGGGCTCGGCGAGCGTGGCGCTGGTGATACTGCAGATGCTCGCCGCCTGGCTGCTGGTGTTCGCGCTGTTCCCTCCCGTCAAAGCCTGAAGTCACCTGCGATGCACGTCCACATCCTCGGGATCTGCGGCACTTTCATGGGCGGCGTCGCCGCCCTGGCGCGCGCCGCGGGCTTCACTGTCACCGGCTCGGACCGCAATGTCTACCCGCCCATGAGCACGCAGCTCGAAGCGCTCGGCATCACGCTGACCGAGGGCTTCGAGGCCGCGCAGCTCACCCCCGCCCCGGACATGGTCGTGGTCGGCAACGTGATGACGCGCGGCCAGCCGGTGATCGAGGCGCTGCTCGAGAGCCGCCTGCCGTACACGTCCGGGCCGGAGTGGCTGGCGCGCGCGGTGCTCAAGGATCGCTGGGTGCTCGCGGTCGCCGGCACGCACGGCAAGACCACGACGGCCTCGCTCCTGGCATGGATTCTCGAGCACGCCGGGCGCAACCCCGGATTTCTCATCGGCGGCGTGCCGGCGAACTTCGGCTCGAGCGCGCGCTTCGGTGCCGAGCCATTCTTCGTCATCGAGGCGGACGAGTACGACACGGCATTCTTCGACAAGCGCGCCAAGTTCGTGCACTACCGCCCGCGCACGCTAATCCTCAACAACCTCGAATACGATCACGCCGACATCTATCCCGACGTGGCCGCCATCCAACGCCAGTTCCACCACCTGGTGCGCATCGTGCCCGGCAGCGGCCGCATCATCTGGAACACCGCCGATGCGTTGCTCAAGGAGACCCTGGCGATGGGTTGCTGGACCCCACTCGAGGGCTTTGCACGCGCCGCGCACTCCGAAGCGCTGTGGAGCGCGCGCGCCGCACCCGGTGCCGAGGACTTCTCGCGTTTCGAGGTTCTCGAACGCGGGCGCCCGCGCGGCACCGTGCAATGGGGACTGATGGGCGCCCACAACATGGAGAACGCACTCGCAGCCATCGCCGCCGCACGACATGCCGGGGTGGAGCTGCGCCAGGCGCTCGCGGCGCTCGAGGCCTTTCAGGGCATCGCCCGCCGCATGCAACTGCGCGGCGAGGTGAACGGCATTCGCGTGTAC
>Ga0210384_10005611_pt1 | contig 13598 bp, 10 predicted proteins | sample IncBWH2MmetaG_FD_160574 | JGI IMG/M metagenome (GOLD analysis project Ga0210384, IMG submission 160574) | Forest soil microbial communities from Barre Woods Harvard Forest LTER site, Petersham, Massachusetts, United States - Inc-BW-H-2-M | ecosystem: Environmental > Terrestrial > Soil >...
GGACACGCCTACCCAGCTGATGCCGCATTGGTACAGGTCCGGCTCCTTGATCAGGCCCATCATGGTTGCATAGCCGCCGTAACTGGCGCCGGCGATGCAAATCCGCTTGGGATCTGCGTAGCCTTGAGCGATGGCCCATTTGGTGCCGTCGGTGATGTCATCCTGCATCGCCAGGCCCCATTGCTTCCAGCCGGATGTCCACAACTTTGAGCCATAGCCCGTGCTGCCGCGAAATTCTGGCTGCAGCACTGCATAGCCGCGCGATGCGAGGAACTGTACTTGAGAATCCCACCCCCAGTGGCCGCCCCTGACATAGGGGCCGCCATGCACCAATACCACCAGCGGCAGGTTCTTGCCGCCGCTGCCTTTCGGCAGCGTCAGGTAGGCGGGAATCTCCAGGCCGTCCCTCGCCTTGTACCGTATCATGTCCATGTGCGACATCTGCTTTTGGTCGATGCCGGGGCGGGTTTCGCCCAATGGATAGAATTTGCCGGTTTCTATATTGAATAGCAGATAGGCGCCCGGATACACATCTGAAAACGCATGTATCAGGATGACTTTGGGCGCGGAGTCGGACGGCCCGGAAATCGTATTGATGGTGTCGGGCAGCAGCGCGTCTACCCGCTGCTGCAGTTTTTTCCAGTCGTCATCAAACCAAAATGTTGCAGACGCATCGGTTTCATAGCGCAAGCCCGTCAGTTTGTTCTTGATCTTATTGTAGGTGAAGGAGCCTGCGAAATCGTAGCCCTTCATGGTGACGATAGGTGTCGTCATGACTTTGTTGTTGGCCAGGTCATATTGATAGACCGAGGTCGTGTCGTGGCCCTGGTGCGCGGTGACATATAGGCTGCCATCCGGCCCGATGAAGCTGGGGGAAAATCCGCTCTCCTTCAAAGGATCGAACTCGATCAACTTACGCCAGTCGCCGGACTTTGGGTCTTTGTAGAAGACGGCGGCGATGCCCTTGTCTTTCGTGGTGGTGACGCGTACTTCGCCGTCCTTGTCGATCAAATAACCGGTAGCGTCTGGCGGGGTGGGAACGATTCTAGCTTGGCCGGTCCTGGTGTTCACCTTCAGCAAACTCAAGGACGGCTTCAGGCGCGTGCCGCCGTTGCGGGCGATGAACACATCATCCGAGCCTTCTTTATGGTCGACGTCGATGAAAAAATGGAACGCCGACAACTGGCGGAAATTCGCGGAATCCCCCCAGGATCTTTCAATCAATTGCCTTTGATCGCCGGCGTCGATGTCGATGGCAAAAAGTCCGGGACCGCTGTCTTCATCGCCATCGCCGATCTTCCTGTCCGACAGCTGGTAGACCAGGCGCTTGTTGTTGAGCCAATCAACGCTGGCAATATCAACTTTGGCGTAGTGTTTCAGTATCTTGTGTTCGTTGGTGGCGACATCGATCAACACCAGGATCACCCGGTCGTTCACGCCGGTGACCCGCACCGCAACGTGTTTGCCGTCAGGCGAAAGTTTGGCTTCGCTGAAGGCCGAATGTTTGAAAAATTCTTCCACAGGAGGCGGCGACGCCTGCGCCTGTGCCGGCTGCGGAGTAAGCATGCCGCAAGAAAAATAGAATGCTGTGCCGAGCACGGCCAGCTTGCGCCAATGTTTGTGATTCATCACCCAGTCTTCCCCAGTGTTTTATTATGGAAAAGACATTGTACATAAGAAACATGGCAATTATTTAATTCATTGCAGCTATTTTTACTATTTGAACGAGCTTGATGGAAGCCTAGGCTAAGCTTGCTTATTGCTAAATTGCTGTGCCAGCGACTGCAGCTTGGACGGCTGATTTCCATCCGATGCGCTGAGGTGCTCCGGCACTTGTACCCGCACCGGCTTGCTGTGCATATTGGTGGAGGACAGCACATTGCTGGTCGCATCCGGCGCGGCGTTCCAGACGGGGTCGTCGATGCCCTCAAACACGGTCTTCAACTGCTGGCCCCAGCTATTGCGTATCATCTGGAAGTACTGGTTTTTTTCGTCTATCGTGACGAAGCGGGTGACCGCCAGGCTGTCGGTCTTGTACACCAGCAGGTCCAGCGGCAGGCCGACCGAGATGTTCGAGCGCAGCGTGGAGTCCATCGAGATCAGCGCGCATTTGGCAGCCTCGTCCAGGCTGGTTGCCGGCGTGACCACGCGGTCGATGATGGGTTTGCCGTATTTGGCTTCGCCGATCTGGAAGTAAGTGCTCTCGTTGTGGGATTCGATGAAGTTGCCGGCCGCATAGACCTGGAACAGGCGGCAGCGCTCGCCCTTGATCTGGCCGCCAAAAATGATGCTGACATTGAAATCGATGCCGAATTCCGCCAGCGACTCGGCGTCGCGCTTATGGATGGTGCGCACCGCATCGCCCAGCATGCGCGCCGCGTCGTACATGCTGCTCGCGGTCCAGATGCTGTGGCCGTCTTCACTGACGTGTTCTGCCACCAATTGGCGTATCGATTGCGAAATCGACAGGTTGCCGGCGGTCATCAGCACAATCATCCTGTCGCCGGGATTTTCGAACACGCTCATCTTGCGGAAGGTGCCGACCTGGTCCACGCCTGCATTGGTGCGCGAATCGGAAAGAAAGACCAGACCTTCATCGAGGCGCATGCCTACACAATATGTCATGTTTGCATCATCTTGACTAAAACCATTATTTTACACTTCAGGGGCGCTAAATAATGCGCAGCCCCATGGATTTCTTCCATATTACCGGGCGTTTCGCTTATTCCGGTAGCAACGGGACAACTTCCACTTTCACCGTTAATATTTCGTCACCGCCGCCGCGCCGCACACCGCGGATCGGGGCGGCCGAATCATAGTCCCTGCCTATCGCCAGCCGGCAATACGCGTCTGTCATCAGCCGCGCATGGGTGACGTCGACACTGACCCAGCCGGTAAAGCCCTCTTCGCTGATCCAGGCGTCTATCCATGCGTGGCTCTCTGCGTGGCCGGTGGATTCTGGGTCTATGTATCCGGACACGTAGCGCGCCGGAATACCGTGCGCATGGCAACAGGCCAGGAACAGGTGGGCGTGATCCTGGCATACGCCCTGTCCCAGTTGCAGTGCATCGGTGGCGGTAGTGGTGACGATGGTTGCACCACTTTGGTAGCTGACCGCACCGCAAATGCGCTCCGCCAACGCGATCAGATGCTGTGACTGCACAGGCTGCCCAGGCACGGGCAAGCTGGCGGCGGCAAATGCCAGCACCATCGGCGTTGCTTCAGTGAGGCGGGTGGCCACGGTAAAGATCAGCGGCGATTGCGGATTTTCATCTGCCAGCCGGCCGCGGTCGGGGCTGGTGGTTGCCACCATGCCCTGGGCCACGATGGCAACCTGCTCGTGCGGGCCGGTAATGGTCAGCATATGGCACAAGTTGCCGTAGGCATCGGTGTACGCATGCATCCGGCCCGAGGTATTGATCTGCCAGGACAGCACCTTTTGCTGCGGCTCGGGCCGCGGGGTCAGGTGCAATTGCTGTATCGTGTACGCCAGCGGCGCACTGTAATGGTAGATGGTCTCGTGGCGTATGGAGAGTCGCATGGGATAGCCAGGCTATGCCGCAAGGGGAACCAGGAAGTCGCGGCTGATGCGATTTCCCAGTTCGTTGATGCGTTCCAGGAATTCTGTCAGCGTATCATGCAGGCCGGCAGCCAGGATTTCTTCTATGCGGCCGAATTCCAGTTCCGCGTGCAGTTTGCCGGCAAAGCGCTCGGTCTCTGCCGAGACATCGTTGCGCACGTCTCTCAGATTATTGACCACTTCATCCATGCAGGCCAGCAGCGAGCGCGGCATGTCTCCGCGCAGCATCAGCAGTTCGGCTACCCGTTCCGGCGTGATCACGTCGCGGTAGACCTTGCGATAGATTTCAAAGCCGGACACCGAGCGCAGCAGGGCCGCCCAGTAATAGAAGTCCCGCTGCGAGATTTCATTGTTATGCCGCTTGCCGGTGGCGCCGTGGAATTTCACATCCAGTATGCGCGCGGTATTGTCGGCGCGCTCCAAAAATGTGCCCAGGCGGATAAAGTGCACCGCCTCGTCTTTCAGCATGGTACCCAGCGTTACGCCGCGCGACAGGTGGGAGCGGTACTTGACCCATTCAAAGAACTGGCTGGGATCGCGCTCCAGCAGGCCGCTGTCGATGCGCTTGGACATGTCCAGCCAGGTGGCATTCTGGGTTTCCCATACCTCGGTCGTCAGCGTGCCGCGCACGGCGCGGGCATTCTCGCGCGCGCCGGTCAGGCAGGCGCAGATGGAGGAGGGATTGTCCGGGTCCCTGACCATGAAATCGACGACATCCCTGGCGTTCAGTATGCCGTATTTATGGTCGAATGCGGATTGCAGTTCCGAGATGCCCAGCATCGCGCGCCAGCCTTTTTCGGCATCCTCGGCGGATTGCGGCAGCATCGAAGTTTGCACATTCACGTCCAGCATGCGGGCGGTGTTTTCGGCGCGTTCGGTGTAACGGGCCATCCAGAACAGGTGATCGGCGGTGCGGCTCAACATATTAGTGGACTGTAACAGCCGGTTGGGAAATGAAGGGCGCGCACATGAAGTGCGTGGCAAGGCGCAAAGCGCAGCGATAGCAAGCTATCGCGAGCATTTGCAACGCTGTCAGGCGCTTCATGTGCGTGACAGGCGTTTTCTAATCGGCGGTTATAGTTCACTACGTCTCCAATATCCAGGTGTCTTTGGTGCCGCCGCCTTGCGACGAGTTGACCACCAGCGAACCTTCTTGCAAGGCGACCCGGGTCAGTCCTCCCGGCACCATGGACACGCTCTTGCCGGACAGCACAAACGGGCGCAGGTCGATATGGCGCGGCGCAATGCCGCTGTCGACATAGGTCGGGCAGGCCGATAGCGCCAGCGTCGGCTGGGCGATATAGCCGTCCGGCCGGGCCAGCAGCCTCTGGCGGAAATCCTCGATCTGCGCCTTGCTCGATGCCGGCCCTACCAGCATGCCGTAACCGCCTGCGCCATGCACTTCCTTGACGACCAGGTCGGGCAGGTTGGCCAGCGTATAGGCCAGGTCTTCCTTCTTGCGGCATTGATAGGTGGGCACATTGTTCAGTATCGGTTCTTCGCTCAGGTAAAACTTGATCATGTCCGGCACAAACGGATAGATAGACTTGTCGTCGGCGACGCCGGTGCCGATCGCATTGGCCAGCGTGACCCGGCCGGAGCGGTACACCGACAGCAGGCCGGGCACGCCCAGCGAAGAGTCGGGGCGGAATGCCAGCGGGTCCAGGAAATCGTCGTCGATGCGGCGATAGATAACATCCACCCGTTTCGGCCCGCGCGTGGTGCGCATGTACACCGCATTGTCGTTGACGAACAAATCCTGGCCTTCGACCAGTTCCACGCCCATTTGCTGGGCCAGGAACGCATGTTCGAAATAGGCCGAGTTGTACATGCCCGGCGTCATCACCACGATGGTCGGATCGGTCACGCCCACCGGGGCGACCGAGCGCAGGTTGTCCAGCAACATGTCCGGATAGTGATCGACCGGAGCGATCTTGTTGCGCGCGAACAGTTCGGGAAACAGGCGCATCATCATCTTGCGGTCTTCCAGCATATACGAGACGCCGGACGGCACGCGCAGATTATCTTCCAGCACATAGAATTCGCCGGCGCCGGCGCGCACGATATCGACGCCGGCGATATGCGCATAGATATCCGACGCGACCGAGATGCCCTGCATCTCCGGCCGGTATTGGGCGTTCTTGTAGATCTGCTCGGCCGGAATGATCTTGGCCTTGATGATGTTCTGGTCATGATAGATATCATGGATGAACATATTCAGCGCCTGCACCCTTTGTACCAGGCCGGCCCGCAACTGCGCCCACTCTGCGGCGTGGATGATGCGCGGGATGATATCGAAAGGAATCAGGCGCTCGGTGCCGGCGTCGTCGCCGTACACGGCGAACGTGATACCCACCCGGCGAAACATCAGGTCGGCTTCGGCACGCTTCCTGGCGATGGTATCTGCCGGTTGCCGCTGCAGCCAGGCGCTGAACTCGCGGTAGTGCTCGCGTATGGTGGCGGCACTGTCCGAGGTATTGCCGCCGTCGGCATGCATTTCATTAAAGAATTTTGCCATGATCCGGTTAGTCCTGTTCAGCGTTAGTGGTAATTATGATTTCGTCACATTGTTACGCAAGAATAACTATCAAGAAGCATGCCAGGGGCGCGGACGGGGGTTTCAGTCAGTATTAATCCGGCTCCCGAATATAATCCACCAAATCCAGTGTATGCATATCCGTCGCCGGTGTCAGCATGCTGACGCCGACCAGTGCCAGCATGCCGGCGGGCACGCCGAACACGCCGGCTGAGATGGCGGCGATATGGAACCACTGATTGGCTATATTACCGCCAAACAGCGGGTGTGTATGCAGCATATAGTAAACACAGACGGCAAAGCCGGTAACGATGCCGGCAATCGCGCCATGCTGATTGGCGCGTTTCCAGAAGACGCCCAGGATCAATGCCGGGAACAGCGCCGAGGCGGCCAGCGAAAATGCCGCGCCCACCAGCGACAGGATGTCGGCCGGTTTCAGCGAAGCCACATAGGCCGCGATCAATGCTACCACCAGCAGCAGCAATTTGGAGATGGTCACCCGTTTTTGGGTAGACGCCTGCGGATCGACAATCTTGTAATAGATATCATGCGACAGCGAATTGGAAATCGTCAGCAGCAGGCCGTCCGCAGTGGACAAGGCCGCCGCCAGTCCGCCGGCAGCAATCAGGCCGGAGATGACGTACGGCAAGCCGGCGATTTCTGGCGTCGCCAGCACCACGATATCGCCGTCCAGTGCAATTTCCGCCAACTGGACGATGCCGTCGTGGTTGATGTCGGTGATATTGACCAGCGGATTGATCTTGTCCACGCTGCTCCAGTAGGTCACCCACGAGGGCAGCTTGGAAAAGTCGGTGCCCACCAGCGAGGTATAGATATCGTATTTCACCAGGATCGCCAGCGCGGGTATCGTCACGTACAGCAGCATGATGAAAAATAGCGACCAGAACACCGAGTCGCGGCTGGCGCGCACCGAGGGCGTGGTGTAATAGCGTATCAGGATGTGCGGCAATGCGGCCGTTCCCATCATCAGGCAAAACACCAGGGCCATGAAGTTGTTGCGCTTGATATCGGAGTCTTCCTTGTTCTTGGCGGCATAGGGCAGGAAATTGGATGCCGGCGGCTCGGCGCGGGCCAGGTTGGCGCTCCTGGCCTCGTTCCAGCGAGTTTCCGCCTCTTGCGGCGTTTGCGGGTAATTTGCCAGCTCCCTGCCGGCGGTCTTGATTTCTATCAGCGACGCATTGCCGGATTTGAGGTCTTCCAGCTTGCGTTGCGCCTCATAGCGGCCTTCTTCCCATGAACGCGGCAGGTGTTGTATCTTGTCCAGGTAGGCGTCGGCACGTTGCTCGAAGATGGCCCTTACCTGTTGTTCCTTGGGATCGTTGGCGAAGATTTTTTCCTTCGCGTTCAGCGCCGGCAGCGTGGTGCCGTAGGCCAGTTGCGGAATCGGCAGATGGGTGTGCTTCGCCGATAGCCAGGTGACCGGGATCATATAGGCCACGATGATGATGATGTATTGCGCAACCTGGGTCCAGGTCACCGCGCGCATGCCGCCCAGGAAAGAGCACACCAGTATGCTGGCCAGGCCCAGGAAAATGCCCACCGAAAAATCCACGCCGGTGAAGCGCGAGGTAATCAGGCCCACACCGTAAATCTGCGCCACCACATAGGTGAAGGAAATAATCACGGTCGCGATCACTGCCAGCACGCGCACGGCATTGCTGCCGTGCTTGCCGGCATAGCGCGTGCCGAGAAAATCCGGGATGCTGTATTGCCCGAACTTGCGCAGATAGGGGGCGATCAGCAGCGCCACCAGGCAAAAGCCGCCGGTCCAGCCTATGATATAGGCCAGGCCGTCGAATCCCGTCAGGTAGATGCCGCCGGCAAGGCTGAGGAAGCTGGCCGCGGACATCCAGTCGGCGGCGGTCGCCATGCCGTTGAACACTGCGGGCACCCGCCTGCCGGCCACATAGTATTCAGAGATATCCGACGTGCGGCTCATCACGCCTATGCCGGCGTAGGTGACGATGGTCGCAAACATGAACAGATAGCCGATCCAGATCCTGGGCACGCCTTCTTTTTCTAGCACGGCGAGGCTGATCAAAAAAATGATGAACAACATGGTGTACCAGAAATAATAGATAGTCAGTCTTCTGGTAAAGCTTTTTTGCGCCATCAGGCCTTGCCCTTTCTTGAGTTCTCTATACGCCGCATGGCGAGCGAATAGACGGCCAGTATCAGCACATAAAACAGGCTCAGGCCCTGCGCTGCCATGTAGAACGGCAGCGACCAGCCAAAGAAATAGATGCCGGACAATTCGCGCGCAAAAAACAGCGTGCCGAAAGTAAGCGCCAGCCAGCTTGCCAGCAGCCACACGCTGAGCCGCCGGGTGCTCGGCCAGCAGGGGGATCTTGCCGGAGCTTGCGCGATGGCCTCCCGGTCTGCGGAATTATCCATTAGCCGAAATCACCTATATCGCCGGAGTGAGGATTCATCTTGAAGGAAATGCGGAACACGCAGCCCGGATATTTCGGATCCTGGTTGCGCGTGTTATTGACGATCTCGATTTGCGCATCATGTTGCTGGGCAATTTCCCGCACGATGGACAGGCCCAGGCCGCTGCCTTCCACATTGCTGCCCAGGATGCGATAGAAGCGCTCAAACACGCGGCTGCGCTCGGACGGCGGTATGCCGGGACCATTGTCTTCCACCTCCAGTACGGCCAGTTGTTCGTTGTCCACCACCCGTATCCGCACCGTGACGCTCTGGCCCTTGGGGGTGTAGTGCAGCGCATTGTCGATCAGGTTATTCAGCAATTCGCGCAGCATCAGCGGATTGCCGACGATCATCACCGGATAGCCGGGCTGCTCAAAACCCAGGTCGATCTTATAGGTGAACGAAGTCTGTATCCAGTCCTGCACGGCGCTGCGGGCCAGCTCCGCCAACTCCACCGGCACCAGCGGCCTGGTGGCGGGAGCCTGGTTTTCTGCGCGGGCCAGCGTCAACAGCTGATTCACCAGGCGGGTCGCCGCTTCCGAGCTTTTGGACAGCTGCACCAGGGAACGATGGATTTCGGCCTGGTCGGTTTCCCGCAAGGCCAGTTCCGATTGCATGCGCATGCCCGCCAGCGGCGTCTTCATCTGGTGTGCGGCGTCGGCAATGAAGCGTTTTTGTATTTCTATGGTCTGCGCCAAGCGGCCCAACATGTCGTTCAGCGAACGCACCAGCGGCGAGATTTCCTCCGGCACCTGGCGCGAATCGATGGGGCTGAGATCGTCCGGGCGGCGGGCGCGTATGCGGTGCTGCAATTCCGCCAGCGGCGACAGCCCGCGCGACAGCGCGAACCATACCAGCGCCAATGCCACCGGCAGGATAATGAATTGCGGCAGGATCACGCCCTTGATGATTTCGTTGGCCAGTACCGTGCGTTTTTCCAGGGTCTCTGCGACCTGCACCAGCGCCAGGTGCGGCTCGCTACGGCTGCCGCCGGGGCCGTAGCCCATGCTGGCGCGGCTGTTCAGGTCGATATAACTGTAGGCGACCCGGATTTCTATGCCGCGCAAATTGTCGGAGCGCAGCGTGACAGCGCCCGGCAGCGGTTTTTCTTCATCGACCGGCTGCGGCAGGTCACGGTCGCCGTCTATCAATTCTCCCTTGCCGTCTTTTACCTGGAAATACCTGCTGTCCAGGTCGTCGGCGCGCAAAATATCGCGCGCAGGATTGGAGAGCTGGGTGATGACTTTACCGTCGACTTCCTTGACCTGCTGGGCCAGCACCAGCACATCGTCTTCCAGCGCGCGGTCGAACGGCTGATTGGCGATGGATTTTGCCACCAGATAGGTGATGGCGATGCTGAGCGGCCATAGCAAGAGCAGCGGAGCCAGCATCCAGTCCAGGATTTCGCCGAATAGCGAGCGCTGGATTTTTTCCGGCGGCTGGCCATGGATTTTGCTGTCAGGCGCTTGCGGCGCAACCGTATCGTGCGTGCCGCTTTCCCGCATCATGATTGCTCAGTGTCGGCGGCGTGCGAAGTTGCGGGAGCAGGCGCGGCATTGGAGGTATCCGCAACAGGGGCGACAAAGAATTTTTCCAGGCAATACCCGAGGCCGCGCACCGTGGCGATGCGCACGCCGTCGACCTCGATTTTTTTGCGCAGCCGGTGCACATACACTTCGATCGCATTATTGCTGACTTCCTCGCCCCATTCGCATAAATGGTCGACCAGCTGCTCCTTGGAGACCAGGCGCCCGGTGCGCTGCAGCAAAACTTCCAGCAGGCCCAGTTCGCGCGCGGACAGGTCCAGCATCTGCTCATGGATATAGGCGATGCGGCCCACCTGGTCGTAGGCCAGCGGACCGTGCTTGATGACGGTGGGGCCGCCGCCGGCGCCGCGGCGGGTCAGGGCGCGCACCCTGGCCTCCAGTTCAGACAAGGCAAACGGTTTTGCCATATAGTCGTCGGCACCCAGGTCCAGGCCCTTTACCCTTTGCTCCACCGAATCGGCGGCGGTCAATATCAACACGGGGAGATGGGAATTGCGCGCGCGCAAACGGCGCAGGACTTCCAGACCGCTCATTTTGGGCAGCCCCAGATCGAGAATCAGCAAATCAAAATCCTGGGTAGACAAAGCAGTATCCGCCTCCTGGCCGTTGCCGACACAGTCGGTGGCATAGCCCGATTGCCGCAAAGAACGGGTGAGGCCGTCTGCAAGTACGCTATCGTCTTCTGCAAGCAGGATACGCATGGTTTTAATTTTCTGGGCAAGTCGATTTATTGGTCATCGTCTTCGTCATGGGATCCGCGTTGCGGATGCGGCATGACAGGCGTGCCGGGTATTTGTCTCCAAGCCTAGTCTATTGGTTTTTAGTCTTGTCGGCAAGGTAAAGGACAATGGCGGTAATTGGCTGCACGATGAGCAGAAAGGATTGCCGGCGTACTCTGGTCGTCGTTGGCGAGGCCGGCAATTTCGTCTCTTATGCTATCCCGGAAACATTCATGCGAAAATCATGCAGAAAAGGCAAATCAGATTTTTTACATTTGGTGCTTGCATAAATCACTGTTTTTTTATACAGTGTCGCCAGATGCAAAAAAATTGAGCGAGCAAATGCGCTCATATGATCGATTTACATTAAATTGCATGGTCGGCAAGTTTCCTCGATACGCCATGCACCACATCTGAAAGAATTTATGGACGATAGAAAACCTGATAACTCTGAAAAAGGCAAGGCTTTAGCTGCTGCATTGGCGCAGATTGAAAAGCAGTTCGGCAAAGGCTCGGTCATGCGCATGGCTGACGGCGCGGTCGTGGAAGAGGTGCAGGTTGTGTCCACCGGCTCGCTGGGTCTCGATATTGCGCTGGGCGTAGGCGGTTTGCCACGTGGCCGCGTGGTCGAGATTTACGGTCCTGAATCTTCCGGTAAAACCACGCTGACCCTGCAAGCCATTGCAGAAATGCAAAAATTGGGCGGCACCTGCGCGTTTATCGATGCGGAGCACGCACTGGACGTAGGTTATGCGCAGAAGCTGGGCGTGAACCTGTCCGATCTGCTGATCTCGCAGCCTGACACCGGCGAGCAGGCGCTGGAAATTACCGATGCATTGGTGCGTTCCGGCAGCGTGGACCTGGTGGTCATCGACTCGGTGGCGGCATTGACGCCGCGCGCCGAGATCGAAGGCGACATGGGCGATTCCCTGCCTGGTTTGCAGGCGCGCCTGATGTCCCAGGCTCTGCGCAAGCTGACCGGCAGCATCAAGCGCACCAATACGCTGGTGATCTTCATCAACCAGATTCGCATGAAGATCGGCGTGATGTTCGGCAGCCCGGAAACCACGACCGGCGGCAATGCGCTGAAATTCTACGCTTCCGTGCGCCTGGATATCCGCCGTACCGGTTCCATCAAGTCCGGCGATGAAGTCATCGGTAACGAAACCAAGGTCAAGGTCGTGAAGAACAAAGTGGCTCCTCCATTCAAGGAAGCGCATTTTGACATCCTGTATGGAGAAGGCACTTCCCGCGAAGGTGAGATCCTGGATCTGGGAGCGGATGCCAAGATCGTTGAAAAAGCCGGCGCCTGGTATAGCTATAATGGCGAGAAAATCGGCCAGGGCAAGGACAATGCGCGCAATTTCCTGAAAGAGCATCCCGAGCTCGCTTATGAAATTGAAAACAAGGTGCGTGAAAATCTGGGCGTGCCTTTGCTGCCGGAAAAAGTCAGCGCTTGATTCCCGGCGCAGGATTTTAGCGGTAGTCGTCGTAGTTCAGCGTGACGCCGGCCATACCCGAAAAGGTATGGCCGGCGTTTAGTTTTAGGCTGCGCTTTTTTACGTCGTGTCATGAACAGGGGCATATGGCCAAACTGAAGATCAGCCTGAAGGCAAGGGCGTTACGCTATTTATCGATGCGTGAACATAGCCGCATGGAGCTGGCGCGCAAGCTGTCCCGCTATGCGGAAGAGGGGGACGATATCGAGGCCCTGCTGGATACGCTGGAGGCGGCAAAATACTTGTCGGCAGAACGTTTTTCCGATTCGCTGGTGCATCGGCGCTCGGCCCGCTTTGGAAATAACCGCATCATTGCCGAACTGCAAAGCCACGGCTTGCCGGGTGAAGAAATCGGCAGGGTCAAGGCCGAGCTGCTTGGGTCGGAGGCGGAGCGGGCGATCGACACCCTGCACAGGAAATACCCGGCGGCGCCCGTTGACCATGCCGAGCGTGCAAAACAGGCAAGGTTTCTGCAGCAGCGCGGATTTTCCAGCCGGGCGATACAGGCCGCCATGCGCGCGCCGCGCGAAACCGACCAGGCGGAAGAAGATTGATTACTCTTGCAACAGCTTGAAATCCTGGCAAATATTTTTGTCAAAACCTGGCCCGGACACGCAATTTTCTGCGGCGCAAACCATCGAAAACTGACACAGCAGGTGAGTTAGCCGCTTAGCTGTGCTAAACTCCTATGGTTTTTTGCAGCGCCGCAAGAGCGGCTGTTACCGTAGAAGCTGCGGTAGCGACACGCAATTGTGGCTCTTTTATACTGAACAGCCGCCTGCAGGCATTATGCCCTTATCACCATCCACTACCCGCCGCACGCTCAAGCATACGCGCGCAATTACCATTGAGGCGTTTGCTCGCGACGATGGGTTATGGGATCTTGACGCCCACATCACCGATATGAAGACCCGCGATATCCAACTCGCATCGGGTATTCGTCCTATTGGCTCCGCTTTGCACGATCTGACCCTGCGCATCACCATCGATACCGGTTTTACCGTCGTCGATGCCGAGGCGGTGTCGGATGCCGTCCCGTATCCCGGTTTTTGCAACACGATAGGCCCGGATTACAAAAAGCTGATCGGTTTGAACCTGTTAAAACAGTTCCGTCAAGGTGTTAAGGAAAAATTGTCCGGCATACATGGCTGCACGCATTTGTCCGAGCTGGCGCAAATACTGCCGACTGCGGCGGTGCAGGCGTTTGCCGGCGAAGTGATTGATACGCGCGAAGGGGCCGGCAGTTCCGGGCAGGCCATGCAG
>Ga0210384_10005612_pt1 | contig 13596 bp, 9 predicted proteins | sample IncBWH2MmetaG_FD_160574 | JGI IMG/M metagenome (GOLD analysis project Ga0210384, IMG submission 160574) | Forest soil microbial communities from Barre Woods Harvard Forest LTER site, Petersham, Massachusetts, United States - Inc-BW-H-2-M | ecosystem: Environmental > Terrestrial > Soil >...
ACAGGTAACCAACGTTAGCGTTGGCAGTTGCGTATCATTTAAGACCTCGATGGCATTGGGAAGAACAATGCGGAGAGAAACAACTCGATATTTGAACGTGCCGGCCGCGGTAGTCAACCGAATCTCGTCTCCCGCCTTGATCCTTCGCAAGGAACGAAAGTAAGTATCCCGATGGCCCGCAAGGCCGACGTTGCCGGAGGGACCGGGAAGGGCAGTGCCCGGGATGTGTCCCACGGACAGCCGGAGGATACGTGCATCGGAACCTTCGAGCACCCTTGTCGCGAGACCAACAGCGGGAATCTCGAGCATTCCAACCGCAATTGTCTCGCCTGGCCGGTCTGCGCTCGCGGCCCGCGGCTGATCGGTGGTGCGTGCAGAACTGCTTCCCGCGAATAACAACACGGCAATCGTCGCCGCGCTCAGGACGTTTTTCTTGGTTCGAGGAGTAGAGCTCATATCCCCTTCATTTCGGCTCCAGATCGGCCGAGAAACAGCGCTCCGCCCCCGTAAGCACCGATTCGGAAACCGCGGAGAGGGAGGGCATGAATCGCGGCCGAGGACACATTAGCCTGTCCCGAATAGTCGTACTACTGGTCACTGGGACAGAATGAGGATGGCAGTTCATCGAGGCGGTGAGACTGTACCACGACGGGGTCGCCCTGGCCCACTAGGCGAGAGCCAGATTCAGATTCTCGATTGCCTCGTCGATCTCCGCAGGGTTCTTGTAGCCGACTGTAACGCAATCGACACTGGCGTTCCTGAACGCGAATCTCATTGCCGCCTTGCGGTCCTCGCGGTTGAACGTACCCTCTCCCACAAGCTTCATGCTGATTACGCCCATTCCTGCTTTGCGTACCTGCTGGACCTGGTTCACAACTTCGGTGACGTTGCCCAATCGGTCGGTGTTGTAATCCTCGGCGTCCATTCTAGTGCCCTTGTGATTCACCCGGATCATGGCGATATCGAGCCACTTGTTTCCTGGGACTTGCCGCAGCGCCGGAAGCCCGTGAACCGACGCGCCGTGACTCACAATAGCCTTCTTCGACTGAGCCTCCAGAATTCCATCCTGCCACCTGCCCGTGTCTGCGGGCCAGGTCGCGGTGTGTTGCCAGTGCAGCAGCATGACGTCGAAGTATTCGGTATTCGCGAGCTTGCGCAGCTCGTCGAATTTCTCTTGCGGATTTACTCCTTGCTGAGTGGTCACTTTCGACATCAGGCGATAGCTATCGCGTGGAATGCCCTTTAGTGCCACACCTAGCATCCTGTGCATCTCGCCGTAAGACTCAGCAGTCTCGAAGAAGCGAATGCCGCGGTCGTAGGCGAAGCGAACCAGCCTCGTAAACCCGTCTTGCCCCAAGTCGCGCTGCACCTGGCCGCTGAAGCTGCCTGTGCCAAACGCGAGCCGCGTCACCTGCACTCCAGATCTTCCCAGCGTTACCCAATCTGTCGCGGTCTGGCGCGCCGCGCTTAGCGGGCTTCCAGTGACGGCCAGGGCGCCGGCGGCGAGCCCGGTTTTCAGGAATTCACGTCTGGTGTAGTGAGACACGGATGCACCTCGAATCGGGCGAATAATAGCGCGGGTGTAATGGAGCGAAGACGCCGTTTCGGTAGGGGGCGCCTGGGTGTCCAAAGGCCATGACGAGACAATCGTATTACAAAAATCGAATACCAGGTATACCGAACTGTTCCGAAGATCAGCAGGTAGAGTGGTCCAGAAGGAATCGCGCCTCCACGCAAATCGTCAACTCGTGACCTGGTTAGACGATGCCGGTGCAGATGGTTAGCAGTCTCGGTCAAGGTGAACAGGGGGCCGTGATTCCGGTCTGTAGAAACGGCATCGTGGGGCATGAAAGACGACATTCTGGGCGGACGACCAGACGTCTGGAATCGCTGATCGGCATTTCTCCGATGAGCGCATTCAATCGCGCATGGGTTTACAGGATTCGCAAGCTCTGATTTCGGGAAGCACAGCAGCGCTCCGCGGTATGGCAATGAACTAAGAGCGAAGAGAGTATTTCATTCTTCGCGCAAGGCGGTAAGAGGGTCCACGCGTGTCGCGCGCTGTGCCGGAATGTAGCAAGCGAAAAGTGCGACACCAGCAAGAATCGCTGCCACAGAGAGGAAGGTAATTGGATCGGCCGGCCCGACCTCGAAGAGCATGGACCGGAACACTCGCGTCATGGTCGCAGCTCCGACGAGACCTGAAGCCAATCCGATGACAACGATCCGCATGCCTTCTCCCAACGCCATGCGCAGAATATCCCGGCGCTGCGCGCCGAGAGCCATTCGGATTCCGACTTCATTCGTGCGCTGGCTGAAGGCATATGACATCACGCCGTAGATGCCTATGGCGGCAAGCAACAGCGCCACTGCTGCAAAAACACCCAGAAGCTCGAGCGCAAAGCGCCGGTCAGCCACGGATCTGGCGATGATTTGATCCATGGAGCTGATGCTGTGCACCGGAACGTTGGGATCCACGTTTTCCACCTCGCGCCGAACGGCTTCGCCGAGATGTTCCACGTCGCCCCTGCTGCGGAGAAAAACCACCGCGTTGACTGGCGCGAACTGCCCCAAGGCGACATAAATATGAGGCACACTGGGAGCCTCAAAACCGTCCGACTTGATATCGCCAACGACGCCGACAATCGTGACCCCTTCCACACCTCGTCCAAAACCAAACTTAACCTGTTGTCCGAGCGGATCCTCATCCGGCCAATAACGCCGTGCGAGAATCTGGTCAATCACTGCAACCGCTCGGGTCTTATTCGTATCGGACTCTGTGAAATTTCGTCCGGTAATCAATGGAACTTCCATCGTGCGAAAATATTTCGTGTCGACCACGGCAATGTCCGCAATCGGACCGCGCTCTGATTCGGCTGCACGCCCTTGAATCGAAAAGGGGGAGTAGTTTCTCCCAGAGTTCATGGGCAGAGTGTCGTTGCCGGAAATCGCCACCTGTTCGAGGCCGGGCAGCGCAGACACGCGGCGAAAGACCTCAAGAAGAAAAGCGGCGCGCTTCTCTTCGAGGCTATAGGGATCAGTGGCCGGATTGTTGGATATAGGAATCCAGATTTGTACCGTGGTCAGATGGTCGGGATTGAATCCGGGACGCACTTCGAGTACCCGCCAGAAACTTCTAAGTAGAAGCCCCGCGCCTGCCAGCAAGACAATCGATAGCGCTACTTCCGCAAGCACAAGAATTCGCGAAAGCCGAGTATGGCGTCTGCCGGCTCCCGAACCCCGGCTGCCTTCCCTCAGGTTCTCGAGCTGGTTAGGATTCGCAGCTTGAAGTGCCGGCGCCAGCCCGAAGAGGATGCCCGTGAGTATCGAGATCAGAAAAGTGAAAAAAAGGACGCTGGCGCTGACGTCCACCTCGTTGAGCCGCGGAATATCCGCGGGAGCGAGGCCTATGATCGCTTTCTTCAAGAAGAGAACCGTAACCAGGGCGACTACGCCGGAAACGAGTGACAAGAGCGCGCTCTCGGTCAACAGTTGACGCACCAGGCGTGCGCGACTTGCGCCTATAGTCAAGCGAATCGCAATCTCGCGGCGCCGTCCGGAAGAGCGCGCCAGAAGAAGATTGGCAATATTCGCGCACGCGATCAGCAGGACAAATCCCACCCCACCAAGAAGGATGAACAACTCCGTTCGCTGCGGGCCCACTAGGTCTTCCTTTACCGGAACGAGCCGTACTGTCCATCGAGCGGCAGCGGCGTACTCGGTGGGATATTGCTGGCTGAGTTGCGATATATAGGCATCGAGCTGCCCTTGCGCCTGTCGAACGGTTAGGCCGGGCTTCAAGCGCCCGATTGCGCCCGGAAGCATTCTCTGTGACCTTACAGCTGGAACCGGAAACGGAAGAGCATTGAAGCCTGCTGCGAGCCAGACTTCCACGTCGGTATCCAGCGTCCGGCCCGGATGACGAAAGCCTGGAGGCATCACTCCCACAATTGTGTACAGGTCACTATCGAGCCGTATTTTCCGCCCGATGATGTTCGGGTCCGAACCGAAATTGCGGCGCCAAAAGCCGTCGCTGATAACGACCGACTCCAGGAATCCCGGGACGGCATCCAGGCGTGTGTAAACGCGGCCAAGTTCTGGCTTCGCTCCCAGTAAAGCGAAGTAATCGGGACTCGTGACAAGACTCTCGGCACGGACCGTCCGATCTCCACCGCCTATCGCCGAACTGCTCGGCCCCACTGCTGAGAGATCCTGAAACACGCCCGAGCGCTCTTGTAAATCCCAAAGTTCTGGGGCAGACATGCCTACATCCTGTTCGTTCGGGCCACGAAGGTCGTCGAAGACACGCACGAGTTGCTCAGGGTGCGGGAAGGGCAACGGACGGAGCAGAACGGCATAGACCACGCTGAAAGTGGCGACGTTGGCTCCAATCCCCAGTACAAGAGTCAGCAGCGCGACAATCGTAAACCCGGGGCTTTTAAGCAACATTCGGAGCGAGTAGCGCAGGTCTTGGACGAAAGAGAACACGAGTCCCCCCCCTAGCGCGTGCCCCGTCATGCGGCAGACGCGATTGTGCCTTTCGCCATTTGGACGAGGCAAGCAGCGACATCGTTAGCAGGGAACTGTAGCTTCCTCCGAAGAGGATGATAGGGCAAAGAAGTTTACGTTTGAGGTATGAGTTAGAGCTTGGTTTACGCCAGATTGCCCCGGGGCTGCTCGAATCGAGGAGGCCACAGTTCCACGATTATCTGCAGCGGGCAGAAGCCGCCGGTCATCCTGTTCGCTGACAGAAGACCGGGATAACGACCGGATCGAGCGCGAGCTGTTGGGAACACGACAGCACCCGTCAACGCCACCGTTCACGCTGAGCTCCGGCGCCACCGGCACCTGACGTTGCAGCTCCTCTGGGGCCAGTACCGGCATCGCTGGTACGAGCAGATCGGTAAACGCTGGCCGACGGACGACTTCTATGGCCTTGCAAAATCCCTGAGAAGTGAACAAAATTCAGGCGGGAGGTGCCGTTGAAAGTAGATTCACAGATTCGCTGGGGCCGCGTCGTGGTAGCGGCCGTATTATCCGAGGCGGTGGTTGTGGCCGTTCTGATCGTCACTACGACCGCTTATCGGTTCTTGATCGCACCAGGCAGGACAGGGGCGGAATACAAAGCGTTCGGTGAACTCGCCGGGTATTATGTCGCTCCCGCCGCTGCTGGTCTGGCTACTTTTTTCGGCGCACTGTGGGTCGGCCGCAAGTTAACTTCGGGTTTCCTTGCGAATGGTACTCTTGTCGGTGCCACTGCAGTGGTTTTGACCGGTGGCCTTATATTCGTTGTCAAGCCCGAGGATCGGTTCATGTATGGCGTTTCTTTTGTCCTCAGAATCCTGGGAGGATTCATCGGCGGCGCGGTAGCGCAACGAATGGCCAGCCGACGGACCGCGTCTTTATCCACTTTGGGAGAGGCTGGTTAGCAGTTCACATGATCTGCGGCCTCAAGTTTGGCAGTTTCCCGTGGCTGATAAGGACCAGGCGCTCGCCTAAGCTCCAGGTGAATATATGGCAACGGTATTCGCAAAGCTGAATCTTAAAGACCATAAACAGATTGTGGTCCTCGACTCACCGAGCAGTTTCGAAAGCGAACTCGCTGCACTGGAAGGTGTCGAAGTCATTCGCGATCTGAAGAAAGCGAAACAGGTAACGTTTTCCCTGGCGTTCGTGACTACGCCGGAACAGATCGACGCCCTGGCACCCAAGCTTGCCCATAAGGCGGAAGGCGACGTCGTCGTATGGTTCGCCTATCCTAAAGGGACCTCGAAGAGATACAAGTCGCTGATCGACAGGGACAACGGCTGGAATGTGCTTGGCCATGAAGGTTTTGAGCCTGTTCGGCTGGTGGCGATTGATGAGGATTGGTCGGCTAAGCGCTTCCGGCGCGCCAGCTTCATCAAAAACATGACACGCCCCAAGAATTATCGGCTGACTGAGCGCGGCAAGGCGCAACGAGCCAAGACTCCGCACGCGAGTCCGCGAGGTTAAGGCGAAAAAATCGGCTTGACGATCGCTACTCCGATAGTCAATGACTTCGCCATCACGCAAGACTAGGTCTCCGTTTCTATCAGAAGGCCTTGTTATCTGGAACGGTCACTTTACGCAAGTTGCCGAGCAATCTGAAACTCCTGGTTCGTCCCTGGCGTCATGGGGGCCCGGAGGGGCATTCGAGCTGGGCTGCAGCGGAGGAGCTTTTCAGTTTTTGAGCGAACAAAAACGAAATCTACATGCCGAACATGGAGTTGACTCCGGCGCGCGGAGCTTCGGCAGAAGGCTCTCGACGTTCAAGCGCGGGAACAGAAGCCTGCTGGGCGGCTGTCGACGGAGTCAAAGGCTGTTGCAGGGCAGGCTGATCTGTGGCGGGCGTCGGAGCCGTGGGACTGAGACTTGCAACGCTTGGAGTAGCCGCGGTTGGTTGGGGAGCAAGCTGTCGGAGATAGGCGAGATCGCGAGCCTCTTCGGTGCCCGGCTGAACGGCGGGAAATGACACATTCATTTGATGCTCCATTGCGGTGGCGATGCGGTGCAGTTGCCAGATGAGCTTTTCGAGCTCTTTCGAACGCCCAAGGTTCAAGTTGCGGTCCCACAGAAAGCGGATGGACAACACCACGAGGATAGGCAGGCCGATGGCCAGTGTGGCGAGTACGATGCTGAAGAGCAGCGAGTCGAGGGGTGTGAGGGATTGAGTCAATGGCAGCCTCCAAATGCAGGATTCTCGAGGCAGGATACAGCAGCGCGGCAGCGGTGACAAACGAATCAATTTCGGGGGCAAGCAGTGATGGCTTTTCTTCGGTGGCGTGACAGCCTTTCAACCGGCATTGTCGTATCACTGGCAACTGTGCCCCTTGGTGGCAGGACTGCCAGTAACAAGACACTCGGCGAGCAGACAGAAGAGTTAATAAGCCTATCTCTGGCTTCGTGCTTACTCGATAATAGCGCCAGCGCGTACCGGACATCTTCTCCTGGTTCTCAGTGTTCGACGGGCAATCCAACTACAGTTTGATGGTGATCCATCGGGCGACCGCCTTCAAACCAGCCTGCACTAGGTCGCCCGAGCGAGCGTCCTCCCACCACTCGGTATCGTCCCCTTTAAATAAGGCTGATGTTCTCTCAGTTGCCAGGGCCAGGTTCAACGGTAGCGTCGGATCAACCGGCCGAGGCTCGGCAGCTTCCTTGAGTTGCGCCAGCATCTGTTGCTGCTGCTTCATGTCGAGCATCGAAATGGGGGAATGGCAGTAGGGACAAGCCGAGTTGATCTGCAGGTCGATGGACGCTCCACAGTTCGAGCAGTTCACACTCTGTACGCTCTGTTTCAACTGCTGGATCTCTTGAGGTGAGAGCGCATGGATGAAATTCTTCTCCTTCAGAAAGTCGAAGAACCCGATGAACCGCCCGTGTCCACTTTCACATCCCCAATAGTTGAAGCGCATGTTTCGGACCAGATCGTGCGCCAGGGACAGCCGGCCTCCGCATCGCGGACACCGGAGCACGTCCGACAAGGTTGGCTTAGCCGTTGACGAGTGTTCACCGATGAACTTCATCAGCTTGAGCGTGGAGCCGGGAGAGAGCTGCAGGCTTTCGTGCTGATCGAACCAGAACGCCTGGCAACCCGTGCACACATCGATGGTGACCTTGGTGCCCAGGCGTCCGTCCAGCGTCCAGTCGGTCATCTCCCTTCCGCAATTGGAACACGTCATGGACGGCGATTTTAGATGATTGCTTGAATGAATGCCAACGTGCGAGGAAATTCGGTGTACACATGTTTTACTATGGGAGGTGCAGAGGCATTCGAAGGTCGCGTCATCCCCAACCTGGGCTCGCCGTATGGCTTTTGCCTCACGCCACTCGAATATCATTTGCCTCGAGACTGTCTCCCTCATGCTTGCCTTCCTTTCACTCTCGAATCTCCTGGATGGATTTCTCCTCATCGTCGCTGACAGTGCGGATTAAACCTGCTAGCATCATTTTCAATTTGGGATAGCGCGAGGCGAAGATATTTAAGTGGGCTTGTTTTTACTCTCTGGCGGTAATATCGCGCGACCCCGGGAAGGTCGGAGGCCGAAAACTCTAGATGGGGTACCGTTGGCACACCCGCTGAAACCCATCCATGTAAACTGTTGCGCGACCTCGTTGCATGTCGCTCATTTCAAATGGGCTCTCAATTTTGGCGAGCTACACTCGCCCTATCGTTTACCGGAGGCTCCGAATGCATCGCCGCCTGCTAACTCTGCTCGCCATCCTGCTGGCGCTGGGCATCTCCACTCTTGCGCTATGTGAGTCCGCGTTCTCGCAGGAGCATCCAGCTCCCGCCAAAGCAAAATCCGCTACGCTCATGACCGGCTACGGCAATTGGCATCACCCCGTCTCCACCAAGAACGCGCAAGCGCAGGCATTTTTCGATCAGGGCCTGCGGCTCATCTACGCCTTCAATCACAGCGAAGCCATGCGCTCCTTCCAGCGTGCCGCCGAACTCGATCCCCATCTGGCCATGGCGTACTGGGGCATCGCCGAAGCAGTGGGCCCCAATTACAACGATCCCGCAAGCCAAGATCGTTTCGTGCAAGCCCACGCTGCCATCGAGAAGGCGCAGACGCTCGCCGCCGATGCCTCCGAGAGCGACAAGGCCTACATCGCCGCGCTGGCCAAGCGTTTTCCCGGTGATCCCGAATCCGATTTGCACGCCTCCGCGGAACAGTATCGTGACGCGATGCACGAGGTGATGAAGAGCTTCCCCGATGATCTCGACGCCGCCACGCTGTTCGCCGAGGCCGGAATGAACCTGCATCCCTGGGGGCTCTGGCGCCCAGACGGCACGCCGGAAGAGGGCACGGAGGAAATTGTCGCCACGCTCGAATCCGTGATTCGCCGCGAGCCCAATCATCTCGGCGCGGTCCACTATTACATTCATTCCGTCGAGGCGTCTTCTTCACCGGAACGCGCTTTGGCCAGCGCGAATAATCTGGCGCAACTCGCCCCTGCTGCTGGACACATCGTGCACATGCCCGCGCATATCTATATCCGGACCGGCGATTATGAGGCCGCGCTGAAAACCAACCAGAAAGCCGCCCTCGCCGATCAGGCATACATCAAGGCCGGCGCGCCCGAAGGCATCTATTCCATGATGTATTACAGCCACAATCTGCATTTCATTGCCATGGCCGCGGCTATGAACGGCAATTATCTCGAGTCTCGGCGCGGCGCGCAGATGCTCGCGGCCAACGTGGGTCCGCACGTGAAAGACATGCCGCCACTCGAGGGCTTCATGACCGTGCCGCTGGCCGTCGAAGTGCGCTTTCACAAGTGGAACGAAATTCTGAAAGCGCCGCAGCCCAACCCGGCCATGCGCACCACCACAATGTTCTGGCATTTTGCCCGCGGCCTGGCCCTTGCCGGGACGGGAAAACTGGACGAAGCCGAAGCCGAGCATGAGATTGTTGCGGAAGCGGAAGAGAAAACGCCGCCGGAGGCGATCTTCCAGATGCCCATCAACAACAAGACCAAGGACATCCTGAAAATCGCAGAAAATGTGCTGGGAGCAAAAATTGCGCTCGAGAAAAACGATATGGACGCTGCGGTGAACCAGTTGCACGCCGCGGTCGCCGTTCAGGATTCGCTGAAGTACGACGAGCCGCAAGACTGGTTCTATCCGGTGCGCGAATCTCTCGGCGCGGTGCTGCTGAAAATCGGTGATGATGCCGGGGCCGAGGAAGTCTTCCGCGCGGACCTCGAGCGCAATCCCCGCAACCCGCGCTCGCTCTTCGGCCTCGAGCAGGCCCTAAAGGCTCAGCAGAGGACTTACGACGCAGGCTTCGTCCGCAAACAGTTTGACGCCAACTGGAAGGGCCCTACGCGGCCGACCGTCGACGATCTCGTCTAACCCTTCGACCAACCGTGTGTCGCCTTCGCCGTGGCTGCCGTTCATTTCAAACACAGGCTATTTCGGTGGATTCCGCCAAATGTTGGATCCCGGCGCGGCGAGACCAAGACGTCGCAACGAAGCGTTGACCGAATACCGTCGCCGCATTCGCTCGACGATCCCTCTCTGGTTCGGGCGTCTCAAGCAGGGATAAGCACGAGGAATTTGAGAGAACACAAGTCAGAAACACACCGCGGACAAGCGCTTTCTTCATCGAAATGAGTATGGCCCGGAACGCAAACAACGTTTGCTCTTCACGCACGCGCGTCGCTGCGAAAACCGTGCGAACAGGAGATACGTCAACTGCCTGGCAAACGCCGTGCACATCCATATGGATTTCAACTTTCCGAGTACGGACTTGACCGATACGCGTTCTTGATTCACTCTGGACGGCGCGGCTCACAACAAAGCATTACAGTTTTAGGTTATGCACTTCCTGTCCTTCCTTGACAATTCAAGACGCGACTTTCTATATGCAATCCGCAGTCTGCGCAAGGACCGGAGGCTTGTGGGGGCGGCGGTGCTTGCTCTGGCCTTGGGAATTGGGGCGAGCACGGTCGTTTTTAGTGTTTTTTACAATTTGTTGTTCAATGCGCTTTCGGCGAAGGATGCGAAGTTGCTGGTGGTGCCGGTCGTGGAAGACCTGCAAAAGCCAGGTTATGCGGGCTACGACTCCCAGTTGTGGATCAACTGGGCCGACCTGAAATATTTGCGGGAACACAATCAACTTTTTGAGAACTTGGTGGGATCGCACAGCGGGATTGCGGCGGTGCAGTATGGCGCGCGAATGTACCAGCTTGAGAATGGCCACGTGTCGCCAGATGCTTTCGATTTCTACGGAGTAGTGCCGGTCCTCGGGCGCGGGATTGTTGGGGAAGACGGAAAGCCGGGAGCCCCGCCAGTTTTTGTAATGAGTTATCGAACGTGGAAAAGCGAGTTTGGCGGCGAGGCGGGGATTATCGGGCAGAGTTTTGTGATCGAGGGCGAGCCGACGACGCTGATCGGCGTGATGCCGGAGCGGTTTCATGGATTCGGGGCGACACAGGAATTCTGGGTGCCGGTGGGCGAGCAGCAGAGGTCGGCGGAGGCCGAAAAGAGACACGTCAACGTGCTGGCGCGCGTGAAGCGGGGCGTCACGTTTGCCGCAGCATCTGCTGAGATGGATGTGCTGGTGAAACGGCTGGCCGCGATGCATCCAGACAGTGACGACTACCCCAAGAAGTTCACTGCGGGAGTGGTGGCAGCCAATGAGTATTTGATGGGCCCTTCCGGGGCCGCCACCGTTTTCAATTCCAATATTGATTTGAAGAGTATTCTGTACGATTTGCTGGCAGCGGTGCTGGCGCTGCTGTTGATTGCGTGCAGCAACGTGGCGAACCTGCTGCTGGCGCGAACGACCGCGCGGGAAAAGGAGATGGCGGTGCGCTCCGCTCTGGGCGCTTCACGTTGGCAGATCGCCCGGCAGCTGTTGATGGAGAGTTTTGTTCTGGCATTGTGCGCGTGCGCGGCAGGATGCGCTGTAGCGTGGGTGGCCATGAGGGCGGTGGACGCAACGATTCATCAAAAGGCCTGGGCCCACATGAGCGGAGAGGCCGTGGTTGGGGTGAATGGGCCGGTTCTGCTTTTTGCAGCGGGAATTACGTTGTTGACGGCCGTGGCTTGCGGATTGGTTCCGGCGTTGCGGGCGACCAGGCGCGATTTGCAGCCGCAACTCGTGGGGAGTGCCAAAGGAACGGGGGGCGGGCTGCAGCACGGGAAAGTCCGCGCAGCGCTGGTGATCGGGCAGGTGGCGCTTTCCATTGTGTTGCTCATTGAAGCGGGGTTGATGACGCGCAGCCTGTACAAGCTCACGCACATCGATCTGGGATTCAACGCGAAGAATATCCTGGTGGCCGCGTTCGCGCCGAGCCGAAAGAGCGATCAGCTGCCCGACCGGGCGCTGATGGTTTCGCCGGAGGGGCATGCACGGTTCCAGCGAGCGGTCGAGAAGATCCGACAAGTGCCGGGAGTTGCGAGCGTTGCGGTGAGCAATACGATTCCGGGTTACGGTCCGTCGGGAGGTCCGAGAGTCGGGGTGCCCGGCGAGACGCGAGACGTGGAAGCAGGAATGGACGAATGCGACGAGAACTGCCTGGACACGCTGGAGATGAGGCTGATCGCCGGCAGATGGCTTTCGCGCGCGGAGGTTCAGACGAGACAGCTTGCGGCGGTCGTCAATGAGCGCTTAGCGCACGCACTGTTTGGAGAATCGAGTCCTGTTGGGAAGCAACTGGAAGTCAAAGGCTTCAAAAGTAGGTTCAATCATTCAAGCGGGAATTTGCCGGAAAACGCGGTCTTCGAAATTGTTGGAGTGGTGGGCGACACGAAAAATGCCGGGCCGCAGGCGCCGGTGTTTCCGATGGCGTTCATCCCGCCGATGATTACTGGAGACTTCATCCTGCAGGTGAGAACGAAGGTCGAGCCCGGAACAATGATGCACGCAGTGCAGGAAGCGGTGTGGTCCGTGGACCGCGGCGAAGTGTTTTGGGTGCTCGGTCCACTAGCGGAGTCTCTCGAGCAGCACACCTATGCGACGCCGGAGTTTGGCGTGAGCTTGTCGGGGCCGCTGGCGGGGATTGCATTGCTGCTGGTGGTGATCGGCGTGTTTAGCGTGATGGCGTACACGGTGTCGTTGCAGACGCAGGAGATTGGAGTTCGGATGGCGTTGGGAGCGCAGCAGCGGGAGATTTTGCAGATGGTGCTGAGGAAAGGATTCGCGCTGCTTGTAGCGGGGATTTTTGTTGGATTGTTTGCGAGTTATGGGCTGACGCGATTCCTGGCGAGCCAGATTTGGGGAGTTTCGGCGACGGATCCGTGGACGTTTGGGGCGGTGGTAGCGCTGGTGGTTGGCGTGGGGTTGGCGGCGTGTTTTTTGCCAGCACGAGCGGCTGCGCGGGTAGATCCGCTTGTTGCGCTGCGGTATGAATAAAGGGAGTCCAGCCAGCTGAGTGCTTAGGTTCCTCATGGAAGGCGCAAATGGACCGCGGTCCCGAAGAGTGGCTAGACGAAAAATCAATGACTTGTAGCCATCTCGACGAGGTTCAACGAATTTCCACTGAGTTGCAAACATTAAGATGCCCGGATCGATAATCATCGAAACTCGCAGGTTCGCTGCTGGGCACAGAGTGAGCAGAATAGGGTGTGATGAAGTTTGGAATTCGCAACCGCATCCGAACTGTAAGGAACTCGATCTATTCGAGATCGGGCGGAGTCACCTTGGCAATCCAGGAGTCGTAGTCGGAAGTGAAGCCCGCTTTTTGCTGAAGGGCATGAACTTGGCGCTCCAGCTCCGCCATCTGGTCGTCGGAAAGCTGTGGGATCACTTCAATGTGCTTCCCAATCGCGTCCATGGCACCGGCGACTTGCTGTTCAGCACTGCCGGCAGCGCCGGCGTTTCCATCGTCGCCCTTCATGCAATCCACCACGCGTTTGGTCACTTTCTGGCTGTGCACCAGCGACACACGGATGTTTCCCTGTCCGGTGACGACGTTTCCGACGCCGAATACGCGGTCCATGGCGGTGTACCGCGGTACATCCTGGCCAGCGAATGTGTAGTATTCCCCGTTCATGTTGATTCCAGAAAGTTTCTCCGGCACCGAACCGATCGAAGAAACGACCAGCGGCGCGCGGAGTTC
>Ga0210384_10005613_pt1 | contig 13595 bp, 10 predicted proteins | sample IncBWH2MmetaG_FD_160574 | JGI IMG/M metagenome (GOLD analysis project Ga0210384, IMG submission 160574) | Forest soil microbial communities from Barre Woods Harvard Forest LTER site, Petersham, Massachusetts, United States - Inc-BW-H-2-M | ecosystem: Environmental > Terrestrial > Soil >...
AATGCGCCGCCGGTTGCTGGTCCGTTGTGGTTACCTCTGCCATTTCCGCGACGATTTGCAGCAGGCGGCGGGCCGGCGAGTTGCCCTGCATGGCCTCGATTGCGTTCCTGGCAAGGTTGAGCAGCACCTGTTCCAGCAATACCCTGTCCGCCAGCACGGTCGGCAAATTGGCCGCTATGCTGAGATGTATCGCCACGTAAAACGGCTGCGCCTGCAGGTCTATCAAGGGCATTGCCTCGTCAATCACAGAGGCGATGCTGACCGGTTCGCGGCTGGGTTCCCGCTTCTTAACGAATTCATGCACGCTGCGTATGATCTGGCCCGCGCGTTGTGCCTGCGCATTGGCTTTGGCCAGCGCTTGCAGTAGTAATTCCTTGTCGCTATTGTCTGCCCGGATCAGGTTGACCGCGCCCGTGGTGTAGCTGGAGATCGCTGCCAGCGGCTGGTTCAGCTCATGCGCCAGCATGGAGGCAATCTCGCCCATGGTCGCCAGGCGGGCGCTGGCGTGCAACTTTTCTTCTTGCTGGCGGCTGAGTTCCTGTGCCCGCTTCAGTTCGGAGATGTCGAGGATGGAACTCATCCAGCCGGTCTGCACGCCGTTTTCATTGACCAGCGGAGACTCATAAATCAGCACCGGGAAGCGTTCGCCGTCGGCGCGCTGGTAGATGGTTTCAAAACCTTCCGAGGGAACCGTCCCCGCCAGCAGTTGCGTAAAGCGCTGCTGGTATTCCGCGATCGCTTCCGGCGCCCAATACGGCATGGGCGGCAGTCTGCCGACGATTTGTTCCGCCGGATGCTCTATCATCTTGCAAAAAGCCGGGTTGACGTAGGTCAGCCTTCCCTCCATATCGCGTGCGCGCAAGCCGGTCACCAGCGAGTTTTCCATGGCGGTGCGAAATGCCACTTGCTGGCGCAGCGCACCCTCCGCGGCCAGGCGGCGGTTGATATCGCGCCATAGCGCGGCCAGGCTCCAGATCAAGCCTATGGACAACAGGATAACGGACAGCACCAGCAGGTTGGCCAGCAGCTTGGGTTCTTTCTTGTTGCTGTTGGTGCGGAGCGATAGCTGGGCTCCGGGCAGGTCCAGCGCGCGAATGTGGGTGTAGACGTTTTTTCCGGAGCCGCCCGCCGAGCGGTCGGCATAGACTTTATCATCGGCGTCGATCAGCGAAATCTGGTTATCCTGCGCAAACCACCAGGGCACCATTTCATCCAGGATGCCGGCCAGCCGGTAGCTGATGACGATGCTGCCCAGGCGCTGGCCATCCCTGACCAGCGGGATGTGGCAATTTAGCAGGTAGGCGCTCTTGCCGCTGCTTTCCAGGGACGGCGGCAGGCATTGGGTCTTGCCGTGCGCCAGTTGGGACTGGCCGCGCGGCGGGATCAGCGTGGCTTTGGGCGGCAGCGGTGCATCCGACGTCGACACCAGCATCAGGTCGTTGTCGTCGAACCAGACGATGCGCTGGATTTCATGGTTGCTCTTCATCAGCGCCCTGAAACGCTCCAGCACCGCATGCGGCGACAAGTGGGCATTGCCGATTTCGGCGCCGATCAGGCGCAGGATTTCTTCATTGCGGTTGAGCTGGAACTGTATCGCCTGTTCTACCCACAGGGTATCGGCGATCAATTGCTCCTGGCGGTCTGTGGCTTCCATTCGCTGTGCTTGCCACGGGAGCCAGATCAGCGTCGCCAGAAATAGCAAGACGAGCAGGATGGGGATCAGCCAGCGCCACTTCTGTCCCTGCCAGCTCAGGATTTTGGAAAAATTGCTCATCCCCACAGTGTAGCCTAGGGCGTGTCGACACACAATTTGGGGGATGCGTTCAACCCAAAACGCGGGCTGGCAAGGCGTGCGACGCAGTTAAGGCTGGTGCCTTAACAAGGAGTGCAATGCAGTCCAGCGCGCGTTTTGGGTTGAACCCGGAGGGAACGGGTCTAAAACACCGCAGGGCGTTGTTACGGGCCGCTGGCTTGGGTCAACCAAGCGGCGCGTCCCGTGCCTAGCCCTGCAATGTTTTAGACCCATTCGCACCCCCAAATTGTGTGTCGACACGCCCTGACGTAATCCGCCAGTCTTTAATATAAGCGCGGAATTGTGGTTATCCACAGTTGCAAGGAAGTTATTGCCGAGGAATAATCGGAGCACAAAAAAAGTTGTATCCATGAAAATTATCCGGAGATATTCAATGAAGCTCAAGTCCCTCTTGTTTTCCCTCGTCGCCGCTTCGCTGGTCAGCGGCGCTGCTTTTGCACAAGCGCCGATCATCATCAAATTCAGCCATGTGGTTGCCAGCGATACGCCTAAAGGCAAGGCCGCCGAACGTTTCAAGGAGCTAGCCGAGAAAAACACCAAGGGCAGGGTCAAGGTGGAGGTTTACCCAAACAGCACCCTGTACAAAGACAAGGAAGAGATGGAAGCCTTGCAATTGGGCGCAGTCCAGATGCTGGCCCCTTCATTGGCAAAATTCGGCCCTCTGGGCGTGAAAGAATTTGAAGTTTTCGACCTGCCGTATATCTTCCCTTTCAAGGACGTGCTGTACCAGGTGACGGAAGGTCCGATAGGCAAGAGCCTGATGCAAAAGCTGGAGCCCAAGGGTATTACCGGCCTGGCATTCTGGGATAACGGCTTCAAGATCATGTCGGCCAACAAGCCTTTGCATACGCCCGCCGATTTCAAAGGCCTGAAAATGCGTATCCAGTCTTCCAAGGTACTGGACGCGCAGATGCGCGCACTGGGAGCGAACCCGCAGGTATTGGCCTTCTCCGAGGTATACCAGGCCTTGCAGACCGGCGTGGTGGACGGCACGGAAAATCCGCCTTCCAATATGTATACGCAAAAGATGCATGAAGTGCAAAAGCACCTGACCGTATCCAATCACGGCTACCTGGGGTATGCGGTCATCGTGAACAAGAAGTTCTGGGACGGCTTGCCTGCCGATATTCGCACCCAGCTGGAAGCGGCGATGAAAGGCGCAACGACCTATGCCAATGCGATTGCAGACCAGGAGAATGGCCGCGCAATGGATGCGATACGCAAATCCGGCAAAACCACGATCTATGAACTGACCCCGCAAGAAAAAGCAGAATGGCGCAAAGCCCTGCTGCCGGTGCAAACCGAGATGGAAGGCCGCATCGGCAAGGATTTGATCGCCTCGATCCGCAAACTGTCCACAGCCGGCGGCAAATAATGCGGGATCGGGCGCCACCCCTGCGCGATTGCAGGGAGCGGCGCCCGATATTGCGTTAGCTCACGCGCTGTCGGTGTGCCCGCATCGCGGGTGATTGAATACGGATTCCGTTAGGCAGTCCGTGGCCTGATAGCGCCGTCGCTTCTTTAAATCTCCAGCAGGAAACTATGAAATTTCTTGATCGTCTAGAAGAATGGCTGATCGCCTTTCTCATGGGGGCCGCGACCCTCGTTACTTTTATCGCGGTATTGCACCGCTATGCCGCCGGCCTTCCTATTCCCTGGCTACAGGATGAACTGATTAGAATCAACACCAGCTGGGCGCAGGAACTTACCATCTACATGTTCGTCTGGATGGCAAAGTTCGGTGCGGCCTATGGCGTGCGTACCGGCATCCATGTCGGCGTCGACGTGCTGGTCAACAAGCTCAACACGCCGTGGAAAAATAAATTCATCGTGTTCGGCCTACTGGCTGGAGCATTGTTTACTGTAGTCGTCGGCACTTTGGGCGCTAAATTTGTCTGGGGTATGGCGCATACCGATCAAACCTCGGCGGATATGGAAGTGCCGATGTGGATTGTTTACCTGGCGGTGCCGCTGGGCTCTTATCTGATGTCTTTCCGTTTCCTGCAAGTAGCCTGGACCTTTATTCGAACAGGCGAGTTGCCCAGGCATGACCATTCCCACGTAGAAGGTCTGGAAGGCGAGGTGAAAGCATGAACGCCGCCATCATCTTTGTATTGCTGCTGCTCCTGATGCTGACCGGCATGCCGATTTCGATTTCGCTTGGCCTGACGGTATTGACTTTCCTGTTCACGATGACGACGGTGCCTATCGAATCGGTGGCCCTGAAGCTGTTCACCGGCATAGAGAAGTTTGAGATCATGGCGATCCCTTTCTTTATCCTGGCCGGGAATTTCCTGACCCATGGCGGGGTGGCGCGGCGCATGATCAATTTTGCGACGTCCATGGTCGGCCACTGGCATGGCGGCCTGGCGCTGGCGGGCGTGATGGCCTGCGCCTTGTTCGCAGCGGTATCCGGTTCTTCACCGGCTACCGTGGTGGCGATCGGTTCGATTATTTTGCCGGCGATGGTCAGGCAGGGCTATCCCAAAGGTTTCGGGGCTGGTGTGATTACCACGTCCGGGGCGCTGGGCATCCTGATTCCGCCCTCCATCGTGATGGTGATGTATTCGGTGTCCACCAATACCTCGGTGGGGCAATTGTTCATGGCCGGCGTGGTGCCCGGCTTGCTGCTGGCCTTTTGCCTGGGCATGACCACCTGGTTTCTGGCACGCAAGCATAATTATCCGCGCATGCCCAAGGCCAGCTGGAAGGAGCGCTTTATCGCCTTCCGCAAGAGTGCATGGGGTTTGCTGCTGATCGTGATCGTGATGGGCGGCATCTATACCGGCATGTTCACGCCGACCGAAGCGGCGGCGGTCTCTGCCGTATACGCCTTTATCATCGCCGTGTTTGTCTACAAGGACATGGGGCTGAACAAGGTGCCCAAGGTCTTGCTGGATTCCGCGGCCATGTCGGCGATGCTGTTGTATATCATCACCAATGCGGTTTTGTTTTCTTTCCTGATGACCAGTGAAAATATCCCGCAGGAAATGGCTGCGTGGATCATGGACAAAGGCTTCGGCATGGTCAGCTTCCTGTTGGTGGTTAACATCCTGCTGCTGTTGGCCGGCAATGTGATGGAGCCTTCCTCGATCGTGCTGATCATGGCGCCTATCCTGTTCCCGGTCGCGATGAAGCTGGGCATACACCCGGTGCATTTCGGCATCATCATGGTGGTGAATATGGAGGTCGGCATGTGCCATCCGCCGGTTGGCTTGAACTTGTACGTGGCTTCAGGAATCACCAAAATGGGGATTACAGAGCTGACCATCGCCGTGCTGCCGTGGCTGGCGACCATGCTGGCCTTCCTGGTGCTGATCACCTATATCCCACAGATAAGCCTATGGTTGCCTAACTTGGTTTTCAAATAAACTATTGGAAAAATCCGTATTTGCAAATGTTAAATGCGGATTTTTCAATGTTTGCAAAATATAAAACGATGAATTTGTATTTGTTTTGGCATAAATTTCCTTCATTAGCGACATTTTTTTGCTTGGGCAATTGATTTATACATATATGCAACAGCGCGCCTTTTTTGTGCGTTTTTCTTTGAACCGCGTCGCTTTGCATGCTATATTCTCGACAGATAAGAATTTTGCAGTATGGTTGAATTTACAAGGCGGTAGTGCATAAAAACGGTATTGATACCGAGGACACTGAGGAGACGCGCGTTTTAATACAAGCTGGGCGAGACTCTCGCTAAACAGCACGAAACGCGAAAGAAGTTTTAAAGGCGCATCGCTTGATGCGCCTTTTTTCTTTGGACCCGGCATCTCTTCTTGTATGTCCTGGAATTTGTCATGGTATGGTAGCGACATGATGTTAAGCAAAGAATCCGAACTTTTTTCTGCCGTGGTTGCAGCGCCTTTCGGCGCAGTCGGCATACGCACGCAAGACCAGGTGATCAGCGAGCTGGTTTACCTGCCGCACCGATTTGCGGAAAAAGATGCGACCAACAAGCTGGCGGAAAAAGCGCAGAAGCAGATAGAAAAATACCTGCGCCAGCCGGATTTTCGCTTTAAACTGCCGCTGCAAAAAGTGGGCACCGACTTCCAGCGCAAGGTGTGGGATGTGATCGCCTCTATTCCACGCGGCGAAGTGTGGACCTATGGCCAGATCGCCAAACATATCCGGTCGGCTCCCCGCGCCGTCGGCCAGGCTTGCGGGGCCAATTGGTACCCGCTGGTCATCCCCTGCCATAGGGTGACGGCAGCCGGCGGCCTTGGGGGCTTTGGCCATACCGATGACGAAACCAGTTTCCATATCGGGGTCAAGCTTTGGCTGCTGGAGCACGAGGGCGTCAGCAATTATTCTGTCGGCATTGCACCAAAGAAAGAAAAATAATGCTCAGAACCGCCTCTGCTGTCGCTTCCGAGCCCGCGCCGGTGCTGACGCCGCAGATACAGTCTCAGATAGACCAGTTTTGCGACAGCCTGTGGCTGGAGGACGGCTTGTCCAGGAATACGCTGGAAGCGTACCGGCGCGATACACGGCTGTTTGCCGAATACCTGTTTGGCAAGCAGGGCAGGCATCTGTATCAGGTGGAAGAGGCCGATATCCTGGCCTATGTCGCGGAAAAGCATGGAACTTCCAAAGCCACATCGGCCAATCGCAGGCTCAGTGTGCTGAAACGCTTTTACCAGATGGCGTTTCGGCAAAACCTGATCGGCGTCAACCCCTGCAGCAAACTGAAATCGGCTAGGCAGCCCAGCCGCCTGCCGAAAACCCTGAGCGAGCAACAGGTGGAGGCCTTGCTGCAGGCGCCGGATGAAAATACGCCGCACGGCCTGCGCGACCGCACCATGCTGGAGGTGCTGTATGCCTGCGGCTTGCGGGTCAGCGAACTGGTGTCGCTGCGCTCGGTGGAGGTGGGATTGAATGAAGGCGTCATCCGCATTACCGGCAAGGGCAACAAGACCAGGCTGGTGCCTTTTGGCGAGATCGCCAGGATGTGGATGGAGCGTTATTTGAAAGAGGGCCGGCCGGCTATCCTGAACGGCCAGGTCGACGATGCCTTGTTCGTTACCGCGCGCGGCGCCGCAATGACGCGGCAAATGTTTTGGATCTTGATCAAAAAATATGCGCAGCAGGCGGGCGTGCATGTGCCGTTGTCGCCGCATACCTTGCGCCATGCGTTCGCCACCCATTTGCTGAATCACGGCGCCGATTTGCGCGTGGTGCAATTGCTATTGGGCCACGCAGACATCTCGACTACCCAGATCTATACGCATGTGGCGCGCGAGCGCCTGAAGAAATTGCATGCGGAGCATCACCCTCGCGGGACTTAGCCGTAGAGAAAAACGCAGGTTTGCAATCATGCCGGCTTAAAAAAAACGCCTCGGGGGACCGAGGCGTTTTTGCTTATAGCTTGTTACCGCCGGGGCGGTAACAAGCCAGGTGTTGACTTCCTGATTACCAGAACTTGTAGTTACCGGAAACCGTGAAGTAACGACCCATAGGGTTATGCAAAGTCTGGTTGTAGCCAGCGGTCGTTGCAAGCGGATCGTACGGCGCTTTGGCATCAAACAGATTTTGGATGTTCAATGACAAAGTCAGGTTCTTGATGCCGGTGTAGGTGTAGTTCGCATCCACGGTAGTCCAGCTTGGGATTTTGCAATCTGGATAGTAGTTGCTGTACTTGGGCAAGCCGCCCAGCGAGTAAGCTGAGGATGGCTGGCCTGTACCGTATTGGCAGTAAGGAACCGCATACTGTACTGTACCGTCATAACGACGCAGCAGGGAAACTGCATCCACGAAATTCATGGTAGCGGTCGTTGCGTGCGGGCCTGTGGTCCAGGTGGAGCTCAGGGATGCCTTGATGCGCGGCATTGGGTTGTTAGGCAATGTGAAGTTCGACAGACCTATGACAGTGCCGACCACGTTGAATTCCGTATCGCCTGGATTCGCCGCGCTCCTGTACGACATGATGTAGTTCAGGTTCAGCTTGGTCGACAGGTTGCCCATGGCGCCCAAAGAATTGCGCATGGTCGCGTCGAAATCGATACCGGTGGTCTCTGTGCTGCCTTGATTCACATAAGGCGTGAAGATGGAGAACAAAGGACCGGAATCAGGGATGACGTTGCCGTTTGCATCTTTCAGCCAGTTCGCCTGGTTTTGATCACGCAGGATCAAGCCAGGGAATTTGGATGGATTGTTCAGCACCGTGCCGGAATCCAGCAAGGCCACTTCGCTTTCTTTCCTGATCTTGTACACGTCGATCGCGACGTCGAAGTCCTTGGTCGGCGACAGGATCATGCCGAAGGTCATGCTCTTCGAGGTTTCTGGCTTCAGATTTGGGCTGGAGCCGGCGACACCGGAGATGCTCTTCGAGCAATCCAGCTGGTCAGCGCCAGGAGCCGCAGTCACGCCGTTCGGGCAACGGATAGGATCGGAGATGCCGTTCAGGAAGTACTGTGTACCGCCCTTGGTCACCTGATTCAACGCCGGAGCACGGAAGCCCTCTGAATAAGTACCGCGCAGTGCGAAGGTGTCAGATGGAGTCCATTTTGCACCGACCTTAGGTGTGAACGAACCCTTGATGTTTGGATATTTGTCGTAACGGCCGGCAAATTCCATTTCAAAGGTTTTTGCAAACGGTGTGCGCAGTTCCACGAAGGCGGAGCTGACATTGCGTTCGCCATTCACGAATTGATTGACCAGACCCAGGACGTTGCCGCTTGAAGTGGCAGGATCAGGCGTCAACTGCATTTTTTCCTTGCGCAGCTCGATACCGGTCGCAAAGCCGATGGCGCCGCCGCCCAGTTTACCAAGTTCCGTGCTGGCTTTGGCATCCCACTGGGTGATCTCGGCCGAGTTGTTGTTGACCAGAGGACGGCTGATGCTAGGATCGGCCGCTACTTGAGCGATGGTCCTGTTCTGCGTGATCAGTTTTTGCACCGCATCCAGTTGGATGAAGCCGTAGTATGTTTCTTCGCGTTTCACGCGATTGAACAAAATGGCACTTTCCCAATCCCAGTTGAAGTTGCTGCCCTTCACGCCAGCCAGCGCGCGGGTCGCATCGTTGACGTTCTTGGAGCCGCCCGGGATGTTTTCAAAGCGGTACAGGAGTGCGGCACGCGCGTCCGGGAACGGATTGTCCGGATGGCCAACCGGCAGGATCGCCTGGAATGAATTGCCGGCGCCTATCTGAGGGAAGGTAGTGGTGATGCTGCGGCCGTCGATGGTGCGCGAAACGCCGGTGTATTTGCGCTCGGACTGGGTGTAAGCAAATTCTGCAAATGCAGAAGTATCCGCATTGATGCGGAACTGGCCGCGCGACAACAGGCTGATATCTTCAGCGGCGCCTTGCGCTTCCAGGAATGGATTGCCGTTGTAGTTACAGAAGGTGCGGCCGGTCAGGTAGTTGCTTGCCGTCATATTGTATTGCGGACCGCCGACCAATTGCTGCGATGGATCGCAATTGAGCTTGTTGACGATGCTGGGGTTGGGGTAGGCGCCGCTGGTAACGAAAGACGCCGTGCCCGGGGATTTCTCTTTAAAGAAGATAGGGCTGGAGGAAACAGCACTGTAGTAAGGTCCCAGCAGCGCATTGATGTCCTGGTACTGCGCCCTTTCCCAGCCGCGTGCATCTTGCAGCGCGGTACGGTCGCGGTGCGAGTAGTCGATCGTGCCGAAGACGTTGTAGCCGTCGTTGGCGAAATTGCCGATACCGGCAAAGACGTTGGCTTTTTGGCGGCCGAACTTGCCGTTGCCGTTAGCGCTGCCGGAGCCGGATATCTGCGCGCCCTCGAAGTCTTGCTTGGTGATGAAGTTGATCACGCCGGCGATCGCGTCGGAGCCGTACACGGCAGAAGCGCCATCCTTGAAGATGTCAACGCGTTCCAGCGCGGAAACAGGAATCGAATTCAGATCGTACAGCGTGGACTGGCCGTTGTTCGGATTGGCGTAGGCTGCTGGCGACATGCGGCGGCCGTTCAGCAAGATCAATGTGGACGAAGAACCCAGGCCGCGCAGGGAGGCGGTCGCGATACCCCGGGAGAAGCTGCCGTCAAGGCTGTCGAGCGCGTTGCCGCCGCCCAGTGCTGGTACTTTTTTCAGCAAGTCGGCCACCGTGGCGGCGCCGCTCTCGCGAATTTCCTTGGCTGTGATGGACTGGATAGGGGAGGTGCCCTCTTTATCCGTACGCTTGATGTTGGAACCCGTGATTTCAACGCGCTGCGCCTTTTCTGCCGGGGCGCTTACTTCTTGTGCTTGCACGTTCCCAGCGAATAACGCGGAACCTGCCAATATACTTAATGCCAGACGAACTGATTGAACGCCTACTTTTTCCTGAAAAATCATCAACTTACTCCGAAATCTGATGGGTGATAGCTATGCTGCGCGAGGAAACATGCCTTTCTGACAAAGATTCCCCGTACTGACTAACCAATGTGAATTGGTGTTTTTGGAACAAACTGCTTCCATATTTGCAATTTTTATGAAAATTAATTGCTCAAATAGTCGCTATATTTGTAAAAAAACACGCCATTATGTAGCGTAATATTACATAGGTGTGACGAAATGTTGCTGTTGAGGTACGAAATGTTAAGATTTTTTGTAATTAAATAGAATATTTAGCAATATGAAATATCGCAAAATTATTTCTATTAATTAAGACTTTTTACCGCCACATTATTTTTAAATTCTGAAAAAAATTCTGAGCTAGCGAATAAAAATCAGCATAAAGTGTGATTTCAGGAGCGTTGCTCCCTATGGAAGACGCGGAAAGGCAGGAAAAATGCGATCAGAAAAAATCCTGTCGCGTCGATGAAGAAGGAAGGGGGATTGGGGCCGGACAGCCTGGTGCAATGGGACGTACCGCCCGTTCCCATCGTCCACCACTGGGGGACATAAGCGGCGTTCTCGGCCGGTCACGGCGGTACTTGATGTTACAGGCCGATACAAGCTGGTTACAAGCGGTCAGTCAATTCGGCGCGTTCCCGAATTACCCTCTTCGCATCAAGTTCCGCTTCCAGCGCGGCGGTGCCTATGCGATGGAAGCGCGGCCCGGTATCGGCTTATTGTTCAGGCATCAGTTCCGTATATCAGGCGACGAAATGTTGAAAATTTGACATATGCGGACCCGCGGCCTGGACGAAAAAAAGCCACCGGCAAGCGGTGGCTCCTGTCTATGCTAAGCTTTGCTACTGGAAATTAGCCGCCGATGTCATACTCGGTGCTTTTGTTTTGTGCGGCCTGGATCGCTTCTGCCCGGACTTCCGCGCGGCTGCGCGCAGTCTGCGTTGCCGGTTGTGCCGGATATTCGGCGTCGCGGGTTGCCAGCAGGCCCTGGTCGCGGGCTTGTTTCAGTTCGGCCTGGACTTCGGCGCGGGTTTTGGTGGAGGCGCCCGGAACATTGGCAAATGCCACATATTCCGAACCGCCGACAATGTAAGCACTATCGGCGCGCGCCTGGGCCAGCTCAGCTTGCACTTCCGCACGTGTTTTGCCGGTTTCCGCCGCAAATGCTGCGCTGGTGCCGGCGGCGATCAGGGTAACCGCTACTAATAATTGTTTCGCGTTCATTTTTTTCTTTCGATAAAGTGTCTGGAATCAATCCGGGCTCGGCGGAAAGGCATTCCAATTCGCATGAGAAGGAAGTCGGTTGGCAGGCACTTACTTCTAATGCGAACTAGACTCACCCGTCGGGTTCGGCCTCTTTAAGCTGGCATTGCTGTCTTGCTTATCGATGTATGCAGTGTAAGCTTATTGCGGCGCACAAAAAAGATGCCTGGGCGGAATATACTATTGCACTATCCGGAACAATCCGGGATGCTTATGAGCACCATCGCTCGATCGAGACCTATATGACTATCAACAGGAGCCGCTAAACTATGGACCGCCTGCAATCCATGCGCATTTTTTCCAAGGTGGTCGAGCAGGGCAGTTTTGCCCGTGCCGCAGAGATCCTCGATATGTCGAATGCGGTGGTCACCCGCTATGTGGCCGATCTGGAAGCCCACCTGGGCACCCGCCTGCTCAACCGCACCACCCGCAAACTGTCGCTGACCGAAACCGGCCAGATGTACCTGGAAAGGGTCAGGCAAATCCTGTCCGACGTCGACGATGCCGATGCGATTGCCTCCTACTCGGCCCGCAAGCCCAGCGGCACGCTGCGCATCTATTCGCACCTGGGCTTCAGCAAGTGGCAGCTGGCCACCATGCTGCCGCAATTTGCCAGGGAATATCCGGATGTGGTGCTGGATGTGATGGTGTCCGATCGCACCGTCGACCTGGTGGAAGACGGCTTCGACATCGGCTTCTTCATCGATTTGCAGAAGGTCGATGCGACGATGATTACCCGCAAGCTGGCCACCTCGGAAGTATTGCTGTGCGCGTCGCCGGAATACATTCGGCAATACGGCGAGCCGCGCACTCCGGAAGATGTGTCCAAACATCACTGCCTGAACTTCGGCTGGGACTTCATGCGCAACTACTGGACGGTGCAAGGGCGGCGCGACGGCCCGGCGGCGCCGATACAGATACCGATCCACAGCCGCGTTATTTCCAATAATTCCGATGTGCTGAGGGAATGCGCGGTAGCGGGCATGGGCCTGGTGCTGCGCCCCTCCTTTACGCTGGGGGACGACCTGAGTTGCGGGCGGCTGGTCCGGCTGTTTCCGGATTTCCGCCTCGGCAACGTGTCGGTTTCCATGGTGTATCCGAGCCGGCGCCTGCTGTCGGCCAAGGTCAGGAATTTTGTGAATTTCATCGCCGGCCAGTTTCCGCATCCGGAAGTGGACCGGTGGCTGGAAAATCAAACCGGTTAAGCGTCGTGCGGCAATGAAAAAAGCCCGGGAAGAAGAGCGATCTTCCCGGGCTTTGCTATTGTCGGTCTGTCTGCGTCAAACGGGCCTTTTAGAAGGTATAGCTTCCACGGACATAGTATGCACGGCCGACCGGATCTGTATAACGGGGATCATAGCCTTTCTGGAACAGCGTGCCCTGGTTGGAAAAAGGCGGGTCCGTGTTCAGCAGGTTCTTGATGCCAGCGGTCAGCATGATGTGTTTAAAGCCGCTATAGCTGCCTGACACATTCCACAAGGAATAAGAAGAAACGTCCTGCTTGAACTGGTCATCTACCTGATTCTGGTCATGATAGCCAGCGTTGTACGATTGGGCGATGGTTGCACCCCATGGGCCGTTGACCCAGTTCAATGCAGCGTTATGCCTCCAGCGGAAGGTAGGATTATTATCCGAATACGTACCCACGCTGCTCAGGAACGGGCCGTTACGTTCATTCTGGTAGTCATATTTCAGCACGTAGGTGCCATCCAGCGTGAAAGTGAACGTGCCGACGTTGGTTTTAGGCAGGCGCGCCGCAAAACTGACGTCGATGCCCTGGGTTTTCACCTCGCCCAGATTGTCGTTCAAATCCAGAATCGCATTGGGAGAGCCATCAGGGAAGCGCAGGAACAGGTCCTTGTATTTAGCATAATTGCCATAGATGGATTGTTCCGGCAATGCGCCGATCTTGTCCCTCAGGTGGATGTTCCAGTAGTCCAGCGCCAGCGAAACTTCCTTGATCGGCTCCAATACCACGCCGACCGAGAAGGTTTTCGATTTCTCCGGCTTCAGGTTGGGATTGCCGCCTTGCAGCTTGAACTGTTGCAGATCGCAGTCGCGCAGCGGATTGGCGCCCGGTTGCGGTACACCGCCTGGACACAGGATAGGATCGCTATACGAATCGTTGGTGTCGTTTCTGGAGCGCGGCGCATTTTTTTCAAACAAGGTCGGGGCGCGGAAACCGGTACTGGCCGACGCGCGCAGCAATACCTCCTTG
>Ga0210384_10005614_pt1 | contig 13593 bp, 10 predicted proteins | sample IncBWH2MmetaG_FD_160574 | JGI IMG/M metagenome (GOLD analysis project Ga0210384, IMG submission 160574) | Forest soil microbial communities from Barre Woods Harvard Forest LTER site, Petersham, Massachusetts, United States - Inc-BW-H-2-M | ecosystem: Environmental > Terrestrial > Soil >...
CGTAGGTGGCGAAGTCGAAGGGGAGGAGGTCGGCGTTGGCGAGGCGCAGGGCGGTTACGCCCCAGAGTTGCGACATGAGCGTGTGGTATTTGTAGCCGGGATCGCCGAAGTGGTTCATCCAGTAGAAATCGTCGTAGGCGGAGTGGTAGACGCCGTAGTCGCCGTCGAACTGGAGGCCGATGACGGGCATGCCGACGAAATTCAGAAAGACGGTGTGGTCGGAGCCGCTGCCGATGCGGGTGTCCGCTAGAGTTCCATCGCTGACGCCGGAGTCGTTCATCTGGGTGGACTGCTTGCCTTCTTCTTTTTCGCGCGCGGCAGTTTCTTTCCATGCTTCGTAGAGACTTTTTCCGGATGGATCTTGCAGCGTGCGGGTGGTTTCCACCAGCATGGGTGCGAGCGAGGCGACGGCCTGGCCGTGGAAGTTGGGGCCGGAGGTGGCTTCGTCGACGTTGATGTAGGCGACGGCTTTGGCTCGGAGTTCGTCGGCGAACTGCTCTCCCCATTCGGTGGAACCGGTGAGGCCGACTTCTTCGCCGTCCCAACTGCAGATCACGAGGGTGCGGCGGGGGCGCATGCCTTGCTTCTTTAGTTCGCCCAGCGAGCGCGTGAGTTCCATCATGCTGGCGGTGCCGCTGCTGGGATCGACGCCGCCGAAGACCCAGGCATCGCGGTGATTGCCGAGGACGACCCATTCGTCAGGGAGTTCTGCGCCGCGGATGCGGCCTTCGACCACGTAGTAGGGCTGCAGGCCGTTGTCCATTTCGATTTTGAGATGGACTTTTTCTTTGTCGCTGCCGAGGTGATAGGGGAAGCCGAGTGCGCCTTGCCAGGAATCAGGTGCAACGGGGCCGTCCAGGTTTTCGAGCAGCGGCTTGGCGTCGTGCCAGGAGAGCGGCATGGCCATGATTTTCGGGGCGGAGATTGCGTCTTCAATCGGAATGCGTTTCGCACCGGGAACCGAGGCCCAGCCGGGCGTTTGTGGGTCGCCGGGGACCATGAAGTCGTAGGTGATGGCGCCGCGCTGAATTTTATATTCCGGGCCCCAGGGGCCGTCGGGATCGACTTTGCCTTTCTTGTAGCCGTCTTCCTGCGGATCGCTGTAGATGAGGATGGCGGCGGCGCCTTCGCGCTGCGCGGTGAGGGCTTTGAATCCGCGATAGCTGTAGGGGTTCGAGTAGCGAACGAGAACGATTTTGCCTTTGACGCTGATGCCGTTCTTGCGGAGCAGATCGTAGTCTTCGGGATTGCCGCTGTGGGCGTAGACGACCGGGGCGGTCACGTCGCCGGAGATCGACATGCCGAGCCATGCGCCTGAGATCGCGGGATTTTTCGAATCTTCGTCGCCGGGGAGTGGGGTCTCGCGCAGAGTGGCTTGATAGTGTACGGGCGCGAGCATTTCTAGTGAGGCGCTTTTCGGATTGGTGCCGTAGACGTCGTAGCGGCGGACGATGACGTCTTCGAGGCCTTGCTTTTTCCACTCGTCACGAATGTATTCGGCGAGCTCGTTGTTGCGTTTCGATCCGGCGACGTGTGGTTCTTGCGTGAAGGTGCGGTGCTGGCGGCGTTCTTCGTCGGGGGTGGGGATGGATTTGAATTTGGATTCGACTTCGGTTTCGTGGGCGGAGGAAGTTGGAGTGAAGCCGAGAATGGAGCTTTGGGCGTGGGCCGGGATGAGGAAGAATGGTAAGGCGAGGGTTGAGCAGGCGGCGAGGGAGACTTTCATAAGCATTCGTTTGGATTTTCGAGTGCAAAGAGTACCACAGCGGCTGAAGCCCGTTAGCCACTTTTCAGAACGCAACGCGGCGCTGAAGCGCCGCTCTTCCACTGGCACTGCCTGCTGCTATGATTCCGCAGATGCACCGTCGCGGGAAATTCATTACGTTTGAAGGGCTCGATGGGACGGGCAAGAGCACGCAGATGCGGAAGCTGGCGGCGGTGGTGCGGGCGGCAGGACACAAGGTGGTCGAGACGCGCGAGCCGGGCGGGACGGCGACGGGAGAAAAGATTCGCAAGGTGCTGCTGGATTCCGGGACGGCGGGGCTTTCGCCGCTGGCGGAGATGGCGTTGATGTTCGCTTCGCGGGCGCAGCATATTGCCGAGGTGATCGAACCGGCGCTGGCACAAGGCAGCATCGTTTTATGTGACAGGTTCACGGATTCGACGGAAGCGTACCAGGGAAGTGGGCGCAGGTTGGGGAGTGAGGCGGTGCGGGAGTTGCATCGGGTGCTGTGCGGGAATCTGCAGCCGGATTTGACGATTCTGCTGGATTCGGATGCGGCGGCCAGCGTGAGCCGGGCGCGGCGGCGGAACAAGCGGGCCTCGAAGATTGCGGCCCGCGGGCACAGCGACGAGAACCGGTTCGAGCAGGAGACGCGGGCGTTTTTTGTGCGAGTGCATGAGGGATATCTGGCGATCGCGGCGCGGGAGCATGGGCGGGTCGCGGTGGTCGATGCGCGAGGGACGCCGGGGCAGACGCATGCGCGGATTGTAGAGATTGTGCGGAGGAAGTTGAGGTTGTAGTTGCCCGTCGTGGAAACTCCTTGAAGCGTTGTGGGTTGTGCCGCCGGGCGCGGGGTCCTTCGACTGCGCAGAAGTTCGCTAATCGCGAACTTCTGCTTCGCTCAGGATGACAGTTCTTAAGTGACAGTTCTTAAGATTGATTTTATGTTTTCTGATTTTCACGGGAACGCCGAGACGGTTCATCGCTTACGCGACATGCTGGCGCGGGAGCGCTTTCCGCATGCGGTGGTGCTTTCGGGCGGGCAGGGATCGGGCAAGTACACACTGGCGCTGATGCTCGCGCAGGCGCTGAATTGTCTGGCGCCAACTACAACCGATGGGCTTCCGGACTTCTGTGGGAAGTGCACGAACTGTGTGCGGATTGGGCAGGCTTCCGATCTCGATGCACGGTTTGCCGAGGCCGTGGAGGCGCGCGAAAATCTTCGCGAGACGGACAAGAAAGAGACGCGGCTGTTTGTGCAGACGCATCCGGATGTGCTCATCATTCCTCCAGATCCGCCGCAGATGATGATCAAAGTGGACCAGGTGCGGCGGGTGATTGAGACGATTTATTACCGCCCGGCGGAGGGGCGGGAGCGGGTTTACATCTTCAGCGCGTCTTCCTTTATGAAGGAAGCCGCGAACTCGCTGCTGAAGGTGCTGGAGGAGCCTCCGGAGTTTGCCACGATTTTTCTTTTGACGGAGAATCCGGGGGAACTGCTGGCGACCATCCGGTCGCGGTCGATGGTGTTTCAGCTGGGGGCGTTGCCGCCGGAGGAGATTGAGCGATATCTGGCGAAGCATCGTCCGGAGTGGAAAGCGGCGGAGCGCGCGCTGGTGGCGCGGCTGTCGGAAGGGGCGGTGGGGCGGGCTCGCAGGTTTGATCTGGCGGCTTATGTGGCGGCGCGCGGGCATGCGTTGGCAATTTTGAATTCGGTGCTGCGGGGCGGGGAGCACAGCGAGTTGTTCAAAGTCACCGAGTCCTACCGGCCTGGGGCGGAGGGTCGGGAGAAGACGGAGCAGCTGATTCGGACGCTTTATTCGCTGCTACGCGATCTAGCGTCGATTGAGGCGGGGGCGGCGGAGCTGGTGCGCAATACCGACATTGCGTCGGAGTTGAAGCGAATGGCGGAGGCCGCCGATTTTGAGTGGATTACCGCGGCGTCCGACCGGCTGGCTGAGGTGGAGCGCGGGATGCGACGGAATCTGCTGCGGTCGTTGTCGCTGGATGCGTTTGCGGCAGGGTTGGAAAAAGTGTGATGGGTTGCGACGCCATCTCTTGGCTGCGTACGGTCAGCCGCCAATGAGCGCTATGGCCTTGTTCGCATCAGTCCAGGCCAGTCGCCCAACTAAAGCAATGCTCAGCCGTGAGCCTGGTTAGTTGGTGCTGGAGACGACGAGCTCGACCGCAAACCCCTGAGTCTCTTATGGTTGTGGGATCTTCGGGTTCGGCGAAACTAAATTTTGCTCCCAGGGTTCAGCAAAGGTAAGACCCATCGAGGCTGACCCTCCCAGGAGCACCGAAAATGTCCCCACGTCTATGGCTCGTTGCGATCGCTGTTTTGTTTCTTCTAGCGGCGCAGACGCCAGAATCGGCCGCGCAGTCTAGCCAGGCTTCCTCGCGCGAACAGCGCGAGCCGCAGCCGGTAGCAGCATCCGCGAGCACCGCGCCCGCCTCGGTACAGTCTGCCACGATGGACCAGGTGGTGGACCGCGCGATCGAGCGAGAGCACGCTCTGATGGAAATGCTGAAAACCCGCACCCCGCTGGTTGAGACCTACCTGCAAAATCTGAAGTTTGACCCGCGAGTCGGCCCGGCACCGGTGCAAGACCATTACTTCCTCGGCCGCATGGATCTTGACGAAAGCATGGATCGCCGGGACTATCTCTCCAAAGACACCAGCTTTGAGAGCCGCCTGTTGGGCGGCTTCGCCAGGTTGTATAAGTACCAATACAAACCCATGGGTTTCTCATGGATGATCTACGCCGACCGAGACGACTTCAATCGCCGAACCTACGATTTCAAGTTTGTTCACCGAGAGTTTCTAGGTGATGTCCGCTGTATCGTCTTCGAGGTGTCCGCCAAACCGGGCACCGGTAATGGCCGCTTCCGTGGCAGAATTTGGGTAGAAGACCAGAATTACAACATTGTGCGTCTGAGTGGCTTTTATGAGCCGCACCCCCGCAACGCTTACTTCTTCCACATGGATAGCTGGCGCTTGAACCTGATCTCGGGCTACTGGGTACCAGCCTACATCTACAGCGAGGAAGGTGATTTCAGCTACCGCTCGAAGAACAAGATTACCTTCAAGGCCCAGACCCGGCTCTGGGGTTATGACCTACAGAAGGGCGCGCACAACGGCGAATTCACCGAGGTGCTGGTGGACCCCACGGTGAACGACGACAGTCCAGCGAGGCAGGATGCCTCTCCGCTGCAAGCGCAGTGGCAATGGCAGCAGCAGGCGGGAGACAACGTAATCGAGCGGCTGCAGAATGCCGGCCTGCTTGCTCCCGAGGGTGAAGTGGACAAGTTGCTGGAGACCGTTGTCAGCAATTTGCTGACCGCCAACAGCATCGACCTGCCGGGCCCGGTGCACGCCCGTGTGATGCTGACGTTGCCACTCGAGACGTTCAGCGCGGGCAACACCATCGTGGTAAGCCGCGGCCTGTTGGACGTGCTCCCGGATGAAGCCAGCCTGGCCATGGTGCTGTCGCGCGAACTGGCCCACATCGTCCTGGGGCACAACATGGGCAGCAAGTACGCCTTCAGCGATCGCATGTTGTTCTCGGATGAATCCACCTACCAGAACCTGGGCTTCCGGCACGTTCCCGAGGAGGAAACTGCAGCCGACGAGAAGGCTATCGAACTGTTAAAGAATTCACCGTACGCCCAGAAGCTGAACACCTCAGGACTGTTCCTGCGCGAGGTTGCGGCACGAGGCCCGGCGCTTTCCGCGCTACTGACTCCACACTTGGGCACTGGCTTCACCAACCGCAAGGGTGTGATGGATCGAATGGTGGTGTTGATGAACTCTGCGCCGGCCCTCGATCCCACCAAACTGGACCAGATCGCAGCCCTGCCTTTGGGTGCACGCGTCAAGCTCAACGCCTGGGATGACCATGTTGAATTGATCAAGACCACGCCGGTGGCCATCACTTCGGCGCGCCACAAGATGCCGCTAGAAGTGACGCCATTTTTCCCCCGGCTTACCCGCTCCGGAGCAGTCGTCAACCCGACCTCCACTGCGAACGCCGCGAACCCAACTCCAAGAAATTAGCAAGGAAAACGGTGACGGCCAAGGCATCAGATCTCAACTGTTGAAAATATCGCCATACCACTCACTGACCGGATCGACGCGTCGCTGGACGCGTTCCGCGGCTGCGCTCGAAAAATCGTCGGGGAGTTGCAATCCCCCTGAGGTCCTGTCAGTCCGACTTTGCCCGGCTGGCTGGCGGGACGATGCCGTTCATGCGCAGATACTCCACCATCTGGCCGTAGTGATCGAAGGCGTGGGCGACGCCGAATTCGGCGCGATGCAGGCGCGGGGACTTGCTTTGGCCTACGGGCTGCAGCATGTTGTCAACGGTTAACGTGGCCGCGGCCTTGTGGCCCTGGGCGAAAGAATCTTTCAGGAACTTGATGATGTCGGCTTTGGTCTTCAGGTCCGCGGGGCCGTTGCCGTCTTTTAGGTTGTCGGGAAGCTTGTCGCCGGTGATGGTGGACCATATGAAATAGTTGGACGCGGCGACATGCTTGACCTGCAGGGCAAACGTGCGCACGCCTTTGTAGTCGTCGCCCGGAATGTTCAGGCTTTCGGGAGAGAAGTTGTACTTGTCTTCCGGCATGGCTTCGGCAACGTCGACGACTTGCTTTTCGATGGCGGCGATTTCGCTGTCCACCATGGAGGCCAGGGTGGGGGCGGGCTGCGGCGCGGGAGGCTTCGCGGTCTGGGCCCGGGCGGTCATCGAGATAGCGATGGCGAGTAACGCCGGCAGCAAAAAGATTTGAGATTGTTTCATCAATGCTCCTTCCGTTCGTGCGTGATTGAATGGTTTGCGATTAGAGACTAGCCGGCTGCCGAAAAAATCGTCTCGACAGCAGAAGGCAACCCTCAGGCGCTAAAGCGCGATTGATTTTTTAGACGACCTAACGGCACGACTGAAGTCGTGCCCTTCCCAAAACCAGACAAACGGCACGACTGAAGTCCCCTTCCCAAAACCAGCCCGAAACAGAGTTTCTCACCAGCCTGCTGGAGATTACCGCCTCGAGTCCGGGGGCACCAGGTTGTTCGCGCGGTAGTACACCACAAGCTGGCCGTAGTGCTCGCCGCTGTGCTCGATGGCGAACGTCCACAGGTAGGAGTTGTGGGCGAGGCGCTTTCCCCATGGGGCTGTTTTGTCGAGGCCGGCGTCGCCTTGCTGTTGAATCACGCTGGCTCCATCGGCGACTGCCTGTTGAACGAATTTCACCACGTCGGCTTTCGTCTTGAAAGCGTCGCGGGTGGGGTTGTCGCCTTCACCGAAGTCGGGCCCGATGTTGGTTCCGGAAACTCTGCGAGCCACGACGTAATCGAAGGCGGCGGCGTGCAGCAGATTGAGCGCGAAGGTACGCTGGTCTTTCTGCAGTTTGTAGTCGTATTTGTCTTCGGGAAAATCTTGGGCCATGGCGATAAGCTTGTTGCCGATGTCGTTCCAGCGGTCCAGGGTCTCGTCGGCCCGGGAGCGCGCAGGAGCGGGAGCCTGATTCTGCGCTTGGGCCTGACCGGGAAGAGTCGGTCCGACGAGGGCAAGAAGGGTAACCGCAACGAGCGTAAGCTGCGTCTCAAACCGCTTCATCATAGCTTCTCCTTGGGGTTCTCTCATACGGGGCACGGGGCCTTAGACGGGGCACTCGTGCCAACGTTTTGTCAAATTGTAGACATGAGTCGAGTGCGGGCAGCGGCCAGCCGATCCAGGACTTCCGTCCTTCGTCTTCGCTCAGTCGAAAATCCCCACTTCTCGCGCAAAGAACGCGCGAGAAATGGGGCACCCGGATTTTCATCGCCTCCGGTGGGACAAACGCCCAAGTGCACTCAGGGCAGGATCTGGGCTATCGCCTTGCCGTCCTGCCACCGTTTGCGCCGGGAGTAACCCTTTTGGGGTGTTACCTCAGACTCCTCGGCCGCAGGTCTTGGAGCGTTCTAAGAGATATATTTTCAATCAGTTACCACGATTACTCCGATGGTTCTACTCCCTTTTGGGAGATTGCCCGCCTATCCCCTGCCGCCTATAATCGTCCTACTCTGGTTTAGGATTCTCCGTCAGGTTCCGGGTAGAACATGGGGAGGGTTTGGTCTGTCTGAACGCCCTTCAGCGAAAGTTCAGTGAAAGGGAAAGCCCGGATTATGCGAAAGCGCCTGCAACTCGCATTAATGCTGACGGCCACGACGGCAATCGCGACCTCCTTTTTTCTCGACCCAACTCCCGTGTGCGCGGCCGAAGGCGATGGCCGGTCGAACGGGATCACCACGTCCGACGAGCATGGGCGCAGGGTTTACGTGAACGAGGATACGCCGGTGCAGAAACATGCAACGCCGGCTTCGCAGTCCAGGCGGTCATCGCTGGTGTACTGGAGCGGTAAAGAAAATCGCTGGAAGCCGGTGCCTTCGGCGGGTACGGCGTCGATGCAGGCGGCGCGGTCGGCTGCGGCGGAGGTTAGCCAGGGCTTTGCTCAGTACTACGTGCACGATTCGGCACAGTCGGCCAACGCGAAGATCGTGGCGGCCAATGCCAGGGGACATCAGGCATCGCAGGAAGAGATTGACTCGTCGATTGTGATGGCTGCCGCGCGGCACAATGTGGATCCGAACCTGGTGCGGGCGGTGGTGAAGGTGGAATCGAACTTCAATTCCAACGCGGTTTCGAGCAAGGGAGCCATTGGCCTGATGCAGTTGATGCCCAAGACGGCGCGGCAGTTGAAGGTGAAGAATCCGTTTGACCCCGATCAGAACGTGGATGCGGGAGTGCGTCATCTCAAATACCTGCTGGAGAGCTACAACGGCGACGTGAATTTGACTTTGGCGGCCTATAACGCGGGCGAGGGAGCGGTGCGGCGGAGCGCGGGCGTGCCTCATTACTCGGAAACTCAGAACTATGTGCGGAGAATTACCAATCTCTACTACGGGGGATTCGATCTTTCTCCGTCCGGCGCCAGTCATGATCCCGTGCGGGTTCAACGGGATGCGCGGGGCGTGCTTTATATCAGCAACACGGATTAGGTTGGCGGCATCATTGTAGAAGATAATGGAGCAGAATCCCCACCCTGTCGCACAGAACGCGACCAGGATGGGGCACCCGAATAAGTTATCTCTCAGGTACCTTAGGCAGTTCAACTGCAACGTTGGATCGAGACAGTAACGGACCGACGACTTGAAAATGAAATCGAGCCAGCGCGGGTTGCGCTGGGGAGCGCTGCTGTTGCTGGTGGCGCTTTCCGGAGTGCCGAACTACGCTTATGCCCGCGTGCATCACACCGAAGCGTGGGCTCGGGACCGCTTTGCCGCCGCCGAGCGCATGCGGGAAGCGCTGAATGGACGGCCTCCAGCCGACCGCACGCGGCACGACTACCAGCGGGTCATCAACAACTACCGTAACGTCTATTTTGGGGCGCCTACGTCGGGTAAGGCCGATCCCAGCGTGGTCGCCGTGGCGGAGACGCTGGTCGAGATGGGGCGGCGCTTCGACGACGACAAGATTCTGCATGAGGCCATTGCGCAGTACAAGTTTCTGCGGCGGGAGTATCCGGGCAGCAAGTATCGTTGCGATGCGTTGTTTACCATCGGGGAGATTTACAAAGACGACCTGAACGATCCTGAGCAGGCCCGCAGCGTGTTTCAGGAGTTTCTGCACCGCTATCCGCATAACCGCCTGGTAGAAGATGCCCGGCAGGCGGTGGCGGAGCTCGACCGCGAGGCCCAGGCTGAGAAGACGGCCGAGGCGCGGAAGAAGCCGGGCAAAGAGACTGCCGACAAGAGCAAGACGGCCAGGGGCGTCGATACTCGTGCCGACCTTACCCCCGAATCCAAGACTGACGCCCAAGACGGGTCCAAGGCCGACATTCGGGCCGACGTTAAGACCGACGTTAAGTCCGATTTTAAGGCCGAGGCGGACGGGCAGGAATCGGAGCCGCATGCCAAGCGGGTGCCGCGGGTGACCGGAATCCGGCACTGGTCCACGCCGGACTACACCCGCGTCGCCATCGATCTGGAGGGCGAAATCGAGTTTGGGTCGCAGCGCATTGCGCATCCCGACCGCATTTTCTTCGATCTGCGAGACACCAAGCTGGCCTCAACCCTGGTGGGCAAGAGCTTTGACGTGGATGACGGGTTTCTGAAGAAGATTCGGGTGGCGCAGTTCCAGCCCGGGCGCACCCGGGTAGTGCTCGAAGTCGACAGTCTCTCGGACTACGAAGCCTTTCTGCTGCCGAATCCCTACCGGCTGATTATTGACATCCATGGCAAGGATGCTCAGGGCAAAGGCAAAGACAGCCAGATGGCGCGCGCGCGAGAGCTGAAGGATGCTGCGACTGCGACCGCCGACGTGGAAGCGCCGCCGAAGGCGGGATCGAAGGCCGATGGTCCGAAATCTGACGGTCCAAAAGATGTTCCGAAATCTGAGTTGAAGGCTGACCTGAAGGCGCTGGCTGGGAAGCCGGTCAGCAAGAGCGAGCAGATTCACGACGATCAGAACGTCGCGTCGAACGATGGGTCGAACGACACCCCCGTAGGCTCGAAGTCCCGTTCATCGTCAGGATCTTCGAAGCGGGCTGCTGGCGACGTCAAAGCTGCGACTATCAAGAAGGTCATAGTCGAAGCCGATGACGACGACGATTCTGCTCCAGCGGAGGTCGTTAAGCTAGAGGCTCGGAAGGAGCAGTCGCATAAGGCGTCAGCGAGCACTTCCCGCAAGACCAGTCCAGTTCCGGATTCTGACGCGGGTGTCCCCGACGAGAAGGCGGCCAGCGATTCCACGTCCGCGAGCCCGGCGCGAGGCAAGTCTTTGCCGTTGCCGCGCCCCAGTTCCAGCAAGAAGGCGACGGACCTTGATGCCGATGCCCGCGAGGCCCGGCCCACGGCGCGCGGCGACCGGTCGCTGATCCGGGCGCTGGGCCTGAAGATCGGCAGGATCGTGATTGATCCTGGCCATGGCGGGCACGATACCGGGACCATCGGTCCCGACGGCCTGCAGGAAAAAGATCTGGTGCTCGAGGTCGGGCGGCGGCTCGGCAAACTTCTCGAGACGCGACTGGGCGCTGAAGTGGTCTACACGCGTAAGGACGACACGTTCATCCCGCTGGAGACTCGGACCGCGATCGCCAACCAGCAGCGCGCCGACCTGTTTATTTCGATTCACGCCAACTCTAGCGATGATTCGGCGGCCCGCGGCGTCGAGACCTACTATCTGAACTTCACGTCTTCGCCGGAAGCGCTGGAAGTGGCGGCGCGGGAAAACGCGGTCTCGGAAAAGTCGATTTACGAACTACAGGATCTGGTGAAGAAGATCGCGCTAAAAGAAAAGATCGAAGAGTCCCGCGAATTCGCAGGAGATGTGCAAGAGTCGCTGCACAGCGGCCTGGCGGCCAAGAGTCCGGGCATCCGCAACCGCGGGGTGAAGAAGGCGCCGTTCATCGTGCTGATCGGGGCCAATATGCCGTCGATCCTGGCCGAGATTTCGTTCGTCAGCAATCCTGCCGACGAACATCGCCTGGAGACCAGCGACTACCGCCAGCGCATTGCCGAGTCGCTGTATCGGGGAATTGCGAAGTATGTGGATGGATTGAGCGGAATAAAAGTGGCCAGCAAGCTCGACAAAGCTGCTGGCCAATAGCATTCAGACCCTATCAGGAGAATTCCGGTCTACTGCAGCGAACTGCCCACCTGCGAAAAAATGTTGCCTGCGTTGGAGCCGATCAGGCGCACGGTTCCTACGACAATCACGAGGATTACCGCCAGCATGACGGAGTATTCGGCGATATCCTGACCTGCTTCATCGGACCAAAGATTGCGAAATGAATTGCTCATAAACTGCTTCCTTTCCTCTATACCGCTACTGAGGCCTGAGTCACCGCTGCCGGCGAAGCCGGTTCGCGCTTGAATTCCGGAGAATTCAGCCCCCACGATTCACTTTCGCGGGTCACAGACTGCAGCCCCACCTGAAACTCGGATGTGCCTTTCATTTTCTTGGTCCACATCACGCGAAACTGTATTTTTCGCTGGCGATAGAACACCGTGATCTCGTCCCCTAAATTCAATTCGTGGCGGACCGAGCCCAAACGCGCTCCCTCGGGAGTTACGTCCAGCGTATGCACCAGATCGTCAAAAGCTTTTCCATTGCTGTCTTTGCCCTTCACTCTTACGGGAATCACTGCCTTGGTGCGATTCCCGCGCCGCTGATTCGTATCTACGCCTGAAGACATTCCGTCACCCAGAGCTAGTTTGCCCCCAGAATTGTCTGGTGTGAATGGCCCCGACGGGTAGGATGAGCGGCCCGAAGGTAACCAGTCTTTGCGGCGTCGACCAAGGCATGTCCGATCAAGCACTTACAAGGATTCGGAAACCTTTCTCCCCGGTCTGTGGTCTAATTAACGGCAGGAGTCCTCAATTCCGGGGCCATTCATGAGTTTTCTCCGTTCCTTTGGTATCGCTGTTTGTCTCGCATGCCTGTTGTTGGGCGTGGCGGCTGCGGAGAACAAACCCGCAGCCCAGGCGCCGGCTCGTGCCGCGGAGCAAGCGCCTGCGCTGCTCCCGGAACAGTTTGAGGGATGGCAGATGCAGGGCGCTCCGCGAATCAGTTCGGAGGCGGCTGTGGCCGATCCGGCCAATGCCGCTGTGCTCAAGGAATACGGATTCTCGGACCTGGCCTCCGCTACCTACACCCGGGACGATGGCCGCACACTGAAGATCCGCGCCGCGCGTTTCGCCGATGCCTCGGGCGCGTTTGGCGCCTACACGTTCTATTTGCAGCCGGAGATGACGGCGGAGAGCACGAGGGAAGACAAGATCGGCGACCAGTCGGCGGTTCTGGGACAGCGTGTGCTCTTCTACCGCGGGCATGTGCTGGTGGACGCGCAGTTCAGTCAGGAATCGGCCATGTCGGGAGCACAGTTGCGCGTGTTGGCGGGGGCGCTGCCGCGCCCCAGCGGGAATTCTGCCAACCTGCCCACGTTTATCGAATTCATGCCGCACCGGGGCTACGTCGAGAACACGCAAAAGTATGTGATGGGCCCGGCAGCGCTGGCTGCGCAGGCGCCGGCGGTTTCCGCTGACCTGGTGGACTTCGATGCCAGCTCGGAAGTGAGCCTGGCACGCTATAACACCTCGAGCGGCGAAGCTACGTTGATCCTGATCTCGTATCCGACGCCGCAGCTCGCGGCCGGGCATCTGCTCCGCATTGATGCCGCGCATCACATGGCGCAGCCGCAGCCGGGCGTTGCGAGCGTCGAAAGCGCGGGAACGTTCTTCAGCAAGCGCACTGGACCCATTGTTGTCATCGCGAGTGGACCGGTTTCCGAGAGCGACGCGAAATCATTGCTGGGCATGGTCAATTACGAAGCCAGGGTCACGTGGAACCAAGAGTCCGACAACGCGCAGGTACGCGACCTGTACAAGCTGATTCTCAATATCGTCGTACTCTGCGGGATTCTCGCGGGACTCGCCGTGGTCGCCGGCGTAGCGTTTGGTGGAATCCGCATTTTGATGAAGCGCTGGTATCCTGACCGGGTCTTTGACCGCCCGGAGCAGATGGAATTCATCTCGCTGCGTCTGACGGAAACGGTGGTCAAGGGAGTCTCCCGCGGGGGGACTGACGAGGGCCCCGCGGCACCCGAAAATCCTGCCTGACGCCCTCAAACCCTAAGTAAGTGGCTTTAGATAGATCGGCTTAGGAACTTTCCCAGGGACTTTTGTCTCAAATTGCTACACTTGCCGCAGGTATTGATTGATTCTGTAACGTATTGAAAACAAAGACATTTATTTCGCAAAAATCCCTTGACACCCTCGTTTTTAGGCTCATAAGATTTGCGCAGAAAGTTTTGACGGATTTCAAAGCTCCGTT
>Ga0210384_10005616_pt1 | contig 13589 bp, 12 predicted proteins | sample IncBWH2MmetaG_FD_160574 | JGI IMG/M metagenome (GOLD analysis project Ga0210384, IMG submission 160574) | Forest soil microbial communities from Barre Woods Harvard Forest LTER site, Petersham, Massachusetts, United States - Inc-BW-H-2-M | ecosystem: Environmental > Terrestrial > Soil >...
GTTTCCCGATCATAAAGTTGTCCCGATTTCCGCCAAAGAGAATGATGGCATCGACGCGTTAAAGAACTCATTCCAGGAGCTTTTGCTTCAGCCCGAGACTGAGGTAAGCGAAGGGTGAGGGGCGGGGTAGGTGGCATTGGGCGCTTCGTTTCTCGTCCTCGTCGTCGTCCTCGAATCCGGACGAGCGGAGTGATGGGGTATCGGGTACCGCGCTCTGACTGAATTGTACCCATGTAGCGGGTTGGACATGCTTTCAGGGCCCTTAACCCGCCGACAGAAGGTGCAATCCGCACGCAGCGCCGTAATCCATCACTCCATCACTCCGCTCGGCCGATTCGAGGTCGAGGACGAGAACGAAGTGCCCTTGAGATGGCCGGCTTACTCGAAGACCGGTCGCTCACCGAGCTTCATGTCGCGGTCGCGGCCTCGGGATCATGATCAACACGGTTTTTCGATTTGATCAGGTCCGCTAATGCCGCGGGCAAGCAGGGGAATTGGAACTCGAAGCCGGACGCGAGCAGTTTTTCCGGAACGACCTTCTGGCTATCAAGCAGCAGCCCAGATTGCTCAGGAAAGAACGTCTTCAACACGAAAGATGGAACGGTAAAAAATGTTGGCCGGTTAAGCGCCATCCCCAAGGCCTGCGTGAATTCGCTGTTCCGGACCGGATTCGGTGCCGCTCCATTGACTGGTCCAGATAGTGATTCGGTTCGGATAGCATGGAGAAACACATTGGCGATGTCGCGAACGTGGATCCATGACATCCACTGATCGCCTTTCCCGATGCGACCTCCCAAACCAAGCTTAAAAACCGGCGCCATTACTGCGAACGATCCCTTGGAACCAAGTACTACGGAGATCCGAACGCATACGACCCGCGTGCCCGCTGCCACCGCTTCTTGAGCTTCGGCCTCCCAAGCCTGACTGACCTCGGCCAGGAACTCGCTGGCGTCTATGGTGCGCCTTTCCGTTAACTCTTCCTCGCCGCGGTCGCCATAGATCCCAATGGCAGAGGCGCAGACCAAAACTTTCGGCGGGTTAGGCGCACCCCGGATCGCTTTAACGATACAGCGCGTCCCTTCCACCCGGCTCTTGAAGATGCGCTCTTTCTTCGCCTTGGTCCAAACTCCCAAAATTGACTCGCCCGCTAAGTGAACGACTGCATCGAGACCGTTAACGTGCAGCCCGGCGCCGAATGATTCCGTCCGCATGCAGCCACGGATCTGGCGATGAGGGTTTCGCGAGTACGCGATGATGCTGTCACCTCTTAAGGATGCTTGATCGATAAATTCCCGGCCCAGAAAGCCTGACGCTCCAGTGAGGCCGATTTCCATGTAATAATGGTAGCGGAATTAGCGAAGCAGTCCCACAGAAATGACAAATGATAGATGACAAAATGACAAATTGGGCCGCATCTCCCGTGGGAATCTGTCATTTGCAAGCAGGCGCTTGCTAAGTTGCTCAATTGTTAGGAAAAGTCCGGTGCAACCAATTGAGTGGAAAACGGTTTCCCGGGCAATCTGTCGGACGAGGATTTATCTCTTTGTGGCCGAGTACGATAGAGTAGCGTCCGTCGATTTTACCGACGCGTTGGCGTAGGTACCGGATTATTTCGTCGAGGGCGTCGTACTGAGCTCTAGTCGGAAGATCTCGATTGAAGTCACCGACCAAACAGATGCCGATCGAGATATAGTTTAGATAGTCGCTATGGACATGGCCGCCAGCGAGTTGAACCACCCATCGGTTGCCAATCTCGATCTGGCCATCGCCCGAAGAGGTCCCGTTGCCAATAACGAAATGATAAGCGAGACCGTTCGGCATGCGCCTGACGTGGCGATGGTAGTAATCAAAAATCCGGGCGTTTCCTTGGCGAGTCCCACTATTGTGCACCACGATGTACTTCCAACGATTCCTTGCTACACGGGCATCATCGATGGCTCGACGCACCGCCGGAGTCAGATAACGCCAACGGCCATTGTAATGACCGGCCGGGACGTTTTCGTTTTGGCTGCCTGACTTCTGGATAACGATTTCATCGTCGTCAGAATGGAAATGGAAAATGAACCAACCATGGTGCTTCTTTTTTGGAGTCGGTTGGGCCCAGCTTTCCTCTTCCGGCGTCACCACTGGCCGGGAAGGGGGTGCCTCTTCCTTTTCGGTTGGCGTCGGTACCGGAGTTTGTAACGGTGTTGGCGCTGGTGTCGCAGCGGAGCGCTCACTCGTTGCGGAGCGCTCACTTGTAACGGAACGCTCATTTGATTCATGAGGCCCTTCCTCCGATCGGTTGGCCGGGCTCTCAGTTTCGTTATTGCGACTATGAAGCGGTTTGTGAGCTGGAGTTGCCGGAACCGGTGTTGGCCTCGGCGTGGGCGTTGGGCTAGGAACGATTTGCATTTCCTGGCGGCTTTTTAAAAATAGCTGCCGCAAACGTTGTTCCTCATCCGAGGATTGCCCAGGTGAGAATGAAGTGGCAAATAAACAGGCTAGTCCGAGAATGAAATAACCCTTGCGAACGTGGCGGCCAGGGTTTCGCACGCTAAGACAAACCAAACGCCGCTCCTTTATTGGTATCCTCCCCCATGGCCCGCCTGATCTTGAGTATTGCGAAATTCACTGGAAGGTAGGGGGTCATTCAGTTACTCTCACCGGCTCATTAGTATATCCGAACAATTTCCGCTCCCAAAACATAAACCGGTCCGGACTTCTTTTTTTTGCGACGCATGAAGCAGGTTCTGATCTTCACCGCTGGATTCGGCGAAGGCCATAACACGGCAGCTCGAAATATTCGAGATGCTTTGGAATTGGTGGCCGGCAATGAGGTCAGAGTACAGATCATCGACCTGTTCGATCGCTGTTACGGCCGGTTGAACGAGTTTTTGCGGCGCGCCTACATCGCGGCCATCAATCGTACCCCGCGGGTTTGGGGGAAGATCTACAATGTGATTGATGGAACGCAATTCGTGGAAACGAACATGCCGATGTTGACCCGGTTCAAGCGCGCCATGGCCGAACTGCTTCGCCAGTTTGAACCCGACGCCGTTATTTCTACGTATCCACTGTACGGCTACGTCATTGACCAGGTTTTACCGATCGGCGAACCCCGGACTTTCACGCAGATCACGGTAGTGACTGATTCTATTACCGTAAATTCGATCTGGTACCGTTGCGCGAGTGATCACTTTATTGTGGCCAACGACGACACCGCCGCCGTTCTGCGAGCAGGGGGCATAACCGAAGACCGGATCCAGACTTTTGGTTTTCCTGTTACCCATCGTTTTGCTGAGATGGTCGACCATCGGTTCACCAGCGATGATGTAGGTCCAAAACGGGTCCTATACCTGATTAACTCCGGCAAAAAAGAAGCGCCATCGCTCGTTCGACATCTCAGCAAGCGAGCAGATATCCGGCTCACCGTTACCGTGGGCAGAGATACCGCTCTTCGCCGGGCAATTGAAGCGGAAGTTAGGGCGCCCGGTCATCGAGTTGAGATTCTGGGTTGGACGACCAAGATGCCTGAACTCCTGACCAGTCATCACTTAGTGATTACTAAGGCAGGAGGGGCAACCATTCAGGAAGCGATCGCCGCTCGAACTCCTGTCGTGATCAGCCAAGTGGTGCCGGGCCAGGAAGAAGGCAACGCGAGGTTGATCGTGGAAAACGATTGTGGCCGACTGGCTCCAGATCCCGACTCGATCGTTGAAGCCCTCGACGGCGCTTTCAAGAACGGTGGCGCTCAGCTAGAGCGATGGACGCAGAACGTCTCGAAGTTGAGCCGGCCCGCGGCCTCTCTGCAGATTGCACGGTTTATCCTCAGTCTCGAAGTTACAGAGCCCAATCGTCGCGTGCTGGTTCCTAGGATTGAATCCGCTAGACCTCCTCGAAAGAAATCGCCGTCGATTCTCCTCTGCGATCTGCACACGCACTCCGTTTATTCGGACGGCAAATTAACTATTCCGGAATTGGTCGATTTCTATGGCCAACGTGGTTTTGATGTTCTTTGTGTAACTGACCATATCTGTGACTACACAAAATTGATTGGCCGAGTCACAAACCTCAGCGGCTTGGTGCTCACTCTGGATCAAGTAGCGGAATATTTTGATGTCCTGGAGAAGGAAAAGAAAAGGGCCTTGGATAAATACCGAATGATCCTGATGGCCGGTCTAGAATTCAACAAGGACGGGTTGACCAAACGTTCGTCAGCTCATCTGTTGGCAGTTGATCTCAAGGGGCCGATTGATCCTGGGCTGAGTATAACTCGAACGATTGCAGAAATTCACAGCCAAGGCGCCTTGGCTATCGCGTCTCATCCGCACGAATTCAAAACGCATTGGGGAAAAAATACCCTCTTTTTTTGGGAACATATCGACCAATACGCTCCGTTGCTCGACGCTTGGGAAGTGGCCAATCGGGATGATATTTTCAATCCGATTGGGTTAAAGCGATTGCCGTTTGTGGCGAATAGCGATTTCCACAAGCCGAAACATATCTTTTCCTGGAAGACCGTGCTTTTCTGCGAGAAAGAGGCGGAAGCAGTGAAACAGTGCATCCGGGTAAATCGGAATGTGGCGATTACTCTCTATCGAGATCACCGGTTAGGCATCGGATTTAGCGATCTAGAGCCGGAAGGCGAGAAAGAATCGGAAGAGGCAATCGTTAGCTTTCCGAGCTTCGGGCGCAAATCCGCGTAACGGTTGGATGAGCCAGACCTCGTAATCGTCCTCGTCCTCGATGGGCACGGTGCTACCCAGCGGTTACAGTGCATTCTGCGAGTAGCTGGAGGATGGGCCGCTCGAAACGCTAAGAGGGCCCTCAACACTCAGTCGCGGGGCAATTCAGACAAAGGGCTGAAAGCGAATTCGAGCGCAACTTTGGTCAACAACGCTCTCGAGGACGAGGACGATTACGACGAACGATCCCTTACCGCGAGAGATCCGTCTGATTCAAGATCGTGAACCCCTGTCCGCCCAGAACCGACCTGGCGCATTCAACATCGTCCAAGTGGAGGGCTAAAGCTGAACGCCCGTGTGGCCGGAGCAACAACGGGTAGCAAACTTGGATGTTGACCTCGGCCATCAACAGGCAGGAGAGCAGCTTCTTTAGGTCAACGGCTACTTCCCGCATCTCAACCACCAAAATCTCTGAGATGCTGTAAGCGACCTCGTGCAGGTCAAAAATTTGTTCAACGGCCTCCGGATCGCTCACGATGATACGGACCAACGCGGAATCGGTTGAATCTTGAGAATTCAGGCCGATGACGTGGACCTGACTTTCATTGAGCACTCGAATGATCTCGAGGAGCGCGCCAACCTTATTCAACAGAAAAACAGAGAACTGTTTAACAGTTGGTGACGTGGCTTCTCTAACCTGAGCTCCGGCCGTGGCCATCGAAACGCAAAAACCTATTTATACGAGTAGATCAAACAAAACGTAGTCGATGCCGGAGCGGAGCTCGAGACTTCGACGTAGTATAATCCGCTGGCGTCTGGGCTAAAACCCGCCGCAGCTTTGTTATCCTTTTGGTAGTCTTGAACCTCGACCGGATTTCCGTGGTCGTCAAACACTGAGACCGTTAAACCAGTCGAACCATCGGCGTTTGCAGCGGAAAACCAATAAGCGTTGCCGCTATAAAGGTTCACTTGAAGAGCCAGAGGATGATCCTTGGAAACTTGCCCATACCAGGTCCCGTCCCTAAGCTTAAAACCATCATTTTGAAAAGCGCCGGCTAAATCGAGGACATCGCTGTGGGCCTTTGTCTGATCATTAGTTTCCGCGCCGAACAACACCGCAGCTCCGCCCAAAAGGACGCTAAGATAAAGTAAAAGACGTTTCATTCGCCGGTCGAGATTTCCTTGGTCAATTTTGCGGAAGCCTGGTTGAGGGTCTTCACTTCATTCTCTGTGGGGACGTGATCCGCCGGAAATGAGACCAGATTCGAAATGTTTTGGAGATCGCCATTCACCTTAACTACGAGTTTATCCTGCCGCAGCTTATTGGGTAATTGATCCAGCTTGCCTCTTAGATAACCAACCAGCGCTGGTTGTCGCAAGAGCTTGGCGGTTTCGGGATTGTAGCTTTCGACCAACAGTCCAGTCACAACTTGGGTACCGCGGATCCAACCCCCGATGCTCACGAGCGTAATCAAGTCGTTGTCCCGATTTTCTTCGAGAGCCTTTTTGACTTCGTTCTGAGTTGCCTCTAGCTCTTCGTTGAGCTGATCCCACGAGCCATCCTCGGCAAATTGGGTAATGCTCTTGCCACGGGCCAAGACACTGTCGGAAACGCTCAGCTTTTTCGCCAAAGCGAGTACGTCCCGCCCGATATTCTTAACCTGCTGGCCATCCTGTGCCTCGACCGCGATGTAACCGTCTGCGATCAAGGTGCCTAGGTTTAGCGCCATCTGAGCCCGGTTGACCCCGCTAATCGGTGTCGGTGGCCGGAATTGAGATACCCAGTTTGGCTTGCCTGTTTTGTCGATGGCTTTGAAAAATTCCCCCGGCGTTGGGACCGTCAGCGAATCTACGGCGACCGCGGCCTTTATTTGTGCCTCGGTTAACGGGGACGGTGTTGGGGTGGCGGAGGTACCCTCGCTGGCTTGCTGCGCACCAGAGGACTCAACCAGTAGAATAGCGATGATGCTCGGCAATAGCCATTTCCACGGAGGGGGCATATGCACCGCAGTTTACCAATAGAGGCCGAGCTGTCCAGCCCTACGACACGTTTCTCGTTTGCCGGGTTGGAGTTCCAGTCGGGTAAATCGTCCTCGTTCTCGTCGTCGTCCTGGTCCTCGAGGGGTGTGTTTCTTGCCTGGTCTTGTACGTCCCGCGCCCTGGAGGGGAGCCGCTTTGTCGGCCGGCAGTTCTATAAGATGGAAGCAAGCGGCTCCCGGAAACGGCTCGGTGATGGGAAAGTCCCCCTGATGTCCGGAATTTTCTTTTCCTCCAGGATTCGCTGTGGTCTCGCCGATAGCGAAAGCCCAGCAAACACAGTGGCGAAAGAACAAATACGTCGGGGACCGTTTCCGGGAGGCGCCGGCTGCCGCCCCATAGAACTGCCACCCGACAAAGCGGCTCCCCTCCAGGTCGTGGGAAAGCGTCCGCCCTCGGTCGTGGAAAAGCGGCTGCTCCCATCCTACAAACCGCCTTCGCCCGAAACGATTTTTCTTTACGCCGCCCCTGTCACCCTTGATGTTTTTCGCCGTGAAACTCGAGGTTGTCGTGATGCCAAAGCGAAGTGTGCTTGATCCGCAAGGGGTAGCCGTCCGCAACGCTGTCCGCGAACTCGGTTTGTCCAATGTGGGAACGGTTCGCGTAGGAAAGATTATCGAGCTAGAGTTTGCCGGTGAACCGGACGAGGCAAAACTCGATGAGATTTGTCGGGACCTTCTTTGTAACCAAGTAATCGAAGACTACCGCATTTTAGCAGCTGCGCCGAAATAGGATCGCGATGAAAATTGCCGTTGTTCGTTTTCCCGGCTCAAATTGCGACCAGGATTGTTTGCGTGCCTTAACGGACGGCCTCGGCGTCAGAGCCGAGTATGTTTGGCATAAGGAAACCTCGGTTGCCGGTTACGACGCTGTCATCTTGCCCGGAGGTTTTTCTTATGGTGATTATCTGCGCTGCGGGGCTATTGCCACTTTTTCACCGGTAATGCAGTCAGTGATTAAAGCAGCCCAGGCCGGCATGCCCGTTTTTGGTATCTGCAATGGATTCCAAATCTTGTGCGAGACCGGTCTTTTGCGCGGAGCCCTAATCCGGAATCGCTCTCTTCTGTTTTTGTGCCAGCCGGTCAGTTTAAAGCTCGAAAACAACCGGACGCCGTTTACCCGTCTTTCTGAGGAAGGCACTATACTCAGTATGCCGATCGCCCATGGCGAGGGCGCCTATTATGCCGATGACCAAACTTTGAGAGAACTCGAAGAGGGAGGGCAAGTAGTGTTCCGCTACGTGGATCAGCACGGGCAGCCAACCCCGGAGGCTAACCCGAATGGTAGCCGGAACAACATCGCCGGCATTTGTAATCCTTCCGGGAACGTGCTCGGAATCATGCCGCATCCAGACCGTTCCTGGGACCGTCGCCTGGGCAGCGAAGACGGTCTGCAACTATTTAGATCCTTGGTGGATACACTGTTATCAGTCGCGGCATGACTCCCACCCTTACCCCTGAGCTGATACGCCAACACGGTCTGTCAGAGGAGGAGTTTGAGCGTATCAAATCAATCCTCGGGCGCGAACCGAACTTCACCGAGCTAGGTGTCTTCTCCGTGATGTGGAGCGAGCATTGTTCCTACAAGAATACCCGGCGAGAGCTGAGGAAGTTTCCAACCACCGGCCCCAAAGTCCTGGTAAAAGCCGGGGAAGAGAATGCCGGAGTGATCGATATCGGTGACGGTTGGGCGGTGGCGTTCAAGATGGAAAGCCATAACCATCCCAGCGCGGTTGAGCCTTTCCAGGGGGCGGCCACCGGGGTGGGAGGGATAATCCGAGACATTTTCACCATGGGAGCGCGCCCCATCTTCTTGCTGGACTCCCTCCGATTTGGGCCGGTCCAAGGTGACAGCGAACCCGCTCGCCAGAACCGTAAACTACTGCGCGGCGTCGTCGCAGGCATCGCTCATTATGGGAATTGCATCGGAGTTCCGACGATTGGCGGAGAGGTCTACTTCGATGAGTCGTACAACGGCAATCCGTTGGTCAACGTTTTCTGTCTAGGCATTTTGAAGCGAACCGAGATCGCGCGCGGAGCTGCTTCGGGGGTCGGTAATGCCGTATTTTACGTCGGATCCGAGACTGGTCGGGATGGGCTGGCGGGTGCGGCGTTTGCGTCTCGCGATCTGACCGAAGAATCAAAAGCCGACCGGCCGGCGGTCCAAGTGGGCGATCCATTCCGAGGAAAATTGCTTTTAGAAGCTTGTCTAGAGCTCCTGACCAGTGGAGCCGTCGCCGGCATCCAGGATATGGGTGCGGCTGGTCTTACTTGCTCGACTTGCGAAACGGCGAGCCGTGGAGGTACAGGCGTTCAAATCGATCTTGCCCTTGTCCCAAAACGCGAAACCGGCATGTCCCCGTACGAGATTCTGCTTAGTGAGTCCCAAGAGCGAATGCTGATCATCGTGCGTAGTGGTGAGGAAGAGCGCGTAAAGGAGATTTTTGAAAAGTGGGATCTTCCTTACTCGAAGGTCGGCGTAGTGACGGATGACGGCTTTATGCGGGTGCTCGATAAGGGCTCAGTCGAGGTTGAGATACCAGCAAAGAAGTTGGCCGAAGATGCACCCATATATGAACGGGAAGTCGCCGTGCCTCCTGCACCTGAAAGCATCGCGGTTTCGGACCTCCCGTTTCATGATCCCAAGGAGAGTTTGCTGCAACTTCTGGAGCATCCTACCATCGCTTCAAAAAACTGGATCTTTAGGCAGTACGATCACACGGTTCGAGCCGGAACCGTGGTTCCACCAGGTTCAGACGCCGCGGTTTTCTATGTTCGTGAGGCAGACAAATACTTGGCCGCGACGACGGATTGTAACCATCTTTACTGCCGGTTGGACCCGCGCGAAGGCGCTAAAATCGCCGTGGCGGAAGCGGCTCGGAACCTAGCCTGTTCGGGAGCTATTCCGCTGGCTGTGACTGATAATCTCAATTTTGGAAATCCTTACCGTCCTGAAAACTTCTGGCAGCTGCGCGAAGCCGTGGAAGGACTGGCCGAGGCTTGCCGCCGCTTCGAGACCCCGGTCACCGGAGGAAATGTCAGCCTCTACAATGAAAGTCCGCAGGGAGCGATAGATCCAACCCCTACCGTCGGAATGGTCGGTTTGATTGAAGATGAGCGCTGGATCACTCGTCAGTACTTCCGGGATGAGGGGGATGTGATCTTTCTTATTGGCAGCATCGGAGACGAAATTGGAGGTTCCTTGTTTCTCAAGACCGTTTACGGTAAAAAAGCCGGTCGACCTCCTCGGTTGGACTTTGATCGGGAGCTGGCGCTCCAAAAATTTGTGCAGATTGTGATCCGAACAGGTATCGTGAAAAGCGCCCACGATTGCTCCGAAGGAGGGTTGGCTGTGGCCCTGGCTGAAGCATGTATTAGCGGCGCGCAAAAGATCGGGGCCAAGATCACTTTGCCGGCTTCGAATCAGCGTGTGGACGTTCTCTTATTTAACGAATCGCAGTCGAGAATCATCGTTAGCGTTGCCGGCGACGGGGTCGAAGCCCTGCAAAGGCAGGCCGCTCAAATGCAGGTTCCTCTGATCCAGCTCGGTAGAGTCGGTGGCGCTTCTCTCGAGATTGAGACCGCAACCGGTACACTTTCTGGGCCTTTGGATCAACTCCATGAGACGTGGTATAATTCCATTGCGCTCGCTCTGTCTCAGCAGGATTTGTGAAAACTCACCATAAACCAACCCACGAATGCGGTGTCTTCGCGGTGTACGACCATCCCGACGCCGCGACGCTCACGTATTACGGTCTGTTCGCTCTCCAGCATCGGGGGCAAGAGAGCGCGGGTATCGTCAGTGCCGGAGGGTCAGCCCAGCCATTTCAGATTCATCGAGGGATGGGCCTGGTTTCCCAAGTCTTCGGCGAAAAAGAGTTACAAGCCCTAAAGGGATCTCGAGCGATTGGGCATGTTCGGTATTCGACCAGCGGTTCAAGTACTTTAAAAAATGCTCAACCTTTTGTAGTGGATTGCGCTCGCGGGCAGTTAGCGATTGCTCACAACGGTAACCTCGTTAATGCCGGACCTCTGCGCGATGAGTTGGAAAGCAAAGGTTCGATTTTCCAGACCACCGTCGATAGCGAGATTGTTCTGCATTTGCTGGCTCAGCCCGCCGGGCATCGGAACATACTCACTGCGCTCCGCCAGATCCACGGCGCCTTCTCTTTTGTGGTCATGGGAGAACGCGAAATCATCGGGGTTCGGGATCCGTTTGGTTTTCGACCGCTGGTTCTAGGCAAATTGGACGGCGCTTTTATTTTGGCGTCTGAGACCTGCGCGTTAGACCTCATCCACGCCGAATTTGTCCGCGAGATAGAGCCCGGCGAAGTCGTTATTATTAATGACGACGGTATTCATTCGGAATGGCCGTTTAAAGAAGAGCGCCAAGCCTTCTGCATGTTTGAGTTCGTTTACTTCGCTCGGCCAGATAGTCTGATCCAGAACCGGAATGTCAGTAAGGTTCGGGTCGCTATGGGGAGAGAGCTTGCTCGCTTACATCCTGTGGAAGCCGACATGGTGGTCCCGGTACCCGACTCCGGTAACTATGCTGCGCTTGGGTTCAGCCATGAGCTGGGGATCCAGTATGAGCATGCTTTCGTTCGTAATCACTACATCGGACGAACTTTTTTACAGCCGACCCAACTCATTCGCGACTTCAACGTGCGCGTGAAACTCAATCTGATTAAGGAGTTAGTTGTCGGAAAACGCGTGGTTGTGGTCGACGATTCGATAGTAAGAGGAACAACGGCGAGAGCGCGAGTGGTTAACTTGAGAGAAGCCGGCGCCAAGGAAGTGCATCTGCGGATAAGTTGTCCTCCGCATCGGTTTGCCTGTTATTACGGGATAGACTTTCCTGATCCCAAGAATCTGATCGCCAATCAATATACCACCGAAGAAATTCAGGGGTATTTAGGCGTCGATTCGATTGGTTATCTGGACATCGACGGCATGGTTAGAGCAACCGGCCTGCCCAAGGAAAACTTTTGCCTGGCGTGTTTTGATGGCGATTATCCGGTGCCCTTCAACGGTATTTTGGACAAATTCATCATGGAGCGCCGGAAAGGACGATCGCAGCTATTGCAGGAGGATATTTCCCAGCCCCGATTATTCGTTCCTACTAAATGAGACCCGCTACTAAGAAGAAGGCCTACGCGGCCGCGGGTGTCGATATAGCGCTCGGTAATCAGGTAAAGCAAGGTCTCCAGGAAAAGGTCCAGCGTACTTATGGTCCTGAGGTCTTAGGCCGCATCGGGGGTTTTGGTGGCTTGTTTCGAGCCGAGTTTGGGCAAATGAAAGAGCCGGTACTGGTCTCCAGTATCGACGGAGTGGGTACTAAGCTGAAAATAGCCGTCGCCTTGAATAGTCACGAATCGGTCGCTCAGGACTTGGTTAATCACTGTATCAATGACATTGCCGTGACCGGCGCACGGCCACTTTTCTTTCTGGACTACATCGGAGCGGAACGACTCGATCCCGCCGTTTTTGAGCAACTCATTTCGGGCTTTACCAAGGCTTGTAAGACAGGCAACTGCGCCTTGATTGGGGGCGAGACTGCGCAGCTACCGGATCTCTATCACCATGGGGAATATGACTTGGCCGGCTGTATCGTTGGCGTAGTTGACCGCACGAAAATCTTAGATGGCTCGCGCATCGTACCATCCGATTTGTTGTTAGGTCTCCCATCCAGCGGGCTGCATACGAACGGATACAGCTTGGCCCGCAAGGTGTTGCTGCAACAAATGAGGCTCGATCTCGCGGCGAAACCCGAGGGACTAGCTCGGCCGCTCGGCGAAGAGCTTCTCCGTATCCATAAAAACTATCAACCCCTCCTGTCCGCAGTGCCGTCTGCCCGGATAAAGGGAGCGGCTCACATCACCGGCGGTGGGCTGATCGATAATATTCCCAGAGTTTTGCCTCCCACCTGTGACGCGTTGGTCGATACTTCCTCTTGGAAAGTGCCTCCGATTTTTCGCCTCATCCAACGCGGCGGAAACGTTTCCTCAGAGGAGATGTTTGAGGTCTTCAATATGGGAATTGGAATGGTGTTGGTGGTCGCGCGGCATCAAGCCGAAGAAGTTGCCTCCAAGACTGGAGCAAAGGTGATTGGACAAATCACACCGGGGTCGGGTAAGGTGCTCCTGACTTGAGATTTCCTTCGAAGTATCGTTTCTGGGGAGTAGGTCTCGGCGCAGGCTTGCTTGGCGCCGTTTTCTTGGCTGTCCGATACGCATTCAAAGCTCCTAAATCGGCTAAAATCCCGGAAACAGTCGCTCCGGCGATTTTCGCCACCCGAGTATTTTACACCGGGCGAGGGCAGCTGGTTTATCACGAGTCTGGGAAAGGAGATCCACTGGTTTTCTTCCATGGTGTTTATCCGGGGGCATCGTCTTTTGAGTGGTCACGGGTCTATCCGCATTTCACCGACCGATTCCAAGTCCTGGCGCCGGATCTCCTCGGATTTGGTGAATCATCTCGGCCTAATCGGCCATTTGGTGCGTCAGAGCATACCGAGATCCTAGCGGAGTTTCTTCACGCCAAGGCCGGACAAGCGAGGTCGATCATCGTTGCGAGCGGCTTGGGTGCCGCCTTCGCGATTTTATTGGCCGAACGTCACCCGGAATTGATCGAACGATTAGTTCTCGTCATGCCGGTGGGCACTGTGGGTAACCGCTCTCGCCGCTCGTTTTTTGATTATAGTCGTTGGCTGGCCGCGCTTCCCTTGGCTCGCCAAACGTATTACTACCGATTTCTGGCTACCAAAGCTCGAATCCGCCTTTGGCTGGCTACCAGCTGCTTTGCTGATCCGGAAAAGATCGATGACGAGATAGTTGACGTCCTCTGGACTTACGCTCGCCAGTTCGGCGCAAACCGCGCCGTTCTG
>Ga0210384_10005617_pt1 | contig 13586 bp, 10 predicted proteins | sample IncBWH2MmetaG_FD_160574 | JGI IMG/M metagenome (GOLD analysis project Ga0210384, IMG submission 160574) | Forest soil microbial communities from Barre Woods Harvard Forest LTER site, Petersham, Massachusetts, United States - Inc-BW-H-2-M | ecosystem: Environmental > Terrestrial > Soil >...
AACCTGCGGCGCCATAGAGGCAATGACTCGCGCCAACCGCCATAACTTCAGGAAATCGCCGCGCAGGCAGGCCAGATAGGCCAATGCGATCTTGCGGCGCTCTCTCTGTACCCGGCGGGCCAGTACCTGCGAGGCTCGCGAAGAAAGAAAAGTGGAATCTTCCGCAGCCATGGCCTGCCGTACTTGCGGGAAATAGGTCACATGGCGCTGGTCCAGGTCTTCCGCGTTGCCGAGATCAGCATCGGGCTGCTCGAGCTCGCGTGGATCTCGCAAGACCCATGCCAGGAGAAGCATCAGGAGAACCGCAAACCCAAACAAAAGCGAAAGAGGGAGGTTCACTGTGGGAGCGCCTCCAGTTTCCAAAGTCGCAGAAGTTTTTCATTAAGCTCGCGCAAACGCTCATTGATCTCTGGCGAAAGCCGCTGATAGACGGAATCCGAGGGCGGGGCGGCTTGCCGGGCCTCGATCGGCAAGGGCTTCCAAAGGGCGGCCACCCAAATAAACAGGACCACGATAAAGGAGAGCATGGTCGAGGATTGCCAGATAGGCTCATAGGCATCAAACCATTTTTTACCTAGGCTTTGCAGGACGGTATGGATCAGAATCTCCGTGCAGGAATACAGACAAAAGCCTCCGAGGATCATTTTATAGGCAGCGGCGACTTGAACGGCGTAGTAACGGAAAAGGAGCAGGCAGGCGATGACAGCCGCGGCGAACGTGAGATGATAGCCGCGATTAAGTTCGAACCACTTCGCCTTATCCCAAGCGCCATGGGTTGCCAGTGCGACGATAAGTACGACGAGGGTAGAAGTGAAGGCCAATGCTCGCCATGCGAGGCCCCAAATGCCTTGGTAAGGTCTAAGAGTGACCTTGAGAATTTCGGTGGTGGCGAGGGCCTGTGCGAGCAGAGTGACGCATTCCGAGTACCAGGCAAGGGTCTTGCGTGTTTCAGAATCAGCCCCCCAAACGGAATACACGAACACGAGGAAAGCGACCTGGCATAGATTAAGGGCTACATACACGGTGAAAAAAGGCAGCTTGCGGAAACTGCCTTTCGCGAAGAGAAGAATCAGAGTGATCAGTTGTAGCAAGGCACTGCAAGCCCACAGCACGAGGATATAGAGAGGCAAGGTACCCATCGCGGTTGGATGCTAGCATGTCTTGACTGCCCGGTAAACAAACAAGTTGAGGATGGAGAGGTGGGCGGTTGGTATTGGAACGGCCCATCGGGCGGCCAAACCTTGGCAGCAAACTTTCCGAGGGGGGCTATCGAATCCCTGCGGGCGATGAAAAGACGCTAACTAACAAAGCATCAACATTGCGTTGCTGCACTCTCCTCAGGAACTCGTCTGATAAGTTCTTTCGAATCAACGAATCGGTCTGGAGCATCTGGCGCCCGTGACGCGTCGAAGACGCGGTCTAAGCTTGTGACCGGATGTGGACAGCGGAGCTAAAACTAGAAATTTCCTAGAGTGGCAGCTTCGCAACTCGCCGTACACCCTGCTGGCGAGTTGCGAATCCATAAACATGTTGCGCGTTTCATGCCAGCTGTCTGGGCGGAGGTGGCGGAGCGGGAAGAGGCGAGCCGCTGGCTACCAAGACGTTGAAACCTGGTGGAGGCGGTGGTGCCGGAAGGGGCGAGCCGCTGGCTACCAAGACGCTGAAACCTGGTGGTGGTGGTGGTGCCGGAAGAGGCGAGCCGCTAAGAACTGCAACGGAGACTACAGCAGCGCGATTACTGGATAAGTGTTTGACCGAGCTATTAACAGGGAGTACGATCAAAACTGCCATGGCAAGCAATGCCAGGCGAATTGAGATGATTTTCTTCATGGTTAAATGCCTCCTGACCGCAACCATGAAGGGGAATCGGAAGAGTCGACGGTAGTGCCCTAAAACGTTCCGTCTTCGGAACGGAGCAATGAAAGAAAATGATCACGCAGCTCCAGCAAAACCGGCGCATCATTCAAGATTTCACGCTGACCACCCTGGCGGGAATTCCTGGAGAATTCAGCAGGCTTACCTATCTGGCCTCGTTGCGCGATCTCTCGAGCGGACGATACGAGCACGCAGGGCTCGCGACCCTGTACCCGGACGAGGCTATGCAACAGGCCCTACAACTGTGCCACGAGCAGATTTTCGAGAGAGTTCTGGAAACTCCGCTGGAGAGGCAAGAAGCGGATCTAAGGCAATGTCTGGAGCGAATGCCGGGCGGGCTGTGTGCGGCGCTCGGTCATTGGCGCAGGATGGAAGCCTACCGGGTGTTGATGCCGGAGGGCGCTCCGGGCTACCTCAAGGAGCTTTTCTGCTCGAATCTCCGTGCGCTGCTGGAGATTCTCCAGGAAGCATGCTCCACGGTTCGTTCAGGCGGGTAACCACGCCCACCACACGGCCGACCACCTCGGCCTCTTCCGGAAGACGCCAAGCCTCGGGCACACAACGGGATAGAGGATGCGGCTGCATAAGCAGGCGCGTCCCGTCTTGCTGAAACCATCCGCAACGATAGCCGTCACGCAACTCGACGAAATACATGGGGCGGTCGTATTCATTGCCCCAGTTGTCGTCTTCGATGCGGCGAACGCTGATATCCACGAGAACTACACTCCCCGGGCGCAGCAAGGGCACCATGCGCCGGTCCGACGAGCCGATGTATCCATAACGGTGTCGGGCATCGCCATTGGTGAGCACACCCTCGAGACTGCCCCACTGCTCGACCATGCGGGAGAGCAGCTCGGTTCGCTTTGGATCGAAAGCCGGATCGAATCGCAAAGGAGTCTTGAGAGATATGGGAGGCGCCGCAAGATGCGTGTGCGGCGCTTGAAAGGCGCCACCGTCAGAGAAACAGTCCTCAATAGGAACATCGTACCAGCGGAAGATTTCAAGCGGATTCAAGTGATAGACGACCGCGATCGTATAAAGCTTATGCAGACCCGGGATAACTCCACGATTTTCAATATCCGCCAAGCGGCTGATATGAAGTATCAACTCCGGCCGGCCGCGGTGAGCTGCCAGCTCAAAGCTCGCGCGCTCGACATCGCGATACGTTAAGCCAAGACGTTCACGGGCCTGCCGCAGACGAAGTCCGGGGAGCATGGTTTCCTCGGGAGGGGGCTGGGAGTAACAGCACAGAGTATAGCAGAATTACCATTCTGTTAAGGATTCGGAACGCGAGGCTGTGAATTTCTTCGGAAATACTCTTCACTGGCATTAGCAAGAATTTGCGCGACATAACTTTCGAGCGCCGTTCCGCGGCTATCTTCATTCCTTTTAGTCGCTTGCGCGAAGAGGGACGGGAGCGGCGCTGCCTCCGGCGGCGGCTCATCCGACGATAAATGGGCTGGGATTGGGGATGGATCGCGTTTCCTATCACGCAGCACTTGGTTTCCCTAGCTGCAGCGGTGCTCAAGTGTTATCTGTTATTCTCGAAACACTATGCCCCTATTGAGCGAAAGAGTTGTAAAGCGCCTCTGCGCATTCATGCTGATAGTTTTGTGGTTTGTCGATGGAGGCACGCTCCGGGCGCAGCAAGCTGCGACAGCGCCTGCCGCTGCAGCTCAGCCGAAAGTGAACAATGCCGAGTTTGCGGCCACGGCGGATGAAGTGCTGCAGCAAGTGAGCGAGATCACGGGACTTAAGCTCCTTACACCTGTGAAGAAGACGCTGCGATCGCGGGATGAGATACGCGCCTATGTCATCCGGGAAATGGATGAAGAGAAAAAACCGGCGGAACGTTATGCGGAGGCACGAAGCGCCGAAGCCTTTGGCCTTCTCCCCAAGGGATTCGATCTGGATAATTTTATGATTGATTTGCTGACCGAGCAGATCGCCGGGCTCTACGATCCCAAAGCCCGCGAATTTTATATTGCCGATTGGATTCCCCTCGATGATCAGCGCATGGTTATGGCCCACGAGTTGACCCACGCTCTCCAAGACCAGCACTTTCAGATCGAGGCGTGGGAGAAGGGGGCGCGGCCGAACGACGACGCGGAACTGGCGCGCGAAGCGGTGCTCGAGGGCAGCGCCATGGCTGCCATGATCGATTACCTCTTGAAAGGAACAGGACATTCGGTCGCGGATTTACCCGCGATCGATCCCTCCCTTTTTGCCGGCGATATGTCCAAATCGCCCAAGCTGCAGGAGGCCCCGCCATTTCTGAAGGATGCAATGGTATTCCCCTATTTTGGAGGGTTGACCTTTTCCACGGCGATTTTAAAGCCGGCGGGTTGGAACGGTCTGTCGGCGGTTTTTAGAAAGCCGCCGCTTTCCACGCAGCAGATCATGCATCCGGCCCTTTACAAGTCCGGGCAAACCCCCGCGCAAGTCACGATACCCTCTTTCGAAAAACTCCTTGGCCCGGCGTGGACGAAAATTGATGAGAACGTGATGGGGGAATTTGGCTGGAAGGAAATATTGAAGCAGTTTCTGGGCGAGGAAAGAGCTACGCCACTTGCCGCAGCGTGGGGTGGAGATCGCTACGTGCTCTATGAACAAAAACAAACCAAACGGCTGATCCTGATGGCGCGCCTGCACTTGGACAGCGAAGAACATGCCGACCGGTTTTTTGGGCAATACTCGGAGGCGCTCGAGAAAAAGTATGGTGTACGCGAGAACGCGCCGCGTTCGTCGAATTTCCTTTCTTTCGAAACCCTAGACGGTGGCGTGTTCTTGCGGTGTGTGGGCACGGAGTGTATTTCGGTGGAAGGCACGAGCCGGGCTGTGTTTGACGGCGTCAATGGAATGATTGGATGGCCGGCGGCGCCGGTCGCGTCCAAGGCGGCCGCCCCAGCATCGGGATTGGCGGCAAACGCTGTTGCGTTCGCGAAGAGATAGGAATTGTGGCCGCGCTCGGCGCAGTTTGGAATCAACGTCGGTTGCCAACTTCGCTGAGAGCCTGGGCTGAGTGGTTTAGGAATTCAAAAGAGGCAAACCGGTCGTTCCACGATTCGCAGGATTGTTTTTGGTCTTGCCTTCTAGGCGGTTGATGCGAACTAACAGTTTTTCACCGAGGCGCGTCGCACGGGCTACGGCGTATGGGTCGCGTTTGTAAATGCGCATGCGCTGAAGTTTCGCCAAGCCCAGGCGCGCAAATTCTGTTGCGCGCTCAGGATCTTTGGCGCGACGCTCGTAATGAATGGCGAGCTGTTCACAAGCCAGGACCCCATCTTGTGGGTCGGTAGAGAGTTCGAGCCAGAGTGCCGCTGCTCGGGCGTGATCGCCGCGGCGTTTGGCGAGTAGGGCAAGCTCGCGTCGTGCGCGAGCGAGGAACTCGGCGGGAAGACCGAGCTCGAGCGCCTGCGAACAAGCGACATGAGCGCGATCGGAATCGCCGCGCCGTTCGAAGAAACGTGACAGGCCAAAGAGATCCAGGCTGTCGATTCCGTCGCGATCGGTCTGTTGCGACGCGATGAATGTGTTGATCTTGCCAAAAAGGGCGGCCAGGCCGCGCAGATCCATCTGGTTGTGGCGAACGATGCCCACGATTGGATCGCAGGGTCCGCCGCGAAGATAGTCGAAGTAGTACTGCGGAATGAGTGCGGAGGCGATGTCATCTTCGCGATGCCAGCCGAGGCGCGGCGTATCGAGAACGCGCCGCTCCAGCTCGACGAGGCGGACGGAGCCCAGGCGCAACCTCCAAAGAGCCCGCGCGGGATGAAGCAGATCAAGATGCGCGGCCAATCGCGGCGTGGAAATGGAGCGGGTCATCGCGAAGCGATTTTCGAGCAGCGGCCAGTCGAAGGATTTTCCGTTGAAAGTGACGAGAACGGGACGGTCGGCGAGACGCGCGGCGAGTTCGTGAAGGAGTGAGTGCTCTTCGGAAAAATCACGCATAAAGAATTGTTCGACCTGGAGGCCGCCGGCGTCCCACCAGGCGATGCCCACGAGAAATGGATAGGTGCCCGTGCCGCCGGCAAGACCTGTGGTTTCCGTGTCCAGGAAGAGCCATTTGGCGGGATCTTCGAGGGCGGCCCGCGTGCGGCGAGACATCTCGGCGTCACGAGTGCGGGAGAGAAGTTCGAGCGCGACGGCGGACGGCTCGGAAAACTCGGGGGTGGAAAACCAGTTGCGAATGGCAAGGTGTTCGCCAAAATGATTTTTTGCCACGCCTGCGCCAAGGAGATGGGCGATGGAATCCTCTTGATCGGGCGCGCGGAGAGGCGCTGGACGTGATGGCACAGAACGCGCGGGCCTGAGCGCGGCGAGGCGAGAGAATCTGTCGGTTGCCGCAGGCATCTAGCCACACAACCTGTCGAGAATGGCGAGAGCGGCTTCTTTGGCCCGCGGCGCGAGGTCGCCCGCGGGGCCGACGCAGGAGGGGCAGCCTTCCTCGCACGTGCAAGCTGCGATTAACTCACGCGTTTTGTGAAGCAGCAGGTTGTGAGCGCGGAAGAGCGGTTCGGAAAATCCAATGCCACCGGGATAGGCGTCGAGCAGATAAAGATTAGGTTCGAAGAATTCTTCCAGCTTCGAGGCAGAAGCATCTCTCGTGCGCGAGGGCGTGAAGTCATCAGCCGTGTCGCATAGGAGCGCAGCACGCCGCGGCCCTACCCGCTCGGTGCCAGAATCAGGAGCCGGCGAACGTTCGCCGATGGCAGTTCCTAAATCGCGGCCATCGCACATAAGCAACAGCGTTGCGACAGACCGAAGCGCATGCAAAAGCCCGAACATACCGCTCTGCCGGTCGCTCACGCTGTAGGGCAGCGATTCGAGCAGCGGTCTCTCTAGAGTGATCCAGTACGACGTTGTGTGCATCTCGTTCTCGGGGAGCTCGAGCTTACCGTCGCCAATATTTTCGTTGGTGAAGAACTTTATTTTCTTGAAGCCGACGACTTGCGAGCGGACCAGGACATCGCCGTGCGAGTGTGAATTCGCCGAAGTAGCGGACGCGTCGGACGTCTCGGTAGCCTCCAATACGCGGACCTGGGTGTAGCGAATTGCGTCGGTGTAGTAGTCGACGTCCACCTGTTTCACGTAGGCCTTGCGCTCTTTGAAATCGAGATGCTCGACGTGGTACTGCTGCCCGCCGTGAATGTAGATCGCTTTTTCGTGAAGAAAAACCAGCCCGCTCGTAAAATCCACTTCGCCAACGACACTCGGTACGCCAGTGACATCGATGATGATGAAATTGTCGCTGGTTATCGACCGCAGGCTGATCGTGTCGGCGGGATAGGCTTCGTGGGTCCAGTGATAGTGATCTCCCGCGAGGTGCAGGTAGCCGGCGTCGGCAAGGCGCGCGCAAAGGTCCGGAACGTCGACTTCGCCAAATCGTTCGCCAGGTGCGATAGGCAATTCGAACGCAGCACACTTCAGATGATTGAGCAGGATTTCAAGATTGTCCGGCTGGATGAAGGCATGCTCCGGCGAGTTGCCGAAGAAGTAGTCCGGATGGCGGACCATGAATTGATCGAGCGGCGACGAGGAGGCGACCATCACGGCGCAGGAGCTGCCATTGCGGCGTCCGGCGCGCCCCGCGCGCTGCCAAGTTCCGGCGATCGAACCAGGGTAGCCCGCCATCACAACGGTGTCGAGCGAACCCACGTCGATCCCCAATTCCAGTGCACTGGTCGTCACGACGCCGCGGATGCGGCCGCCACGCAAGCCTCGTTCGATTTCGCGGCGTTCGTTCGGCAAATAACCGCCGCGGTAACCGCGAATCGTTTCCTCCCTGCCAGGTGGCTGTGGATTCACTCGCTGGAGATAGGTCAGGAGAATCTCTGTCTGTAGACGCGAATTGGCGAACACCATGGTTTGCAGGTCGCGCTTCAAAAACTCCTGCGCGACGCGCGACGTTTCATTGATATAGCTGCGGCGAATGCCGAGCGCGCGATTCACAACGGGCGGGTTATAAAAGACAAAAGTTTTTTCGCCCGCGGGAGCCCCGTTGGCGTCGAGCACTTCCACTTCTCTTTCGAGCAACCGCGTGGCAAGTTCACCGGGATTTGCAATCGTCGCCGAACAACAAATGAATTGTGGGTCACTGCCGTAAAAGTTCGCAATGCGTCGCAAACGTCGCAGTACGTTCGAGAGATGGCTGCCAAACACTCCGCGGTAAGTGTGAAGTTCATCGATCACCATGTAGCGAAGATTCTCGAACAAGCGAGTCCACCGCGTATGATGCGGCAAAATGCCGGTGTGCAGCATGTCCGGATTTGTGAGCACCACATGGACCTTTTCGCGGATCGCTCGGCGCGCATCTGCCGGCGTGTCGCCGTCGTAAGTGAAAACGCCGAAGCGGTTGTCGAGGCGCTGATTGAGGTCGTAAAGCTCTGCAAGTTGATCTTGCGCCAGCGCCTTAGTGGGGAAGAGGTACAGCGCGCGAGTGTCCGGATTCTCGAGAATTGCATTCAATATCGGCAGGTTGTAACAAAGCGTCTTCCCGGAAGCGGTGGGGGTGACGACCACCACGTTCTTGCTCGAGTGCACGGCTTCGGCGGCGATGGCTTGATGCGTGTATAGCTGTCGAATGCCCTTTGCGCCATAAGCAGCTGCGAGATCGGCCTGAACCCAGGCGGGGAACTCAGCCCACTGCGCCTGGCGCGCAGGAAAGTAGCGCACCGCGGTCAGCACATCGCCGTTGACGTCCCGTGAGGCAAAAACGTCTAACACTTCGCGGACGCGAGAGAGCGATGAGCCGGCCTGTGGTTCGAGCGAGCCAAGAGCCGTATGCCGCACGGCGAGGGAATGGGATGTCAAGAATTCCTCCTGAGATTCGCCTTTTGTTCGCCAGCGTAACATGCGGTTAAAGCGGGGGCAAGAGAGAATTTGTGACTTGAAGGATCGTTTGGCCGCTTTTGAACCATTGTTTGGCCGCTCAGCTGTCACTTAAAGATTCACCTCTATGCCATGTATCTGCTGGCCCAGTTTCGCGAAACACGGGCTTACCCCCTCCTGGTTCAAATGTTCTCCGCTCCTGGCGAGTTGCCTTTGGACTTGGCAGGCGACACCGTGACCGAAGGCTTGCACAGCATTCTTGCTTCGGTTTCGGACGGGGACATGACCGGCATGGCCTCGCTCGTGGAAAACGAGCGGGCAAACGAATATGTCCGCTCGGCGGCCCTCAAGGGTCTCGTGACACTGGTGGCCAGCGGCAAGCGAAGCCGGGACGAAGTGATGGCCTACTTCAAAGGTTTGTTCCGCACGCTCGAACCGACTTATAGCCTTATTTGGAATAGCTTGGCCAGTCGTTGCACGCATCTGTGCCCAGAAGAAGTGAGAGAAGATCTTCGCCAAGTCCACGAGCAGGGCTAATTGATCCATTCTACCTCCGGTGGGAGGACATCGAAGGCGCGCTCAGCGTCGCGGCAAAGAAGCCGCCATGAGAGCGCTAAAGGAGCGGTATCGATTGATCGATGATGCGGAAAAAGAGATGAGTTGGTGGGCGTGCTTTGAAGAGAACAAACACCGCAAGGTCAAGCTTGGCTGGAACACCCCAATTCAGAAGGCCCCTAAGGTGGGACGGAATGACTACTGTCCTTGTGGGAGCGGAAAGAAATTCAAAAAATGTTGCGGACGATAGGGAGCTTGGCGTCCATATCCACCTTGCATGAACGCGGGCCCCTTGAACGCATTTAAGGACGCTCCTGCGAGACAATGTCGCACTCGTGGCCAACTCATGCTTTAAGTGACAGAGCGGCCAAACGATGGTTCAAAAGTGGCCAAGCGATGGTTCAAGTCACAGAATTGCGTGTTATTCCGTAGAGATGCGCGAGGGCGTTCGCGGATCGAAACTCCCTATGGCGGCGGCCAAATCGTGCCCCCTGCGGTTTAGAGTGTAATATGCGGTGTCGCAGCGAGTTATAAGGCGGCGCGCCGGGTCGGGTTGACGACCGCCTCCGCAAGGAGAAATGGCCGAGCCTACGGTGCGCGTTGCCAGGGAGCAGCTTTCCACCTCCCCAAAAAACCCTGACATCAAACGCCGAACCAATTTCCGGACGCCGCTGCCCGGTATAATGTCCGGCGACTATGGACTGGACTCCTTCATCGGTCATCGGCTGGCTCTTTGATTCGCGAAACGGTCCGTCGGATCGCTTCCTGTCACGCTGGATTTTCCTGCGCGCGCTCGGCGCGATTTATTTTTCTGCTTTTTTCTCGCTCGTATTTCAAATCCGTGGTCTGATCGGCCCCGAAGGAATTCTTCCCGCCGGCGAATATCTGAAGAGTGTAGCGGAGCAGGTCGGCCACGCCCGGTACTGGTATGTGCCAAGCGTTTTGTGGTTTTCGAGCGGCTCATACATGCTAGCGGGTCTGTGCTGGGTTGGCATGGCAGCGGCGGTGTTCCTTGTCCTCAATCTATGGCCGCGCGGAATGCTCGTCGTCTGCTTCGTGTGTTTTCTTTCGTTTGTCAGCGCGGCGCGAGATTTCTCGGGATACCAGTCCGACGGAATGCTGCTCGAGGCGGGATTCCTCTCACTCTTTCTCTCGCCGGGTGGGCTCCGGCCAGGCCTTGGAGAGAAGCAGCCTCCGGTGCGAGCTGCTTTCTATCTGCTGCTTTGGGAATGGTTTCGCATCTACTTCGAATCAGGTGTCGCGAAGATGACCAGCGGCGATCCGGAGTGGCGGAACTTCACGGCGATGGATGACTATTATCAAAATGGGCCGCTGCCAACCTGGATCGGCTGGTACGTGCAACATTTTCCGCATTGGTTTCACGGCGCCACAGCATTCCTCACGCTGGCGCTCGAGCTGGTTTTGATTTGGTTGGCCTTTCTGCCGCGCCGTTTTCGAATCGCACTTTTCTTTGTCGTGACCCCTTGGCAGATCGGCATCATTCTGACGGCCAACTATACTTTTTTGAATTATCTCGTTCTTATCCTTGCGTTCCTGTTGCTCGATGACCGTTTCCTGATGCGATTCTTTCCACGGCAATGGAAGGGGCCTCTTCTCGATCTACCGCTTACCTCTGCTGGCCCTCCGCATTCACCTGCGATTGACCAACTCTTGGTTCTGGCGCCGCCATCGAGTCCATCGATAGACGAGGCTCCCGCGAGCAGCGATGCTTCGCGCGATGCGTGGCAGAAAATTCGATTCTGGCTCGCTCCGCTGCGGGTTGCCCTGACCGCTGTTTTGTTTTTATGGATTTTCTACGCCAGCACCGCTCAGATGCTCTGGATGATCATCTCCGCGCCGCTTCCGACTTCGCCCGTAGCCCTGCTTGATCCCTTTCGAATCGCCAACCGTTACGGCCTGTTCGCCGTAATGACGCGAGGCCGCTATGAAATCGAGTTCCAGGGCTCGAACGACGGCCAAACCTGGACCGCGTATCCATTTCGCCACAAACCGCAGGAGACGAGCAAGCCTCCCCGCATTTACGCGCCCTATCAGCCGCGCCTGGACTGGAACTTGTGGTTCGCGTCGCTTGGCGAATGGCGCGACAATCCGCTCGTGTTGCGCACGCAGCGAAGGCTGCTTTCCAGCGATCCTGACGTGCTCGCGCTGTTTGCCGCGAACCCTTTCCCGCAGGCACCGCCCCGCCAAGTGCGCGCGGTCCTCTGGCAATACTGGTTCACCTCCATGGCGGAAAAAAGAGAGCACGGATTGTGGTGGCGGCGAGAACTGCTCGGACTTTACGCACCTGCGGTTCGGCTGGAACCCGGCGGCAAGATCGGCGTCACGCAATGGCCTGAACCAATGCCTCCTCACGAATAAGTCGCGTGCTTTCTCCTTCGCGCGAAGCAATTTGTCAGCGGCGAAGCCGAAGGATGAGAATCGCCCCCGTGAAGAACAGCACAGTAGAGGTGGCGAAAGCGACTTCGACGGAAACGGCGCTCCAAAGAAAGCCCACCATTAAGCTTGAAAGGAAATCACCGACGGCGTTAACCGCGGCCAGCGTGCCGAAGGCCATGCCGTGCTGTTCTTTGGGCACAAGTTCCGCTGCGACGGAATCTTCGAGGGCATCCTCGGTACCGACATAGAGCCCCGCTAAAACGAAAATCACGACGAGCAGCCACAACGAATGCGTCCCTGTTGAGAGCAGCAGCGCCGTGATTCCAGCCAGCGAGTAGCCGGCTGCGAGAACAATCTTGCGTTGGGGAAGGCGGTCGCTGAGCCACCCGCTCGCGTACGCAGATCCCGCGGAAAATACGTTGTGCAGCGTGTACAGCACCACGGCGATGCTGGCGGCGCGCGCGAGTCCGTGTCCGGGAGCCAACATGCGCGAAGCATAGAGAATGAGCAGCGAATGCGAGAAATCACCGGCGCCAAACACGCCGACTCCGAGAAGAAAATGGCTGAACGGAGCAGGCAATTCGCGGATGCCCATCAAGAACGAACCCGTCTCTTTTCTAGTTACGGGACGTTCCCGCACCAGCAACCAAAAGGACGCCACAGCGATCAGACCAGGAAGAAGTGTCCAGAGAAAAACTCTTTGGTAGTTGTGCCCGGTTTTTTCCAGCAGCCACAGCGCAGTGAGCGGTCCGGCGATCGCGCCGACCGTATCCATCAATCGTTCCAGCCCGAAAGCCCGGCCGTAGGCATTTGGCGAGACGTCCGCCGCGAGCAGCGCCTTCTTGGCTGGCGAACGAACACCGCGGCCAAGCCAGGCCGCCGTTCGCCCGATCAGCACGTGATATACGTGTGTGGCGAAAGCGAACGAAGCCGTCGAGAGCGCCGTAAGGGCGTAGCCGAATACGGCGAGCGGCTTGCGGTTCCTCAGCCGATCCGTGAAATAACCGGCGCCCAGCTTCGCGAAACTAGAAAGGCCGTCGGCGAGGCCCTCAATCACGCCGAGCCACACAGGTCCCGCTCCGATCGCGGCAAGAAATGCGGGAAGCACAGCCGTCGCAGTTTCGTGGCTCCAGTCACTAAAAAGACTGGTCAGACCTACACCGAGTACCGTGCGATTCAACCAGGATTGTTTTTCGACACCGCCTGTCATGGGAAAAGAGTCTACCACTCGGGCCGCAAAGCCCCGGACCTTTAGGCCGGGGACATAAGGCCCGTTTGAGCGGGTGCTTTTCTTGCTCGACGTATTGCTTAATAATGCCCGGCGGTGCCCCACCCCACCTGGCGGCGAAGCAGGAAGGCGACCACCGGACACTGTTCCGAGTTCATAGAGCAAGAGAACAATGGAGTTATGTTGAGATGCCCAGGCTTCCCATTCGAGTTGATGCCGAATGGCCAGGAAACCTGCCATCCGCGGCAGTTCGCTGGGTCCTGGCGCTTCGTTCTAATTCCCGGTGGCGTCGCTCTTCTGTTTCGATTCCCATCGCCAATTATTTCTTGGCGGCTCGATACAGAATTACGCGAACTTTTTCAAGCGTAATCAACCCGCCTTCCACCATTTCGTCCAGCCTCGGAAGAATGTTCTCGATGCGCTCGGTCGATTCAATGACCTCGACAATGATCGGTAGATCCTGCGACATGCGAAGCAGTTTGTCTGTATGGTAGACGCTCGACCCGCCGTAGCCGCCCACGCCTCGCAGCACAGTCGCGCCCGAAAAGCCTTCCCGGCGCAGCAGTTCGACGATGGCCTCATGCAGCGGCTTGCTGTGCCACTTGTCCGATTCGCCTATGTGAATGCGCATCAAGGTGCGCTCGCCTTCGAATTTTTGGTGTGTCATCGCGGCTCCTAGAACCGGTTCGCCAGCCGAATG
>Ga0210384_10005618_pt1 | contig 13582 bp, 13 predicted proteins | sample IncBWH2MmetaG_FD_160574 | JGI IMG/M metagenome (GOLD analysis project Ga0210384, IMG submission 160574) | Forest soil microbial communities from Barre Woods Harvard Forest LTER site, Petersham, Massachusetts, United States - Inc-BW-H-2-M | ecosystem: Environmental > Terrestrial > Soil >...
AAACCAGGCTCCGCGATCTTTGTTTTTCCAAAATGGCCCGCCCAGATGTACCAGCAACACTTCCATCTGGCCGTTTCGTTCTCTGTGCATGAGTAATCCCGCGCTGGTTTTTGCCATCGGGTTTCTCTGGAGTATTAATAGCAATTATCGCAAAGGCCGGCACGGTATAATCAAGCAGCGCGAGCCGTAATTTGTATTCGCCATTCCATCCTATTCAACTATGTCCGAGCCTGCCATGGTAGTTCGTAATATTTCAGATACGGCACGATGGGCTGCGGTGTTTCGCGCGAACGAAACACAGCGCCCGGATGCGCTCTTCCGTGACCCTTACGCTACGCGACTTGCGGGGACACTGGGCGTGGACATCGCCAACACGCTGCCGCACGGAAATAGTTACGCGTGGGCATGGGTAGCCCGCACCTACCTCTTCGATCAATTTATTCTGCGGGAAATTCAGCAGGGTGTGGACCTGGTGATGAATCTGGCTGCCGGTTTGGATGCGCGGCCATATCGCATGCAGTTGCCGGGTACGCTTCAATGGGTCGAAATCGATTTGCCGGAAATTATCACCTATAAAGAAGCAATTCTTGCCGGTGAAAAATCCAGCTGCAGACTCGAACGTATCCGCCTGGACCTTTCCGATGTCCAGGCCCGCAAGCCGGTACTTGCCGAGATCGCTGGACGGGCCAGGAAGATTATGGTGCTCACCGAAGGATTGCTTATTTATCTGGAGCCCACCCAAGTAGTTGCGCTCGCCAAGGACCTTGCCGGGCATCCGCAATTTCAGCGCTGGATACTCGACATCCATTCGCCGGGATTGCTACGCCTGATGCAGCGCACGACCGGGAAACAGCTTAGCGAGGTTGGTGCGCCATTCAAGTTCGGGCCCCCGGAAGGTCCACAATTCTTAGAGCCATACGGCTGGCGAGCCGTTGAGGTACAAGGCCTGCTGAAAATCGCCGCGCGTTTTAAACGTCCTCCGTTCGGTTTGCGTTTGCTTTCGCTCCTGCCGGAGAAAAACGGGGTCCAGGGTTCGCGCCCATGGTCCGGGGTTTGTCTATTTGAGCGAGTGGAGACGCGACAATAAAAATCACATTTTGACTGTGCGAGTCCCGCAGACTCCCCGGTTTTTATTCTTCAAAATTCTCAGTACTTTCTGGTATGGCCGCCCACCCCTAGCGATGGAAGAATCTTTGGTGCGTGAGTGGCCTTGCCCAAGCTGCTCCGTAGATGAATTAAACAGGAGGCGATTTTGATGAAACTCAAATTAGCACTAAGTTTTCTCGCACTATCCAGCTTGGCGATGATTCCAAGATCGAGCTTTGCGGCGCAATACGACGACACGCAAAAAAAGAGTGATTCGACCCGCACGTTAACCGGTTGCCTTTCAGCCGGCGATAAATCAGGCGAATACCATTTGACAGCGGACGATGGCAGCACCTGGACGTTGACCTCCAAGAACGCCAAGTTGGGCGATCATGTGGGCCACACCGTGACGGTGAACGGCAGAGTGTGGCACGCTGGAATGCACGGGGCCAAGGAAAAGGCCAAAGACGAAACGAATCCGAACGCAACTGAGCACGGTCATCTGAACGTGACGGACCTGAGCATGGTCAGCGAAAGCTGCAAGCGGTAATTCTCTTTACCATTCATGGAGTGAAGCGAGAGGGCGGTTTGCCCTCTCTTTTTTTGGGTGCTAATAATCCCGAAGCGCTTTCGCCCGTGATTGCCAATGGCGAAGCTCGCTGTTAGAAGTGAAGTATTGGAGAGGCGCGCCGATGAACTACGACTTTTTGGTGGAAACCTACGAAACAGAACGAATCAAAATTATCAGCACCTGGAGTGAATTCCGCGATGAAGATATGCATCGCCGCCCGCGCGACGGCGATCCTCGCGGGCGCAGCGTTCAGGAACAGATGGTGCATCAGTGCGTGAGCGAAGACTTATGGTTCCGCAACATGCTAGGCATTGATGTGAGCGCTCCACCTTTGCCGCAGACGGAGACGCGACGGGAATTCATGAAGCGCTACGCGGACGACAGCGAGAACCGGCTTGCTATTTTGCGCACGAAAGACGAGTCGTGGTGGTCCGGGAAGACGCAGTTCTTCGACGTGACGCGCTCGCGCGCCTGGGTTATGACCCGCAGGATCGCCCACAGTGCTCATCATCGCGGGCAGCAAATGGCGATGTTAAGGATGTTTGGCTACGCGCTTCACAGCAACTACGGGCCGACGGCCGATACCGGCGGGCTGATGCAAAATCACGCGCCGACAATTTACGCGTATCAAAACCTTACGTCGTTATTTGCAGGCGAATCCTCCGGCGGCAGAAAATCTTCGCTGCCGCCTCTGAGCGACAAACCTGTCACTGAGCGACCAGAGCAAAGGTAATTCCTCCTGGCGAGAATCAAAGTGACTTTGCCGGGCTGCGAGAAATCACCGAGAGTCCATATTTTCCGGGGTTTATTGCGGCTTCGTGATTACGCCGCAGGCAATACGCGCAGGAGCACTGGCTGCGGACGTGTCGGTAACGGCGTGAATAACGATGGCAGTCCCCCCGTTGCTGAACACAGAATTGTCACCGCTCCCCAGAGTGACGTTGGGAGCCACGACGCTAACATGCGCCGTGTGATCCGGGGTGACTATCAACGTAAAATTCGGGATATCCCCGGCAGGTGCGGCGCCGTGTTCGTGACCCGCGCTGGACCCACTAAAGTGCGGACCCGCGGATTTGAAATCGGGTGCGTCACATTTGCCCACTTGATGGATATGAATGGAATGCTGGCCGGGTGGCAAATCCTTGATGTCGAGTTTGATTTTTACACCTTGCGCTGCCGGCGTAAGCGTCGCCATGCCGATGCTCTGGCCTTCCGAGTTCTTTATATCTACGGAAACTGGCTTCGACTGGCTACCGGCTTGCGGTGCGATGAATGTGGCTGCGGCGAGAGTTAACAATCCTGTCAACCAAAAAGTTTTCATTTAGTCTCCTCCGAGTGTGGCTCGACTGATCATTAAGATTAATTCGTTTAGCATTCGACCGTGGATATTTGTTCACCTGATGGTAACCCAGAGCTCAACGCCACTCGCGCCGCGAGATGGGCATAGACACATTTATTGGTTGGGATTCTAACGGCAACTCTTACTGGAGCGTAAAAATAGCGAAGCCTGAGCTGCACCATACCAGGGTGGACGCAGTCGAAACTAATCGGGACGATAAAGAGCGGGAAATTCTTTTTGCAGGCGTTTCAATTTGGGTAAATCGTTGAAGACGATGTACGGGTTGTCGGGATTTTTCTTCAAGTAATCCTGGTGGTAGTCCTCGGCGGGGTAAAACGCTTCGAAGGGCACAACCTTAGTGACGATCGGGCGGGAGTAGACGGCGGCGGAATTTAGCTGAGCGATGTAGCCATCGGCGATGCGTTTCTGTTCGTCACTCGAATAAAAAATGGCCGAGCGATATTGCGAACCGGTGTCAGATCCCTGACGATTCAACTGCGTGGGATCGTGCGCTACGGAAAAATAAACCATCAACAGTTGGCCGTACGTGATTTGAGAAGGGTTGTAGGTGACTTGAACGGATTCGGCGTGTCCGGTCACACCCATGCTGACGACTTCGTATGACGGCGATTTCACACGGCCTCCTGAGTAGCCGGAGGTCGCAGAATTCACTCCTTTGACGTGCTCAAAGACGGCTTGCACGCCCCAAAAGCAACCGCCAGCGAAGACCGCAGATTGGGGCGCGGAGGAGTGCGCGAGCGGCGCGTCGGTTGTGGGCTTGGGAAACAAGGATGCGCTGGGCGTTTCGGCGGGACGGGCGCCGAGAGCTCGGATGGCGGTCCAGGCGAAGAAAACCACGATTAAAACGATAGCTAGTAGCTTGCCGAGGTACGGTCTCTCCATGATCTGGGACCCTCTCATCAAACACTACGATAAGCCTTGATGATTGGATGCGCGAACCAGAATAAGGGAACACGTAAGCACTGCGCCAGGCGCCAAGGAAGCGCGGGTTGCGTCCACTTTTGAGGTTGAACTTCCTCGCCGGTCACGTCCAAACTGGCTTAGATTGGAACAGCCGAGATTGCGCGGCAACAAAGATGCCACTGGGCGAATAAAACCGCAGGAAACGTGGTGCATCAAAAAATCAGGGCACCACCTTTGGGAGGAGGCACAGATGAAAAGCGACATCCAGGCAAGTTTCCGAGCGAGTATCAAGCTGGCGCGATTCCTTTGCCGGATCGCGCCGGCTGCCGGCTTGCTGCTGGGACTGATAACGGCACCTGGGTTGCGCGCGCAGGTGACCAACGGCAAGAAGCCGGAACTTCCGCCGCCGTTTGCTTCCAAGTCCGCGACGAATCCTGCCGAGGAAGGGAAGCCGCCTAAGGGATTTTTGCCCACCGTGCCGCAGGGCTTCAAAATAAATATTTTCGCTGCGGATTTTAAAGAACCGCGATGGCTGGTCATAGCGCCCAATGGCGATGTATTCCTTGCGGACACGGCTGCAGGCAAAGTGCTTGTGCTGCGAGATCCGCAACATACCGGCAGCGCGCAGCAAAATGAAGTGTTTGCAAGCGGACTGCGAGAACCATACGGCATCGTTTTTCACGACGACTATGTGTATGTGGGAGATACTGACGCGTTGCTGCGTTTCAAATATGATCCGAAGACTTCCAAGCGGCTGGGTGAAGCGGAACATTTGATGGATTTGCCAACGGGCGGCCACTCCACGCGCTCGCTCTCGATGGCACCCGACGGAAACCATCTCCTAGTGGGCATCGGATCAAAATCAAATATAGATATTGAGAGTGACAAGCGGCGCGCGGCGATCACTATTTGCGATCTGGATGGCAAAAATGCACGGCTATACGCCACGGGAATCCGAAATCCGACTGGGATAGGGCTCGAGCCCAAAACCGGAATCCTGTGGACCAGTGTGAACGAGCGCGATGGACTGGGGAATGATCTGCCGCCTGATTATTTTACGTCCGTGAAGGATGGCGGATTTTACGGGTGGCCGTATAGCTATATCGGAGACAACATAGACCCGCGAGTGAAACCGCAGAAGCCGGAACTGACCTCGAAAGCAATCCTTCCGGATGTGTTACTGGGTGCGCACCGCGCGCCTCTGCAGTTTGCGTTCTATACCGCAAACCAATTTCCGGCTAGCTATCGTGCCGGAGCATTCGTAGCCGAGCACGGTTCGTGGAACCGTTCGCCGCGTGCGGGATACCAGGTAGTGTTTGTGCCTTTCAAAGACGGAAAACCCAGCGGCGATCCCACGCCATTTTTGACCGGGTTGGTGCCGGACCCGACGAAGAGCGAAGTATATGGACGTCCGGTGGGCGTGGCAGTGACGACCGACGGATCGTTGTTGGTATCCGACGACCTGGCGGGCACGGTTTACCGGATTTCGGCGGCACAATAATAACTGCGACAGAAATCGTCATGACCCGCAGTTACGCGGGTCATGCGTCAGTTTCACCAATACCAGCGGCATGGTGAGGAATAAATAGATGCGGCCGGCAATCGCACTCCGGGAGACGCGCGGAGAAAGACCACGAGTGGGGTGCGAGCGGAAGCCTAGTTGGGCGTCCAGGCGGGATGACTGGTGAAGAGACCATCGACCAGACCGATGTGGTAACAGATAAATAACCCGAAGGCCAGACTCACCAAGCCGGAAGCGGTGATCAAGCCCCGATTGAGCCACGCGAATTTATATCCCGCGAAGGAAAAAGGCAGAGCGATGGCGGCGGTGATGAGCATCATGCCGGCTATAGTTCCCAGACCAAAAACCAACAAATAAAGTACCGCCCAACGGGGGTTGCGAATGGTGCTCAGCACCAGCAGCGCCACGGCGGCGGAGCCTGCCAGTCCGTGGACGATACCCACGAACAGTGGACGCAGCGTATGGAACAGCCCAAGGCGCGCAAACGGGGCGCGAAGCCGCGCCGGCGGGGCCATGCTTTCACCGTGATGCTCTTCCGCAGGGCCGTGGGAATGCCAATGCAGATGCAGGTGAGAATTGTGCTGGTGAAGATGCGCGTGCTCACCACTCACCTTTGGATGTGACGGTGATAATTTCTCAGTGAGCCAGTGCATGGCGCCGGTAAGGTTCAATACTCCAAGCAGGATCAGCATCAAGCCCACGGAAAATTCCATGGTCAGACCTACGCGGACAGGAATCGCCATGCCAAACAGGATTATGGCTGCACCTACAACAACGATGGTGATGGTGTGGCCGCAGCCCCACAGAATGCCGATGAGCGCGGCCTTCAAAATGGAGCGCTCGCGGCTGACGATGGTGGAGACCGCGATCACGTGATCGGGATCAGTTGCGTGGCGCATGCCAAGCAGGAACCCGATAGTCAGAATGGCGAGGCCGCTGATCATGGTTGCTTTGTGAAGCCTTTAATTTGCCGCGATCGGCAGTGTCTTGGGAGGCGCCCGTATTTAAGCATAGCTTAGATGCCCTAACGAGGAGAAAACGGGTCGCTACTCGAGATGGTTGGATTCGCGGAGGATACGCATGAGCTCAGCGGCGGCGTGGGGAAGGCGTGCGCCACGGCGACCTACGAGATAGACGTGGCGCGGAATGTTGAGCTGCTTCACTTTTACTTCTTTCATCCAGCCGTGTTCGATTTCCCATTGCACGCACATGCGCGGCACGATGGCTACGCCCATGCCCATTTGCACGAAGCGCTTGATGCTTTCGATGGTGGGCATTTCGATGGGCATGTTGAGCTCGGTGTGATTGCGGGCGAAAAGTTCAATGACGCGGCGGCGAAAGGGCGACTCGACGATGTGCGCGATGAATACTTCGCTGCCCAGGTCGGCGATGTCGACCTCGCGCTTGCGGGCCAGCGGATGTTTGGGAGGAACGACCAGGCTCAGCTCGTCCTTCAGGATTTCCGTGGCTTGCAGTTGCGGATCGCGCGGAACGTAGGACACGGCGCCAAGATCCAGGCGATAGTTCAGCACTTCATGAGGAATGTCGCGTGAAAACATGCGGTGCACGCGGACCTGCACGCCAGGATGCTTTTCGCGAAAGATGGCCAGGGCCGGGAGCAGGGCGTGGATGGAGCTTTCGTTGACGCCCAGGGAGAGTTCGCCGCGCTCCAGGCCTTCGAGTTCGGTGAGGCCTTTTTTGACTTCGTCGCGGAGATTGATGAGGCGCTCGGCGTAATCCTTAAGTAAGGTGCCGGCGTCGGTCATGCGCACCGGACGGGAGCCGCGCACGAACAAAGGCTGGCCGAGGCCATCTTCCAGCTTGCGAATGGCTAGGCTGACGGCAGGTTGCGTGCGGTAGAGGCGCTCAGCGGCACGCGAGAAGCTACCTTCTTTAGCGACGGTGAGAAAGACCTGCAGTTCGCCCAGATCCACGTAAAACCCTCGGGAAGCAGTATAAGCCCTGATTATCAAAAGCAGAATAAAGATAAATTTGACTAGCGGCTGGCCTAATGCGTTACTTATGCATGGGATTGTCTATGGACGTAGTGCGCATATTCGATACCACCCTGCGCGATGGTGAGCAGTCGCCTGGATTCTCCATGAATACGGCGGAGAAAATCCGCATGGCGCATCAGCTGGCAACGTTGGGCGTGGACGTAATTGAGGCGGGATTTCCCATCTCTTCGCGCGGGGATCTGGAAGCGGTGCGCAAAGTGGCCCAGGAAGTTCGCACTGTGCCGATTGCGGCACTGGCGCGCGCGCGTAGAGACGACGTGAATGCCGCGATTGAGGCGCTGGAACCTGCGGCTGCTCCCCGGCTGCACATTTTTCTAGCTACTTCGGATTTGCACCTCCGCGTAAAGCTGCACATGACCCGCGACCAGGCCCTTGAGGCCATTGGCGCGATGGTCAAGCTGGGGCGGAATAGCGTAGGAGAAGTGGAGTTTTCCGCGGAAGACGCGGGGCGCACGGACATCGACTTCTTGTGCCAGGTTTGCCGCGTAGCGGTGGAAGCGGGCGCGACCGTTTTGAATTTGCCGGACACCGTGGGATACGCGGTGCCGGAAGAATATGGCGAGATGTTTCGCAAGGTGCGCGCATCCCTTGGCGACGTAGACGGTATTACGCTGAGCGCGCATTGCCATGATGATTTGGGCATGGCGGTGGCGAATTCGCTGGCCGCGGTGCGCGCTGGAGTGCGGCAGATCGAATGCACCATCAATGGCATTGGCGAACGCGCGGGAAATGCGGCGCTGGAAGAAATCGCGGTGGCCTTGGCGGTCCGCAAGGAAAGTTTTGGCGTGGTCACCAACATTCGGTTGGAGCACTTGTTTCCGTCTAGCCGCATGCTCACGGAAATTACCGGCGCGCTGGTGGCGCCCAACAAAGCTGTGGTGGGCGCCAACGCCTTCGCACATGAAGCGGGCATTCATCAGGATGGCATCATCAAAAATCCGCTGACGTACGAAATCATTTCGCCTGAAACGGTTGGCGTTCCTTCGCGCCTGATGGTGCTTGGGAAGCATTCGGGACGAAATGCCTTGCGCATGAGCCTGCGCGACTTAGGATATGAGCCAAGCGACACGGAACTGGCGGAAGTTTATCAGCGCGTGAATGCACTTGCGGACAAATCCAAGCAAGTGCGGCCGCGTGACCTAGTAGCAATTGCGCATGAAGTTTTGCGGCGGCGCCCCGCAGGGGTGGCTGCGGAAGCATCGAGCACGGCCTGAGGATATCGACTTTGGCACTTCGCCTGGCACCACATGAGAAAGCAGCTGGACCGGAATTTTCGATGAAGAAAAACATCGTACTTTTACCGGGTGACGGCATTGGTCCAGAAGTAACCAGGGCCGCGGCCGCCGTTTTGCGCGAATGCGCGCACGAATTTTCTCACCAATTCGACGTGCACGAATTTCCTATCGGTGGCGCGGCGATTGACGCTACTGGTATGCCGCTGCCGGCGGAAACGCTGGATGCTTGCCGCCAGGCTGACGCAGTTTTTCTGGGTGCCGTGGGCGGAGCGAAATGGGATGCGCTTCCCGTAGGGAAGCGGCCTGAGAGCGGGCTGCTGGAGTTGCGCAAAGGAATGGGCCTGTATGTGAACGTGCGGCCCGTCAAAGTTCTGGAGCCGCTGCGTGGAATATCGCCGTTGAAACCGGAGCGCTTGGGCGATCTGGACATTGAAATTGTGCGTGAGCTGGCCGGAGGTATGTACTTCGGCGAACGCGGCAGCGCTACGGAAAAAGGCGAGGAGCGCGCCTGGGATACGGAGTCGTATTCAACGCGGGAAATTGAGCGCATCGCCACGTTTGCGTTTACCCGCGCTGAGAGCCGCTCGCGGCGATTGTGTTCGGTGGACAAAGCCAATGTGCTGAGCAGCTCCCAACTGTGGCGCCGCACGGTCGCAGCGATGAGCACGGTGTATCGCTATGTAAAGCTCGAACACATGTACGTGGACAACGCCGCGATGCAGTTGACGCTGCGCCCCACCCAATTCGATGTGATTCTCAGCTCCAACATGTTTGGCGACATTTTGAGTGACGCCGCCGCGGCATTGATAGGCTCGATAGGGCTCGTGCCTTCTGCCAGCTTTGGCTCCAGCGCACCATTGTTCGAGCCTATCCACGGTTCGGCGCCGCAATTGGTTGGCAAGGACGCCGCCAATCCCATTGGATCGATTCTGAGCGCCACCATGATGCTCCGCGACGCCTTTGGCCTTTCCCTTGAAGCGGAGTGGGTGGAGCAATCACTGCTGCGCGTACTGGGCGGCGGCTATCGCACGCCAGACATTGTCGAGCCTGGCCAGCGCGCCATCGGCGGCTCCGTCTTTACCGAGCTACTGCGCGAAGAAATGCTGCGCTCCCTGGAACACGCCGAGCGCTACGGCTGGGGCGTCTAAGTTTCCATCGAAGACCCGCCCTCTACTTCTTCTCAAACTAACCAAATCCAGAAGTTGGGCTCTGATTTGGTTGCCTCGCTGTGTACCACAGAAAATTCTGACCAAGAAATTTCAATCCAGCGGTTGGCTTCCGGTGTATTTGAGAATGTACAGGCCGCCGGTTTCGCGATCGACGGCGTAGATCAGGCCGTGGTCATCGACGATGGCGTGATTGATAGCGATAGCGTGGGTAGGGTTGTTGGGTGGCGCCGGTGGAATGAAGTACCCGACCTCTTCAATGCGGGGAGGGGCGTTGGCAACTCCGGGCACCTCGATCAGGCGAAAGATGCGGACTCCGCCGTTGAAGAATGTTGCCACCGTCGTGTTTTTCAACTTTGCGGAGGTTGGGCTGGGGAAGTTTGGACTTAGATTATGCGAGCCGTAACGCCCGCCGCGTTTGCACAGTTCGGCGGAGTTGGGGGCAAAGGGAGCGGTGCCGATAATTACGGGATTGGTTTCGGCGCGAATGTCCACCAGCCACACGAGCTTGGGCGCATCGGCGCACGCGTCCTGGACTGATTCATCGGAGACGAATGCCAGGCCGCGGTCGAATATTGGCTGTACGGTGTGAGTCCATGCTGTATAGGGCGGCGAAAATTTGAGACGGCTCACCGGCTTGGGCGTGAAGTTGGTTGCGCCTCCGGCTCGCACGTCATTCAGTCCGGAAATATCCAGGATAAGCTGTCCACCGTCGATGTAGCCAACGTAGGCACGGTCAGGCCGTTCTGGCAGCACTTCTATGGTGTGGCTGCGGTAGCCGTCATCGATCTTGTGGCGCTCTGGGAGGCAGTTGGGCAGACACACGTCACCTTGCTGCGTGCCGGGAAGCCACCAGCGCGCAACTTCGCGGGGCTTTCGAGGATCCCGAAGGTCCACGATAATGTAAAACTGATTGTCCTTGGGATTGGTAGGACGCGAATCCTTCGTTCCGGTAGTCAGATGCGCAAACTGGCCGTCGACAAACCACACGTAGTGGACGCCCGGAGAAGCTGGTCCGGAAGTGTCGAAGAAGGAAAACGTAAGATCCTGCAATTTCCGTGCGGTCTGCAGGCGGCTGAAATCCGAAACATCGAGCACCCACAATCCCGCTGAAGTCTGGCCCACCTTTTTCGCTTGATTTGCGACCACCAGCACATTTCCCGACAGCCCCAGCGAATTGCAGCGAGTCACGCCCGGCTGCGGCGATGGGAGTTGGTTGACCATCACGGGCTTCTCAGGATGGCTGATATCGACAATGCTGAGGCAGGTCTTTTCACCTTCATGGGCTACATAAAGGATGTGACGGCCATCCGGCCATTGCTGGATGGCCATGCCCTCGCCGCCATCGCCATTGCCATTCAGGTCGCTGTGGCCTACCAGTTCCATGTTTTTTTGCTCAGGAGATTGCTGAGGAGGATTCTGGGCGCGGCTCACTAAAGGCAGCGAAAGAGCTACAGCCAATGTCAGTTGGGCAACTAGAACGGGTCCGACCAAGCGCATTTGTTTCCTCTTTAGAGTTTTACGAGCCATCTCATTCACTGCCCGATAGCGATACCGACCGCGACACATGTGTCCCCAACTAAACAGGAGTCCGTTGGGCATGTCCAGTAGACATTACCTTCTGCTGAGAGCGTAAGCTACGCTACACTCGGGTCGTAACGGTTGGGATTACATGATTCAGACGGCAGAGCTACTTTCCGAGTTTCCTACCATGGGTGCCGGCCAACTGAAAGCGAGCGCCCGAGGTGGGCTAGTCTGCGCTCTTTTTGGCTCCGCGTGGATGTATTGGGCCGTCGGATTTTCGGGTCATCCAACGCCGATATGGTTCTCCGCGGTCAGCTTGTCAGCGATAACACTAACAATTTGGGCGATTCTGCGCATTCTTGCATTTCGTCATTTAATCTCTTCGGCCGCGGATTTGCAGCGGTGGAGGTCGTTCCGTAGGTTTTTGTGGATCGATTCTGTTATCGAATGGGCGCTCGTGGGCATCGGAACATTTCTGCTGTCGCGCATCGGTCGGCCAAAGTTTTCCATTTGCCGGGCTATTACTGGGTGAGCACCATCATGATCGTAGGAGAACTTTCCTCGCTTTTGACGCCTCGCGGCGATGTGCGCAACATCGTCGGATGCGCGTGCATTGGGCTCACGCTTTGGATGAATGGCTTGATTATCCTCTCGCGCATTTCCACATTTACGAATCGAAGAGCAGCGATTCCCTACTAACGCTTTTCTTCCCCGCTTCAAGGCATCAAGAAATGCTTCTGCGCAGGTACTTCGATGGTTTTACCAGATTCGGGGCCGGTGCCCGAGAGGAAACTGAGCACGGTCGGCGCGATTTCATTCATGCAGGTCACCACGGCAATATGACCACAGCCGTCGTAAACCGTGAGCACCGATTGCGACGTGGCGCGATGCATGGCCTCGCCAAGCGAAAGCGGCGTCAACACGTCGTCTTTGCCCCACACAATCAATATGGGCATTTTCAGCGCGGAAAATTTCTGGTCCAGATCATCGGCCCCGGAGGTCATGGAGGCCAAAGCGCGCTGCACCACCCAGCCGTCGCGCTTGCTTTTGCGAATAAAGTCGGCACTCACAAATTTCGGCAGCCGTGGCGCATCGGGTGTAACGACGGCCATCAATTGATCCACCTGCTGTTCGGTGTGCGGCGTGAAAATTGCCTGATCGAAACTCAACTGGAACTTCATCCCGGCGCTATCGAACAGCATGAGTCGAGCAACCAGATCGGGCCGGTCCAGCGCAACCTTGGCTGCGATCCATCCGCCCATGGATACGCCGCCCAATGAGCCCGAAGTTAAATGATGGGCGTCGAGAAATGACTCGACAAATTTCGCCTCCTCGGAAATCGAATAGGTGAGTTCCGAGGGTTTATCCGACCGTCCATACCCGAGCAGGTCCATGGCGTACACATGATATCCAGCACGCACTAGGTACGGTGCCAGCACCACCCAATCCTGTTGCGCTTCGGAGCCTAGACCGTGGATGAGCACGACGGGAGGTCCGTTACGCGGGCCACCCTCGAGGTAAAACACGTGATAGCCATTGATGACCTTCGACCGCTTGTGAAACCCGGCCATGAAGAGTCGAAACAGGGTGATTTCCGCCCCGACCCTTATCGGAGCCCGCCACACAATAATGCCCAGAGCCAACGTCAAGATGAGGACGATGAAGACGAGCCGGATGACGATGACGCGTGCGGCGCTAGACTTACCAAGGCTGTGCGCGTCCATGGGTTCTGATGATGCGCCGGGCAAAAACCAAAGGCAACACGGCGCCTTTTGAAAGGTGATCGGAAACTAGACGGCCAAGAGGGAGTTTGAACGGTGAGCGCGATTAGTGGGTTGGCTGTTTCGACCAGGTCCATGCATACCAGACGATAAGTATCGTCAGGGTGATTTCTATCAATCCGAAAAGGACATAATAGTGCCAACCACCCCTGATCACCAGAACCATGATCATCCCGTATACCGCGCCGAACACGATATTCATCCAGCGATCACTCCTGCAGGGAGGACGAGTAACAGAAACGGCATCAGACTCGGAATTACCGTGATCGCAGCCATCCCCAGCAAAGTTCCTTGAGAGATAGCACCGAAAGGCATCCTTCCAGAGATCACCTCCTGCAATTTCCCAGGCTGATAAAGCTCAAAATAGTCTATAGATGTAAAAGAACATCACGGAAGTCCACAAAGCGAAGAGCTTG
>Ga0210384_10005620_pt1 | contig 13579 bp, 10 predicted proteins | sample IncBWH2MmetaG_FD_160574 | JGI IMG/M metagenome (GOLD analysis project Ga0210384, IMG submission 160574) | Forest soil microbial communities from Barre Woods Harvard Forest LTER site, Petersham, Massachusetts, United States - Inc-BW-H-2-M | ecosystem: Environmental > Terrestrial > Soil >...
TGAGGGTCTTGCTCGCGGCGACCAGCTTCATCCGGTACAGGAGGCATTTCTGGAAGAGGGCGCGCTGCAATGCGGATACTGTACTCCGGGTATGATCCTATCGACGGTGGCGCTACTCAGTCGAAACGATCATCCCACGCGAACTGAGATCATCGACTTTCTGGACGGGAACCTGTGTCGTTGTGGAGCCTACTCCCGAATCATCAGCGCGGTGCAAAAGGCCGCGACGAGGCTGGCCAAATCAAACATGGGCAAGGATGCCGGCAATGAGTGAGACCACGCGTATTTCAGCTCCTTGGGAGCCCGAGCGTTACGAGCTTGCGTCTGCTCCTGTGTACCGCTTTGATCTCGTTCGGCGCGATTTTTTCAAGTTCCTCGGGGCCGGCGTTTTGGTGTTTTCTGTTCTGAAGCAGGGTGCCTGGTCGCAGGAATCCGGCAGAGCGAGAGCACGCAGGGGAGACTCACTCCCCGGGGAAATTGACGCCTGGTTGCACATAGGGGAGAACGGCAAAGTGAGGGTGTACACAGGGAAAGTGGAGGTGGGTCAGAACGTCCGCACCTCGCTGAGCCAGGGTGTCGCCGAGGAACTTCGTCTCCCCGTGGAACAGATCGACCTGGTCATGGGCGATACTCAGCTCACTCCTTTCGACATGGGCACATTCGGAAGCCGGACAACCCCTACCATGAATCTGCAACTGCGTAAGGTGGCTGCCTCAGCGCGCGATCTGTTGATTGATCTGGCAGCCGCCCGGTGGCAGACCGATCGCCGGCATCTAGTCGCTGCGGATGGCAAAGTTATGGATCCAATAACCAAGGGATCCTTGGAATACGCCGACCTGGTTAAGGGACAGCGGCTTGCACAACGTATTCCGGCCGAAGATCCACTCACTCCTGCGGCAAGTTGGACCGTGATGGGTCAATCGCTCCCCAAGCTGAATGGTATCGATTTTGTGACCGGGAAACACCGCTATCCATCGGACCAGAAATTACCGGATATGTGGCATGGCAAAATCCTACGCCCGCCTGCTTTTGGAGCGACACTGCTTTCACTGGACTCAAGAAAAGCAGAACAGATGGGCGCCACGGTGGTCCGCGACGGCAATTTTGTTGGCGTGGCCGCGCCGAGTTCCGGGCTGTCCGCCGCTGCGATTGCTTCCATCCACGCTGAATGGAAGTCCGAGCCGCAGCCTTCGAGCAAAGAGCTTTTTGACTATCTGAAAAAGAATACAGGCGACGGCACCGACCTCTCCGGCGACGGCGACCGCTATGACGTCGGTAATGTGGATGAAGCCTTTGCTTCCTCCGGGCCGCGTGTCCAACGGACCTACACGGTGTCTTACATCGCACACGTGCCCCTCGAGCCTCGCGCAGCGCTGGCGAAGTGGGACGGCGACAACCTTACGGTCTGGACCGGAACCCAGCGCCCCTTTGGAGTACGCGACGAACTTGCCGAAGCCTTTCGGATGCCCGAAGATCGGGTGCGGGTACTCATGCCGGATACCGGATCGGCCTATGGCGGCAAACATACAGGGGAGACGGCGATCGAGGCGGCGCGGCTGGCGCGCGCGGCCAGGCGCCCGGTTAAGGTGGTTTGGACCCGTGAAGAGGAGTTCATGTGGGCCTATTTCCGCCCTGCTGGGGTCATTGACGTTGTCGGAGGGGTTCGCAGCGATGGCACCATTACCGCGTGGGAGTTCCACAACTACAACTCCGGCTCGGCGGGAATCCGCACATACTACGAAATTCCCAACCAGCGTATCGTCTTTCACCCGGCGCGTTCTCCATTGCGGCAAGGGTCATATCGCGCGCTCGCCGCCACGGCAAACCATTTTGCGCGCGAGTCGTACATGGACGAACTGGCGAGTGCTTTGAAGATGGATCCGCTTGAGTTCCGCATGAAGAACCTGAGAAACGAAAGACTGCGCGCAGTTTTCCAGGCTGCGGCGGACAAGTTCGGCTGGGGAAAACAAAAAGCTGAGCCGGGTCGGGGATTTGGAATGGGCGGCGGCTACGAAAAGCTGGGAAATATTGCGACCTTCGCGGAGGTCAATGTGGATCGCAAGGCCAAAGCGGTGAAAGTTGTCCGGATCGTTTCCGCTTTCGAGTGCGGCGCCATCGTGAACCCCGGAGACCTCCGCAATCAGGTCGAAGGATCGAACGTTCAAGGGATGGGTGGGGCTCTCTTCGAAGCCATCCAATTTGAGAACGGCCGAATCCTCAATGGCAGGATGTCGCAGTATCGCGTTCCACGCTTCAGCGATCTTCCCGTCATCGAAACCGTTTTGCTCGACCGCAAGGACCTTCCCTCGGCTGGAGCGGGAGAGTGCCCGATGATCGGTCTGGCGCCAGCAATTGCGAATGCCATCTTTGACGCCACCGGAGATCGGCTGCGCTCGCTGCCGCTGGTGCCAGATGGCCTGAAACTGACGTAAGGCGCCAACAATCATAGTCGCTCAAGCGTTAGCCGATCGGGTTCGCCGCAAAAGTACTTTTGCAAGGCGTCATTGAAGATCTGGTTTTCGGAAGTCACCGCGGCAAACAAGGTCATTGAAGATCGAAACTTCAGATCGTCAGGGTATCCGAATATCTGGTTGATCAACCGACCTTCTACTAGGTTCACAAGCCGGGTACACTCTCTGATTCGTGGCCCCAGAACCGAGTGTTTCAAATACATCTGGGCTTCGTCCCGTGAAGTGATCGCAAAATGAATTGCCACCTCACTATTTCCCAACCCTCGAAGCTGAGGGAAAATGAACCACATCCAGTGGCCTTGTTTCTGTCCCGCCCGCAGTTCTGCGCGCACCTGCTCGAACACCGCGTTTTGGGCGTCCACGAAACGTTGCAGATTGTGAGGATCATTCGCACTCGTCATCTGCCGCTAGCTTGAGTCTTCCCACTCAAGTCTCTCGTGTTACACGGGGTTGGTCCGACGGACTTCTTCTAGTTCTAGTCAAAGAAGCGGGCCACAAACGAAAACGCCCCAGACTCGGTTAAGTCATGGGACGTTTCTCGAACAGCCCTCCCCCGAAGTCTGCTCGTACCGGCAGAACATACCTGCATCAATCGGGGTCATGGAATGGCACGAACGTGCTATCACCATACGGCAAAGATCAGGACTTGTTAAACACAAGAGCATGGCTCATGCCGGCAAATTGAATCTCAGTCAGAGTCTGTGACCCATCAGCATTCGTTCGGTACACAAAGGCATCACGTTTATATCTGATTCCGCGTTTTACCCATTTCCCGTCCGCTGTGGCAACAATGGTATTTTCTTGGACAAATGTAACCATCGCATGGGTGTTGTACGTTTCCCAACTGAGAGCGCAGTCTTCCTGCCGTATCTCGACACCTCTTGGCATCCTCTCGGAACGCAACAACCGGCCCATAGTGTCGCACCCGCCGTAAATAGACAAGTTCCGCGATCCCCTTTCAAAAACTTGGGGCTTGAAACCGCTGGACATCAGTCTCATACGTATTCCCTCGGCGTTGTCATCACCGTAGGGCCCCACTAGGACGTGGTAGGAATTCGTCCAAAAATGGCCTTTTTCAACAACCGCCGCGCGGAACCCGAGCCGCGCCAAGGTGTCGGTTGCCCGATCGGCCAACACCGCATTCTTGAATTTGCCAACTTCGAAGTACAACTGCGAACTCGAGGCAGAATTCTCTGCACGAGCATTCTCAATATGGTTATGCCCCGCTGGTTCAAGTGGGGAGGGCAGTTCGGGTTTGGCGGGAGTGACATTGGAGGCAGCCGCGACCGGAGCGGCTGGGAACGGAGTCTTCGAAACAGTTGTCGCAATCGCCGCGGCGGAAGCCTTCGGCGTAAGAATAGCGGTCGGAGTCGATGTCACTGGAGCCGGCGTTTCGGGTGAAATGTGTACTGGTTGAGGATTAACGGTCTTTTTCACCTGATCCGGTAAGGGCTTCTCGGACCGTAACCTCGGAAGTGACGTAGCCGCGGGTAGCACGAATCGCGAGGCCGCCACCGTTTTCTGCGATGCCGGCGGCGAGTCCGCCAGTGGTGGTGGCGACACGCTTTGCACTTGCGAATGCGGTCTTGGAGCGAATCGTTCCCCCCAGCGGATCAACGACTCACCCAGTTGACCCTTGTAGTTTCGAAACAAGAACGGCGCCGCTACGAGAGCGGAGACAAGAAGCCCGGCAGCCAAACCTCGAGAGAAGGCGGTGACCGGCGCCTGCGCATTCGCATCTCGCGAAAACATCGAAGATGGTTCAGAACTATCGGGAGCGGACTTTGTCTCCGCTCGGCTTGTCCCAAGAGCGGGAGTTGGTCGCCGGAGAAGGGTTGACACGGGGGACGGTCGGTCAGAGGCGATTGGCGTAGGGAGGCTATTCCACCTGCGCATTGGTTCGCGAGCGCCCTGGGGCAGGTTCGTAAATCGCAATCCACAGGTCTTTTGCGTCTTATCCATCCATACCAGGTCGCACTGGACCTCGATTCGATGATCTTGCTCCCAGAACCAGAAACGGATTGTCTCACTCCGATGAATGGGAGCAATGGAATGAAAGCAAAGACCACCTTCGGAAACATTCAACACACTGCCACCGTTACTGGGCTCGATATTGATGTAGGCGAATGTTTCCACGGTTTCCCGTGGAGTTTGTCGACGTTCCGGACCGTTCATGGGCTGCACCACTGAGGAAGTATTCTGGTGGATCATTTTCGTAGTTCGTTTTGGCGAATAAAGAATGCAACGAGGTGACATCTCTGGCAACCCGCGAGAATGCGGAGGGAGACCTGATCAAGCCGCGGGAGACTACCCTAGACAGTCGAATGGGGACGGCCCCTAGGCTATCAGTATAGGATTACCTTCCCCACAAGTACTACGTCGCGCCAGGTCCTGTTTCCATATCAGGTAGTGAACTTTAGTAACTCTGAATGCTTTTCGCGGTTACGGTAATCTACGCCTGCGCGCGGCGAGCTCTGCGAGGAAGCCGCTTACCACTCCGTCTTTCACACACTAAGGCAACAGTGTCACGGCTTTACTACCGCCAAGCTATGAGCTAATACCGGGGGAAAGATGATTCTTCGGGTGGTCCGATCAAAGGCATCTCCTAGGCAGAAACCCGCCGTCGGCGCCACAACGACAACAGAGGGATCGCCCCGGATCTGTGTGGTAGAGCAGAACCATCTTGCAGCCCGCTATCTGCTTGAAAAGCTTGCCAAACAAACGACTTTCCATGCGGTCACGCTCGAGGATCTGATCGCGCACAAGCCATTGGAGCGCGTGGCTCAGATTTTCATTGTGGATCGCAAAGGAATCGATCTGTCATTGCGCGAGTGCCTCGACGTTTTGAGAGAGCGGTACGCTAATGCAAGGTTTGTAATCCTGGACGAGGACCAGACCCTTGAGGAGACAGTCGGCTTACTCGCGCTCGGAGTTCACGGATTCGTGTCATATGCGCAGATCGATAACCTGTCACAAGCCGTCGATCGCATATTGCGAGGCGAACTGTGTTTCTCCTCCAGCGTATTGGAGGCTTATGCGCGGCGTTCCATCGCATCATTGAACACCATCGACCTGTCGCCTATCGGCCAAGTGATTACGCAGCGCGAGAATCAGATCATCGAATTGGTAAAGCGCCGGCTTTCAAACAAGGAGATTGGGGCGGTCCTGAACATTCAGGAGTGTACTGTAAAGTTTCATCTCTCGAACGTCTTCGCGAAGTTGGGCGTGAACCGGCGCAGTGAACTCCAGGACAAAGGTGAACTGAGCGCCATTTGGAGACAACTGATCGCTTCTTAACGAAGCAGGACCTCGACTACCTGTTTGACGCCCATGCGAACAGTATTGGTGCCTTGCTGCTTCATCTAGCCGCTACCGAAACCTGCTATTCAGATAAACACGTTCCAAGGGACAAAATGGGACAGCTGGTGGCACGCGGTGAAGTAGAAACGGGATCCTGCCATGAATACCCCGGTGATCTTGGCCGCAAAACCATCAAACACCAAAGTTTTGGTAGAAGTTCTCGGAGAAGTGTCCCTCAGCTTTGCAAAATTCGCTCGTTTTAAGAAGAATACGGACATCGGTTGGAGCCGAAGCCCTTCATTTCGGCCCTGGGGAGGAGCAGAAACGATGTCGTATCAGCCGATAGAAAATTACGGAATCATCGGCAACATGCGGACGGTTGCCTTGGTAGGCATGAACGGCTCAATCGATTGGTACTGCTACCCACACTTTGATTCGGCCAGTGTTTTCGGAGCGATCCTGGACCATAAAAAGGGAGGCCGCTTCCAAATATTCGCCGGTGTTGATGGCGTGCGACACAAGCAGTTTTATTGGCCTTCCACGAACGTGTTGGTTACGCGCTTCCTGCTGGCCGACGGAATCGCCGAACTAGAAGACTTCATGCCGGTAGGGTTGCCTTCCGACTCACCTGAGTATCGTCATATCTACCGCCGCATTCGCTGCGTCAGGGGATCAGTGCGTATTTCCGTCGCTTGTCGCCCGGCTTTCGACTATGGACGACAGCCGCACGACACGCAAGTAGAGACTAACGGAGCGACATTCAAGTCGCGCAGTGTGACCCTGGCTCTTTCAGCTTCGATGCCGCTCAGGAATGATGGGCAGGGTGGAGTGACTGCCGAATTCGTACTCTCGGAAGGAAAATCGCAGGTCTTCATTCTCAGGGAAGACTGCGAGGGCGGAGTGCCCGGTCCGCCGTCCGACGAAGAGGCTGAGGGGTTGCTCCGCGGCACTGTGAAATTCTGGCAAGACTGGCTCTCTGCTTGTACCTACCACGGGCGTTGGCGAGATCAGGTGCACAGATCAGCTTTGGCGCTAAAGCTTCTCACCTTTGAACCTACCGGCGCGATTATTGCTGCTCCCACTACGAGTTTGCCTGAAGTCGTAGGAGGGGCTCGCAACTGGGATTACCGCTACACCTGGATGCGCGATGCCGCCTTTACGGTCTATGCGTTTCTGCGCATCGGTTTCCGAGGCGAGGCGGCTGCCTTCATGGGCTGGATCGAAGATTACGCCTCCAAGCACGCCCGCCCGGCAGCGCCCGGCGGGGTGGTCTTCACCATTGCGGGCGACAACCAGCTTCCCGAGCAGACATTGGATCACTGGGAAGGCTATCGACGGTCCGCTCCGGTGCGCATCGGCAACGCGGCCGTTGTGCAGTTCCAGGGAGACATCTACGGCGAACTCATGGACGCGTTTTACTTGTCCAACAAGTATGTGAGTCCCACCTCATATGACGTTTGGGTGAAGATCCGTAATCGTCTTGAGTGGATCTGCGAAAACTGGCAACTTCCTGATGCCGGCATTTGGGAGATGCGGGATCGGCAGGAACATTTCGTCTATTCAAAAGTCATGAACTGGGTTGCTCTGGACCGTGGCCTCCGGCTTGCCGACAAGCGTGCCCTTCCAGCCGACCGTGCTAAGTGGATGCGCGAACGAGACAAGATCTATGAAGAAGTCCTGGCGAAAGGCTGGAACGAGAAGCGCCAAGCGTTTACGCAGTTTTACGGCAGCGAGGACCTGGACGCGTCCCTCCTCATCATGCCTCTGGTCTTCTTCATGGCTCCGAACGATCCGCGGATGATCGGCACCATAAACGCGATTCAAAAGAATCCCCAGAACGGGGGCCTCCTCAGCGATGGCCTCGTATATCGCTATCCACCGCAACCCCGCATCGACGGACTGCCGGGCGAGGAAGGCACTTTCAACATGTGCTCCTTTTGGCTGGTAGAGGCGCTCACCCGCGCCGGCCCCTCATTTCCCGACAAACTGGATCAGGCCAGATTGCTGTTTGAACGGGTGCTGGGGTATGCCAATCATCTCGGACTTTACTCGGAACAAACCGGGCCGCAAGGCGAGGCGCTGGGCAATTTCCCGCAAGCCTTTACACACCTCGCATTGATCAGCGCCGCATTCAATCTGGACCGTATGCTCGGGAGATAGAATGGCACGATGCGTCTGCACCGTCGGCCGTTCTGCCCTGACGCTCTTGTTGAATTCCCATCGAAAGGGCGGTAGAGTCGCTACTTCACGGCCGCTCCGGAGGCCAAAGATGATCCCCGCCAAACCAGCAAATGAGCAACAAAGACTTGCCACACTACGCGGCTACGAGATTCTCGATACCGAACCAGAAGCCGGCTTCGACGATCTCACATTGCTAGCTTCCTACGTATGCCAGACGCCCGTCGCACTCATTAGCCTGATAGACGCTGACCGGCAATGGTTCAAATCGAAGGTCGGTGTCTCCGTCGCCGAAACCTCCCGCGACGTTGCTTTTTGCGCCTCGGCGATTCTCCAACCAGATGTTTTTATCGTGCCGGATGCCACTCAGGACGAGAGGTTTGCAGAGAATCCTTTGGTTGTGTCGGAACCTAAAATCCGGTTCTACGCAGGTGCAACCTTGACGACGAACGGCCAAGCACTGGGAACCTTGTGCGTACTTGACCGAGTACCTCGGGAGCTGAGTCCTGAGCAGTTGGAGGCGCTCCGGGCCCTGAGCCGGCAGGTACTGGCGCAACTTGAGCTTCGACGTAACCTCTCGAGGTTGGAAAAATCCCTGGCAGCGCGTCATCGTGCTGAGGCCGAAAGAGAGCGGACGCTTCGAGAACTCCAAGCAGCTCTCGCAAACATCCATACGCTAGAGGGACTTCTGCCCATCTGTCTGTCGTGCAAAAAGATACAAGATCAAAAGGGCAATTGGCAGCCCTTTGAGTATTACGTAAGAGCGCACTCTGAAGCGAAGGTCGTCCACAAGATCTGTCCGGATTGTTCCAAAGCGATCTCGGCGTGAGTGCAACCCGGCCGTGTCGCGCGCAGGATCCATGTGGGGGGCTCTCTGTTGCCGCATCAACGAACCCTTCATCGCACTCTTAGCACTGACTCTCTGGATTATGAAAGCAAGCTGGCTCGAGTAATAACACCCTTACGCCACGCCCATCGAAAGGCGAGGCCTTTCCTGAAACCGCACCTACGCACACCAACATGGCAGCCTGAGTCCAGGATTCACGACGGGATGTGGATTCACATGGCGAGAATTTCAAAGGGATGGGGCTCCCCTTCCTGCCGACCTCCCCGGTTAGCAGGCCACGCCCCCATCCCTCTCCGGGGGAAGGCGCTTTGCAACCCCATCCCCAGATGTACCTTATGTGGTTCCCTGTCCGGCGTGAATGGCCCGACTGTCCTAAGGGGCAGCCAGTAGGTGCCATGAAAACTTGTGCACAATCAGACTGAATGGACACCCGTCTCCCGGTTCTGGACCATCGCCAAACAGCGTCGCTACCCAGCTAGGCGCTCCCCGGTATGAAATGACGCCTCCGGTATCGTGACGGTGGCGAAATAATTATGAACGATGGCGAAAACGGCCACGACGATAAGAAACAGGCCCTTGCGTAAAGTGCATACTTCCGACAGGCGATTACACCAACTTGAATCGCCCCGGCATCCGGGATGAGAGTGGAGGGAACTCCATCATCGCGGGCGATGGTCATGAAGCCGATTCGCGGAGGAGATCAGCGAGAATCCACGCTGCTCCGGCAATCGCGAAGGTCTCGGCGGTTTCGCTCCAGTTCGTAAGACTGTGGGGATCCGAAAGAAGCAACGGTACCCACACGAGTAGCCCAAAGATCACGAGCATCATGGTCAGAAGGAGAGTCGCGAGCAGTGCCATTCGATTCGTAAGAAGAGCCACAGCTGCGAGTGCGAACAGAACAGTCGTCGTTACCGCCCAAAACATCTGAGTTGGCGGAAGCCACTTCGGAACAAGACTGGCGGTAGCGCTAAGATAGATTGCCTGTTCGAGGGTAAAGGAAGCGGCACAGACGCCCAAAAGAATGCAGCCGATCCGATTGAGCGTTTCCCGTGACCATGGCGATGACATGCGCGCATAAACGATCGCCACTCCGGTCACCAGGGAGAACTGCTCGAAGAAGTTGCCCCAGCTATTGTAGATCAGCGGTTGGGCGAAGATTTGTGGCACGCACCGTAAGGCGAAAACTAGATAAAGCGCACCCAGTACGACTGCTCCCGTTTTCGAGGTCCGACGGAACTGAATCGCAGCTCCGCCGAAGATCTCAGCAGCGGCGGCGGGATAGACAATGTAACGCGGCAGATGCCAGCCGTTGTAGTCGTGCCAGGCCAGCGTGATGAGGCCAAAGGCCAAGGCCGCCGCTCCAAACACATGACGGCCGAGGTTCGAACTAGGCTTCGAACTAGGCGTTGATATTGACTCGGGCATAACCAGGAATCGTTGCTTCGCCGCGTGCTTCCGACAAGCCGACTTCGCGGTACTAATCTATAGTACTCGGCTCGTTCGCAGGCCTCACTCCTACATGCTGGATCTGTTCCCTCGGGGACTTATGTTCTTTTTGACGTTCGTTTTTAGCCTCACTCTTTGAGAACATCATCGCTGTGATCAACATAGCCGTAAACGTCATGGTCAGCAGTGCGATCTGTTTCAATCCGCTCAGCATAGACGCATTGCCCAGGAACGTGAGACCTGCCAGGCAAAACAAAAGATGTACGCAAAAGACTTGCAGGGAAGACTGACCCAACAGCACCAGAGGCCGTATCGCCGCCTGCTTTGTTATCGGTTGCGAGACTATTAGCAACGCTGCCACCGCTGCCAAATCGAGCATGCGTAGCGGCCCGAGATGCCACTTATCAAAGAGAAACTCGAACCCTCTCAGTTCTAGACCGTGCGCGACCATCCGCCGAATTATGAAACAAAAACCAGCGATCACCACTGCGGGGACAGCCGCTCGCCTGGCCCATGGTTCAATCGACAGGGTTCCCTGGGCCCAACGCACGCCGATCCACACACCTATAAACCAGAGAAATTGCCAAGCCCACAGATCGAACGACCCCATCTCGTTCAGTGGAATACGCGTAGGAATGTATCGCATCATGAAGGTGTGTTCGGCGCTGCGAAAGCCGAACTGAGCGAGCACCCAGAAAGCGAAAGATGTCCACAAGATCGGTTTCCATCCGAGCCTGCCCGCCAGCGAAATTGCCACCGATGTGAATATCAGAAAGATGATGTACATAGGCAGGATATCGAGCAAGGGTGGCCGATAGACGAGCAGCGCGGCTTCGGTAACAGCTTGCTTTGCGCCAGCGTTGAAGTAGAAATCGAGAAGATTGTGAAGCCCCGGCCGATCTCCATGGGCGGCGATGGGCACCGCCACCAGAAACGTGAACGCTAGCAAGAGTACGTGGTAGCCATATAAGCGCAGCGTGCGTCCCCACAACTTCAATGTCATTGTTGGATAGCCGTAGTGCTCCGCCATACGGAAGTAAATCCGTCCGGTGAACAGCGCCGAAAGAAAAATGAAGCCCTCCGCCGCTCCCACGAAGCCGAAGGGCTGATTTACCCACGCACTTGCCGCAGTGGGCAGATGGGTCAGTGCGATCCAGACGAGCATGAAACCTCGCATCGCATCGAGTTCCAGTTGGCGTCCGTTGCTCACGTCATTTAGACGCTATCTCATAGCCAACCGTCACATGAATTCAATCCTCGAATGCGAAAACCGCGAGGCCTTACGAAAAATTACATGCTAAAGTTTACGTCGGAGGGAATTTGTGGCCGTCTTGTCGAGATTATTGCCCCTTTTGCTGTTTTTTGGGCTCCTGATCCCGGTCCCGGCCGATGCAAAAAAACACGAAACCGGGTTCCTCGACCGCAATATTACCTTCCAAGCCGTCAATTACAAATACCAGGTCTTCGTTCCGGAAGATTGGACACCCCACCAGAAATGGCCAATCATACTTGCACTTCATGGCGCTGGCGAGCGCGGTGACGACGGCGTGCTGCAAACCGACGTAGGCATCGGTACGGCAATTCGTACCAACCGCAGCGCGATCCGGGCAATCGTAGTCATGCCGCAATGTCCAAAACATCTTTGGTGGATGCTGCCGCCTATGGACGACCTTGTCATGAGCACATTGGAACAAGCGACTAAAGAGTTCCATGGGGACGCTCAGCACATTTATCTCACAGGGTTGTCTATGGGAGGATTCGGCGCGTGGCATCTTGCTGAGAAATATCCCGGTCGATTCGCAGCCCTTGTAGTGATTTGCGGCGGCATTCGCCCTCCCGCGGCGGCACGAAAAGCCTATCCCGATCTTGCAAAATTGACACCACCAGACTTGCCTAAAAGCTACTCGGAGGCAGCCGAGCGAGTCGGCAAGACGCCTGTCTGGATCTTTCATGGTGCCGACGACGATATTGTTCCGGTCACCGAATCTCGACGGATGTACGAAGCAATGAAGCAAATCGGCGCCGAGGTGCTCTACACTGAATATCCAGGCGGCACACACGCCAGCTGGGAAAGAGCCTACGACGAACCAAGACTATTTCCCTGGCTATTCTCCAAGTCTCTCGGTGTACCGTTAAAAACTGGCTCCTCTCGTTAGACAGATCATCAAGCGGACCGCCACAGCGTGGCTGTCTTTTCCTTGCAGCCCTTATTCACTCGGCTTGTCCAATGGCTCCAAGAACGCCGCAACTACATCTTCCGGTTTACGATCAGCGCCGCGAGGCCAAGCTGCGACAGGCGCGTGACTGGTTTTTTAAGAACTATCATGTGACAAGTCTTGACGATGCCATGCGGGTTGCTTCCATGAGGTCGGAAACGGGCACGTTCGCAAGTATGGTCATCAGTTATTGGGAACAAGCCGTGCTCTGCTCAACTATGATCTGCTACATGAGGACTTGTTCTTCGAAACTAGCGGTGAGTTTTTGGGTGTTTGGGATATGGCCAAACCGGTTGTCCTCGCATTCCGAGAGCGTTTCGTCGCCAAGACGTTCTGCACCAACCTGGGAAAAACTGCGCAACGCTACGAGAAACACTTCTCATAGATTTCGAGAGTCCAGTTGCCGCCGCGCATGGCGATTACGAAGCCTTTGTTAGCCGCCGAAGCTCGACTTGCGAACAGTAAAGCCGTACGAGGAGTCGGCACATCCGTTCCTTTGTGTGCTTCATGGTCTTCCTGACGGTGGCGATTTTTCAATGGTCGCTGTCTCTGATTCTAGGGCGGGCATGGCAAATGCCCGACTCGATAGCCCAATCAAGGAACCTAGCTTAGCCAGCCGCCGGCAATGCGGTTGCAGCATCCAGCGATTGCGGCTTGGCGCCCTTGATCAGAAGCCACAACATGATCGCCATCTCGCCCAGGAGAGCGGGGAAGGCGATGTTTGAGACCATATCCTCGTATTGCGGCAACAGTAAGCCCGTAAAGCTAATGGTCAGATAGGCGAAGCCGTTGATGATCAGCCAGACGCCCACGAAGCGGGGCAGGGAGCGCGACCTGTACACCAGGATCGCTAACGGAAAAAGCCATAGACCCCAAAGGATCTCGGCGGCAAGGATTTCCTGGTGATGCAGACGGAGGAACATCATGGCCAGGGCGTCCCGCTGAGGTTTCTCGAAGGCGGACAAGAAATCGGCACCGCGCACTAGCATCAGGGCAGCCGCGTCGTTCAGCACGTTGAGGAAGTCGATGACGGCGGGCATCACACCCCCGAGAATTACCATCAGCACAGCGAGGTTCTGGTCCACTCCCTTGAGCAAGCGGTAAAGAGCCAGAACCAGGAA
>Ga0210384_10005622_pt1 | contig 13578 bp, 12 predicted proteins | sample IncBWH2MmetaG_FD_160574 | JGI IMG/M metagenome (GOLD analysis project Ga0210384, IMG submission 160574) | Forest soil microbial communities from Barre Woods Harvard Forest LTER site, Petersham, Massachusetts, United States - Inc-BW-H-2-M | ecosystem: Environmental > Terrestrial > Soil >...
AGCCTGTGGATTACGGGGATAAAAAAACTTACCTCAGCCGCTCAGCGCCTTGGCGCGCTTTTCCGAACCGACAACTCTGCGCATGACCTGCCGGACTCATGTGTACGGCCTGTGGGTAACTTATCCACAAACTCAGCCACAGAAAACGCACAGGGAAGCGCACATCATCCAGCCAGGGTTCTCAACAGGTTTGAGTAATCTTCCTTCACGCGCTGCTCCACGTCACGCAGTTGTTTGATCCGCTTGCAGGCGTGCATCACCGTGGTGTGATCACGTCCACCGAAGGCGTCGCCGATCTCCGGCAGGCTGTGGGTCGTGAGCTCTTTCGAGAGCGCCATCGCCACCTGCCGCGGCCGTGCCACCGAACGGCTGCGCCGCTTGGATAACAAATCCGCCATGCGAACCTTGTAGTAGTCCGCGACGGTCTTCTGGATGTTGTCGATGGTGACGAGCTTCGCCTGCAGGGACAAGAGGTCCTTGAGCGCTTCGCGCGTGAATTCCAGCGTAATCGGATGACCGGTGAAGCGCGAATTGGCGATCACCCGGCGCAGTGCGCCTTCCAGTTCACGCACGTTGGAGCGGATGCGCTTGGCGATGAAAAAGGCCACTTCCTCGGGAAGCTGCACACCGGTGGCGTGCGCCTTGGTCATGAGGATCGCGACGCAGGTCTCGAGCTCCGGCGGCTCGATCGCCACCGTCAGCCCCCAGCCAAAGCGCGACTTCAGCCGCTCCTCGAGTCCCTCGACCTCCTTCGGATAGCGATCGCAGGTGAGGATCACCTGGTGCTGGCCCTCGAGCAGCTCGTTGAAGGTGTGGAAGAACTCCTCCTGCGAGCGTTCCTTGCCGGCGAAGAACTGGATGTCATCGATCAGCAGCGCGTTCAGCGAACGGTAGGCGGTCTTGAACTCGCTCATGGCGCCATGCTGCAGCGCACGCACCATGTCGCCCACGAAGCGCTCGGAGTGCACGTACGCGATGCGCGCCTCCGGGTCGCGTTCCTTGATGAGGTGCGCGATCGAGTGCATCAGGTGGGTCTTCCCCAGCCCCACGCCGCCGTAAACGAACAGCGGGTTGTAGGCCCGGCCGGGATTTTCCGCGACCTGCAGCGCCGCCGCCTTGGCGAGCTGGTTGCTCTTGCCCTCGACGAAGGTGGCGAAGGAAAAGTCGGCGTTCAGCCGGGCGCCGACCACCAGGCCTTCGGCGCGCAGGGGCTTCTTCGCGGGCTGCAGCGGCGGCGGGGCACCCCGCAGGGCGCCGGCGCGCGAGCCGACCTCCACGGTCACGATCGGTGCGTCGCCGGTGCTTTGATCGCGCAGCAGCTCCCCGATGCGCGGCAGCAGGTTGGCGTTGACCCAGTCCACGACGAAGCGGTTGGGGGCCAGCAGTTTCAGGGCGCCATTGCCCTCCATGGCCTGCAGCGGCCGCACCCAGGTGTTGAAGTGCTGCTCGGGAAGCTCCGCTTCCAACGCGCCCACGCAGCGGGTCCAAAGGGATGCTTCCACGCGCGTTGCCTCCGCGACGTTTCTGGTGAACGTTAAGGAAAAGGCTGCGAAGTCTATACCGATCGCGCGGCCTGCTGAAGATTTTCGCTTGAGCGATGTATTGACACCTTGGCGCTCAACGGCTTAGCCTTGCCGCCCTTTTTTCCTCGCGACGAATCGATCTACGGAGCCGCGGTATGAAACGTACTTATCAGCCGAGCAAGGTGCGCCGCAAGCGCACCCACGGATTCCGTGCGCGCATGGCCACCAAGACCGGCCGCCGGGTCCTCGCGCGGCGCCGCGCCAAGGGCCGGCGTAAGCTGATACCCTAGCGTCTCAAGGTCGCACGCGCTTTCCTTGCGGCGCAGTCCGGCCGATCCCAAGATCTTCTCAAGTCAGGGGCTCGATGCCTGGGCGGCTCACTCTGCCGGCGCAGCGTCGGCTGCGGCGTAAATGCGATTTCGACGCCGCGTACGCGCGCGGCCGGCGTCTGGGTGACGGATTTTTCAGCGTGACAGTGATGAACAATAAACTGGCCGCGCCACGCTTAGGGACCGCGGTCGGCGTGCGGGTGGCGGGCGGCGGGGTGGCGCGCAACCGCATTCGCCGCATCATTCGTGAATCATTCCGCCTGCACCAGCTGGAAATTCCCGCCGTGGATCTCATCGTGAGCGCACGTCCGCGCGCCAAAGGCGCAAGCGGCAGGACGCTGCACGCGAGCCTCGATGCGCTGTGGAAGGAAGTCGCCGCACGATGCGCACAGCCCTAGCCTTCCTCATCCGCGTCTACCAGTGGACCGTGAGCCCGCTCCTGGGGCCGCGCTGCCGCTTTTATCCCTCCTGCTCGCACTACGCCCACGAGGCGCTGCTGCGTTTCGGCGTCGTGAAGGGCGGCTGGCTCGCGCTCAGGCGCCTGGGCCGCTGCCATCCGTGGCACGCGGGCGGCTTCGATCCCGTGCCGCCCGCGACGCACCGTCTTGTTTGCACGCCTCACGCTCATGACCAATAACCTCATCTCCAGCAAACCCCGCATTTACCTGCTGACCGCGCTCGCGGCGCTGCTGCTGCTCAACTACGAGGCGTGGATGCGCGACTACGCGCCGCCCCCCGGTGCGACCGCTGCGCCCACCAGCACCAGCACCACCACCGCCAGCACGCCGGTGGCGACACCCGCGAATGACCTCGGCAACCGTGTTCCGGAAGCGTCCACGGCGGCGCCGGCAACCGGCAGCGCGGCTCCCGGTGCCGCGGCGGTCGTGCCCGACTCGGCCGCCGCGGGTGCGGCGGGCGCCGCACCTCCCGCGCCGGTGGTGCACGTGCGAACCGACGTCCTGGATCTGGATATCAGCACGCGCGGCGGCACGCTGGCGCGGCTTGACCTGCTCGCCTATCCGGAGGTGAAGGGGCAGGCGACCCCGGTACGGCTGGAAAATGACACCCCGTCGTCGCTCTATGTCCTGCAGTCAGGGCTCACCGGTCCCGGGAGCGCTCCTTACCCGACGCACCTGGTCAGCTGGGCGAGCAGCACCGACAGCTACACCCTCGACGGCCGCGACGAGTTGCGGGTGCCGCTCACCTGGAGTGAAGGCGCCGTGAGCGTCACCAAAACCTTTGTGTTCCATCGCGCCAGTTACCGCATCGACGTCGACTACGCCGTGCACAACGGCGGCGCGACGCCCTGGGCCGCGGGCGCCTATGCGCAGATCCGGCGCGAAGACCCGGCCACCAAGACCTCCTACTTCAATGTCACGAGCTACGCGTTTCACGGGCCGGCGCTCTACGACGGCGCCAAGTACCGCAAGCTCAACGTTACCGACACGCAGGACACGCACCTGGCGCTCGAGGTGAGTAATGGCTGGGTCGCGGCCCTGCAGCATCATTTCGTGAGCGCCATCGTGCCGCCGCGCGACGCGCCGTGGCACTTCGCCCTCGAGGTCTCAGGGCAACAGTACCTGCTCAGCGCCAAGGGGCCTGAAAAGACCGTAGCGCCCGGCGACAGCGCGCAATTCACGACCACGCTCTACGCCGGACCGAAGCTGCAGGCGCAGCTCGAGGCGACCTCCCCCGAGCTCGGCCACGTCGCCGATTACGGGCGTCTGTATTTCCTCGCGCAGCCGCTGTTCAAGGCGCTTGCCTACGTGCACCGGGTGACTGGTAACTGGGGCGTGTCGATCATCCTGGTCACCTTCCTCCTGAAGCTCCTGTTTTATCCGTTGTCGGAGGCGAGCGGCCGCTCCATGGCCAAGATGAAAACCCTGCAGCCGCGCATCAAGAACCTGCAGGAAACCTATGCCGATGACCGCGAGAAGCTCGGCAAGGCGATGATGGAGCTCTACAAGCGCGAGAAGATCAACCCGGTCGCCGGCTGCCTGCCGATCGTCATCCAGATCCCGGTGTTCATCGCGTTCTACTGGGTGCTGCTGGAAAGCGTGGAGATGCGCCAGGCGCCGTTTGCGTTCTGGCTCCACGACCTGTCCTCGCGCGACCCGCTGTTCATCCTGCCGGCCATCATGGCGGTGGCCATGTTCGTGCAGTACAAGCTGAATCCGGCGCCGCCGGATCCGGTGCAGGCCAAGGTGTTCATGTTCATGCCGCTCGTCATGTCGGCAACCTTCGCGTTCTTCCCGGCGGGGCTGGTGCTCTACTGGGTCACCAACACGGTGCTGTCCATCGCGCAGCAGTGGAACATCAATCGCCGCATCGGGCGGGCGATGGCGAAGAAGGCCTGACGCGCGCCCGTTTCAGTCAGTTCGCCGGGCACGGATCGTCGAAGGCGATGGGTCGCGCGCCGGACGGCGCATCCGGCGCCGGGAACAGCTGACCGAAGGTGAAAGCCTCACTATGCGGGCCCTCGCGACGCAGGGCCTGCAGCCTCTCAATGGCTTCCGCCACCGTGGGCCGATGCCCGCGCGGCACCCACCACAGCACCAGGTACAGCTCGCTCATGCGTTCGAACCATTCCCGGCGCCGCCGCATGATCTCGAGGTGGCCGCTGTGATAGACGAACTGCCGCAGTGCCTCGGCATCCCGCCACACCGACATGTTGAGCAACTGGTTCTCGTTCTCGAACGGTCGGATAGCGGTGGCATCGCCGTCCTCGGTCTGCAGGCGCCACACGAAGCCGGGCGAGGCATCGGCGAGTGCGTTGATGCGCGCGAGGTTGGCCGCGAACTGTGCCATGACCGGTGAGTCCATCGGCCCTTTGATAATGCCGATGTTCAGCTGCGCGAGCTCATAAGCCGACATGCTTTCGTCCCTCGCTAAAGGCGTCGGCGTTCAGAATACCGAAAGCCCCGGGTGACGGGACAGCGCGGCGGCGCTAGCCTTGTTCCCGAACCACATGACACGCACCGACACCATTGCGGCCGCAGCCACGCCTCCCGGACGAGGTGGCGTGGGCATCGTGCGCATCTCGGGCCCCAGGGTGCCGGAACTGGCCGCGGTGCTGCTCGCCGGCGATCTGCCGCGCGCCCGGCATGCCACCTTCGCGCGTTTTCTGGATGCGCAGCGCGAGCCGATCGATGCGGGCCTGGCGCTGTTCTTCCCCGCGCCGCATTCCTACACCGGCGAGCACGTTCTCGAGCTGCACAGCCATGGCGGGCCGCTCGTCATGGAGGCGCTGGTGTCGCGGGCGGTGGAACTCGGCGCCCGGCGCGCGCAGGCCGGCGAGTTCACCCTGCGGGCGTTCCTCAACGACAAGCTGGATCTGGCGCAGGCGGAAGCCATCGCGGATCTCATCGACGCCGGTTCACAACAGGCGGCGCGCGCCGCCATGCGCTCACTGCAGGGGGAGTTCTCCGCCATGGTGAATGGGCTCACCGAGGCGGTGATCGAACTGCGCACCTACGTGGAGGCGGTGATCGACTTTCCGGAAGAGGAAATCGATCTGCTCGCCGACCGCGAACTCAGCGCGCGCTTCCAGGCGGTGCGCGATCACTTCGAAGGCGTGTCGGGCAGCGCGCAGCAGGGGCGCCTGCTGCGCGAGGGCATGACGGTCGTCATCGCCGGAGCGCCCAACGCCGGCAAGTCGAGCCTCCTGAATCGGCTCGCGGGCTACGACGCCGCCATCGTCACCCCGATCGCCGGCACCACGCGCGATGTGGTGCGCGAACGCATCAGCATCGATGGCATGCCGCTGCACGTGCTCGACACCGCCGGCCTGCGTTCCGGCGGCGATGCGGTGGAGGAGGAGGGCATGCGGCGCGCCCATGCCGAGATGCGGCGCGCGGACCGGGTGCTGTTCGTCATCGATGCCGCCGCGGATCCGGACGCCGTGGCCTTCCGCGAGGAACGCGAGCGGCTGCCCGCTGAGGTGCCGGTGACGCTGGTGTTCAACAAGTGCGATCTCGCGGTCGGCGTCCCGGTCGCCGATACCGTGACCGGACCGCAACGCGTGGTGTTGTCCGCCCTGAGCGGCCAGGGACTTGGCGAGCTGCGCGCGCATCTGAAAGACTGCATGGGCTATCAGACCGCGGATGGCGGCACGGTCAGCGCGCGCCGCCGGCACCTGGAGGCGCTCGCGCGGGCGCGGGCGCACACCGAGGAAGCCGCGCGGCAGCTCCGCGAGCGGCGTGCGGGGGAGCTCGCCGCCGAGGAGTTGCGCGCCGCGCAGCAGGCGCTGAGTGAGATCACCGGCGAGTTCACGAACGAGGATCTGCTGGGGCGGATTTTCGCGGGCTTCTGCATCGGCAAATGACCCTGATCACCGGGACGTTCGCATCCATTGGAGGAAGCTGTCATGAGCAGTCGCGCGAATTCAGTTTGTACTCTGGCCACGCTTGCCGCCGGCTGTCTTGCGGCCTGCAGCAGCGCGCCCCCGGCAGGCAAGGCGGCAGCTGCGAATCCCTACGCGCCGTGGCGCACTCACGCCTATCGCCATGGCGCGGTGCCGACGCGCGAGACCGCCGAGCGGATGCACGCCTGGCGGACGTCCATGCAATTGCGCGGCGCCCCGGTCGTCCCCCAGATCCTGGTCTTTGGCGGTGGCATCGATGGGATCGGCGTGATGAGCGGTACGCCGCGCGTCTACCTGGTGTTCTACGGTAGCCAGTGGACGAGTGACGGCGACCCGAACGGCGCGGCCACTTACCTGCAGCATCTGTTCAGGGGCATCGGCACCGGGGGCGAGCAGTGGTCCGGCACCATGACGCAGTACTGCGATGGCCCGGCGGTGGCGAGGGGCGCGAGCAGCTGCGATCCGGCCACCACCCCGCACGTCGGCTACCCGCGCAGTGGCGCCCTGGCGGGCGTGTGGTTCGACAACGCCGCCCCCGCGCCGGCCAACGCGAGCAGCACGCAGCTGGCGCAGGAGGCGGTGCGGGCCGCGGTGCACTTCGCCAACACCACGGCGGCCGCCAACCGCTACGCGCAATACATGGTGGTATCGCCCGCGGCCACCCATCCGGACGGGTTTGGCCTCAGCGGCTCGAATTTCTGCGCCTGGCACGACTACACCCCTTCCGCATACGGGGATATTGCGTTCAGCAACATGCCCTATGTGAGTGACGCGGGCAGCAGCTGCGGGGCGAACTTCGTCAACAGCGGCTCGCTGGGTGTGCTGGACGGCTTCTCGATCGTGAGCGGCCATGAGTACGCCGAGACGCTCACCGATCAGATTCCGCCCGGTGGCTGGAGCACCTCCGGGGGCGCGGAGGACGGCGATGAATGCGCCTGGATCAGCACCGGCCAGGGGGCGTCGGCGAACGTGAGCATGGGCAACGGTGCGTACGCGATGCAGAGCACCTGGTCGAACGACACCGGCCAGTGCGACATTTCGCACGCGATCCTTTAGACGACGGCCAAGCTCAGCGCGTCGCGGCGCGCAGCCCGAGGTCCTTGCTGTAGACCACGTTCATGACGTTGTCGTACCAGCCCTCGACCTGCGGCTTCACCAGGTGCTTGTTGACATAGAAGTACAGCGGGATGAGCGGGGTGTCCCGCAGCATGACGCGTTCGGCTTCTTCCAGGAGTGCGCGGCGCCTCGCCGCGTCGACTTCCGCCCCCGCGCGCGTGAGCAGCGCGTCGTACTGCGCGCTCTGGTAGCGCGGCTGGTTCACGCCGAAGTCACTCTTCAGGTACTGCGCGAAGGTGTAGGCGTCGTTGTAGTCGCCGACCCAGCTGGAACGGAACATATCGACAGCGCCGCGCTCGATGTCCTGGATGAGCGACTTGAACTCCACCTGCGTGAGGCGCGCGTCGACGCCGAGCGCTTCCTTCCACATGGAGGCGATCGCCACCGCGAGCTTGGTGTGCACCTCGCCTGAGTTGTAGCGCAGCTCGAAGGCGAGCGGTCGCGCGCGCGAGTAGCCGGCCTGCGCGTACAGGCGCTGCGCTTCGGCGATGCGTGCCGCCATGGACAGCGCGCGATAGTCGAAGGACTGCGAGGCGTAATTGTTGACCCCCGGCGGCACCCAGCCCCACGCCGGCAGCTCCCCCACCCGCAGCACCCGCTGCACCAGCATGTCACGGTCAATGACCATGGACAGCGCGCGGCGCAGGTTCGGGTTGTCGCGGAACGGCGCGCGGCGCAGGTTGAAGCCGTAGTAGTAGGTGGTGAGCTGCGGTCCGACGTGCAGTTCCTCGTTGAGGTGCGCCTTGATCCAGTCGAACTGCCCGCGCGGCACCACCGCGGTGATCTGCAGCTCCCCGCCGCGGTAGCGCGCGAGCTCCGCGTTCTCATCCGGGATCGGCAGGTACTTCACGCCATCCAGGCGCGTCGCCGCGTCGTTCCAGTAATAGTGGTTGCGGCTTGCCAGGATGTAAGAGCCCTGCACCCATTCCCTGAGCACGAAGGCGCCGTCGCCGACCATGACGCCCGGGCGCGCGAGGCCATCCGCGTAGCGCGCCAGCGTCGGGCGGTGCACCGGACAGGTGCTCGGGTGTGACAGCAGTGCCGGCAGGTACAGCGTGGGCGAGGCGAGGGTCACGACCACGGTGGAGTCATCGGGCGCGGCCACGCCGAGCGCCTGCGGGGGCTTGCGCCCGGCGATGATGTCGTCGGTGTTGGCGATGACGTCGATGTACTGCGCGTAGGCGGAGGCGGTGGCGGGATTCACCAGCCGCTGCAGACCCGCCACAAAATCCGCAGCCACCACGCGCTCGCCGTTCGACCAGCGCGCCTCCGGACGCAGCGTGAATGTCCAGGTCCTGCCGTCGGCGCTCACGCTCCAGGAGCGCGCGACACCCGGCGCGGCGTCCGCGTGCTGGTCGAGCGTGGTGAGGCCTTCACACAGGTCGCGCACGATGCTCTGCGCCTCGGCACCGCGCACTTTCTGGGGATCGAGCGAGTCCGGATCCGGTCCCACGCCCCGCACCAGGATCGCCTCCCCCGGGTTGCTCGCCGATGATCCGGGGCTTCCGTTCTGCCGGCTACAGCTCGCCAACGCGCCAATGAATACCAGAGTTGCGCTGATAAGCACGATAACTGAAACAGTATGGTGGGCTCTTCCTGGAGCGGATCGGGCCGCGTGAGCCGCCGTCCCCGCAGCGTTGCGTCGCGCGCTCATCGCCCGCGGGTGCGGCTCGCGTTGATTTCGCCCCGGAGCTTTTCAGTTGCGCTGCGCGCCGCGCTGGCGAAGTTCTCGCCCTGCGCGGCGTACAGGATGCCGCGCGAAGAGCTGATGATGAGCCCGGTGCCGTTCGCGGTCTGGCCGCTGCGCACCGCCTGCGCGACATCGCCACCCTGCGCGCCCACGCCGGGCACGAGGAGCGGCATGTCGCCGACGAGCGCGCGCACCTGCGCGAGTTCCTGCGGGTAGGTCGCGCCGACAACCAGGAGGCAATTGCCGCGCGAGTTCCAGCGCTGCGCGGCGAGCTCTGCCACCACCTGGTAGAGCGCGCGCTCGCCGACCTTGAGGTCCTGCAGATCGCCGGCGCCGGGGTTCGAGGTGCGACACAGGATGATCACGCCCTTGTCCGCGTGGCGCAGGAACGGCTCCAGTGAATCGCCGCCGAGGTAAGGATTGACGGTGACGGCATCCGCGCCGTAGCGCTCGAACGCTTCGATCGCATAGCGCTCGGCGGTGTTGCCGACATCGCCGCGCTTGGAGTCCAGGATCACCGGCACACCCGGGTGCGTCTTGTGGATGTACTCGATGGTGCGCTCGAGCTGGTCTTCCGCCTCGTACGCGGCGTAGTGCGCGAACTGCGGCTTGTAGGCGCACACCAGGTCCGCCGTGGCGTCGATGACCGCCTTGTTGAACTGGAAAATCGGTGAGCCCTGCGCGGCCAGGTGGTGCGGAAAGCGCTCGATCTCCGGATCGAGCCCGACGCAGACCAGCGAGTCGTTCCGCTGCCAGGCCTCGGTGAGGGCAGGGATGAAGCCGCTCATGCGACCTTGGGCGCGTGGCCCGCGGTGCGCTTCTTCAGGTGCACCAGCAGGATCGACACCGCCGCGGGTGTCACCCCGGGGATGCGCCCGGCCTGGCCAACCGTCAGCGGGCGGCCGGCGCTTAAGCTCTGGCGCACCTCGTGCGAGAGGCCGGCGAGCTGCCCGTAGTCCAGATCCGCGGGCAGCGCCGTCTCCTCGTGGCTCCGGGCGCGCTCGATCTCTTCCTGCTGGCGCTCGATGTAGCCGGCATAACGGGCACGCACTTCGACCTGGGTGCGCACCTGCGCGGCCAGCCGATCATCCACCTCGGGAGGCGCGCCGTTCCACCACGGTGGCGTGCCGGTGATTTCCACGAGCGCGTCGTAGCTCACCTCCGGCCGCCGCAGCAGTTCGAATGCGGAACTGTCGCGTGTGAGCGGACCGCCGAGGACATGCAGCGCCCACGCCGCGGGTACCTCCGCTGGCTTTACGCGTCGCGCCGTGAGGCGTCCGACCTCGAGCTCGGTCAGACGCGCCTTCGCCTCGAGGAGCTGCCAGCGCTCATCATCGACGAGGCCGAGCTCCCGGCCCGTGGGTGTGAGTCGCAGGTCGGCATTGTCCTCGCGCAGCACCAGGCGGTGCTCCGCGCGGCTGGTGAACATGCGGTACGGCTCGCGCGTGCCACGCGTGACGAGATCATCGATGAGCACCCCGAGGTACGCCTCACTGCGCTTCGGGTGCCACGGCTCGAGGTCCTGCACGGCCCGCGCCGCGTTGATGCCGGCGATGAGTCCCTGGGCCGCGGCTTCCTCGTAGCCGGTGGTGCCATTGATCTGGCCGGCGAAGTACAGGCCCGCGAGGGCGCGCGTCTCGAGCGACAGCTTAAGATCACGCGGATCGAAGAAGTCATACTCGATGGCGTAGCCGGGACGCGTGAGGTGCGCGTTCTCGAAACCGCGGATGGTGCGTACGAACTCGCATTGCACATCGAAGGGCAGGCTGGTCGAGATGCCGTTCGGGTAAATCTCGTGGGTGTTGAGGCCCTCGGGCTCGACAAAAATCTGGTGCGAGCGGCGCTCCGCGAAGCGCACCACCTTGTCCTCGACCGACGGGCAGTAGCGCGGACCGACCCCCTCGATGACGCCCGTGAACATTGGCGAGCGATCTGCCGCTTTCCGGATTATGTCGTGCGTGCGCTCATTTGTGCTGGTAATGAAACAGTTTATCTGCTTCGGATGTTCATTAGCGCGCCCAAGGAACGAGAAGACGGGTACCGGTTCATCCCCGGGCTGCAGAGTCATGACCGACCGATCGATCGTCCGACCGTCGATGCGCGGCGGCGTCCCGGTCTTCAGGCGCGCGACGCGCAGGCCAAGCTCCCGCAGGCGCGCCGCGAGCCGGTTGGACGGCGGGTCGCCGGCCCGGCCACCCGAGGACTGCGTGAGGCCGACGTGGATGCGCCCGCCGAGGAAGGTGCCGACGGTGAGCACCACCGCGGGGGCTTCGAAAGTAATTCCCGTGGCCGTCACGACGCCCCGCACGCACGCGCCGTCCACCACCAGATCCGCGACCTCCTGCTGGAACAGGGACAGGTTCGGCTGGTTCTCCAGCAAGGCGCGGATCGCCTGGCGGTACAGCTGCCGGTCGGCCTGGGCGCGCGTCGCGCGCACCGCCGGTCCTTTGCTCGCGTTCAGGGTGCGGAACTGGATACCGGCGCGGTCCGTGGCGCGCGCCATCGCACCACCGAGCGCATCGATCTCCCGCACCAGGTGGCCCTTGCCGATGCCGCCGATGGCAGGATTGCAGCTCATCTGCCCGAGCGTCTCGATGCTCTGCGTGATGAGGAGCGTGCGCGCACCCAGACGCGCGGCCGCGAGCGCCGCTTCCGTGCCGGCGTGGCCGCCGCCGATGACAATGACGTCATGGCTGAAGCGCTTGAGTTGGGAGGCGTGACTCACGGTGCGAGGGACGAGGTGTCTTAGGGCGCGTATTGTAGCTGGCGGGCCGCGGATGACATCATTGCGACATGGCAAGGGGACCCCGATCTGACGGCGATCGCATCCTTTCCTGATGCGCAGCTTCATCCCCCGCCCGGGCGCCCTGCTCGCCATCGGGCTGCTCGCGGCCAACACGGCGAGCGGCGCCGCGGTGGCGCCAGCGCCGCTCCTGCCCTGCGAGCTTAAGCATCCGCAGCACCTCGCCGCGCTGCCGGCGCAATGCCTGGAACTTACCGTCGCGGAAAATCCGCAGCTTCCGGCCGGACGGCAGATCAGCCTGCACGTCGCCGTCGTGCCCGCGGTCAACCGTGACAAGCGCCCGGACCCCCTGTTCGTGCTCGCGGGCGGGCCTGGAACGGCGGCCAGCGCCTTCTACACCGAAACCGCCGCTGCCTTCGCTCGCATCCACCGCAACCGCGACATCGTGCTCGTCGATCAGCGCGGTACCGGCATGTCCCACCCGCTCAACTGCGCGCTGACCGAGGAGGAGCTCTACGGCGAGGACGACTCCGTGGTGCTCGCGCAGGTGCGGCGCTGTCGCGCCGCGCTGGAGGAAAACGCCGACCTGGCGCAGTACACCACCAGCCTTGCGGTGCAGGACCTGGAACGGGTGCGCACCGCGCTCGGCTACCGGCAGGTGAATCTCTACGGGGTGTCCTACGGCACCCGTGTCGCCCAACACTACCTGCGCCGCTTCCCGCAGCACACCCGCGCCGTGGTGCTCGACGGGGTGGTGCCGCCCGCGGCCGCGCTCGGCGCCACCGCCGCGCAGGACGCGCAGGACGCGCTCGAGGACGCCTTCGCGCGCTGCGTACGCGACCGCTTGTGTCACGCGCGCTTCGGCGACCCGGCCGCGACCTACGGCGCGCTGCGGGCGCAGCTGGCCGCGCACGCCGTGCCGGTCAACCTCGCCGACCCGACTTCCGGGGAGCCGCTGCACATGGAATTCACCGCCCGGCACTTCGCGGCGGTGCTGCGGCTGCTGGTGTACGCGCCGTCGGGGACGGCGCTCTTGCCGCTGCTGTTGCACGAGGCACTCGTGAACCATGACTTCACCGCGTTCGCGGCGCAGTCGCGCCTCATCAGCCGCGAGTTCGCCGGCGACTTCGCCATCGGCATGCACAACACAGTCGTGTGCTCCGAGGACGTGCCGCTTTATCCGCTGCAGGGCATCGATCGGGTGGCGCTGGCGCGCACTTTCATGGGCACCCATCAGATCGATGGCCTCGTCACGGTGTGCAGCGCCTGGCCCACGGGTCCCGTGGATGCGGATTTCCACGCGCCGCTCGTAAGCGACGTGCCGGTGCTGCTCTTGTCGGGGAGCGCGGATCCCGTGACGCCGCCGGCGTTTGCGGAAAGCGCGCGGCGCGGCCTGCATAACAGCCTGCACGTGGTGCTGCCGGGCTTCGGGCATGCGCAGCTCGGCGCGCCGTGCATGGCGCGCGTGCTCGAGCGTTTCTACGAGCGCCCCGCGGTCGAGGGCCTGGATGTTGCCTGCACCCGGGACGCGCGACCGCAGCCGTTCTTCCTCACCCGCAACGGTCCGGGGCCGTGACCGGCACGGTGCGCGCGTGATCGAGGCTGACAATCTCAACAAACGTTTCGGTGCGGTGGTCGCGCTGCGCGACCTGAGCCTGCGGGCGCGTGATGGCCGCATCACGGGTCTCCTGGGGCCGAACGGCGCCGGCAAGTCCACCAGCCTGCGCATCCTCTACACGGTGCTCAGGCCCGACTCAGGGGATGCCCGCATCGACGGCCACAGCGTGATGCGCACGCCGCTCATTGCCGCCGGC
>Ga0210384_10005623_pt1 | contig 13578 bp, 10 predicted proteins | sample IncBWH2MmetaG_FD_160574 | JGI IMG/M metagenome (GOLD analysis project Ga0210384, IMG submission 160574) | Forest soil microbial communities from Barre Woods Harvard Forest LTER site, Petersham, Massachusetts, United States - Inc-BW-H-2-M | ecosystem: Environmental > Terrestrial > Soil >...
GATGCGCCGGATACGAATTTGCGGGTGGCGCGCCGCCTGCATGCAGCCGGCATCCCGACGGTGCAATATGTGAGCCCTCAGGTGTGGGCGTGGCGCCAGGGCCGTGCGCGCAGCATGCGGGAATCGGTGGATCTCGTGCTCTGCTTGCTGCCCTTCGAAAAGCGCTTTTACGATGAGCACGGCATTCGCGCGGAGTTCGTCGGCCATCCCCTGGCGGATGCCATTCCGGAAATCGCCGACCGCGAGTCGGCGCGGCGCACGCTGGGGCTGAATCAACAGGCCAGCGTGGTCGCGCTGTTGCCGGGAAGCCGCCGCGGCGAAGTCGCCCGATTGGCCGCGGACTTTGCCGCGACAGTGCGCTGGCTCAACGGCCGCAGGCCGGATCTGAAATTCATTGCGCCGATGGCAAGCGCTGCGACGCGGCAGATCTTTTCCCGCGTGCTGACGCGCGATGCGCCCAATATCGAGGTCCAATTGATCGAGGGCCAAGCCACCACCGCCTTGAGCGCCGCCAATGTCGTTCTGGTAGCGTCGGGTACCGCGAGCTTGGAGGCGGCCCTGTGCAAACGGCCCATGGTGGTTGTGTACCGGTTGGGTGCGCTGACGGCCTGGATGCTGCTCCGATTCAATCTGGTCAAATCGAAGTTTTTTGCACAACCAAATCTACTTGCGGATCGGCGCGTCGTCGGCGAATATTTTCAGGACCAAATTGTCCCCGAGTCGATCGGAGCAGAGCTCTTGATGTGGCTTGACGATACCGAACGGCGCACCGCCTTGGAACACGAGTTCGCGCGAATTCACGCCGAGTTGCGCCGTGGTGCGGGGACCCGGGCGGCGCAGGCTATTCTGGATCTGTTGAGCGCCCGCCGGCCGGCGGCGTCCTCGTGAGGCGGGTTGCGGGCATTGACGAGGCGGGTCGCGGTCCCCTGGCCGGACCGGTGGTTGCCGCGGCGGTGATTTTACGGCCGCGCAGACCCATCGAGGGTGTCGCCGATTCAAAATCGTTGAGCCCCGCGGAACGATCGCGCCTCAGCATCGAAATCCGGCGCGAAGCGCTTTGTTTCGGGATCGGCTGGGCGGACCACGTTGAAATCGACGCGCTGAATATTTTGCAAGCCACGTTCTTGGCGATGCGCCGCGCTTTGCTGGCCATGACGCTGACGCCTGATCATCTGCTGGTGGATGGCAACCAGCTTCCCAATTTGGACGGACTGGGCAAGGTGTTGACGGCGCGTGCCATCATCGATGGCGATGTCACGGAACCCGCCATCAGCGCCGCATCGATTCTGGCGAAGACGGCAAGGGATAGCTATATGAATCAAATGGATACTGTGTATCCTGCATATTGTTTCGCAAGTCACAAGGGCTATGCGACTCCGGATCATCAGCGGCTGTTGAGTCTACACGGGCCCTGTCCGCTGCACCGGCGCTCCTTCGAGCCCGTACGCCTCGCCCTAAGGTTGGAACCTTGACGCGATTTGTTCACCTGCGATTGCACACCGAATACTCGCTGGTCGACGGGATCGTGCGCGTTCCGGACTTGATGGCCGCGGTTGCGGCTGCGGGGATGCCCGCCATTGCGCTCACCGATCAAAGCAACCTGTTCGCCATGGTGAAGTTCTACAAGGAAGCGCAAGCAGCCGGCGTGAAGCCCCTGATCGGCGTGGATGCGTGGATTCGAGAACCGCTCGAGCGTGCGCCGCCGTCGCGCATCGTTTTCCTCTGCCAGAATCTCGTGGGCTATCGGCATCTGACCCAGCTGGTGACCCGTTCGTATCTCGAGGGTCAACATCGAGGTCCGCCGATGTTGGAGCGCGGCTGGCTGAGCCGCGAGGCGCTGCAGGGATTGATCGTACTCTCGGGAGGATTCGAGGGGGACATCGGTCAAGCGTTTGCGCGAGGCCGCGACGAGGAGGCGGCGCGTTGTCTCGAGCGCTGGCTTGGCGTTTGCGGCGATCGTTTCTACCTCGAGGTGCAACGAACCGGCCGCGCCGGCGAGCAAGTCTGCTCCGAAGCGGCAATGGAACTGGCCCAGCTGCGCGGCGTCGGCGCGGCCGCGACGAATGACGTGCGCTTCTTGACGCGCGCGGAGTTCGAAGCGCATGAAGCGCGAGTCTGCATTCACGACGGCGCGCAGCTCGGGGATGCAAGCCGGCCGCGCCGCTACTCCGAAGAGCAATACTTGAAATCGCCGGCCGAGATGGCCGGCCTGTTTCAGGACGCGCCCGAACTTCTGGCTAATACGGTTGAAATTGCCAAACGATGTTCGCTCGAAATCCGCCTGGGCGCCTCGATGTTGCCGGCCTATCCGGTGCCGAGCGGCTCGAACACGGAGGATTTCCTACGGGAGGAATCCCGGCGCGGTCTGCAAGCGCGGCTTGCGGCCAACGCGGCCTATGAGGCGCGCCTCGACCTTGAATTGGGCGTCATTTGCGCCATGGGATTTGCCGGCTACTTCTTGATCGTCGCCGATTTCATCCGTTGGGCGCGCGAGAATGGCGTGCCCGTGGGCCCCGGCCGTGGTTCGGGTGCGGGATCGCTGGTCGCTTATGCGCTGGGTATCACGGATCTCGATCCCATCGAACATGACCTGTTGTTCGAGCGATTCCTGAATCCGGAGCGCGTCTCGATGCCGGATTTCGACGTCGACTTTTGCATGGAGGGGCGCGATCGGGTCATTGAATACGTGGCCAACAAGTACGGCCGCGACCGCGTCTCGCAAATCATCACCTATGGCACCCTGGCCGCCAAAGCCGTGGTGCGCGACGTCGGCCGCGTCCTCGGCCACCCCTACGGCTACGTGGACAAGATCGCCAAGCTGATTCCGTTGGAAATCGGCATGACGCTCGACAAGGCGCTCGAGCAGGAAGAAGAGCTGAGGCGCTTGTACGAGGGCGAAACCGACGTACGCGAGCTGATCGACCTTGCACGCACGCTCGAGGGGCTGGCGCGAAACGCCGGCACGCATGCCGGCGGCGTGGTCATCGCGCCCTCGATCTTGACCGACTTCACGCCGCTCTACTGCGAAGAAGGCAGCAGTACGCCGGTCACGCAGTTCGACAAGGACGACGTCGAGGCGGCGGGCCTGGTCAAATTCGATTTTCTCGGACTGCGGACGCTCACCATCATCGATTGGGTGGTGCGCGACATCAATGCGCAGCATGCAGCGGCCGGCGAAGCGCCCTTGGTCATGAGCGCCTTGCCGATGGACGATGCCGCCACTTACGCGCTGCTCAAGAGCACCAAGACCACGGCCGTCTTCCAGCTCGAATCACGCGGCATGAAAGACCTGATCCGGCGGCTGCAGCCCGATCGATTCGGCGACATCGTGGCGCTCGTGGCGCTGTTTCGGCCCGGCCCGCTGCAATCGGGCATGGTCGAGGATTTCATCGCGCGCAAGCACGATACCACCGGTGCGACAGTCGATTATCTGCACCCTGATTTGAAGCCGGTTCTGGAGGCAACCTACGGCGTGATCCTGTACCAAGAGCAGGTCATGCAGATTGCGCAGATTCTCGCGGGCTACACGCTCGGCGGCGCCGATCTCCTGCGCCGCGCCATGGGCAAAAAGAAGCCTGAAGAGATGGCGAAGCAGCGCTCCGTTTTCGTCAGCGGCGCCGTGGCGCGCGGCGTGCGGGAGGCGCAGGCGACGCACATTTTCGATCTCATGGAGAAATTCGCCGGCTACGGATTCAACAAGTCCCACTCCGCGGCATACGCGTTGCTGTCGTATCAAACCGCTTGGCTCAAGGCGCACTATCCGGCGGCGTACATGGCGGCGGTGCTGTCCTCGGACATGGACAAGACGGACAAAGTCGTCACGCTGTTCGACGAGTGCACGGACATGCGCTTGAAAGTGCTGCCGCCCGATGTGAACGCGTCGGTCTATGCGTTTCGCGTCGCCGGTCCCGACAGCATTCGCTACGGCATGGGGGCCATCAAGGGTGTGGGCGCTGCCGCCGTCGAGGCCATCATCGAGGAGCGGGAAAGAGACGGCCCCTTCCAGAGTCTCCCGGACCTGTGCCGGCGCATCGATTTGCAGCGGGTCAATAAGCGCGTCTTGGAAGCTCTGATTCGTTCGGGCAGCCTGGATCTGATCGGGCCCAATCGCGCCTCGTTGACCGCGGAGCTCGAACGCGCCATGCACCTGGGCGAGCAGAACTCGCGCGCCATCAGCGTGGGCCAAGTCGACCTGTTTGGATTGAGCACCGCCGAGAACGCGGCGGTGGCGGACTGGTCGGAGGCGGAGCGCTTGGCCGGCGAGCGCGAAACCCTGGGGCTGTTCTTGAGCGGCCATCCCATCACGCCGTACGAGCCGGATTTGAAATTCTTGGTGAGCTCGCGGCTGGCCGATGTCGGCGGCCCGAAACCGCCGCCGGCCGTGGAGGGGGCCCGCAGTTGGTCGGCCGGCAAGCCGGCAACAGTGGCGGGCCTCGTGCTGGAGATCCGGCGCCGGCCGAATCGGGCGACCCTGATTTTGGATGATCGCAGCGCCCGCCTCGAGGTCAGCCTGTACGAGGAAGTTTTCCAGCAACATCGCGATATCATTGTCAAAGACGCCATTCTGATCATCGACGGCACGCTGCGCTTCGATGACTTCATCGAAGCCTGGCGCCTGCAGGGCAAGTCCTTGATGGACATCGACCGGGCGAGGGAACGCTTTGCGCGTCGCCTCTGGCTGCGCTGGCCCGCGGAATTCGACGGCCCGTCGGGGATGACGCGTTTCGAACAGATGCTGAAACCCTACCTGCGGGGGCCCTGCGGCGTGAGTGTGGCGATCAATCGCCCCGATTACAGCGGCAAGGTCAATCTATCGGATGCCTGGTCCGTGCGGCCGACCCGCGAGCTATTGGACCGGCTATCGGCGCTGGTGGGGCGCGACGGGTGGTATTTAGTGTATGGTCCGCGAAATGACGTTCGCGGCGAGGAATCCTCTTCATGGCGATGAACTTTCTGGAATTTGAACAACCCATCGCGGAGCTCGAGGCCAAGATCGAGGAGCTCAAATTTATCGGCAGCGATGCCAGCGTCAACATCACCGAAGAGATCAAGCGGCTGCAATCGAAGAGCCGAGCGCTCACCACCAGCATCTTCGCCAATCTCACGCCCTGGCAGATCACCGAGCTGGCGCGGCATCCGCAGCGTCCTTATACGCTGGACTACGTCTCGATGATCTGCAGCGACTGGCACGAATTGCACGGCGATCGCATGTACAGCGACGACCTGGCGATTGTCGGCGGTCTGGCGCGGATCGAAGGCATACCCGTGATGTTGATCGGCCACCAGAAAGGGCGGGACACCAAGGAGCGGGTCAGGCGCAATTACGGCATGCCCAAGCCGGAGGGATATCGCAAGGCGTTGCGCCTGATGAAAATGGCCGAACGATTCCGCATTCCCGTCATTACCCTGATCGACACCCCCGGAGCGTATCCGGGCATCGGGTCCGAGGAGCGCGGTCAGAGTGAAGCCATCGCGCGCAACTTGTTCGAGATGTCGCATCTGGCCGCGCCGGTGTTGAGTGTCGTCATCGGTGAGGGCGGTTCCGGCGGCGCGCTGGCCATCGGCGTCTGCGACCACTTGGTCATGCTGCAGTTCAGCGTTTATTCGGTCATTACCCCGGAAGCCTGCGCGTCGATCCTGTGGAAGAGCACCGAAAAGAAAGAGATCGCCGCCGAGGCGATGGGCGGCACGGCGGAACGTCTTTACAAGCTCGGGCTGGTCGATGAAATTCTCAAGGAACCTCACGGCGGTGCGCATCGCGATCCGCAGCTGATGGCCGAGACGATGAAGCAGAGCATCGTCAAGAACTTAGCGGAATTGCGCAACCAACCGATCACACAGCTGCTGGATGCGCGACAGGCGCGCCTGCGCGGATTCGGCGCGTTTCGCGACGGTTGAACCAAGGGTCCTGCCTTTGAGGGCCTGTCTTTGACCTTTTCCGCGGCAGCCTTGCACGCGGTGCTCGAGGCTTCCGTACCGCTGGAGGCCGGCGGCCTGGTGGTGGCCTTGAGCGGCGGTCCTGATTCGGCCGCGCTGCTGGGAGCCGCCGCCGCGCTCGGCAAGAACTTTCGCGCACTGCCGCTGCGCGCGGTGCACATCGATCACGGCTTGCAGGCGGCCGCCCTCGAGTTCCGAGAGGCCTGCAAGCGGCTGTGCGATCACTTGGACATTCCATTGCGGATTGTTGCCGTCGAGGTCGAACGCGAAATCAGCGTGTCGATCGAAGCGGCGGCGCGCGATGCGCGCTACGCGGCGATCGAGGCCGACATGCAGCCGCGCGAGTGCCTGCTGACGGCGCATCATCGCGAGGATCAAGCCGAGACCCTGCTGCTGCAGGCGCTGCGCGGCGCGGGCGTCAAGGGCATGTCGGCAATGCCCATCTGCCGCACGTTTGGGCCTGGGTGGCACGTGCGTCCGTTGCTCGGCGTGGCGCACAGCGAGCTCGCGCGGTTCGGCGCGCATCTGCAGGTGTTCCGATCGATCGATCCGATGAACGAGGATTTGCGATTCGACCGGGTTTACTTGCGCTCCGTGGTCTGGCCGCTGCTCGAGAAGCGCTGGCCGGGGGCGGCGATCGCGCTGTCGCGCGCGGCGCGTCACATGGCCGAAGCGCAGCAGCTTCTGGAGATGGGGGCGGGCGCCGAACTCGCGCGCCTTCGCGACGGCGATGCGCTGTCGATCCCGGCCTTGAGGGCGCTGTCGCCGTTGAAGCGCATCAATGCCGTGCGGTTGTGGTTGAGCCAAGCCGGGCTGGAGGCGCCACCCGCCGCGCGTCTCCTGGAAGCGCTGCGGCAGATATTCGATGCGGAGGCCGACCATCAACCCGCCATCGTGTGGGGCGGCAACGCCCTGCGGCGTTATCGGCAAAGATTATTTTCTACCGAAGCCGACCCGCCGCGACTGCCTGATGCAAAGCCCTGGGTAGGCGCATTGGGAACGCCGCTCGAGTTGGGGCCACGGCTCGGAAATTTGACCTGGATCCCGCAGCCCGGCGGCATCGACGCGCAGCGCTTGCCGGCCGCCCTCAGCGTGCGACGGCGTGACGGCGGTGAAACCTTGAGGCCGGCGCCCTTGGCTAAAACGCAAACCGTACAGCATCTGTGTCAGTCGCTTGGCGTGCTGCCATGGATGCGCGATGCCCTGCCGCTGGTGTTCGCGGGCGATGAGTTGATTGCGGTCGCCGATTTGTGGCTGGATGCCGGCTGGTGCGCAGCCGCAGACGCGCCGGGGTTCAAGCTTGCGTGGAACAATGCCCCGCTGGTGACCTAATTGGATTTGTCGGACACGCGCCGATCTGCTAACCTGAACTCCCGTCGAATTCCCATTGTTCCCATTGGCTTCGTTTGACCAACCGCTGTGAGTGGGGCGGACGCAAACGTTTAATCGGCGGTGACTCAACTATGAATCGATTCGTTTTCGTCACCGGCGGCGTTGTTTCCTCGCTGGGCAAAGGCATTGCTTCAGCCTCTCTGGGGGCCATTCTCGAGGCACGGGGCCTCAAAATCAGCATGGTCAAGCTGGATCCGTACATCAACGTCGATCCCGGCACCATGAGCCCGTTTCAGCACGGCGAGGTGTTCGTCACCGCCGACGGCACCGAGACCGACTTGGATCTCGGCCACTATGAGCGTTTCGTGCGCACCACCACCGGGCGCAACAGCAATTTCACGACCGGCCGAATTTACGAACGCGTGATCGCGAAAGAGCGGCGCGGCGACTATTTGGGCGCGACCGTCCAAGTCATTCCGCATATCACGGATGAAATCAAGCACCGTATTCGCATGGGTGCCGGGGACTCGGACGTCTGTATGGTGGAGATCGGCGGTACGGTCGGCGATATCGAATCGCTGCCGTTTCTCGAGGCGATTCGCCAGATGGGCGTGGAACTTGGGCGCGACAAGGTGCTGTACATGCATTTGACGCTGGTTCCGATCCTGGGCGGCGCCGGAGAAATCAAGACCAAGCCGACGCAGCATTCCGTCAAGGAACTGCGCGGCATCGGCATTCAGCCCGATATTCTATTGTGCCGTTGTTCGCAGAGCCTTCCCGATGAACAGCGCCGCAAAATCGCACTGTTCACCAATGTGGAAGAGCGTGCGGTGATTTCGGCGGTCGATGCGGACGACATTTACAAAATTCCGATGTTGCTGCACGAGCAGGACCTGGACGACATCGTGGTCGACAAGCTGCGCCTGAACGTCCCGCCCACGGATCTTTCCGAGTGGCGGGCGGTGGTCGCCGCCAAGCAAAATCCCGAAGCCGTCGTCGACATCGGCATGGTGGGAAAATACGTTCAGATCCGCGACTCCTATATTTCCTTGAACGAGTCGCTGATGCACGGCGGCATCAAAACGCGTACCCGTGTGAATATTCATTACTTCGAGTCCCAGGACATCGAGCGCTCGGGCGCTTCGGCGCTGCAAAAAATGGATGCCATCCTGGTGCCCGGCGGATTCGGCGACCGCGGCATCGAGGGAAAAATCCAGGCGATTCGCTATGCGCGCGAAAACGGCATTCCCTATCTCGGCATTTGCTTAGGCATGCAGCTCGCCATCATCGAGTACGCGCGTAATGTGCTGGCGTTGAAAGGCGCCAACAGCACCGAGTTCGACCGCGCCACCAATCATCCGGTCATCGCCCTGATCACCGAATGGCAGGATCTGGAGCGAGGCCAGCAGGTGCGCGACGAGAAGTCGGACTTGGGCGGCAGCATGAGACTGGGCGCCCAGGAAGCCAGGCTGCTGCCCGGATCGCTGGCGAGGGCGCTGTACGGCAAGGAATCGATCTTCGAGCGCCATCGCCACCGCTATGAATTCAACAATCACTATCTGGACGAGCTGGCCGCCGCGGGATTGCGCTTCTCGGGCTTCTCAGCGGATGGGTTGGTCGAATTTATCGAGCTGCCTGGCCATCCTTGGTTCGTGGCCAGTCAATTCCATCCGGAGTTTACTTCCACGCCCCGAGACGGACACCCGCTGTTCACCGGCTTTGTCAGAGCGGCGCGCGAATATCGAGCCTCCTTGCAGCCGGGCCGCGCCACCGCGTGAGCGCTTAAGCGCATGCAGCTGACGTCCTTCGAGGTCGGGCAGGATCGCCCGTTTTTCTTGATTGCCGGTCCTTGCGTCATCGAGAGCGAAGCTTTGGTGATGGATGTCGCCGGCCGCCTCAAGGAGATGACCGCCGCCCTGAAGATTCCCTTCGTCTTCAAAGCCTCGTTCGACAAGGCGAATCGATCCTCCCGCTCGAGTTTCCGCGGCCCTGGCTTGGAAGGCGGCCTGAAAATCCTGGCGCGGGTGCGCGATCAGATCGGCGTACCGGTGCTGACGGACGTGCACGAAGACACGCCGTTGGACGAGGTTGCCGCGGTAGTGGACGTTCTGCAGACGCCGGCTTTCCTCTGCCGCCAAACGAATTTCATCGTGGCTGCCTGTTCGCAGGGCAAGCCGGTGAACATCAAGAAGGGCCAGTTTCTATCGCCCTGGGAAATGCAGAACGTGGTCGACAAGGCGCGATCGACCGGCAACACCGGCATCATGGTGTGCGAACGGGGATTCTCCTTTGGCTACAACAACCTGGTATCGGACATGCGCTCGCTCGCGGTGATGCGCGGCACCGGCTGCCCGGTGGTTTTCGACGCAACGCACTCGGTGCAGCTGCCCGGCGGCCAAGGCGACTCCTCCGGCGGGCAGCGGGAATTTGTGCCGGTGCTGGCGCGATCCGCGGTTGCGGCGGGCGTCGCGGGAATCTTCATGGAAACGCATCCTGATCCCGCCAAGGCCTTGTCGGATGGCCCGAACGCGTGGCCCTTGGATCGCATGCACTCGCTACTCCGCACGCTGGCGGAGTTGGACCGGGCGGTTAAGAGACAACCCTTTGAGGAATCATTGTTATGAGCCGGATTGTCGATGTTCGTGGCCGTGAAATCATCGATTCGCGCGGCAATCCAACAGTGGAAGCGGACGTGGTGCTGGACTCCGGCACCGTCGGCCGCGCCGCGGTTCCCTCGGGCGCATCGACCGGTTCGCGTGAGGCGGTCGAATTGCGGGACGGGGATATGAAGCGCTTTGGCGGCAAGGGCGTGCTCAAGGCGGTGGGCGCCGTCAACGGGGCGATCCGTGCCGCGGTCATGGGCTCGAATGCGCAGGATCAAGCGGCGCTGGACGCCAAAATGATCGCGCTGGATGGCACCGACTCGAAGTCCAATCTCGGCGCCAATGCGATCTTGGCAGTGTCCCTGGCCGCGGCTCACGCGGCCGCGACCGACCAAGGATTGCCTCTGTACCGGCATTTGGCCCGCGGCGGCGATTTGACGCTGCCCGTGCCGATGATGAACATCATCAATGGCGGCGCGCATGCCGACAACAGCGTCGACATACAGGAGTTCATGATCCTGCCCCTCGGTGCGCCTTCCTTCTCCGAGGCGGTTCGCTACGGCGCCGAAGTCTTTCACACGCTGAAGAAAGTTTTGCACGCCAAGGGCTTGAATACGGCCGTGGGGGATGAGGGCGGATTCGCGCCGGACCTGCCGTCCAACGAGGCGGCGATCACCACGATCTTGGAAGCCATCGACAAGGCCGGTTACCGGGCCGGCCGCGACATCTATCTCGGGCTCGACGTGGCCAGCACGGAATTTTTCAAGGACGGCGTCTACGAGCTTGCCAGCGAAGGACGCCGGTTCGATTCATCCGAGTTCGCCGACTACCTGGCGGGCTTGGCCGCAAAATATCCCATCGTCACCATCGAAGACGGCATGAGCGAGGGCGATTGGGACGGCTGGGCCATACTCACCCGCAAATTGGGGACCAAGGTGCAGTTGGTGGGCGACGATCTGTTCGTGACGAACACCAAGATTTTTGCCGAGGGCATTGCCAGGAAGATCGCCAATGCCATCCTCATCAAGCCCAACCAAATCGGTACCTTGACGGAAACCTTGGCTGCCATCGACATGGCGTCCAAGGCCCAGTATGCGGCCATCGTGTCGCATCGCTCGGGGGAAACGGAAGACGCCACCATCGCGCATATCGCCGCGGCGACCGCCGCGACGCAAATTAAAACCGGCTCCATGTCGCGCTCCGATCGAACCGCCAAATATAATCAGCTGCTGCGAATCGAAGGCGAGCTGGGGGCCAAGGCACCTTACGCCGGGAGGCGCGCGTTATCGGTTCCAATTTCTTAAGAGATCATGCTAAGCTCCTGTCCCCATGAGGATTTTCACGGCCGTGCTGGCTGTCACGCTGATCTTGCTCCAGGGTCGACTCTGGTTCTCCGATCGAGGATTGCGCGAAGTTTCGGGGCTTAGAGCTTCGGTCGAGACGCAGCGCGCGGCGAATCTTGAACAGAGTGAGCGCAATCGGCAATTGGGCGCCGAAGTCGCGAACCTCAAGACCGGCTTGACGGCACTCGAAGAGCGAGCCCGCAGCGAGCTGGGAATGGTCGCCGCAACCGAAACCTTCTACCAAGTCGTGAGAGCCAACACACCGGCTCCCGCCGCACCCGCTCCTCCGGCCACCGCCCGCGCGCAATGAGCGTGGGGCCCGCGCGTCGCCTCTGGGCCATCGTTCCCGCGGCAGGCAAGGGCGAACGCTTCGCCACCGCCGCGGCGCCCGCCGTTCCAAAACAGTACACCCCGCTGTTGGGGCGCAGTGTCCTCGAATGGTCGCTGCGCGCTCTGCTCACCGAATCACGGATTCATGGCATCGTGGTGGTGCTGGCAAACGGCGATACCCACTGGCCGGACGTCGCGAAGCGGATCGATTCGCCGAAGCTCCTCACCGCGATCGGCGGCGCGCAGCGGCAGGATTCGGTAAGCAATGGCTTGGAATTTCTGGCTTCCCAGGCGAGAGCCGACGACTGGATCTTGGTGCACGATGCGGCACGCCCCTGTTTGAGCGGCAGCGACGTCAGTGCGCTGGCCGATGCGCTCGAAGACAATCCGCGCGGTGCCGCGGGCAGTGTGGCCGCCGCGGCCGGCGTGGGCGGCGCGGTGCTGGCGGCGCCGATTGTCGACACGGTCAAACGCGAGCTGGCAGGCGGTCTCGAAACGGTTGATCGTGCCGGCCTCTGGCGCGCGCTCACCCCGCAGGTATTTGCCTACGCGCAGTTGCGCCATGCGTTGCAGGAGGCGGCTCGGGCCGGGGTTGCCGTGACCGACGAAGCACAGGCCATGGAACGCATCGGTGTTCGCGCGCGGTTGGTGGCCGGTTCGCCATTCAACATCAAGGTGACTCGAGCCGAGGACCTAAAGGTGGCGGCCGGCATACTCAAGATGGGAGAGAGCAGCCAAATGCGAATCGGACAAGGAGTGGACGTGCATGCCTTCGGTGCAGGCGATCACGTCGTGCTGGGCGGCGTGCGCATCGCCCATGCGCAGGGCATCATCGCGCACTCGGACGGCGATGTCGTCATTCACGCATTGTGCGACGCGCTGCTGGGCGCCATGGGCGATGGCGACATCGGCCAGCATTTTCCCGACAGCGACCCGCGCTACCGCGGCGCCGACAGCCGCGTGTTCCTCCGCGTCGTGGCGGAGCGCATGAAGGCGGCAGGATTGCAATTGGTCAATGCGGACATCACGGTGCTCGCGGAAGCCCCGCGAATCGGCGCGCATCGCGGCGCGATGGCGGCCAATCTGGCGGCCGACCTGAATGTCGCTGCCGCGTTGGTCAACATCAAGGCCACGACGACCGAACGATTGGGTTTTATCGGACGCAAGGAAGGTCTGGCAGCGATGGCCTCAGTGCTGCTGTCCGGCTGAGATCTGCCCATGTGAGATCCGCTCTTCGTTGCGCTTGTTCAATATCGCCTCGATGGCCTCGAGCGAGACCAGCAAGTCCTTATGCACGACTTGCGCGTGCTCGGTCGGATTGACGCCGGTACTGCTGCGGGTGAATAAAGGATCGGCAAACATCGTGCGCAGCTGCTTGAGCGCGTGGCTCACGGCGGGCTGAGAAATCATCAGTATCTTGGAGGCGCGGGTGACCGACCGCTCACGCATCAGCACGGCGAAGATCACCAGCAGATTCAAGTTCACGTTGTCGAAGTTCTTGGGATTCAAGTTATCGCGCCCGTCGGTTTGCGGCTTGCCGATCCTTGGGCCGCGGCGCCTTCGCGATGGTGTGCCCGATTTCCTCGCGCACGACTTTGCCGATCAAGGAAATCGCCTTGCGCATGAAGGCGCCCTTCGGCCGCCGCGTCGAGGTCACGATCGAAAGCGGAAACATCAGCGTTGGGTTCAATATGGGCTTGACCAATACATGCGCGGCCCAGGGCGAGGATTTGATCGCATTCAGCGACAGCACGCCGAAGCCATGGCCCAGGCGCACCAAATCGACAATGGCGGCGATGCATTCGACTTCGTGAGCGATCTGAATTTTCTTGCCGATATTCGACAGCGCGTGTTCCACCGTCATGCGGTTGGCATGCGGACGCCCCGGAATCACGAGCGGATAGTCGGCAAGCTCGCTCAAATGGATGGACGCCGGTTTCTTGGTGTGGGACGCCGATGCCACCAGAAACAACTGGTCGTCGAGCAAGGGTGTCACATCGAAGTCTTCGGAAGCCGTGGCGTTGTAGGCGAGG
>Ga0210384_10005624_pt1 | contig 13577 bp, 7 predicted proteins | sample IncBWH2MmetaG_FD_160574 | JGI IMG/M metagenome (GOLD analysis project Ga0210384, IMG submission 160574) | Forest soil microbial communities from Barre Woods Harvard Forest LTER site, Petersham, Massachusetts, United States - Inc-BW-H-2-M | ecosystem: Environmental > Terrestrial > Soil >...
TGGAATATCCCTCTCGTTCCTGATCCTTGCTGGAAACACGCGCGTAAATAACGGCATTTTTCATGTTTATTTACCCATGTCCTTTTCTTTTTTTAATTCTGATCTGACTCTTTCAATTTCCGCCTCACGCTGCGCTACGAGGAGGTAAAGATCGACCCGCTTTTCGAGGTGCTGGATGCTGTCGCTTTCATAGATAGCCCGACGACGAAGGACATTGCGCAGTACGCGAACATCGACGGCCGCACCGCTGGCAAGCTTCTGAAGAACGCGCGCCTCATCGGCCTTGTGCAATCGCCGGATGACAACACATATGTCCTGTCGCAGCCGTACCCGTACAAGGGCACGCTCGACGAGAAGCGGATGGTGGTGCGCGAGGCGCTGCTGCGCCTGCCGCTGATCCGCAACATCCGGCAGTTTATGGCGCTCGGAAACGACCTACAAAACGCGATGCGGAAGGCTGCGACCGTGGTTGGTGAGAAGAATTACGACAAGGCTGCGATTGCGCCCGTCGTCACATGGGCGACATCGGCCCAGGTACTTGATCTCGGAGTGCGCGTCGAGACGCTTGTGAACGAAGCGGTAGCGACGAAAGAAGCACGCCACGCAGAGCATGAACACGAGCGCGTCGCCTTCATCTCCCACAGCGCGAGGGACAAGCCATTTGTACGGAAGTTGGCCGCCGATCTCGTCGCAAACGGCGTCAAGGTCTGGCTCGATGAGCAGCGCATCCTGGTCGGTGACTCCATCCCCGAGAAGATCGCGCAGGGCCTGGCCGAATCGGATTTCTTCCTCATCGTCGTCAGCCAGAATTCGGTCTCTTCAGCGTGGGTGAAGAAGGAGCTGAGCAGCGCGCTTGTGCATGAGATTGAGCGGCGCAAGGTCACGGTGCTGCCGATCAAGCTCGACGACGCGCAGATGCCCGACAGCATCAACGACAAACTATATGCAGATTTCAGAGGTTCCTACGACGAGGGGCTGAACAAACTGATCCAGTCGATCAAAGCTCGCGAGGTTGTGACTGATGGCAGAAGCAGCAAAACCAGCAACTAAGAAACCGCCGAAGGGCGGGCGCAAGGGCGGGACAATATTTCCCAAGCTCAATTTACAGAAGGCGCTCGAATACGGGAAGAAACTGGTCGCGAAGACGCACATCGGCGCGCAGCCGGAGGATGAGATCCTTCCCGGCGTATTCGGAAATTCCGGTCCAGAGGGAAAGGTGCGCGCGTCAGCCCTAAAACAATTCGGTTTGATGCAGGGCGACGCCAAGGCGTACCAGGCGACGAAGCTGGCGAAGGACATCGATGCGGCTCTCCCGGATGGTCGCCCGGCGCTGCTGCAGCGTGCCCTTCTAGCCTCGAAGCTGTTCGACAAAATCTTCGATACGTTCCACGGCGACACTGTGTCGAAAGCCCAGATAGCGAAGCGCGCGAAAGAGCTGGATGTGCACCCAGAGTCCGCCGATGAGTGTGCGCAGCTGTTCATCGATTCGGCCATCACCGCAGGGCTAGGCACGATGAGCGGGGATTCGATCGTCCTGGTCAATTCCGGCGCTGTGGTCGCGCCTGCGGCTGATCCTGGCGAAGGCGATGATGCCGAAGACCCGGGAGGCGCGGAACCCGGAGCTGCAGCCGCGGCCGCAAAAAAAGGCACCGGGAACGCCGGTTTACCTCCCAGCGGTAACAAGCCTGGCCTCGCAGTAAGCCTCAACGTCGATTCGAGCAGCGACCCCGACAAGCTGGAGAAGCAGCTAAAGCTCCTCCGCGAGTACGGCGTGATCTGATGAACAAAAGAGGGCCCGCATCCGGGGATTGATGCGAGTCTTGGTGATTGCTGAAGTTTTCCGGAGCTCATGAGCACTGAAAGAAGTTGTGAATAGAAATCAAGCCGCGTGCCGTCAAGAATGAACTGCGAGAAATACAGGGCCAATGGACGGAGGTGTTCAAGAAGGGTCAGCGTGTCTCGGGTAAAAGGAGCCTCCTTTATTACCACCTCGCTGTAAGTCTTCTCGAAATCTTGCTCGAATTGCGAACTATACTTGCCGAGATAGCTAGCTGGACCCCATTCTGCTGGGTTCTGTTCCGCCAATCTGTCATAAAGCCCGCTCATTAAAGGAGGAGCGTCAGGCCGCACGTGTCCCGCTCCCTTGCTGGCTCCTGCTCCTAAAAGAAAGACCGGTGAGGAATTGCTCATCGAGGAAATGTAGCACGCAGTCTAGCTGTGACGAACACTGAGGAGGATGTGCCAAAAACCCTTTCAAAACAGGCTCGTAACGCCCCGAGTTTTGAGAGAGACATTTTCTAGTTCAGCCCATGCCGAAAACACAGACTTCCCGCACGGTTGTTCACCAGGTGTTTCAGCTTGTATTTAACTGCCTCCCGGCAGGCCGAGCCGGCGAACTAGAGCGGTGAATCGCGGGTCAGGACGCAGCGGATCGAACATCGGCTCGACTCCCAACCACGTGAGGTTATAGTCTCCTTGCCGATCAGCCCGCTCCAACCACTGCAAGGCTTCCTCGTGCCTGCCTAGTCCGATGCAAACCCACGACACGAAGTAACCCGAAACGTACTTTTCTCGTGATTGCGCTGTCAACTCTTTGAGCAGCAGCTCTGCGTCACGCTTCTTGCCCAATTTCGCATAGGCGTATCCGAGCGGCGCCCGAATCACGACGTCACCAGACGAATCCCGAGGCACTCTTTCCAGCGCGGCGATGCTTTCTCGAAACATTCCTTTTTGTGCATAAGTGCTTGCAAGAGAGATGGAGGCAGTATAGGAGTTGGGCTCTTGCTCAACGGCTTTCAGTAGCACTTGCAGGGATTCGTCGTAGCGGCGTGCGTGGTAGAGCGCTTGTCCGAGAACCACGTTCGCAAATAGTAAAAGTGGATCCAATTCCCTGGCGCGTTCTGCTTCTGCTAGGGCTTCTTTGTGCCGACCTACCTTGGACAGAAAGAAGGAGTATCTCCAGTGCGCCATGGGGTAGCTCGGATTCAGCGCCAGCGCGCGCTTGCATTCCTTTTCAGTCGCCGCCCAATTACGCTCTGCTTGATAAACTTGTCCCAGCGCGGAGTGAGCTTCCGCCATGTCGTCATCAAGTGCCAGCGCCTGCAGGGCGGCTTCCCTAGCCTTGGGGAAAACTTCACTAGGCAAGAGCCACCCGGTTCCGCCAATGGCTATATAAGAATCTGCGATACCGGTATACCCACGAGGATCCTTGGGGTCCAACGAGACTGCCTTCTGAAAGTAACTAAGACCGGTCATTATGCTATCGTGGGTCCGTTTATTCCAATAGAAGCGCCCCATGAGATAGGCTTCATTAGCCTCAGCATTCACCGGTCGCGCCGATTCCAACCGCGTCCTCTCTGGAACCGTTAAGCGGAGCTGAATCTGCCCCGCGATCGCTTTGGCCACTTCATTCTGCACGTTGAGAACATCGCGCATGTCGCGCTGATAATTGTCAGCCCAGAGCTGAGTCTGGTCATTGACCCGTATGAGCTGCGCGCTGATCCGCACGCGGCCAGCGTCGCGGCGGACGCTGCCTTCCAGCAGGTACTGCACACCCAGTTCGCGTCCGATCTGGGCCACAGGCTTATCGGCGTGCTTGTATTGCATTACGGAAGCGCGCGCAATAACTCCGAGCCGTTCCGGTTCCACCGCCCCAAGCGTAGTAATCATTTCCTCGGTCAAACCATCGCTGAAGTAGTCCTCGGCGGGGTTGAAGGTGAGATTCTGGAACGGCATGACGGCAAGTATCATTTTCCCCACCGGCGCCTGAGCGCGAGGGCGGAAGTGCCGCCAAGCGAAGTATCCCGCCGTGGGCAGAAGCAGCATTAATAGCCCGAAAACAACAAGCGCAGAAGCTGACATCAACCGGCGGAACAGAGCTAGGGGCGCAGCGTCGCGTTTGAGAGTCTCCAGGTCGGCGCGCATCTCCGATGCCGTCTGATAGCGAGCCTCGCGGTCCTTTTCGAGCGCCCGGTGAATAATTCCTTCCAGCTTCGAGGAAAGTGCAGGATTCAACCGCCGCGCCCGAACGGGTGACCGTTTGAGAATGGCTTCGTGAAGGGTGGGTGCCGTGCTGCCCGTGAATGGTTGTTGCCCAGTCGCCATTTCGTAGAGCACTAAGCCGAATGAAAACAGGTCGGTGCGTGCATCCAGCTTCTCGCCCCGCACCTGCTCTGGCGACATATAACCCGCCGTTCCCATCGCCACTCCAGTTCGGCTGAGAAACAAACGGGGGATCGCTGCGGGCTGGGTCTCTTGCGCAGTTCCAAGTGCCTCATCATCCCTTTGGTCCGGCCCTGTCACCGGGCCGGCACCCGCTACTGCCGGAACCAGCTTCGCCAATCCAAAATCGAGAACCTTGACTTCTCCGCGATCCGTAATAAAGATGTTCGCCGGCTTGATGTCGCGATGGATGATGCCCTTCTGATGCGCCGCGTCTAATCCATCGGCGATTTGAATGGCGATGTCGCTCAGTGTGTCGGTCGGTAAGGGAGCCTCTTCCGCGATACGGTCTCGCAGAGTTTGACCTTCCAGCAACGGCATCACAAGGAACGGCTGGCCCTGGTGCTCTCCGAATTCATAAATGGCGCAGATATTGGGATGGTCTAGAGCGGAAGCGGCCCGCGCTTCTCGCTCGAATCGCTCCAAAGCTTTGGGATCGCTTCCGAGCTCTTCTGGAAGAAACTTGAGGGCGACGCGGCGGCCCAGCTTGAGGTCCTCGGCCTTGTACACCAGCCCCATACCGCCGCCGCCCACGATCTCCAGTACCCGGTAATGTGAGACTCTCTTCCCAATCAGATTCGCACCCTGGGAAGTTTGCGACTGCGGAGCAACTTCAGCGTGTGTCACCTCATTGACCGGCGCTACAAACCGGTAACCGCGTTTGGGGACGGTTTCTATGTACTCCTGCCCGCCGTTCCACAAGCCCAGGAGTTTCCGCAAAACGAATATGTTCTTGTTTAGGTTTCCCTCCTCTACAAAGGCATCAGGCCAGACCCGCTTCATCAGGTCGTCTTTGTCCACCAGATGACCGGCGTTTTCTACCAGTAAGAGAAGGGTTTCAGCGACCTTAGGAGCTAGGGGGACGGGCGCGCCGTGGCGCACCAGAACGCGCCTCTCGGAGTCCAGGCGAAAAGGACCAAATGCGTAGAAGTGCTTTGTCTGCCGGCTCATAGGGGCCGCAAGATTCTTTCCAGAACTTTTCCAGAACTTTGGAAGGACTTAAACACCGCTACTCAGTTACTGTGCGTCACGAGTAGGGATGGATGCGATCTGAAAAGCCCGTCCGGCGCAAATTCTAGTGCGGCAACGAGATTCAGGCAATGCCGAATGTGGTCATGGGGGACCGGGAAGAGTTGGCCATGCACTCTTGATGCATCGCGAGACGTTCACTTTGGAAATGGAGGGCTATATGACCAGCATTGTGCAACGTTTTTGCGTGATTTCGCGCCTACGCCAGCAAGCGGTGAGTGCTGCTCTGGTTTTGGCGGTCATCCTGTTGCCAGCAGTCGCGGCGATACAGCGGGCGCAAGCGCAAACTTTCACTCTGCTTCACGAATTCGCTGGCGGAGCGGAGGGGGCCAATCCCGTAGCAGGTTTGGTTCAAGACGGGGCTGGCAACCTCTACGGCACTACTTCCGCTGGCGGGGTCATCGGTGGAACATGCAAGATCGTTGCCGGATGTGGAGTGGTGTTCAAGCTGGATCCGGCCGGCACAGAGAGGGTGCTGTACAGCTTCACCGGGCTTGCGGACGGGGCCGATCCCTTGGCAGGTTTGGTTCTGGACGCGGCGGGCAACCTTTACGGCACTACATCGGGTGACGGCATTTCGGGATCGGGGACGGTGTTCAAGATCGATCCGGCCGGCGTATTCACGGTGCTGCATAGCCATGGATCACCGGCAGGCTTGGCTATTGATGGAGCGAACAACCTCTACGGCACCACATCTGAAGGAATCTTCAAACTGGATCCGGTGACCGACACATTTACCGTGCTGGACAGCAACGCGGGGTCAGAGACAACCTTGGCTCGGGACGCAATGGGCAACCTCTACGGCACTACTTCCGGAACGGTTTTCAAACTGGACACAACCGGCATGGTGACCGTGCTGCATACCTTCACGGGGGGGGTGGACGGGGGAGCCCTCAAAGCGGGCGTGATCCTGGATCCAGCGGGCAATCTCTACGGCACCGCGTCCTCAGGGGGCGCCTTAAATTGTTTGGGCGGCCAGAACAACAAAGTAGGCTGTGGCCTTGCTTATGAGCTGAGTCCGGTGGGGATGGAAACAGAGTTCAACTTCACGGCGGGCGGCGATTTCCCGGTCGCTGGCCTGGTCCGGGATACGGCGGGCAACCTCTACGGGACCACTGAGTTCACGGGCCCCCGCGCCGACTCGATAGGACTGGTGTTTAAGATGGATGCGAACGGAGCGGAGACTGCACTATTCCACTTCGCTGACGGGAGCCTGGCGAGGGCAGGGCTTGTAGCGGGTTTGATTCTGGATTCAGCGGGCAACCTCTGCGGCACTACCGAATTCGGCGGCTTTTTCGGTGCGGGAACGGTGTTCAAACTCGAGCCAACTGGCCCCGCGAATTTTGCCTTCACCGTAGCACCTGCTGGCAACGGCAGCGGGACAGTGACTGGCAAACCTCCCGGCATCGATTGCCCCAGCTCATGCATGACATTCTTTACCCCCGGGACTGCGGTCACACTCACGGCCGCAGCTGCTGCCGGCTCCACCTTCGCGGGCTGGAGCGGCCCCTGCTCCGGTACGGGCGTTTGCAACCTGACAACCACCAATTCAGCCGAGGTTGTGTTCGCGACGTTCAATTTGCCAGCCGACTTCTCGCTCTCCGCTTCCGCGTTTACCCCGGGTGTGGTAAGTCCCGGCGGGTCGTCTGCCTCCACCGTGAGTCTGGCCCCAACAAACGGGTTCAGCGGCAACGTCGCTCTCACCTGTGCGGTGACGCCGTCGCCTGCCCTGACCCCGACATGCTCCATCAGCCCCAGTTCCATAGCTCCAGGCACTTCGGCCACGCTGACTGTGAGCACGACCGGACCAACCCCAGCCGTTGGTTCCTTCAGCGCTGGTTCTGGATTATTTTATGCACTTTGTCTGCCGCTGATCGGATTGGTGGCGACGCGGGTTGGTATCGGCGGAGATCGAGAAGGAAGGAAGGGAAACCTTAAAGCAACGGCGCTAGCTTGCATGCTGTTCGCCGGCTTGGTTTTCCAGGCAGCTTGCGGCGGCAGCAGCAATCCCGGTGGTGGGGGCGGCACGCCGAAAGGAACGTACGCCATCACCGTCGCTGGCACGGATGCATCGGGCTCCTTGAAGCATGGCGCTACGACGATGCTCCAGGTTCGGTGAGGCAAAAGAAGGTTGTCAGCATCATGATCGCGTCGGGGGCAAGCAATTTCGGCGAAGTAACCCGGCCCTGCTGAAGTACAAGTGAAGACGCACGCGAGTCCACGGCGTGCCCGACTCTGCGCCTTAAGGCAGGTTGCAAGGAGCTGCCATCGATGGCCGCCTGGAAATCCCTCGGCATGTCCCGGATCGCCGAACGCGACATGGGTGTAGACTGGTCGCCGCTTTTGAGGTCAAAAAAGAGATTCGTGGCAAATATTTCCTGCTACCGCTGGCTGCGACGCGAATCGCGGCTCTCTATAGGGCAGCGAACCTGTCTTGACAGAAGACGGAAAGTGAGAATCTCGTGAAATTTCTGTATCTCGCAACATTAGCTTCGCTCTCAGTTGCAGGAAGCGTGCTCTTGCAAGCCCAAACTAGTTCCGGCACTGTCAGTGCTTTACCTCCTTCTACAAGTGAGATCACGGCAGCAGCGCAGCGAGTCGCGACCGAGCCTGTCACCGCAAGGACGCTCAACGTTTACACGATGCCGACATTATCACCGGAAGCAGCGACGACGCTTGTTGTCCCACCGCGGGCGATGCCCCTTCGCCCCCTCCGGACCAAGCCCAGCTCGCAGATTAACGCCCCCGCAGCCTCGCCCCTGGCTTCGACTCTCGACAAATCTAGGTCTACGTCCAAGGGGTTCAACGGCATGGCCAACTCGCCCACCATCTGCCCCTATTTTGGCGGCTGCCAGCCACCCGACATGGCGCTCGCCGCATCACCCAAGTATGTGCTGCAGGGCGTCAACACGTCATTCGCTCTCTATAGTACGAGTGGCAAACTCCTCGCCGGACCGGTCAATGCGCAAAGCTTCTTTGGTGTGCCGGACCCCGCTCCGTTTGGCTGCGATCCCGCCGGTCCGTTCCTGAGCGATCCCCGTGCTTTCTACGACCCGAACACCGGTCGGTTCTGGGTTGCACTCCTACAGGTTGAGGACTCACCCCCCATCGGTGTGCACTGCCACTTTCAGTCGGCCTACTGGATTGCCAACCTCGACCCCGTAAGTGGGACGATCCACATCTACAGATTCGATATGGCGTTGGGCACTACTAATAATGCCGACTATACTCAGTTCGGATTCAACGCCCACACGGTCTCCTTCACTGGCAACATGTTCAACCAGGAGGGGACCGCCTATGTCTACGCTGAGGCACAGTTTGCCGACAAGCAAGCCATGGAAGCCGGAGATCCGGTCACCCCGATTGCCTTCACCCATTTAAGTGCCGATGGCGTGCTCCTGGACACTGTGCAGCCGGTGGAGACAGAAACACCCGTCGGCCATGACCCCGGCGTTCAGTACCTGCTGAACGCATTCAACATAAACGGCGACCCGTTCGGGGATGATTGCTTCAATACGGCGTGCCATGGGTTCGTGGTCTGGGCGTACGATCCGGCAAGGCAGAAGTTGAGCGCCGCGCTTGCCGAGTCTGGATCCTACGTCGTGCCACCGAACGCCGACGAGCCAGGCTGCACGCAGTGCATTGAGACCATCGATACGCGCATCACCGGCACGCCTGTTTACAGCGTTGGCGCAGGCCGCCCCCTGATTTCCTTCGGTATTGGGACAGCTCTTTTCAATGGCACTGAAACGGTGGCGGGCATTCTCTGGGGTCAGATCCAGCCTACCCTCAGCGGAGGCTCAGTAACCGGAGGCTCGATCTATCAGTCGGGGCGCATCGTCTACCCAGGTGATCGGGCAGTGTCCTTCCCAGCGGTCATGCAAGATATCAACGGCAACCTCTTCATGGTGTTCGACACCATGAGCCACACCCTCAATCCCAGCATCATGGTCACCAAGCGGCTGAAGACCGATCCCCTGGGGACTCTTCAAAACCCCATCCTGCTGAAGCACGGACTGAATCTAACGTTGAACAGTCGTTGGGGCGACTATGAAGCTACTTCCTACGATGGGTTCAGCACGAACCACGTTTGGGTAGCCTCGCAGTACTCCGGCATTAACGGCGACTGGGCTACATTCATTTCCCAGCAGCCACCACTTCTAACGATTCCGTCGGCAACCTTATCAGATGGCACCATCGGTGCTGCGTATACCCAAACCATTCAGGCTACCGGAGGAGTTGCGCCCTTCAATTGGACCGTGTCCGCCGGCACGCTTCCGCACGGCCTAGGTATCGGGTCCAGTTCGAGCAACGTGGCGACGATTTCCGGGACGCCCGACATAGTGCAAACCGGCGTGGCCTTCACGATTCGAGTCACGGATGCGTCCGGTCAATCCGCGGCGCAGTCCTATTCCGTGAACATCAAGAGCACGGTCGCCCAAACGCAGTCCGGTGCGGTGCAGGGTGTAGTCGAAGGCAATGAACTTGCTTTCCGTGGAATCCCCTATGCTGCACCACCCGTAGGGAACCTGCGCTGGCAGCCTCCCCGCCTACCAATCACGTGGACAGGCACCCGGGATGCCTCCTCGTTCGGAAACATCTGCCCACAGCTTAATGCCAACAATCAACCCATTGGGACGGAAGACTGCCTGTTTCTGAACATCTTCATATCCTCCCAGAGTACGCATGGCCAGCAGCAGCCTGTGATGGTCTATATCCATGGAGGTAGCAATAGGATAGGCGGTACCCATCAACCTTTCCTTAACACGCCTCCTCTGGCGACCCAAGGCGTGATCGTCGTGACGATAGAGTACAGGCTAGGAATGCTGGGTTTCTTTGTGAACCCACTGCTGACAGCCGAAGGCGCCGGTTCCTCGGGCAACTATGGCCTGATGGACCAGATTGCGGCGCTCACTTGGGTCCAGCAAAACATCACCGCCTTCGGCGGCGATCCCACGCATGTGATGGTCTTCGGGCAATCGGCAGGTTCGTTCGACGTTCAGATGCTGCTGACCTCTCCTGTTGCGCAGGGGTTGTTCTGGACCGCGGGCATGGAGAGCGGCTCCCTTCTTCACGGGCAGGTCCTGACGCTGGCAGCCCTCGAACCCCTGGAGTCGCCGCTGGTTTCTTTGCTGGGCTGCGACACGGCCCCCGACGTACTGGCTTGTCTGCGGGCCGCACCGGCGGCCAATGTAGTCAATAACGAGAGCGCAATTCCCACCATCCCAGGCGGTTTCAGATCCCGAACTCTCGCGATCGAGCCTCATGTTCTTCCGGTGGATCCTTTCGATGCGCTCCAGCAGAATGGCTCCCCAGTACCGCTCCTCATCGGTTCGACGAGAGAGGAGGCATCAGGCGGGAGTCTCAGTGACGACCCGACCGTGACCCCGCCCCTCGATGAGGCGGGATACGAGGCCGCTCTCCACGCCGAGTTCGATCCCATTGGTGCCGGTGTCGCGAAAAAAGTCCTGGACTTCTATCCCGCAAGGCACTACGACGCGCCAGTGTATGCGCTCATTGCCGTGGACAGCGACTTTCAGGATATCTGCGAAGACCGCAATGTCGCCCGCACCGCGGTTCGTGCCAACGGTCCGTCGGTCTGGCGCTACCTTTACACCCATCGCTACGAAAATGACACCTTCTTGAACACTCTGCGGGCTTTTCATACCGCAGAACTACCCTTCGTGTTCGGCAGTCCGCAGTTGATCTTCGGTGGGCCTTATACCCCGAGTGCGGCAGAACTCACTTTTGCGAGCCAAATGATGGGCTATTGGTCACGCTTTGCCAAAACCGGCGACCCGAACGGAATGGGAGCAACCTCCTGGCCGCATTACGACTCAGGAACCGACGCTATGCTTCAGCTCGACGAAAGGCAGGCCGTGATCAACGGCTATCACAACCGGCAATGCGATTATCTCTTGCCCCTCCTCCCCTAAGGCGCGGGCTGCAGCTTACCCGACAAGCGTTACATTGGCTGCGTGTCTTTCGAATTGCCGACGGCGGGAAGGTTTTTTTTACTCCTCCCGTTGTTGGCGTAGCATTGCGATTACACCAGCAATCCGGGCAAAACGGCCTTTGTGCAGAAATCCTTGCCTTTCGGACAATTCCGGTCTGCACTGCCAAGCCTTAACAGGCGCCGTTTTCAGGTTGCGAATAAACCCCTGGAAAGAATTTCGGCACTCCAGAGCGGGTCCTGGGACACGACAAGAGTTCTAAAATCGTCTCCTAGGGCGCACCATTTTCCAGCCAAAGTATCAGCACCTTTTAACCTAATCTTGCCTCGGACTAGCGTGAGATTTCAGGGCGGCTTTACCTTTTCGACCGCATCGATTCGTTGTGTACAAGGTGCGGGGCTGGTTGTTGGTGTAATCGTCTGGTTTTGTAAATTATTCCAGACTCCTCTCGCAGCCAGGCTATTGTTGGTCACCGGCTTCGGTTGGTGACTTCGCGGAGTCGACCGGCACGACTCGTGAAATCGGATCAGCCTCATAGAGCGCGTGCACCCGTTTTTCGACTCTCTCGAAGCCGGCTTCCCCCAGGTCCGACTTTACCTGTGCAAAGTGCGAATCGATTCCCTCTCTTATCGCAGCGAGGTCCGTCTGCTGAGGTGCCGCCCCTCGGGGCTCGATGAGATCATTCTGTGTATCTTTCTGCAAATCATCGGCCACGCGGCGCAAAGTCTCTTCATCCCTGTCGCTCAAACCACATGCTTTTTGCTCCCCGTCGCGCGCACTGGCCGCTGCTGTCCCGTCTTCGCCCCCGTTCGCCGCAAACTTGTCCATCATAGCGATGGTATGCAGATACCTGGCAAACATCGCCGCTTCAGGCAACGCCTGCCGCACAAGCCGCCCTGGGATCGCATGAAACAGCTCGTGCACATGATCATCGAGCAGACCGAATGAAGCTTCTCCGAGCCGCAATCGGAGTTTCTCCAGCCGCGATTCAACGAGCTTTGCCTTCGCGTGTCGCTCGTCAGCATCGTGCTTCCTCTGCTGGCTCAACTGCTGCATCTGCGCCCAGGTTGTGATCCGCATGATCCGCAATGGCCCCGCTTCAATTGCGGAACCTGGCGCTGCCAGCGTCAATGTGGCCTCCCGCGGGGCTATATCCCAATCGTAGGCTTCCCGCGTCACGATCTTGCGTTGATCCTCGTTCAACCCGGAAGGATAAGCCTTGGGAAACTGCTCCGCCTTAGACGCGGGCCATTTGCCATGAGCAAGACACTTATCCCACTGTTTCACGTAGCGAAAATATCGCGGGTACAGATACTCGTCTGTCGCCGGACGTACTGCACCCCCAAAAGGAAACGGCCCAGGCGCTAGCGGAAGACACTTTGGCGGGTCATACTGGCCACTCTGCGAAAAGATAGGAATCACGCACAACAGCAAGAACGCAAGCGAAGCCTTCATCCGGAAATCATATGGAACGACCTTGGCTTTGGCAACGACAAGACCCAGAGCGTTAAAGCGAACCGGCAGCGATTACAAGCGAGGGTGTCCAGGCATTAGCTCTTGGGAGTGACAGACTAGGTGAATTCGCTTATGTGGTGCTAATAAGCATCCTAAGTGATGCTTTCTCGGCCTTTATCGGCTCAAATCATTGCGAAGCTGCTTGGAGAGCTTTTCTACTCGCTTGAGTTTCTCCAGTACATCTTTCGGAAGTAAGCCGTGGTTCACGCGATCTACATCGGCCGGGATAGAAGCAGAAACTTCAGCGAGTTCCTTAGCATCACGCTGGAGCTTAGCCATATCTACGGTGGATCTCTTCTGGACCTGGGTCGGGGCCCCGGGCTGCGGCAAGTGATTCTGTGGCCAGTCCGGATCGACCGGCCGCGGTCCGCACCGTCCCAGGGGAGCGCCCAGTTGAGGATGGGCCGGAAAAGCGAACAGCACCAGCCCAAGCCAAATGCAAAGAGATGCGATCGGACGCATACACACCTCCAGAACGCAGCTATTGCGCAGATTGTACTACCGCTTTCGACGCTGACGACCGGCGGCTTGCGGAGGAAAGCGTATTTGTGCGACGCAGGCGCAGGCACAAGCCGCTGCTGAACGATCGAGAAAGAGGCCCAACGAATGGTCAGATGGTTCCGCCCACAGCGTACCTGCGGAAGAAACTATCAGTCTTCCATTGCGGGCGGGCGTCGGCGTTGGCCACTGAGATCAGCAGGAGATGCACGACTTCTTCGTAGAGAGCAGCGGCGGAGAGATCGACCGGTTGATTCAGGTCGTCCGAGGGAGCGTGGTAGCGGTTGGTGAGCCAATCCCTGAACACAGCTCGTTCCGGACTTCCATGATCGAAACCGACGTCCATCATCAGTGACGGAA
>Ga0210384_10005625_pt1 | contig 13573 bp, 14 predicted proteins | sample IncBWH2MmetaG_FD_160574 | JGI IMG/M metagenome (GOLD analysis project Ga0210384, IMG submission 160574) | Forest soil microbial communities from Barre Woods Harvard Forest LTER site, Petersham, Massachusetts, United States - Inc-BW-H-2-M | ecosystem: Environmental > Terrestrial > Soil >...
CAGCGCGGCGCGCTCACTCGTCATGTGCCAGACGTGCAAATCGTGCACCGCCACGACGCCCGACACCCGCGTCAGCGCGCCGCCGATCTCGTCATAGGACAGATGCGCCGGCACTCCCTCCATCAGGATTGGCGTCATCGCCTTGAGCAGCTGCCATGTCGAGCGCAGGATCAGCAGCGCTACGAACAGCGACAGCAGCGGGTCAATCGGGAGCCAACCCGTGGTGGCGATCACGGTGCCGGCGACGAGCGCCGCCACCGAGCCCGCCATGTCGCTGAGAACGTGCAGCATGGCGGCACGGCTGTTGAGGCTGCGCCCGCGGGACAGCAGCCGCGCGGCAGCCCCATTGACGGCGAGGCCCGCCGCGGCAATCACGATCACGATTCCGCCGGCGACCGGCGCAGGCGATAGCAGCCGCCGCGCCGCCTCGACGGCAATCCACCCCACGACCGCGATCATGATCAAGGCGTTGATGAACGCCGCCAGCACCTCGGCGCGCGCATAGCCGTAGCTTGCTCGGCGCGAGGGCGGCCGTTCCGCCAGCTGCTGGGCGAGCAACGCGATCGCCAGCGCCGCGACATCGGTGACCATGTGTCCCGCGTCGGAGAGAAGGGCGAGCGAGCCGGACCACCATCCGCCACCCGCCTCGACGACAGCGAAGCCCGCCGTCAGGATCAGCGCAATCCACAATGCGCGGCGCTCCATCGCGGCGGACGGCGCCGGCTCGTGATCCCCATGGGGCGCGTGAGTGTGGACGGACATGTCGTGGCAAATGGATCGCAGCGAACATTCTCGACCAACGCGCCACGACCCGCAACGCCGCGGCTACATCTGCCGGAATCGATGGGCGAAGGCGCGGCTGACGGCAAGCGTTTCCGCTCGCGACTTGAGCTTGACCTGGACTCGGCCGGAAAGATCGCGGGTGCTGGTTGCAACGTGCGCGAGGTTCACGATGGTGCTGCGATGAATCTGCCAGAAGCGCGCCGGGTCAAGCTGTTCGGCGAGTTCCTTAAGCGAGGTGCGGATTAACGCTTCGCCCTCGCGGGTGAACACGCTGGTGTATTTGTCGTTGGCCTGGAAATAGCAGATCTCCTCGACCGCGATCAGGCGCACCTGATTGCCGATCGCGGCGCGGACCCATGCCAAGCGCTCCGTCGCGCCGGGTGCCGATCCGGTAAGCGCCGGCAGGATCCGGGCGAGCGTTTCCAGTGCGGCCGCGAGTCCTTCCGGCGGGGCCGCGCTGCCGATGCGCTCACGCAGGCGCCGCACCGTTTCATCCAGCCGCTCGTCGCTGACCGGCTTGAGGAGGTAGTCGACCGCCTCGTGCTCGAAGGCGGTAACCGCGTATTGGTCGTACGCCGTGACGAACACCACATGCACGCCGGGGGCGACTCGCCGCGCCACCTCCAGGCCGCTCAAACCCGGCATGCGTATGTCCAGGAACAGCACCTCGGGGTCGTGCTCGTCGATGAGGCGTAGCGCCTCGGGCCCGTCGCCGGCGATGCCGACGATGTCGAGGTCGGGCCAGATCGCGGCCAGCCGTTCGCGCAGGTAGCCGGCGAGATGCGGCTCGTCGTCGGCGATCAACGCGCGCGGCGCCCGTGCGGTTGCCTCGTTCATGCCGCGGCGTCGATCGGAATGGAGAGCGTTACCTTGGTTCCCGGCTGCGTGTCCTCGATCGTCAGCCGCGCCCGCGCACCGTAAAGGGTTTCCAGCCGCCCGCGCAGATTGGCCAGGCCCAGCCCGCCCGAAGCGTCACCGCGCGTGATGCGGAAGCCCAGGCCGTTGTCCGCGACGCTCAGCACGAGCGTGGAATTCTCGCGCCGCGCGGCGACGCATACCAGGCCGCCGGCAACCTTCGGTTCCAGCCCATGCTTGATCGCGTTTTCCACCAACGGTTGCAGCAGCATGGGCGGCAAAGACAGGGCTGCGATATCCGGCGCCATGTCCACGCGGTACGAAAGGCGCGCATCCGTGCGCAGCGCCATCAAGTCGAGGTATGCCCGCAGCAGTTCGATCTGTCGCCCGACCGTCGCTTCGGCCGGACCGCTCGCCAGGGCGGCATGGCGCAGGTAGTCGATGAGCCGCCCGACCATCCGCTTCGCCGCCGCCGGGTCGGAGTCGACCAGGCTGATCACGTTCGCGAGCGTGTTGTAGAGGAAGTGTGGCTCGATTTGCGCCTCGAGCAACTTCAGTTGCGCCAAGTGGAACTGATGCTCCGCCACCTCGACACGCGCGCGCTCGCGCTGGAACGCCGCCTCGGCCCGGGCCTGGCGCTCGCGGGCGAGGAAGATCGACGCCAGAATTGACGAGATGATGAGGCTCAGCACCAGGACCTGGGTCGCACCTTGCGGCGAAAACACGTACCCGCGCGCTTCGTTCCAGTGCAGCAGCGTGAATCCAAGCCAGTATCCCCCGAAGACGCCGACGACGGTGACGGCGGCGTAGTAGGCGCTGTGCACCGCGAATCCCTGCCGCCGGATCCACGGCCCCAGCACGGTGTTTCCGAGCGCGAATCCGCCGTGAATCAGGTAACCGATGCAATTGGCGATCAGCAAGTTGACCCAGAGCACGCGCCCGATACTCGCCTGCGGCTCATAGAGCAGGGTGAGCGCCGAGAACACGACGACGAAACCCAGGTCCCAGATGAACGTGTAGACCAGGTTACGCAAGACGCTGGGCTTGAAGCGGCGAAAGAACGCGATCAACTCCAGCGGATGGCCGGACCGCTCCGAACACTCGCTATCGGGCAGAGGCTGCAGGTTGTCGCTGAACGTCAATTTGTGCATGGTAGATCCCGTGGCCATTTGAGCACATCGGGCAGGGCCGGGATACCGGCAATGCCGTTCGCTCTACCCCGCCATTGTCGCGATCGTCCAGGATGGGTGACAGAGAGCAGGCGACGAAGCGTGTGATTCAGATGGCGAGCTGGCGCCGAACGGCGCGGGCTGCAGCTCGCGCCGTCCGGATGCCCGCCCCCAGGAGGTTTCAAGCCGTCCCGGGCTAAAGCGTGGCGCCGCCGTCCTGCGGACGTTAGTCGCGGCCGGACCGAGCTACGCCCCGAACGCCCTCGGGATCGCCTCGGCGTGGGTTGCTTCGCTTCCCGCCGGACGACCCCGGTAGAATGGCGGCATGGTCAGCGAGCCCCGCCTGGAACTCGCCAGGCGCATCGACGCGCTGCTGCCGCAGACGCAGTGCCGGCGTTGCGGCTACGACGGTTGTCGTCCCTACGCCCGCGCAATCGCGCAGGGCGCGGCGGCGATCAACCGCTGTCCGCCCGGGGGCGAGCAAACCGTCGCGGCGCTGGCGGCGCTGCTGGGCACGCCGGTGCTGCCCCTGGATCGGTCTCGCGGCGAACCCGGGCCGCTGGTTGTTGCCCGCATCGACGAGGCCGCATGCATCGGTTGCACGCTATGCATTGCCGCATGTCCCGTGGATGCGATCGTCGGCGCAGCCAAGCTGATGCATACCGTGCTCGCCGACCGCTGCACAGGCTGCGAGCTTTGCCTGCCGCCTTGCCCCGTCGACTGCATAGCGCTCGCTCCCGCGGGACGCACCTGGACACGCCCCGATGCCGACCGCGCGCGGCAGCGCTACGCCGACCACACGGCGCGGCGCGAGCCCAGAGCCGCTGAGAGCGACGCGTCGGCGGTGGTGCCGGACCCAAGCTTGGACGAAGCCGCTGCGCGCGCACAGCGACAAACGGTGATCGCCGCGGCACTGGCCCGGGCCCGCGCGCGCCGCGCGGCGAGGTCACCGTCGCGCCGGCAATCGTAGGCAGCGCGGCTATCGATGGGTTGCGACGTGGCGCTGATGCTCGCGATTGCAACCGCGCTTGCCCTGCCTGCGTCGGGCGCCCCTCCCGACACTGCCGCACTCGATACGGCCTGGCTCGATCGCGCATGGGACTTCGATCGGCCGGCTGAGTCCGAGGTGCGCTTCCGCGCCGAGCTCGCCGCTCTGCCGCCCGGCTCGTCGGCCCGTCTGGAACTGTTGACGCAAGTCGCGCGGACGCAGGGATTGCAGCGCGAGTTCGACGCTGCGCACGTGACGCTTGACGCGGTCGAGCAGGCGCTCCCCGGCAGTTCCGAGCGGGTTGCCATTCGCTATCTGCTCGAGCGCGGCCGCGTCTTCAACTCCGCGCGGCAATCCGAGCGGGCGGTGCCGCTGTTCCGTGCTGCACTCGAGCGCGCGCGGGCGGCGGACGAGGATTTTCTGGCGATCGACGCCGCGCACATGCTCGGTATCTCCGCACCGGCCGACGCGCGCTTGCGCTGGAATCTCGAGGCGCTCGCGATGACCGAAAAGACGAGCGATCCGCGGGCGCGGCGCTGGTTGGCGTCGCTTTATAACAACATCGGCTGGACCTACCACGAGCGTGGCGATTACCCGACCGCGCTATCGTATTTCGACAAGGCGTTGCCGGCGTGGGAAGCACGTGGCGATGCCCATGGCGTCTTCATTGCGCGCTGGACGATCGCACGCGCTTATCGTTCACTCGGCCGCTATGACGAAGCATTGCAGATCCAGCGGCAATTGGCCTCCGAGGCCGCGGCGGCCAATGCACCCGACGGTTATGTCTACGAAGAGTTGGGCGAGCTCCTTTTGGCAAAGGGCGAAGCGGCGGCCGCGCAACCGAACTTTGCGCGGGCCTTCGAGTTGCTCGGCGCGGACGCGGGCCTGCAGGCCAACGAACCCGAGCGGCTCGCACGGCTGCGCCGCATGGGCGGACGCGAGTGAACGCGGCCAAACGCCTGGAGATCTTTCGCCGCCTGCGCGCGCAGAATCCGCAGCCGCGCGGCGAGCTTGAGTACCGATCGCCGTTTGAGCTCCTGATCGCAGTCGTGCTGTCGGCACAAGCGACCGACCGCAGCGTGAACCTGGCGACGGCGAAACTATTTCCGATTGCGAATACGCCGCAAGCGCTGCTCGCGCTCGGCGAGGCTGGCCTTATCCCCTATATAAAGACCATCGGCCTTTATCGCACCAAGGCACGCAACATCATCGCTCTGTGCCGGCAGCTGCTCGGGGAGCATGGTGGCGCTGTTCCACCTGACCACGCCGCACTGGTCAAGCTGGCGGGGGTCGGGCGGAAGACTGCGAACGTCGTGCTCAACGTGGCGTTCGGTCAGCCGACGATCGCAGTCGACACCCATATCTTCCGCGTCGCCAACCGCACCGGGCTTGCGCCCGGCAAGACACCCGACGAGGTCGAGCGCAAGCTGGTCAAGTTCACACCGGCGGAATTTGTTCACGACGCGCATCATTGGCTGATCCTGCATGGGCGCTACGTCTGCATCGCAAGGAAGCCGAAGTGTCCCGAGTGCGTGATCGTCGATTGCTGCGAGTACCGCAGAAAGACGCCGCCTGAATCGCAAGCCGCGCCCGCGGCCAGCCGCGCCGCGAAGCGCCACCGCGGTTAATGCTTGACGACGAGTACCGCCGGCTGCGCCGCGTAGTACGCGGCGAGATTGGCCATTTCCTTCGACGACAAGCTGCTGGCGAAGCCGGACATGATCGCGTTCTTGCGCGCGCCGGACTTGTAGTCGCGCAGCGCCTTGTCGAGGTAGTCCGCGCGCTGGCCGCCCAGCTTGGGATAGTCCGGCACAGAACTATTGCCGTCGAGGCCGTGACACGCCTGGCAGACTTCCTTGACCTTCGCCTCCCCGGCCTTGAGGTCGGCGGCGCCGACCGCGGCGACGGGGCCGAGCAAGAGGACGGTGAGAAGCCGGCACAGAGTTGCTTTCATCGGCATTTCACTTGCTGGCCGTGTTGGGCTCGGGGCCGCCGTAATAGGCGGCTAGATCGGCCATATCCTGATCCGAAAGCGACGCGGCGACCGCGCGCATCGACGGATGGCTGCGCTCGCCGCTCTTGTACGCCTGCAGCGCCTTGACGATGTAGGTCGGGTGCTGGCCACCGATTTTGGGCACCCCGTATACCTCCGGATAGGCAGTGCGCCAGCCGGGGATGCCGTGACACCCGCCGCACATGGCGGTCTTCTTCTGGCCCGCGACCGGATCTGCGGAGGGCGCGGCCTGGCACCAGGCAAGCGCCGGCGAGGCAAGGAGCGCAAGCGCGGCGCAGAGGTGCGTGAATTTCATTGTCGGGATCAGGCGGGCAGTAGGCGAGGCCACCGCATTTCGCGTGCTCAAAGCCGGTCAACGCTCGAGGAGGTGCAATTTGGCCTTGACCGACTTCCACGCGTCGGCATCCCCCGGCGCCGGCTTGCGTTCAATGATCGGCTTCCACAACTTCGACAGCTCCGCGTTCAACGCCTTGAACTGCTGCTGCTCGGCGGGCACGTCGTCTTCGGCAAAAATCGCCTCGACCGGACACTCGGCCACGCAGAGCGTGCAATCGATGCATTCGTCGGGATCGATCACCAGGAAATTCGGTCCCTCGCGGAAACAGTCGACAGGGCACACGTCGACGCAATCGGTGTACTTGCAGCGGATGCAACTTTCGGTAACAACGTAAGTCATCAGCCCTCAACTCCGGAGTTAGCCGAGGCGTTGATTCTATCAAATTCACCCCCACACTGGCGGTGGGAAGGCCGTGCGCATCGCGTCTTGCGCGTCCCACCCCTTTCAGCTAACGTAGAACTCGTACCGCCCGCGCAATCGGCAAGGGGGTGGCCGCGGCGGGCGCCGCGCGGGTTCCAGTGAGGATCGAATGAGCGAACATATCAAGCACGTCACCGACGCCAGCTTCGACACGGACGTCCTGAAGGCCGGTACGCCGGTCCTGGTCGACTATTGGGCTGAATGGTGCGGACCGTGCAAGATGATCGCCCCGATTCTGGACGAGGTCGCCAAGGACTACGCCGGTCGGGTCACGGTGGCGAAGCTCGATGTCGACGCCAACCCGGGGACGCCGGCCAAATACGGCATTCGTGGCATCCCGACCCTGATCCTGTTCAAGGGTGGACAGGTCGCGGCGCAGAAAGTCGGCGCGCTGTCCAAATCCCAGCTCACCGCCTTCCTCGACAGCCAGCTCTGATTCCCCGGCCCGGCGCCCCTATTTGACAGCCCCTAGCGAACCGGCTAGGCTTTTGACGTATTGACGCGCCCGCGGGCGCGAGCGAGAAGCGGATCCGAGCTGAGTCGGACCGCACCGCGGGTCGCCATCACCGGCGCTGCCTGTGCCTTGGGCGCCAAACCCCAGATTGATTCCAGCGGCCGCCCTTTTTGCGCCGCCCCTGCTCACCTGCTACCTGCACAACTCTATGCACCTGTCCGACCTCAAGTCCAAGCCCGTAACCGAGCTAGTCGAGATCGCCAACACCAACGAGATTGACGGCGCCAACCGGATGCGCAAGCACGATCTCATCTTCGCGCTGCTGAAGAACCAGGCCAAGAAGGGCGAGAGCATTTTCGGCGACGGCACGCTCGAAGTTCTGCCCGACGGATTCGGTTTCCTGCGCTCGCCCGACACGAGCTACCTCGCCGGGACCGACGACATCTACATCTCGCCCTCGCAGATCCGTCGCTTCAACCTTCACACCGGTGACACCATCGAGGGTGAGATCCGCACCCCCAAGGACGGCGAACGCTACTTCGCGTTAGTCAAGGTCGACAAGGTCAACAGCGAACCGCCGGAAAACGCCAAGAGCAAAATCCTCTTCGAAAACCTGACGCCGCTGTTCCCGGATGAGCCACTCATCCTCGAGCGCGACATCAAGGCCGAGGAGAACATCACCGGCCGCATCATCGACATCGTCGCGCCGATCGGGAAGGGCCAGCGCGGCCTGCTCGTGTCCTCGCCGAAATCGGGCAAGACGGTGATGCTGCAGCACATTGCGCACTCCATCGCCGCCAACTACCCGGACGTGGTCCTCATCGTGCTACTCATCGACGAGCGGCCGGAGGAAGTAACCGAGATGACGCGCACCGTGCGCGGCGAAGTCGTTGCTAGCACGTTCGACGAGCCGGCGACCCGGCATGTGCAGGTTGCCGAGATGGTGATCGAGAAGGCGAAGCGCTTGGTCGAGCACAAGAAGGACGTCGTTATCCTGCTCGATTCGATTACCCGCCTCGCGCGCGCCTACAACACGGTCGTCCCGGCCTCGGGCAAGGTCCTGACTGGTGGCGTCGACGCCAACGCGCTGCAGCGCCCCAAACGCTTCTTTGGCGCGGCACGCAACATCGAAGAAGGCGGCTCGCTCACGATCATCGCCACCGCGCTCATCGACACCGGCTCGCGTATGGACGATGTGATCTACGAGGAGTTCAAGGGCACCGGCAACATGGAGATTCACCTCGATCGGCGGATGGCCGAAAAGCGCACCTATCCGGCGATCAACGTCAACCGCTCCGGGACCCGCAAGGAGGAGCTGTTGCTCAAGCAGGACGTGCTGCAGAAGGTCTGGGTGCTGCGCAAGCTCCTCTATCCGATGGACGACCTCGAGGCAACCGAGTTCCTGGTCGACAAGGTCAAGCAGACGAAGAACAACGCCGAATTCTTTGACTCGATGCGCCGCGGCTGACCGCAGTTGCCGATAGCGCCGCTTGAACGCGCCCGTTTCGGCTTCACCTTGGTGTTGCAATGCAGCGCAATCGCGCGCATAATGCACCGCTTCCGTTGCGTTGGCCCCATAGTAACTTATTGAATGGTCTCGGTATTTTGAGACCACCTCCGGCGCGACGGGAACATGGAGGCAAAGTGGACTCGCGCTCGGGTCATGGCACAGGTGTTCGATGAAAACCGGCATTCACCCCCAATACAGTGAAATCCAGGTAACGTGCAGCTGCGGCAACACGTTCCTGACGCGCTCGACGGTCAACAAGCCGCTGCACGTCGAAGTGTGCTCAGCCTGCCACCCCTTCTATACGGGCAAGCAGAAGATCGTGGATACCGCCGGCCGCGTGGAGAAATTCCGGCAACGCTACGCTGGCAAGAACAAGGCGGCAGCGTGACCTGCGCTCCCCGCCCCGCAAAAAAGGCAGCTTAGGCTGCCTTTTTGCATTGGGCAGCAGGACGCGCGACGGGTGACAGTAAAATTGCCGTGGCACGTTTCGACCCGGAAAATGAGGCCATGAGGAGCCCGTGCCGCTGTCCGAAACTCTGAACCGCCCCGATGGCGCGCTGGAGCTGTCGCCTTCCGGACCGTATCGAGCCCTGAAGCAGTTCGGCTTGGTGCTGCTCTGCGCGGCCTGGATTGTGCTGGGCCTCTTCGGACACGATCCGTGGAAGCCGGACGACGCGACCGCCTTCGGCATCGCCTACGACATGCTCAAGCAGGGCGAGTGGGTCGTGCCGCATCTGGCGGGCACGCCGGTGCTGGATTACCCCCCGCTCGTGCAGGCCCTCGCCGCCGCAACCGCCTGGGTACTGCGCGACCTCGTGCCGCTGCATGACGGGGCGCACGTCGCCGTAGGGCTCTGCCTCGCGGCCACGTTGTGGCTCCTCGCGAGCGCGGGGCTCGAACTCTATGGCCGCCCGTTTCGCTGGCTGCCGGTGCTGATCTTCATCGGCTGTGTCGGACTCTGGGACCGCGGCCACCTGCTCTCGCCGGAGATCGGCCTGCTGGTCGCGGATGCACTGGCGCTGTATGCGCTGGCGCTTGCGCTGCGCCGGCCCCTTGCCGGCGGGCTGCTGCTGGGGCTCGCTTTCGGCATTGCCTTTCTTTGCCGCGGACCGATCGCGTTTGCCGGCCTCGGGCTCACCGCAATCGCGCTGCCCCTGTTTGCGCCGTGGCGGACCCGGCGCTACGGGCTGACCCTCGCCGTGGCGGTTGCCACGGCGATCCCACTGCTGCTCGCGTGGCCGCTCGCGCTCTACCGGGAATCGCCCATGCTGTTTGCGCAGTGGCTTGATGCGCAGAGCTTCGCGCGCTATTTCGGCCTCACCGCGAATTCGCCGCCGCTCGAGCCGTTCTACTACCTCAAGAATCTGCCGTGGTACGCGTGGCCGGCATTGCCGCTGGCCTTGTGGACCCTTTGGGTGCGGGGTCGCGGCTACAACGGCAGCCTGTCGACGCCCGGGGTGGCGCTGCCGGGCATGCTGTTCTGCGTCCTCCTGGTCATCCTCTCGGCGGCGCCGGAGCCGCGAGCCATCCTTGTCCTGCCGCTGCTCGTGCCACTGGCGCTGCTCGGCGCGGCCGAGGTTGACACCTTGAAGCGCGGCTACTCCGGAGCGCTCGACTGGTTCGGGATCCTCACGTTTGGGCTCATCGGCGCCCTGCTCTGGGGCTTGTGGCTCGAGTCCCTGCGCAGCGGCCTGCCGGACGTGGTCGCGCGCCTGTTCCGGGATGCCCAGCCCGGTTACAAGCCGGTCTTCCAACTGCTGCCGGCACTGCTGTCGGCCTTCCTGACGTTGCTGTGGCTGGCGCTGGTGCGGCCTGCGCGACGCTCCAATCGGCGTGCGGTGCTCAACTGGGCGGCCGGCATGACGCTTGTCTGGGGGCTGTTTGCCACGATCTGGTTGCCGTATGTCGACTCGCGACGCAGCTACCGCCCGGTCGCCGAATCGCTCGCTGCGCACATTCCGGGAGGGACCTGCGTTGCCAGCCGCAACGTCGGCGAGCCGCAGCGCGCATTGCTGGGATACTTCGCCGACATCGTCACCGTGCGCGACGATACACCGCAGGCAAACCGGTGTGGAGCGCTGCTGCTCCAAGTCGCCGGCAACGATGCGGCCGAACCACCCGATTCCGCCTGGGAGAAGGTGTGGGAGGGTCGCCGCCGCGGCGACGACACCGAGCGTTTCATCCTCTTCCGGCGGCAGCCAGCGGCGTCATGAAATTCTTCGACGAAGCCCTCATCGAAGTGATCGCGGGAGATGGCGGCAACGGCGCGGTCTCGTTCCGGCGCGAGAAGTACGTTCCGCGCGGGGGGCCCGACGGCGGTGACGGCGGGCGCGGCGGGAGCATCTATGCGCTGGCCGATCGCAACCTCAACACGTTGATCGATTATCGCTACGCGCGCATCCACCGCGCCAAGCGCGGCGAGAACGGGCGCGGTGCGGACCAGTATGGGCGTGGCGGCACTGACGTGGTTCTGCGCATGCCCGTCGGCACGGTGATCAGCGATGCCGACACCGGCGATCCGATTGCCGATCTCGCCGCGGACGGGGCGCGCACGCTGATTGCCAAGGGTGGCGAGGGCGGGCTCGGCAATCTGCATTTCAAGTCGAGCACGAACCGTGCCCCGCGGCAATCGACGCCGGGTATCGCCGGCGAACAGCGGCGCCTTAAGCTGGAGCTCAAGGTCCTCGCCGACATCGGGCTGCTAGGCATGCCGAATGCCGGCAAATCATCGCTCATCCGCGCCATCTCGGCCGCGCGACCCCGCGTCGCCGACTATCCGTTCACGACGCTGGCGCCGCATCTCGGGGTGGTTCGCGTCGATCACAACCGCAGCTTCGTCGTTGCCGACATTCCCGGACTGATCGAGGGCGCTGCCGACGGCGCCGGACTCGGCCACCGCTTCCTGCGCCATCTGCAGCGCACGCGGCTGTTGCTGCACGTGGTCGATCTCGTGCCGCTCGAAGGTGGGGTCGATCCGGTAGCCGAGGCACGCGCTATCGTGCGCGAGCTCAAACGCTACGAGCAGGCGCTCTACGACAAGCCGCGCTGGCTGGTGCTCAACAAGCTTGACCTGCTTCCGGCCGAGGAGCGGAAGGCGCGCATCGCCGCGTTCGTCAAGGCGTATCGCTGGAAAGGCCCGGTCTTCGGTGTATCTGCGATCAACGGCGAGGGTTGCCGGGAGCTCGTCTACGCGCTTTCGGCATGGCTCGATGCCCATCCCGCGCAGCCTGCGGTCGCGCTGACGCCATGAGTGCGGGGCCACCCGGCGCGACGGTCGCCCGCGCGAAGCGGCTCGTCATCAAGGTCGGCTCGAGTCTGGTCACCGCCGACGGGCGCGGCATCGATCACGCCGCAGTCGGGCGCTGGGCCGAACAGATCGCCGCGCTGAGGGCGGGGGGCAAGGAGATCGTGCTCGTCTCGTCCGGGGCAATCGCCGAGGGCATGCAGCGGCTCGGCTGGCTGAAGCGGCCGGCGGCGATCCATGCGCTGCAGGCGGCTGCCGCGGTCGGGCAGATGGGCCTGGTGCAAGCCTACGAGACCGCGTTTGCGCGCTTCGGGTTGCACACCGCGCAGATTCTGCTCACCCACGACGATCTCGCCGACCGCCGCCGTTATCTCAATGCGCGCTCGACCCTCCGCACGCTGCTTAGCCTGGGCGTGATCCCGGTCATCAACGAAAACGACACGGTGACGACCGACGAGATCCGGTTCGGGGACAACGACACACTCGGCGCACTGGTCACGAATCTCATCGAGGCGGACGTGCTGCTTTTGCTCACCGACCAGGATGGGCTCTACAGCGCCGATCCGCGCAAGGATCCGGCAGCCACGCTCGTGCGCCGGGCACGGGCCGGCGATCCCGCACTCGAGGCGAGCGCAAGCGGCGCGGGTGCGCTCGGACGTGGCGGCATGCTGAGCAAGGTGCTTGCCGCCAAGCGCGCTGCACGCAGCGGCGCCTCGACGGTAATCGCGAGCGGGCGCGCCGATCAGGTGCTGACACGGCTCGCCGCGGGCGAGGCAATCGGCACCGAGCTCATCGCGGAAACGATGACCCTCGCCGCGCGCAAGCAGTGGCTCGCCGATCACGTGCGGCTCGCCGGCCGGGTGACGCTCGACCCCGGCGCCGTGCGCGCGCTGGCCCATGAAGGCAAGAGCCTGCTGCCGATCGGCGTCACCGCCTGCGAAGGCCAGTTCGAGCGCGGCGAGGTCGTCGGCTGCTGCGACCCCGGCGGACGTGAAATCGCTCGCGGCCTCATCAATTACAGTGCCGGCGAGACCCAGCGCATCCTGCGCAAGCCTTCGACCGAGATCGAGGCAGTACTGGGCTATGTTGACGAGCCCGAGTTGATTCACCGCGACAATCTGGTGCTGCTCGGATGAGCCGGTGTTAGGCGCGGCGATCGGCCCCTTGCGCAGCTCTTGACCCAGCTCGCGGGTTAGACACCTATGCCGCATTCGCCTAAACTCGCTGCGCGCCCAACCGGCGCCACCGCGCAAACGCGGCCGCGCGGGAACGCCGCTGCAGACCCGCTCGATACCAACGACAAGGAGGAACCGTGAACCTGATCGATCGTGTCAAGAACATCCTGCTGCAACCCAAGGTTGAGTGGCCCAAGATCGCAACCGAGAGCGCAACCCCGCAGTCGATCTATCTCGGCTACATCGTGATTCTGGTTGCGATCGCCCCGCTGGCGATTTTGCTGCGCACCGGTGGAGCGGGCTTGGTGGCGGCGGTTGTGCATTACGTCATCGCGCTCGCCGTGACGTTTCTGCTGGCGCTGATCGTCGATGCGCTGGCACCGACATTCGGTGGCGAGAAAAATTTCGTCCAGTCGCTGAAGCTCGTTGCCTATTCCTACACCGCGGCCTGGATTGCCGGCGTATTCCTGCTCATCCCCGTCCTCGGCGGCATCATCGCGCTGCTGGCGGCGATCTACTCCTGGTACACGTTCTACCTGGGCGTGCCCGTGCTGAAGAAATGCCCCCAGGACAAGGCCGTCGGCTACACGATCGTCGTGGTTATTTGCGGCATCCTGCTCGGCA
>Ga0210384_10005626_pt1 | contig 13571 bp, 11 predicted proteins | sample IncBWH2MmetaG_FD_160574 | JGI IMG/M metagenome (GOLD analysis project Ga0210384, IMG submission 160574) | Forest soil microbial communities from Barre Woods Harvard Forest LTER site, Petersham, Massachusetts, United States - Inc-BW-H-2-M | ecosystem: Environmental > Terrestrial > Soil >...
TTCCTGGCGATTTCGGCGCGCAGGATCGCCGCGTTCAGGGTTAGCTCCGCGGCTTGCGAGTTCTTGTACGCGTTGCCGTCGAATTGGCTAACGGTCATGAGATTATTTTCATGGGTCATCGAGTCCTCCCTTAGGCTTGCGGGGTTTCGCGAGCTCTTGCGCCGTTCAAGAAAAAGAGCATCGTGACGGGCTTGTTGCCTTTGTTTCGCCATGCGTGGCGTGTACCGTTTTGTACGACCACGTCGCCGCGGTTCAAATGCAGAGTCTCGCCGTCGTCCAACTCAAGCCACATCTCTCCGTCGTAGACAACTGCATAGTCGACGGTGTTCGTTTTGTGCATTCCCCGGTCTTCCTTTTCGAAGTGATCCGCTAATCCTCGCAGACGGACGAGCGCTTCTTCTTGTGAGGCCTCGGCATCGAAAGAGGGATCCGCAAAGACCGAACCGGGCGGAAAGGTCACGAAGTGCAGGCTGGTACCGCCAGGTCCTGGAACGACGGAGTCGGGATATCGGTCAAACGTCTGCTCATTGCTGAGATCTGGGACCGCCGGGTTGATCCAGATAAGCGTGTGCTCGTAGCCGGAAACAGTTTTGAACTCATAGGCCAGCAACGGTTCGTCGCTTTGGACGACGGACTTGCCGTTTACATTTCCCGTGACGATACGACGGTAAGCAGTCGCCTTCTTACCACGCTTGGGCAACTCTTTTTCCGTAGAGGCCGTTCTATTCATGAGTAGATCTCCGCATCGGCAATTTTCAGAAGCTGCTCCTCGAATTTTTGGTACACAAACAGGCGCAACCGGTGCCAATTGCACGCTGGCCTAAGCGGTGAAAGCCTTTCCGTGATACGCAGGCGTAAAGACATCCTGCACAAATTTGTCAAACGAAGTCGGTGTGCTGTTCACCGTCGAACGCAGCTCTTGCGCAGCGAGGAGTCCCGTGTTGATGGCCTCGAACATCTCGATGTACACCGCGGCTTTCTTCTGCGAAAAACCCTTTTGCGTCAACGCCTGTTGCACCTGGTTGTATGAAAACTGCGCGTAATGCAGATCTGGCTTGCCAATGCCTCGCGCGATCCCCGCGGTAACTTCCGTCATCGACAAGTCGCGCTCGCCAAGCAGTTCGCGTGTTTGTTTGCCGGAAAAATCCAGGTTCAGTAGGCGCTGCGCGGCGTAGTCGCCGACGTCTCGCGTCGCGATCATGGGCAGCTTCAGGTCGGGTAGCAGCGCATGCCCGAGCAGTCCCATCCCATGAATCATGTCGATCGCCGCCAGATTGTTCTCCATGAAATACGCAGCTCGCAGGTGCAGAACGTCCAAACCAGTGATCCCGTTCAGTTTTTGTTCCGAAGAATGCAGACCTGCGACTGGCCCGGTGCCTTCCGGGACATGAGCGCCGTAGCTGCTCAAGTACACCGCGTAGCGCAGACCAGAGTCCTTCACGGCTTTCGCGATCGCATCACTTTGTCGCTCTTGCTCCTCCCGGGAGTTCAGCGGTGGCAACATCAAGTATGCAGCGCGAGCACCGCTGAAGGCTTTGGTGAGCGCAACCGCATCGCTCACGTCGCCCGTGAACGCCTCCGCGCCTTTACGCACAAAGCGCTGCAATCGTCCTCCGTCGCGACCTACAACGCGCACCTTCCTGCGCCCCAATAGCAGGGTGTCGGCGATGATCGAGCCGGTGTTCCCGGTCGGCCCCAAGATCACATACGTGGCATCCGTTGCGACAGCCCCCTTGTCTCCAAGACTGCTCATATTCGTTTCTCCTTTCCTTAGGCACACCGTTTCGCGCTCAAAACAACGGCCGCTAATATGTGCGCATAATGTGCACATATGGAGGCAAAAAAATCACCATTTCCCTCGACGAATTTCGCCTACTACGTCGGCGAGGGTTATTCCCTCAAGACTATTCTCGAAGCTGTCCTGCGCTTTCTTTAAAACCGACGACATGCATCCCTTAATGTTGCGGCTGATCGGGCATCTCTTCTCCACTGGATAGCCATGAATCGCGAATGTCGGAGGTGCGGCGCTGGCGCGATAAATGTCCAAAAGCGTTATCTGCCTAGGGGAACGCGTGAGCCTGCTCGCGCCATTCTTACCGCGCGTGGTGACAATCAGGCCAACCTTGGAGAGTTTCGAGAGTGATTTCCTCACGAAGGTGGGGTCTGCATTCACGCTTTCGGCGAGAGTTGCCGAAGGGAGTTCCTTGCCGCGAAAAAAGCCGAGAGCCGCCATGATATGGGCTGCAACCGTGAATTGAACGCTCGTCCCGGGCATCGAATCTCCTGGCAGCATATGTGATGTTGAACAGCACAATTAGGATACATGTTTTTTTGACCAGAAGTGGTCGCGGGCCGGAAGCTCAGCTCACGAGACGATCACAGCTAAAGTAATCTCTACGGACAAGTATCCCTCCACAGGGTTAGCTGGGTCGCGGGGTGAACTGGGAACAGAGCGCGAAAGTTTTCTCCAGGTGCTCGATGAAAATGCGAACTTTGGTGGAAAGCCGGCGGCTGGCAGGCCGTACGGCAAGGATTGGCACTGTTCGCTCAAAGTCAGTCAGCAGACGGATGACAGTGCCTTCTCTAAGCTCTGCGGCGAAGAGCCATGCTGGCGCCTGGGCGATCCCCAGATGTTCAAGGACACCCATCCGCATCTGTTCAATATCGCTGGTTCGAAACACTCCCGTGGGGATAACACGCGTCGCGTTTTGTCCAGACCCAAAGCTCCACGGCTGTACGGAGCCCCGCTCGATAAAGACGACCGATCGAAAGTGTTTGATTTCTTCCGGGGATTCCGGTGCACCAAAGCGCGTGATGTATTGAGGAGTTGCGACGAGAATGGTCATTGTCTGCGCGAATCTTCGCGCAACGAGAGTCGAGTCTGGAAGCTCACCTGAGTGGATAGCTAAATCAAAGCCGTCTTCGATGATCGTTGTCGGGCTCTCCGACGCCGCCATCTCCACCGCCATATCGGGGTAAGCCGCAAAAAAAGCAGGCAGCTTTGACACCATGTGGAGGCGGGCAAACGTGGGAGCAACGGTCACGCGAATGAGGCCTTTCGGTGCCGTCTGGCCTCGGCCGATTCGTGAAGTCGCGTTTTCAAAGTCATCCAGAATGCGCAAAGAAGACTCGTAAAATTCGCGGCCTGCCTCAGTCAGTGCGATGGAACGAGACGTGCGGTGAATGAGTTCGGTGCCGAGTTCATCTTCAAGCCCGGAGATCTGTTTGCTCACAGCTGGTTGACCAATTCCACGCTCCCTTGCGACAGCGGAGAAGCTCCCTTTTTCAATTACTCGGACGAACATCTGCATTGCATCGAATTTGTCCACGGCATCCTCCATATTCCCCTATGGAATGGATTCTAAGCGAGGTCTCTGCGTTACGCATTCCTATTAGGAATAGCTGGCATTCCCCCTAGCGCCAAATCTGCTTGCAGGAATCGCACATCAGATAGGGGGTCTAAGGACTGCGAGCGAGATAACAGTCAGTTGGATCAGTAGAGCAGCGTGTCGCTCGAGAAAATTATAGGAGGTCACATGTCTAAGTTAACCGAAAAAGTGGCACTCGTTACGGGTGGTTCGCGGGGCATTGGCGCAGCGATTGCAAAACGTCTGGCCGCGGATGGAGCTAGGGTGGCCATCACATACACGAAAGGTGCCGATGCCGCCGCATCGGTTGTTAAGGAGATTGAACGCGCTGGCGGAAAAGCGATCGCGATTCAGGCGAACGCCGCCGATGCGGAGGCGGTAAAAGCAGCGGTCGAAAAGACGTTTGCAACCTTCGGCCGACTGGATGTGCTGGTGAACAACGCCGGTACAGCCTTTCCGAAACCGTTCGAGGAGGCGACGCTGGAAGAGATGGATCGCGTGCTCGACATCAACGTCCGCGGTGTATTCGTCGCGACGCAGGCGGCGCTGAAGCACATGAAGAGCGGCGGTCGCGTAATCATGATCGGTTCGGCCGTGGGTGAGCGTGTCGCGGCGCCCGGGCTTGTGCCATATGCGGGCACGAAGGGAGCCGTCAAGATGTTCACTCAGGCTCTGGCCCGGGAGATCGGGAGCCGGGGCATCACGGTCAACAACGTGCAGCCTGGTCCGATTGACACGGATCTAAATCCCGCCTCAGGTGATTGGGCCGTGCCGCAGAAGGCCGCCACGGCGCTCGATCGTTACGGGCGTGTGGATGAGATCGCCGCGATGGTGGCGTTTGTCGCCGGTCCGGAATCCTCCTACATTACCGGGGCGAACCTTACCGTGGATGGCGGAATGAATGCCTAAACGGCGAATTTAATCGACGATGAAGCGGAACGGCCATCTCGGCAAAGTGATCCTTCAGGACAGGGAAGGCCGGCTCTATTGCGCAAGTGCATGACGATCAAGGCGCAACACTGTTCGAAACCGTGGCGACAGTGTCGAACACATGATCGGCCACTGCGATTAGTGCAATGGAGTCCAAGACGAGCAAAGCGGAAGGCTGCCCAGCGCCACAACTCCTTCCGCACCGTTCCAATCCGCGTATCGTTTGTCCCGTATCGGGCATCCGATTGACTAGATTCTAAGACTTGCTATGGTGGTGTGAAATCGTGGACAACGATTCGGAAACTGCTGCCGCTCCGGCGCTTGAAACTCGATTCGAGACTCTCGCCCGCGTGTCGCAGGCAATCGCTGCGCACCGCGACCCGAAAGAGCTTTTCGGCGTGCTGGTCAACGAACTGCACCGAGTAGTGCAATTTGACTTTATCGGTGTGTCTCTTCGTGACCAAAACTCCGATACGTTTCGCAATTATTTCATCGACATGGCGAGTCGATCGGAGTTGATTCCCGAAGAGCAGCTAATGCCCGAAGAGACGCTTGCGTCGTGGGTCTACGAGCGGCAAGAACCTCTGCTGAGGTCGACGGGCGAAATGGAGCCGCGCTATAGCCGGCTTCAGGCGATCTTGAAAAGGCTGAATATTCGCTCGACTTGCGCACTCCCGTTGACCACAGCGCACCGAAAATTGGGGGTCATCACTTTCTGCAGCAAGCAGGTCGATACGTACTCGCCAAACGATATCCGGTTCGTGTCGCAAGTGGCGGATTACATTGCGTTGGCGTTCGACGATGCGTTGAATTTTGCAGCGTTGCGACGGGCGTCTGAGGAACTGCAAAGTAAGAACGACCGGCTTCAGCTGCTTCTCGACGTCACGAACCAAGTTGTCTCAAATTTGGAACTTCGCGATCTGCTGCGTGCCATTTCGCATGATGTCCGGCGCGTAATGCAGTGCGATTATGCCGGCTTGTCGCTCCCAGAGGCGGAAAACAAGCAGCTGCGACTTTACGCGCTTGACTTTCCGGAGGGCAAAGGGTTCTTCCACGAAGAGTTGGTTTATTCGGTCGAGGGATCTCCGTCCGGTACGGCATTTCGAACTATGAAAGCTCTGACGCTCCAGAGCCCCTTCGCCGGTTGGCTCGATTCTCCAATCGCTCAGATCGCGGTCCGGGAAGGTTTGAAGTCCGTCTGCTGTTTACCCTTGATCAGCCGGTATCGCGCGATTGGCGTCTTGGTTCTCGGCCGGCTCCGAGACGATGCCTTCAGTCAGGCTGATATCAGTTTCCTTGGCCAGATTGCAAACCAGATTGCCCTCGCCGTCGAGAATGCGCTTGCTTACCGCGAGATTCGAGAACTGAAAGAGCAGCTCTCGAAGGAAAAACTCTATTTGGAAGCTGAAATCCGCACGGAAATGAATTTTGCCCAGATCGTCGGCAATAGCGCTTCTCTGCGGAAAGTCCTCAAGGAAGTGGGAACCGTAGCGCCGACGGATTCGACAGTGCTGATTTATGGGGAGACGGGCACGGGAAAAGAACTGATTGCCCGTGCCATTCATGATTTGAGCCCCCGGAGCTCGAAGCCGTTTGTCAAACTCAATTGTGCGGCAATTCCGACAGGCTTGCTCGAAAGCGAGCTGTTCGGGCACGAGAAGGGCGCATTTACGGGAGCGATCGCGCAGCGCATTGGGCGATTCGAAGTAGCCGATGGCGGCACCATTTTCCTGGACGAAATAGGAGAAATTCCTCTCGAACTGCAGACCAAACTGCTCCGCGTGCTGCAAGAGAGGGAGTTCGAGCGGCTGGGAAGCTCGCGCACGCTTCGGACAGACGCGCGCTTGATTGCCGCGACCAATCGCGATCTCGAAGCGATGGTGGCTGAGCAGAAGTTCCGATCGGATCTCTTCTTTCGCTTAAATGTTTTTCCGGTCAACGTTCCGCCTTTACGGGAACGCCAGGAGGATATTCCGCTGCTCGTGCGGCACTTCACGCAGCAGTTTTCCAGGCGGATGAAAAAGGTCATGGAAACGATTCCGACTGCGGCTATGGATGCCCTTTCCCGGTACCATTGGCCGGGGAACATACGAGAACTTCAGAATGTAATTGAGCGTGCTGTAATTATCTCGACAGGTCCGGCCCTGAGCGTCGATGTGGCTGATTTGAAATTTCCCAAGGTCAGTCATCCGGAAGAAAGAGCCGCTGCTCCGAATTCCACGACAAACGGTGGATTGTACAATCTCTTGGAGGAAACCGAGCGTCAACAGATCCTCCAAACGCTCAAGCAGTGTAACTGGGTTGTTGCAGGTCCCAATGGCGCGGCGGCACGTCTTGGAATGAATCGATCAACCCTCCAAGTCAGAATACGCAAACTCGGAATCTCGCGCGGTTCTGCATAATCGCCCGTTTTCACTCCTTGCCTCAGATCCTTCTCTGAAAGTCTTTCGCTTCTGACACCGCTCTCTCGATGTGCGAAGAAGTTAGCAGTCTGCTAGATTCTTGGCAATCGCACGCTAGCACTCAGATCTCACAAGTTTCTCGCCTTGAGGTTATCTCGAGACAAATCAAGGAGTTCCGTTGTTGACGAAGTACGTCAGGCTCTGGCATCCGTGTTGCCCTTGTGGTTGTCGCTGGAACGTAAGGCAGATGAGGGAAGAGGAACTGAGGTTCACATGCGAAAGAGTCCGGCACACAGCCCAAGAACACCGCTGCGAACCATCAGCGTAACCACCAACGGCAGCCCATCGAACAACATTCAGCGCGACGCCGCCCTCGCGACCACGCAGGCGGATGCGGTCGGCAGGCATGAGAGGTAGGCGTGCTGAAAATCACCATCATGGAGACGGCAGCGGAGAGGAGATGGATCGTGCAGGGAAGCTTGGTCGGGCCGTGGGTCAGAGAACTGAGAACAACCTGGAAGAGGGCACACAGGAGCCATGACAAGCGAGCCTGCATTATCGACCTCAATGACGTCACCTTCATCGACAAAAGCGGGGAACGACTCCTGCGGGCGATATCCAGGAAAGGCGCGCAGCTAATAGCCTGCGGTATGTACGTCAAACATGTGGTTGAACACCTGAAGTAAGAGCGGAGGACTAATGACCACTCATCCCATGCATCTATACGATCTAACCCCAAAAAATCCGGCAGCGAATACAACGCGGCCGATCCTTTTGTCACCAACAACACGGGACGATGTCTTCCTAAACGCTTTGCTCGAGATGCCCACCACAAAGAATGTTCGAAGGAGCCCTCTCGAATGGGCCGCCGCAACAGGTTTGCACATTGTGATTCTCGCGACGCTGATCATCGCGCCGTTGTACACAACGGGGACGATCCAACTGGCTAAGTACGAAGTCACTCCCGTCGTGGCCCCTCCTGCTCCACCACCTCCGCCTCCGCCAGCGGCGGGAAGGGCGGTGGCTCCGCACATAACATCGAAGCGCCCAAATCTAACGTACACGCTGGGAAAAGTAACTGCGCTGGCGTCCATTCCGAAGATGGTATCGCTGGATAACGCGGCTGCCGCCCCGGACTTGGGTGGCGTCATGGGAGGCGTCCCGGGCGGTGTGCCTGGAGGACAACTTGGCGGTTCGCTCGGTGGAGTTTTGGGTGGCACGGGGAGTTCCATACCGATCCCACCTCCGCAGCAACCCGCCGCGAAGCGAATTGTTCGGGTTGGTTCCAACATCAAGGCGCCACAGCAGACCTTTTCGGTACAGCCCGAATATCCGGTACTGGCGAGGCATGCGCACGTCTCGGGCACCGTGGTAGTCAACGCCGTGATCGACGAGCAAGGAAACGTGGTGGGAGCACGCGCGGTGAGCGGGCACCCGGTACTAATACCCGCGGCATTGAACGCGGTCCTGCAGTGGAAATACGAGCCAACGCTGCTCAATGGGAAGCCGGTGGCTGTGGAAATGGAAGTCACGGTTTATTTCCAGCTCGGAAATTAGTTCCAAGTGTTTGGCCAGACGAACTTGAAAGAAGGCTCTGCGGGTTGCGATTCAACTCAGCCAAATCCGAGGAGCCGGCGAAGCGAGAATCAGTTTGAATGCGAGCACAGAAGGAGAAGCCCTATGCCAAAAGAACTCATGGAGGCGATTGGCGGAGCGAATGCCACGAGCTCTTCCCCCCAACGTTTAGTTGCACAGGACGATGCCGCGCTGGTTGCTGGCGCGAAAATCGGGGACGCTCGTGCATTTGAGCTACTGGTCCGGCGACACGAGGGAAAGGTTCTTTCATTGGTTCAGCGCATGACCCGTAATCGGGAGGACGCCGAAGATGTGGTGCAACAGAGCTTCCAGAAAGCGTTCATTCATTTGAAGAAGTTTGAGGGAGACTCCTTATTCTCCACCTGGTTAACACGGATTGCCATCAACGAGGCGCTTATGTTGTTGCGTTGGAGGCGCGGAACGCGTGAGGTGCCAATCGCTGAATCGAACACGGAAAACGAAATTGTGTTGCCTCTGGACATTCCGGACGCGGGCCCGAATCCTGAAGACAGTTGCCTGCAGCGAGAGCAGGAGCGAATTCTCTCCGCGGCTGTAAACGAGTTGACACCACGAACGCGGAAAGCAATCGAACTTCGGGAGCTTGGCGAGCTATCCACAGGAGAGACCGCTCAAGTCATGGGTTTGTCGGTGGGAGCAGTGAAGGCGCGAGTATTCCACGGGCGGAGGAAATTACGCAAGACGTTGACGCCTTATGTCGAGTCCACGCGGAAGTGCGGAACCGGGGCGCTGCGAACGCAGAGATCAGTTGGTGATCGTGCAGGTGCGATTCTCGAGCTTCGGCCAGCTTGTTAAGGAGTTCTACTTATGTGGATCGTTCGAGTCGCTCTGGATCGGCCGTATACGTTCATCGTTCTGGCCGTGCTCATTTTGGTTCTGAGCCCGATCATGATCTCGCGCACGCCCACGGATATTTTCCCGAACATCAATATCCCAGTGATCGCCGTAGCCTGGCAATTCACCGGCATGAATCCCGAAGAATTGGAAGGCCGGCTAACGGCGCCGTTTGAACGAGTGCTTACCACCACGGTCGACAACATCGAACACATCGAATCGACCACGGTAAGTGGTCAAGCCATTGTCCGGATTTACCTGCAACCCGGTGCCAGTTTGGACACCGCGAATGCCCAGGTGACGGCCATATCGCAAACCGCCCTTCGTCAATTGCCGCCGGGCACTCTGCCTCCGCTGATTATCAACTACAGCGCTTCGAGCGTGCCTATTCTGCAGTTGGGACTGTCCGGAAACGGTCTCTCCGAGCAACAGTTAAACGACCTCGGACAGAATTTCTTGAGGCCTCAGCTGGTGACCGTGCCCGGGGCCGTAATCCCTTTCCTTTATGGGGGGAAGCAACGCCAAGTCATGATCGATTTGAATCCCGGCTTGATGCAGTCCAAAGGTCTGGCGCCGCAGGATGTTCTTACCGCCGTGCAGCAGCAAAATCTCATTCTGCCTTCCGGAACTGCAAAGATGGGTCCCTTCGAGTACGACGTTCGACTCAACGCCAGCATGAAGACCGTCCCGGAGTTCAATGACCTCCCGGTCAAGGTCGTTGGTAATTCCACGATCTATCTTCGCGATGTAGCGAATGTGCGCGACGCATTTGCGCCGCAGACCAACATCGTGCGCCAGGATGGTCGTCGCGGAGCCCTGGTGTCCGTCCTCAAGGCCGGTAACGCTTCGACGATCGACGTCGTCACGGGCATTCGCGGGCTCCTTCCGCGTGTCGCCCAAACTCTGCCACCGGAACTGAAGATTTTGCCCTTGGCCGATCAGTCCATCTTCGTCCGAGGCTCCGTGAACGGTGTCATCCGCGAGGCCGTTATCGCCGCGTGTCTCACCGGGTTGATGATTCTTCTGTTTCTGGGAAGCTGGCGCAGCACTTTGATTATCGCGGTCTCCATTCCGTTATCGATCTTGACCTCGGTCATGATCCTCAGCTTTCTGGGCGAAACCATCAACATCATGACCCTTGGTGGACTGGCCCTCGCCGTCGGAATTCTTGTGGACGACGCCACGGTCACCATTGAAAACATCGAGCGATATTTTGAAGAAGGCCACGCGCAGCGCGACGCCATCCTGGAAGGCGCGGCGCAAATCGCCGTGCCCGCCCTGGTGTCGACCCTCTGTATCTGCATTGTGTTCTTACCCATGTTCCTTTTGAGCGGCGTAGCGAGGTATCTCTTTGTACCTCTAGCCGAGGCAGTAGTTTTCGCCATGCTCGCGTCGTACATTCTGTCGCGGACACTGGTTCCTACACTGGCAATGTATTTGCTGAAAGCAAAACAGCACGACCGCGCCAGATCTCGGAATCCTCTCGTGCGCTTCCAGTTGGCATTCGAGCGTGGATTCGAACGCCTCCGCAATGTATACCGCTCCTTACTCACGGCGTTTGTCCACCGGCGAGGCTTTTTCATTCCCGCATTTCTTCTAACTTGTCTTGCAGCGTTTCTCCTCGTGCCCTGGCTCGGCCAGGATTTCTTTCCGAATACGGACAGCGGTCAATTCATTCTCCATCTCCGCGCCAAGAGTGGCACAAGAATCGAAGAGACCGCGAAGCTGTGTGATCTCGTCGAGGGCACAATACGCCATGAGATTCCCGAGCGCGAAGTGGACAACATCCTGGACAACATCGGGCTCCCTTACAGCGCCATCAATTTCATGCACAGCACATCGGGACTCATCGGAGCGGGCGATGCCGATATCCTGGTGTCACTCAGAGAAGATCACCACACCACCGCAGACTATGTTCAGCGCCTGCGAGAGAGGTTGCCGCGTGAATACCCGGGCACAACCTTTTACTTCCTCCCATCGGACATCGTCACTCAGGTTTTGAACTTCGGGTTGCCGGCGCCCATCGATATCCAAATCGAGGGAACCGACATTGAGGGCAATCACGAAGTCGCGGCCCGGATGCTGCACGAAATCGAGCGGGTTCCCGGTATCGCCGATGCGCGCATACAGCAAACATTTGATTACCCTGAGTTCGATGTGACGGTAGACCGTACCAAAGCGGCCCAAGGCGGCTACACCCAACGCGACGTTGCCAACAGCATTCTGAACTCCCTCAGTGGTAGCTTCCAGATCACTCCGATGTTCTTTCTAAATTTGAAGAATGGCGTGAGCTACAACCTCGTGACGCAGACTCCGCAATATTCGATTCAATCTCTCGAAGACCTTCAGAACACTCCACTCAACGCGACGACGGCCGCGCGCCCGGAAATTCTTGCGGATATCGCTTCCATCAAGCGTTCAAACGAGATGGAAGTCGTCTCGCATTACAACATTCGTCGCGTAGTCGATATCTATGCAAACGTTCAAGGCCGCGACTTGGGAGCGGTGGGCCGCGAGGTCACACGCATTGTAGATGCCAACCGAAAGTCCTTGCCGCGCGGCAGCTTCGTAACGGTTAAGGGCCAGCTGCAAACCATGCGCACTTCGTACCTCGGGTTGCTGGGTGGACTCGTCTTCTCAATCGTTCTCGTCTATCTCTTGATCGTAGTGAACTTTCAATCCTGGCTCGATCCCTTCATCATCATCACCGCGCTCCCCGCCGCGCTTGCTGGCATCGTCGGTTTCTTGTTCGTAACACATACAACCCTCAGCGTTCCCGCCCTGATGGGCGCCATTATGTGCATGGGCGTCGGGACAGCGAACAGCATCCTCGTCGTTTCGTTTGCGAAAGAAAGGCTCCTGCATCACGGAGACCCGGTCGAAGCGGCCATTGAAGCCGGCTTCACCCGGTTCCGCCCCGTGCTCATGACGGCTCTGGCCATGATCATCGGCATGATTCCCATGGCGCTCGGGCTGGGCGAGGGCGGCGAGCAGAATGCGCCGCTCGGGCGCGCCGTCATTGGCGGCTTGTTGTGCGCCACCGTGGCCACCCTGATCTTCGTCCCTGCTGTTTTCAGCTTGCTTCACCGACGGCGCGATCCCTCCACCGCCCAGGAGCACTCCAATGCGAACCCTGAACCAATTTCGGCATGAGTCAAAGGAAGATCAATGACATCGAGCGAGGAAAATGTGACGACCACTCCGGAGCGAACGATCGAAGCGCGGAGCACGCAGCCGAACCCAGGCGAATTTCGCCCTCGCCCGAGAGCCCGGGGCAGAATCGCAATCCTTGTCGCCGCCGCGGTCGCTGCTCTTGTTTTCCTAATTTACTCCGGAATCCATTCGCGCGCGGCGGCCGAATCGCGACTCAAACAACGCACCGAAGAAGCAGCCATTCCCACGGTCGCTGTGGTTTTCCCCCGGGAAGGTGCGCCCACACAGGAAATAGTCCTGCCCGGTAATACCCAGGCATTCAGCGACGCGCCGATCTATGCGCGAACCAGCGGTTATCTCAAGCATTGGTATTTTGATATTGGCGCGCATGTCCAGAAAGGACAATTGCTCGCGGAGATCGAAACACCCGAAGTCGACCAACAGCTACAGCAAGCCCGAGCGGACCTGGATACCGCGCAGGCCAATCTGAACATCGCCAAGATCACCGCGAGCCGCTGGCAAGACCTCGTGAGCACAGGCTCGGTGTCCCAACAGGAAACCGACCAGGCAGTCAGCAATCTGAGCGCAGTGAAGGCCGCGGCCGAATCCAGCGCCGCCAACGTTCGACGCCTGGAACAGTTGCAAGCGTTTGAAAAAGTCTATGCCCCCTTCGATGGCATCATCACGGCCCGCAATACGGACATCGGAGCACTCATCGATGCTGGGGCCAATACACAGCCAAGAGAGCTCTTTCACATTACCGCCATTCGCACGCTCCGCCTCTACGTCGCGGTCCCCGAGGTGTTCTCCCGCGCTGCGCGCGCTGGTGCGCAAGCCGCGTTGACCCTCGATGAATTCCCGGGCCAAACCTTTCATGGCACTCTCGTTCGCAACGCCAACTCCATTGACATCGCTTCGCGCACGCTGCTTGTCGAGGTTGATGTTGATAATCCGACCGGCCAACTACTGCCGGGCGCTTACGTCTTTGTACATCTCAAGCTACCGGACGAGGCTCGCTCGGTAACCATTCCATCGAATGCGCTGATCTTCCGCAAAGAGGGCTTGCAGGTCGGGCTGGTTCGCAATGGCAAAGCCGACTTAGTCCCGGTCAAAATCGGCCGCGATTACGGCAACAGCGTCGAAGTCGTTTCAGGACTGCAGGTAGCGGACGCAGTCATCGTCGACCCATCGGACTCTCTGGTCGCCGGCATGACCGTCCGCCTGAGCAACCCACCAGCAGGAGGAGCGGGGCGATGAAGCACTTTCTTGC
>Ga0210384_10005627_pt1 | contig 13568 bp, 7 predicted proteins | sample IncBWH2MmetaG_FD_160574 | JGI IMG/M metagenome (GOLD analysis project Ga0210384, IMG submission 160574) | Forest soil microbial communities from Barre Woods Harvard Forest LTER site, Petersham, Massachusetts, United States - Inc-BW-H-2-M | ecosystem: Environmental > Terrestrial > Soil >...
GTAGAAACCGGGGCTGGCGGCGTAGGGCCACCTCGGATCAAGCCGGCCCAGACTCTGAGTTGTGGATGGGTTCATCTCACTATCCACGCAATTCCCGCAAAATGCTTTTTCCTAGTGTGACACATCACGTCTGCCGCACCGCCTTACGTTTCTCCCCCGGACTGCGGCGGCGGACGGCGCAGATCCAGCGTGACAGGAAAATCCGGATCTCCTTCGGCTGCGGGCACGTCCATGAGACCGGGCGTATGACCAAATGGGAAGAACCGCGACGCTCGGCGCGCCTCGGCCTCGCTGGCGTTCACTGGGAAGGTCGCGAAAGTACGGCCACCCGGATGAGACACGTGATAAGCGCATCCGCCCATGGAGCGTCCCGCCCAGGTATCGACCACATCGAAGGTCAAGGGCGCATGAACGGGAATGGTGGGATGCAGGCAGGAGGGCGGCTGCCAGGCACGGTATCTGACTCCGGCGACGTATTCCGCATGGCGGCCGGTGAAGTGGAGCGGAAGTCTGCGCCGGTTGCAGGTTACTGTATAACGGGAATTGGTCAAGCCCTCGACTTTGACCTGAACTCGCTCCACGGAAGAATCTACATAGCGCGCCATGGCGCCCGGGCTCCCTTCCTCGCCGAGAACATACCAAGGCTCGGTAGCCTGGCGAATTTCCAGGCTGACGCCGGCATGATACGCGCGTCCCAGAATGGGGTAGCGGAACTCGAAGTGCGGCGCGAACCACTCGGCTTCGAGCGGATAGCCGGCGCGTTTCAGATCGTCGAGCACGTCGTCAAAGTCGCGCCTAGTGAAATGCGGCAGCATGAAGCGGTCGTGCAGTTGAGTTCCCCAGGCGATGGGTTGCTGCATATAAGGTTCCTTCCAGAACCACGCAACCAAAGCGCGTACCAGCAGTTGCTGCGTCAGGCTCATGCGCGCGTGGGGAGGCATCTCAAAACCACGCAGCTCGAGCAGCCCGAGCCGTCCCGAAGCCGAATCGGGGGAATAAAGTTTGTCGATGCAGAATTCTGCACGGTGCGTATTGCCGGTGAGGTCCACCAGGATGTGGCGAAAGATGCGGTCCACCAGCCACGGCGAGCACTCGCCTTCGCCCCGGTCGGGAATCTGCGCGAAGGCAATTTTCAATTCGTACAAACTGTCCGCTCGGGTTTCGTCCACGCGCGGCGCCTGGCTGGTGGGGCCGATGAAGATGGTCGAGAACAGGTAGGACAGCGCTGGATGGTTCAGCCAATATCCGATCATGCTGCGTAGCAAATCGGGACGCCGCAGGAAGGGACTGTCCGACGGCGTGGGTCCGCCTAGCACAAAATGGTTGCCGCCGCCGGTGCCGGTGTGCCGCCCGTCGAGCATGAATTTTTCGGTGCCGAGTCGCAACTGGCGAGCATCCTCGTAGATCGCGGTGGTGTTGTCCACCAGCTCCCGCCAATTGTGGGCGGGGTGAATATTCACCTCGATCACGCCGGGGTCCGGCGTGACCTTGAGGTTGCGTATACGAGCGTCATCGGGAGGCGTATAGCCTTCGATCACCACCGGCATGTTCAGATGAGCGGCGGTGTCTTCAAGAGCGGCCAGCAACTCGACGTAATCCTCGGCCAGATCGACCGGTGGCATGAAGATGTGGAGGCGGCCGCCGCGTGGTTCGACGCACAGCGCTCTGCGGACGATCCACTTCGCGGATTCGCCCAGCTTCGGCACGCGGTCGCGCTCGGTGGGCTTTCGCGATTGTATCTGCGCGGGAGCGATCGCCACATCCCGCGCGGGAATCGGGAGAGGGCCCCGCTGCACCGACGGATCCGGCGGATGAATCTCGGGCGCGTCCTTCGGATCCATCCAAGGCAGGCTCGCCAGCGGAAGGCGCAGGCCCACCGGAGAATCGCCCGGGACCAGAAACAAGTGCTCGCCGCGCAGAGGCCACACACCGGTTTGCCATTCCGGGCTGGATCGTTCTCGGTCACGTTGAAGCGGCAGCACCATGCCCACGGGCGTATGGAGTCCGCGGTCCGACACACGGCGGATTCGTTCGCGCTCCAGCGGATCTTCGAGCTGATTGTCCGCCGCCTCGACATTCACGGGCAGTTGGCGCTCCTGTTGCAGATGGTGAAAAGAATCTTCGAACGCGGGCCTGACGTAGCCTGGATCGAGACCCAGGCGCCGCGCCAGCGTCTCCGCAAAAAGTGCAGCGTCCGGCACGCCAAATCGATACTCATTCTCCTCGCGGGCCAACAATTCGCGATCCCGCCACAGCGGCGCGCCATCGGTCCGCCAGTAGCAGGCCAGGGCCCAGCGCGGTAAAGGCTCGCCCGGATACCATTTGCCTTGCCCGCAGTGAACCAAACCTCCGGGCGCAAACCGGTCACGAAGGCGGTCTAGCAATTGTCCACCGAGTATCCGCTTCTCCGGGCCAAGGGCCGCCGTGTTCCATTCCGCGCCATCCATGTTGTCGATGGAAACGAAGGTCGGCTCTCCCCCCATCGTTAAGCGAATATCGCCATCGCAGATTGCGCCGTCAACTTGGCAACCGAGCGACAGGATGCGCCGCCATTGCTCCTCCGTGTAGGGCAGAGTCACGCGCGGAGCTTCCTGCACACGCCACACCGACATCTCATGAGCAAAAGTGACTTTGCACGGGTCGACGTTGCCGGAAACGGGGGCCGCTGAGGACGGCTCTGGCGTGGCCGCCAAGGGTAGGTGCCCCTCTCCGGCGAACAGACCGGATGTCGGGTCCAAGCCGACCCAGCCGGCGCCCGGCAGATACACTTCCGTCCAAGCGTGAAGATCCGTGAAGTCGCGCTCGGGACCAGGCGCGCCGTCGAGCGCCTTCACATCCGGTTTCAGTTGGATCAGGAAACCGGACACGAACCGCGCCGCCAGTCCTAAGTGGCGCAGAATCTCAACCAACAGCCAAGCGGTATCGCGACAAGAGCCGCTCCCGAGCGTCAACGTTTCTTCGCTGGTCTGAACACCGGCTTCCATCCGGATTACATATTTGATTCTGTGCTGCAATTGCTGGTTCAGGCCGACCAGAAAATCGATCATCGCCTGAGGCCGGCGGTCGATGGTATCGAGATACGCGGCGAGTTGCGGTCCGCCGGGCCGCACTCCGAGGAAGGGCGTCAATTCCTGCTCGAGCGAAGGTTCATAGCAGAAGGGAAATTTTTCTGCATACGGCTCGAGGAAAAAGTCGAAGGGGTTGATCACGGTCAACTCCGCGACCAGATCCACCTCGACTGTGAAGTGCCGCACACGCTCCGGAAATACAATCCGCGCCAGAAAATTGCTGTTCGGGTCCTGTTGCCAGTTTAGGAAGTGAAGCTTGGGTTCGATTTTGAGAGAGTACGCGGTAACCGGCGTCCGGCAGTGGGGAGCCGGCCGCAAGCGAACGACCTGCGGAGAAAGTTGTACGAGGCGATCGTAGGCATAAGAAGTTTTATGGTGCAATGCGACGCGGATGGGCATGCAGCGATCAGTCCGCGTGGGCCCCGGCGACCTGGCCGACCGGCAGCCGCGTGACAAAATCGTTGAGGATACCGATGTCGATGGTATTCATTTGCTCCTGCAAAGAGTCCAGGTATTCGTGCAGCCCGCCGGCGAGGACGCGATCCACCGAATTGAAATCCAGTTCGGCCCGCAGCCGGCCGACCGCCTGCTCGGAGGGATACACGAAGGAATCCATGGGGCTGCCCGTGATGGCGTGCAAGGATTCGTCCGCGCAATGGATGCAAAAGCGGATGGAGCGCGGAAAATCCGGATCCATGAGCAGAAAATCGACGATGTCGCGCGGCGAGATCCGCCCATGTTTTTTCCGGTACATGCTGAATCCGCTGACCGACTTCAAAACGGCCGACCAGTGAATGTCGTCGTAGGGCGTACCCACCGCGCGGGTCGAGGGCAGCAGGATGAAGTACTTGACGTCCAGAATACGCGAAGTCTTGTCGGCCCGCTCCAGCTTCCTTCCCAATCGCACGAAGTGCCACGCCTCGCTGTGCGACATGGTCGCGTCCGTAATGCCCTGGAACAAATGGCAACCCAGGCGGATGGCGCGAAGAATCTCGGGCAACTGACCCGGATCTGGCATTTGCCTCTGCGAGTGTATGCTGAGGTACATGCTGTTGACCTGGGTCCACATCTCTGAAGAGATGGTTTCCCTGACGGAACGGGCATTTTCGCGCGCCGCACGCAAACAGGAGGCAATCGAGTTGGTATTGGCCGCATCGTAGGTGAGAAACTCGATCACGCTGGCTTGGGAAGCCTCGCCGTAGCGCTGCTTGAATTCATGCGTGTCGCCGCTCGTGTCGATCAGCGGCTGCCACTGCTGGGCCCGCTCCATCGGCAGATCGAGCTGAAGATTCAGATTCACGCCGATATAGCGGGCCACGTTTTCGGCCCGTTCTATATAGCGCGCCATCCAATACACGGAATCAGCCACGCGGCTTAAAAGAGGGGGGGTCTCGGGCATCACACCACTTCCTCGGGAGAAGGCGCCAGGACCCAGGTGTCCTTGCTGCCGCCTCCCTGCGACGAATTTACCACCAGAGACCCCTTGCGAAGCGCGACCCGCGTCAATCCGCCAGGCAGCACCTTGATTTCCTTGCCATACAGAATGTAGGGCCGCAGATCCACGTGACGTCCCTCAAAATGATCGTCCACAACCGTCGGCACGCGCGACAACGCCAGCGTCGGTTGCGCGATGTAGTTGCGCGGATTGGCGGAGATCTTCGCTGCGAACTCCTGGCGCTGCTCAAAAGTGGAATGGGGGCCCACCAACATGCCATATCCGCCGGCTTCGTTGGCCGCCTTGACCACCAGCTTGTCGAGATTCCCCAGCACATGCTGGCGATCGTGCTCGCGCCAGCACAGGAACGTGGGCACGTTGAACAAGATCGGATCTTCATTTTCGTAGTAGCGGATCATGTCCGGAACGTAGGCGTAGACCACCTTGTCGTCGGCCACGCCGTTGCCGGGAGCGTTCGCCAGCGCCACTCGCCCGGCACGATAAGCTGCCACCAGTCCCGGCACACCCAATAGGGAGTCTTCGCGGAATGCGAGCGGATCCAAAAAATCGTCGTCGATGCGGCGGTAGATCACGTCCACCTTACGCAAACCCTTGGTGGTGCGCATCCAGACCGCGTCGTCCTGCACGACCAGGTCGGACCCCTCCACCAACTGGATTCCCATCTGCTGCGCCAGGAAGCTATGTTCGAAGTAGGCGGAATTGTACAGGCCAGGGGTCAGCAGCACCACGGTGGGCTTGTCGGCGGCGCCCTGGGGCGCGATCGATTCCAGCATCTCAAGCAGGTTGCTCGGATAGTCGTCCACCGGGCGCACGCGCGAACCTTCGAAGACCTGCGGAAACGTGCGTTTCATCAAGTCCCGGTTTTCGAGCACATAGGACACGCCGGAGGGCACCCGCAAGTTGTCCTCCAGCACATAAATATTGCCGTCGCCGTGGCGCACCAGGTCGGTGCCGGTGATGTGGCACCAGATTCGCCGAGGCGGGTTGATGCCCGCGCATTGGGGGCGGTAGAAGGAAGCTGAGTAGATGATTTCTTCCGGGATGACCTTGTCCTTCAGGATCTTCTGGTCGTGGTAGATGTCATCGATGAACTCGTTCAGGGCGTGGATGCGCTGTTTGAGCCCGCGCTCGATCCAGACCCACTCATCGGATCGCACAATGCGAGGGATGAGGTCGAAAGGAAAAATGCGCTCGGCTCCGGCCGAATCTCCGTAGACGTTGAACGTAATGCCCATCTGCAGCAGCAGGCCCTCGGCTGCACGCTGGCATTGCAGCAACTGGCCCTCCTCCAAAGATTCGATGGTGTCCAGAAGCAAGCGGGCCTCGGGGCGCACAACTCCGTCCGCGTCGAACATTTCATCCTGGAACCCTTGAGTCTGATAGGAATCAAACCGCATTCAGGACCTCCTCTGCGGTACCGCTCGCGATGGGGACACAGCGCTTCCAGCCGGTGAGTGCTGGGCCGCAGCCTGTGGTTATTTGAGAGCGTCCGCGTTGAAACGGCGTCTGGGGGACAAGACGGGGTCCTTCCGAGTTCTCATTATAACCGGTATCGATAACGGATGGCGTTCCTTGACCATTTCGGCATTGATCTGAGAAACATCTAGAGCCTCGCCTCGATCCCTTCCATAGTCGGAGAAAACCTCGCCGGATCATGCAGCGCTTCCGTCCCACTACTGTGCTAATATCGGCAGCGTCTACTTTCCTAAGGTTTCCGAGTCGATACCTTCTCCGCCGATCCAAGACTTGAGAAGTCCAGAGTGTTTGACGGAAGGAAACCAACATGCAAATCCGGGTCGGCTACGAAATGATCTACCACTTTCCGCGGGAGACGCCCATGATACTGATGGTGCATATCCACTACTCTCGCGCCCAGGACATCATTGTTCCCGATCGTCTCATTACCGACCCGGTGGTGCCGATTACGTCCCATCGCGATATCTACGGGAACTGGTGCAGTCGAATCGTGGCCCCCGTCGGGCGGATTCGATTAAGCGCCACGGGGGTCATAAATGATAGCGGCGAACCGGAGATGCAGATGCGGTCCGCCCAGCAACCAGAGGTAAAAGATCTGCCCGAGGATACTCTGATTTTCCTGCTGGGCAGCCGGTACTGCGAGACGGATCTGCTGTCTGAGGCAGCTTGGGGGTTATTCTCTCAAACCGCGCCCGGGTGGCAGCGCGTGCAGGCGATTTGCGATTATGTCCATAACCATATTGTGTTTGGATATGAAAATGCGCGTCCCACAAAAACCGCGTGGGAAGCTTTTCAGGAACGGAGGGGGGTCTGCCGCGACTACGCCCACCTGGCCATAGCATTCTGCCGCTGTATGAATATTCCCGCGCGTTACTGTGCCGGTTACCTGGGTGATATGGGGACGCCTCCGCCGTACGCTGTCATGGATTTTGCCGCATGGTTCGAAGCCTACCTGGACGGCGCATGGCACACCTTCGACCCTCGCAACAATGTGCCGCGCATCGGACGAGTGCTGATGGCGCGAGGCCGTGATGCGGCGGACATTGCCATCGCCACCACGTTCGGTCCGAACATCTTAGAAAGCTTCAAGGTGTGGACGGATGAAATCGTGGAGGGCGTAACCGCCGGCCCCCTGATCGAGAACCGATTGTAAAATGTCTCTCCTCACCGTGCGCCATGTCACGGTTTATCGCTACTCGAGGCCGGTCGGCCTGGGCGAGCATCGGATGATGTTCCGGCCGCGGGAGAGTCACGATCTGAGGCTCCTTAAAACGAGATTGGATATCACACCCGCTCCGGCTAGTCTCCGCTGGCTCCACGATGTGTTCGACAACTCAGTAGCCGTGGCGACATTCGATGGTTCGACCTCAGAGCTTCGCTTTGACAGCACGGTCACGCTCGAGCACGTGGAAACCACACGCCTTGACTATCCGCTCGAAGAGTACTCGCAAGACTATCCGTTCCACTATTCGGACGACGAGTTGCCAAACCTCGGTCCCGCACTGGTCCATCATTATCCGAGCGACGATGTCAGGCGCTGGGTCGGACGGTTTCTGGATCCATCCGGGATCACCGGCACCATGAGCTTACTTCGGTCCATCACGCTCGGCATCAGGGAAGACTTCGTATATACGCGCCGCAGCGAGAAGGGCATTCAAAGCCCCAGTGAGACCCTTGCGACAAGGCGCGGCAGTTGCCGGGATTTCGCTGTTCTTATGATGGAAGCCGTGCGCTCCCTGGGCTTGGCCGCTCGCTTCGTCAGCGGGTATATCTTCGTTCCGGGCAGGGAAGCCGGCAGCACCGTTGGAGGCGGGGCAACGCACGCGTGGATGCAGACGTATCTGCCGGGCACAGGCTGGATCGATTTCGATCCGACCAACAGCATTGTCGGCAATCGCAATCTCATCCGCGTTGCCGTGGCATGGGATCCCAAGCAGGTTCTGCCGCTATGGGGCACTTTCGCCGGCCCTGCCTCATCGTTCCTGGGCATGGACGTCACGGTAACCGTGACCGAGGACCCTCCGGAAGGGTGATCCACGGTTGCGCCGTTGCAAAACGGATTTGGGCCGACAGGCCATGGACCCGTGCGACCGCCGCGTAAATTCCACCTTTGTACGCAACGGGCCAACGGAGTATACTTCCTGTGAAAAGGAGAACAGCGATCATGCATTCCACGAAAATCTGGACCCGCTCGCTGGCCGTCGCTGGGCTTATGTGGTTCACCCTAGCCGCATTCGGCCAGTCTCGGGCCGCATCGGCCGAGTGGCATCCGAAGGACACCGAGTGGGCCTCCTACTCGGCCGACGTAAAAGGATCCAGGTACCGGCCACTGGATCAGATCAATGCATCCAACTTTAACAAGCTGGAAGTCGCATGGCGCTTCAAAACCGACAACCTCGGCCCATTTCCGGAATACAAATTGGAAGGAACGCCTTTGATGGTCGATGGCGTGATCTATACCACCGGCGGCACGCGGCGGTCGGTCGTGGCGCTCGATGCCAAGACCGGCGAGCAGCTCTGGTTGCACGCCGAGCGGGAAGGCGATCGCGCGGCCAATTCGCCGCGGCAGCTCTCAGGACGCGGAGTATCGTACTGGACCGACGGAAATCGTGATGAGCGCGTGGTCTATGTGACCACCGGCTACCGGCTGGTCGAGCTCAATGCCAAGACCGGCGCTCCCATCAGTTCGTTTGGTACGGGCGGAGTGGTGGACTTGAAGGTCGGCGTGGTCAAGGGGGCGGATGAGCAAATCGATCTGCAGACCGGTGAGATCGGCCTGCATGCAACGCCTACCGTAGTCAAGAACGTGGTGATCGTCGGCTCCTCCATGAAGGAGGGCGCGACTGTGCCCACGCACAACAACACCAAGGGCTTGGTGCGCGCCTTCGATGTACGGACCGGGAAAAAACTTTGGCAATTTAACACCATCCCGAGGCCCGGTGAGTTCGGCAACGACACCTGGGAAAACGGCTCGTGGGCGATCAACGGCAACACCGGCGTCTGGAATCAGATCACCGTGGACGAAGACCTCGGGCTGGTGTACCTGCCGGTGGAAACGCCTACGTCGGACTACTATGGCGGGCACCGGCCAGGCAACAATCTGTTTGCCGAAAGCTTGGTCTGCGTCGATCTGAAGACCGGCGTGCGCAAGTGGCATTTCCAGTTAGTGCACCATCCCATCTGGAACTTCGATATCTCGGCCGCGCCAATCCTGGCCGATATCAACGTCGAGGGCCGGGCGATCAAAGCCGTAGCGCAGCCGACTAAACAAGGATTTCTTTACGTGTTCGATCGCGTCACTGGCAAACCAGTGTGGCCCATCGAAGAACGCCCGGTTACGCAGTCGGACGTGCCAGGCGAAAAGACTTCGCCTACACAGCCGTTCCCCACCAAGCCGCCGGCATACGCCCGAAACTACCTGAAGGTCCCCGACGACTTGATCGACTTCACGCCCGAACTGCGGGCGCAAGCCTTCGAGGTTCTGAAGCGGTACAAAGTGGGGACGTCTCCGTTCGCGCCGCCAATTTTGGGCGATGTCAACGGCATCCAGGGAGTGATCGGCGCCGGAACCGCGACCAATTGGCCCGGCTCGGCCTACGATCCCGAGACCCACACCGTCTACGCGCAGGCGAGCAATCTCGGCATTCAGGCGCGGTCACTGGTAGCCCCGCCGCCGGGATTCTCCGACATTCGTTATGCCTCCGGAATCGCTGGGCGGCCGTTCCGCGTGGTGCTGGGGCCGGGCGACTGCTGCGCCGCCGATGGAGCGCGACGTCAAGCTGTGGCCTCAATTCCCGTGCCATCCGCAGGGGCGCCCGCTGCGAATCCGCAGGCCGAGGCCGCCGTCGTCGGCCTGGATGTGCAAGGGCTGCCGCTGGTCAAACCGCCTTACGGAATTCTCTCGGCAATCAATCTCGATCGCGGCGAGATTGTGTGGCAGGTGCCGCATGGCGACACCCCGGATGCCATCCGCAATCACCCGGCGCTCAAGGGCATAAACATTGGGAAAACCGGGCAGCCGGGCACCCAGGGCGTCGGATTGATGGTTACCAAAACACTAGTCGTCATGGGTGACGCGCAGATCACGGCGCCTCCGGGCCGCCCTCGTGGCGCGATGTTGAGAGCCTACAATAAGGCCACTGGCCAGGAGGTCGGGGCGCTGTGGATGCCCGCGCCCCAGAGCGGATCCCCGATGACGTACATGTGGCAGGGCAAGCAATATATCGTGGTCGCGGTCGGCGGCGGGAATTATTCGGGCGAGTACATTGCGTTCGCCTTGCCCTCCACGGATTGACCGGAAGTAAAAACGTTAAGATTAGGAAGCTGCCGCTTACTGACGTGCGTGGCTCGGTTTCAGAGCCGCGACCGTGAGGGAGCGTCCGCGGCCTCTCAGATTCGAGCGAGGTGACATGAAGATCGGAATCACGGTTGCGGCGGTCACCGGATTGGCGGCGCTCGGAGCGTTGTATTCCCTTCGCGCGCAATCGCCATCGCGTTCCGTGTGGGACGGCGTGTATACGGAACAACAAGCGAAGCGCGGCGGAGCACAGTATGGCCAGCAGTGTTCGGGGTGCCACGGCGATTCGCTGACCGGCGCCGACGAGGCCCCCGCGCTCGCCGGTGGCGCCTTCCTCGCCAATTGGGACGGCCTGACCGTCGGCGACTTGTTCGAACGAATTCGCATATCGATGCCGGCCGACCGCCCGGGAAAGCTCAACCGGGAACAGATCGCCGATATACTGTCTTACATCCTAAATTTCAACCGGTTTCCGGCCGGCAATACAGAACTCGAACGCCAGACTGAAGTACTGAAGCAGATTCGGCTCGAAGCGGCCAAGCCAGACCAGAAGAAGTAAGAGGCGAACCGTGCTAATCTAAGCCCAGGCGCCCAAGCCCTCGCGCCTCACCCTGGAAGTATTTCCCGACCACGTTCGTCTCACGAGAATTAAACCAGAGAGTTAAACCGTGGCGGCCGTGCCTACACAAGCGTCTCGCGATACTACCGAATTAATCTGGTACCTGAACCTTAAGCTGGCTGCCCTGGGCCTGCCCACCGCGGACGGGGCGGCCGAGCCGGGTTTCCTTCAGATCGCGCAGCCACTGCTTCGCAGTTACGAAACCAAGGATCGCCTGCTGCGGGACCATCTCTGCCCGGCCGATGCCCGGATTCAAACCTTCCTCAACGACTACCTGAACGGAGTCTGCGCGTCGGGCGTTCCGCGCCTGCCAGCCCGCACTCTGGTGCTCGACCGTGCCGGATTGGCTCGTGCGATGTCGCTGCCACCGAACTCCGACAGCTTCTCGTCTCCTTTCTTGCGCTCTTACCGTGTTCCGCAGGGCATTCTGCACAATCCGCACAGCGACCGCCGCACGACCAAGGGCGTCTTTCATATCGCCGAGGGTGGGTTCCCCATCCCGGCCGATAAGTTGCCGGTTCCGATTCAAACTTTCGCCGCTCTACTCCGTGAGGCGCTTTCTCCCCCGGCGGACGTCCTGACACTGCCGTTCACCGCCAACCAGGAGCAACAAGCCAGACTATTCGTGTCCTTGCTCATCCGTCCGTTGGTCTGTCCCGCCACTGGAGCCGATCCCGCGAAAACCATGGAGATTCGATTTTTCGCGCCAGCCAGTTTGGTCAGCAATCTTGACTTCGTCGAGTCGATCTTCGGAAACGGGGGCGACCCCCAACTTCCCGAAAACGACGCTGCGCTCGACGTGATGCATTGGACTGGCCACACCGGTTGCGTGATTCTGGCGCCGCACCTGGTCGGGATGAGGAAAGCCGCCCTGGGCCTGCCGCACAAACGCGACGCCACCGATCGGCAGCGCCGCGATGGCATGTGCTGGGAAAACGAAGACGAACTCTATAACGATGGGAATGCTTTCAAGATATGCTGCCGCGACCACCGCGGCGTAATGGTGACGGTGATTGCCGACAATTACTACGGCTACTGCAAGAAAGAAGTCAAAACGCAAATCAGCTATGCGGCCAACCTGTTCGGCCTGTGCGAGGAGGAGCACGCCGGAGGCGCGATGGCCTTCGCGACGTACGTGCTCGGCCAGGATTTCCAGCCCGAGCGCACCGTCAGTCTCAAGAAAACTTCCTTCGAGCACGCGATGGGCCTGCTCAGCGATATGGCCGAGCGCCAGCCGGAGGGCTATGCCGTCGACCGGCGCTACTCGGAGATCTACTACGTTCCGGAAGACGCGGTATTTAGCGTCCGCGATTGCAATGTGTCTTGGGAGCGCGGCGGAAGAACTCATGAGTTGACGTTACGTCCCGCCGCCACCTACATGCTGCCGTCGGGCTTCCGGGTTCGTCTGGAGAAACAAACCTTCGGAGCCAACTGGAGGTTGATTGGTTCCCGCCCCCGCGGGACGCTGTGCCACAAGCCCTGCACTGTTTCCGGCGGAGGCAAGTCGGAAATCTCGAAATCAATTGCGAACGCGTTGCTGCACGGCCCGGTCTTTGTGCGCGACTATCATCGCGATATGGATGAAGTAGCGGACATCCTGAAAAAGGATTTTTCCACTATTTATAAGCGCCGGGTTCCGGACCCCCGCACGCAGCGGCCTATATTGAGTCTGGAGCGGACGCTTGGCTCCGTGATCCAGTTGTTGACGCCATCGGCGGAATACGCGGACGAATATAACGAGTGGCTGCGGCAACTGCGCCAGACCGTGCGCCAGATCGTATTCACAGTCAAGCGATATTACCGTCCGGAGTGGGGCGAGAATTGGCGCGAGCACTTCACGGTGAACCGGATCAACGGGTACCTAGGCCACGAGCTCAAATTCGACAACCAACCGCTGGTGGCCAACTATCTGCGCGTCGGCTACGACCCCGACGGTTCGTGGCGGATTTATAAATTGCGGCCGGACTTCTATCCCGCTGAAAAAATCCAGATGGAGGACGACATCACCGCGTCCGTGGTCCTGCCCAGATCGGCTCTCAACGACCTTGATCCCGAGTACGGCCACCCCAGCGTCAAGCTGGTTAACAATTGCGAGACCTTGCTGTTCCAGCGCCCGGATGACGCCATCCATCGCGGTCTGGACCGTCAGGCGGAAGCAGATATTGCCAGTCCCGATACCTTTCTTTCGAATTACGAACCGTTGACGTACGAACAGGTGCGAGCGATGGTTGATCACGTGGTGGAATTCGACCGCTACACGGAGCCGATGAAACGCTTGCTCGAGAGCTTTAACGGGACCGACGCTCACCGCTACGTCGTATCGTCGGCGTATCCGCGCATCGTGAACGGCAAGCCTTCGCAGAACCCCCGCTATCTGCAAAAGCGGCCGGATCTGGTGTCGCCGCGCGATGGTTATCTGGCCGAAGTCGCCGCGCGCCTGGAGCGGGAGATCCCTTCCTCCCATCCCGTCCACTTTCCCGTAAACGCCGTTCTGGCCGGGCGCAGAAACAGTCCGCCGGATCCAGCGATCGCCATGCCGCCGCTAGCGGCGTACGGCCCGATTCACTACCAGGAATTGCCGGAATTGTTCATGGAGTTCATTTCCAGCCTCACGGGAAAATCCCCTGCTACGACTGGATTCGGAAGCGAGGG
>Ga0210384_10005630_pt1 | contig 13563 bp, 13 predicted proteins | sample IncBWH2MmetaG_FD_160574 | JGI IMG/M metagenome (GOLD analysis project Ga0210384, IMG submission 160574) | Forest soil microbial communities from Barre Woods Harvard Forest LTER site, Petersham, Massachusetts, United States - Inc-BW-H-2-M | ecosystem: Environmental > Terrestrial > Soil >...
GCCATTCGCCGCCGCGGCTTCCTTCTCTCGTTTTTCGATCCACGCGTCGCGCAACGCCATAAAACCCCCTTGCCTACAAAACGGCACACCGCGCCTTTCCACAAAGGCAGTTGTGCAAGCTCGAATTATGGCACCCACACCCTCATGCAGCAACCTGCCCTGTGGAGTGCGGCAGGCCCTGCCGCTTTGTCTTTTCTCCCGCTCTCTTCGATTTTCGTCAACACGCGGCAACTTTACGAAAGTCGAGCGGTTAAGTGACGAGCTCAATGTTTTCGCCGGGCTTCCGTGCACCTGTTGCGTGCTGAAGAGACTTCCCAGAATCAGTGCGGGTGTTCAGACAGGAAGAGTGAATTGTGCATGTTGACGATGCGCCAGCGCCCAGCCCTGCGGCGGCACATCGCCATTCCATGCCCTCGCGGATGCTCCTCGGGCGTGACAATGCTGTAGTCGTAGGTATACCAGAGCGCGTCCCCGAAGAGGCGAACGTCGTGCACTTCCATGCGGTACTCGACTTCGGGAGCAAACCGCAGATAACGTTTCTGTAGATACTCCATAACTTGCTCTCGTCCGCGAAATTCCCCAACCGGCGTATAAAGAACCACGTCAGGCTCAAAGCAGTCTGCCAGTTGCTCCGTTTCTCCGAGGTCGAACGCCGCGTTACAATCTTGCATCTGTTTTTCCATCTCCGCGTAGTCCGCTTTCGCGTCGATGGTCTTTCCGGTCAACAGGCCGATGTGATGCTGAAGGTCGATCGTCAATCCCATCTGTTGAATTAACTCCACGCCAAAAATTCCGTCGATCGCGTGGCCGCAGCCTTTGCCAATGGCGCTCAAGTCAACGGCGGGGAGCTTGACCTCGCGAAGTTTGTGATTTGCGATCGCGACTTCCCCGATCGACACTTCACCTGCGTTGGTAACTGTGCTGCCCATCCAGGAAGCGATGCGGACTTTTCTGGCACTAACGGATGAAAAGGAATTGAGATTCGCGAAGGAGGTGGCGGCTGTATCGACGAGGAAATACTTTTCCACGCCATCGGCTTGCAGCTTGACCATTGGCAAACGATCGCATGGCTCAAGCTGGATTTCGTCGACGGAATGATGCCTACTATCGCCGGCCTCTTCCACTTCGGGAGGTTCTTTACATTCGGGGCAATCGGCAGGCGGCGCGGGCCGCGGCTCTTGCGCTCTCAGAAATGGGCAGCAACTCACGAGAAGAGGAAGCACGGTCAGAAGATATTTAACAGCACGACCGGTCGTATCTTTAAATAGTGAGAACCGGCCCGCGCCAGCGCAGGACATGGCTAGGCTGCCTTCCGCGAGCTTTTGCGTTGAATGTCGCCGCGCTGGCTCGACCGGCTGCGCGCGAGCAGCTGCTCGAATGATGCACGCGCCAGCCGCTTTGCTTGCGGATCTTTAAGCAGCTTATTGCTGTGGTGAAAGGCCATGGCAATACCCATCATCTCGTAGGCGAATTGCTGGGGATCGACGTTTTCGCGGAACTGCTTCTCTTCGATAGCCGTCCGCACGACGCGGGCGATGGTCTCCTGCCAAGCAGCCATCTTTTCTACCAACAGGTCACGCACGGGACCTGGCCGATCGTCGAATTCTTGGGCAAGGGCCATGAGCATGCAGCCGCTTCTTCGGTCACGGCCGCGAATCCAATCGAAGTAACCGTCAAAGAGTGTTCGAACGCGCGGCTCGCCCCGCGGCGCGGCCAGGGCAGGTATGATTACTGTTTTCGTAAAGCGGGCGGTAACCTCTCGCAATACTTCGAGCTGAAGTTCCTCTTTCGAACGGAAGTGCGCGAAAAGACCGCTCTTCGAGCGGTTGAGGGCGGAGGCCAGGACGCCCAGGGTCAAACCCTCGAGGCCAATCTCGTGGGCGATGGAGAGGGCGCGATCGACGATTCTTTGATGGGCGTGCAGGTCTCGTTTCACGGCAGGATAGTAATACGACCGGTCGGTCGTGTCAATGCAGAATGTTCCGAGATGCGATGGCCATAGTGTAGCTTCGTTTCAGCGTTTCGAAGGCAAATAGGGCACAAAGCCGCGCGTTTTCATCCGCAGCCGGTAGACCGAATGAGTCGCAGTGATATACAGAGTGTGATAGTCCTTATCGCCCCACGCAAGATTCGCGGGCTGTTCGGGAGTCACAATCGTTCCGATGTGGTGGCCGTCTTTGTCCCAGACCCAGATCCCATTCGGCCCGGTTACAAATAGATTCCCGCAGTCATCCACCTTGATCCCATCGGGGACTCCATCACTCTTCCCTCCAGGTTCCTCGCCGAAGATTCGTCCGTTCGTCAGCGTGGCGTCCGCGGAGAAATCATAAACGCGAATGTTCCGCTGTTCGCTATCGTCTACGTAGAACCGTTTGCCATCGGGAGAGAAAGCCAAACCATTGGGCTGCGTGAGCTCCTTGGTCAAGAGCCGGACTCCACCTTTCGCGTCGAGCCGGTAGACGCCCTGGAAGGGAATCTCTTGTTTCTCGCCCTTGGGCAAATCCATCGTCGGGTCGGTGAAGTAGATGGCGTCATCGGGTCCGATCACGACATCATTGGGACTATTGAATTTCTGTCCTTCGAAATGGTCCGCCAGGATCGTGTACTTTCCATCGGGGCTGATGCGAATGATGGCCCGAAGCACGCTCGCGCAGTCGAGCAACCGAAGCTGCCGGTCAAACGTACTTCCGTCGGGATCACCAAGGGCAATGAGCTCTTCTTTGTGGCCGTCGGGATAAACGCGAAAAATCTTATTGATTTCCTCGTCGCTCACGTAGACAAATCCGGCGCTATCCCAAACAGGTCCCTCGGTAAAGCCGAATCCGGTGGCCACCGTCTCGAGCTTCGCGTTGCGCGCGACAAGCTTCCAAAACTCCGGCGAGCCCGCCCGCAGTTCGAACGTGCGCCTCGGCTCATGATCTTGTGCTGAGGCAGCACCAGCTCCGCACAAAAAAAGGAGAGAGACGAGCAATATCCGGATTCTTACAGTCGAGTTTGTCATGGGCAGGCCTTTTCGATCCTGAGTGAACGAAAGCAAGTTTGCACTACGCCACTTAGTTCCGCTCATCAGTTCGTTGTTTTTCTCGCTCGTTTTTCACGCGCGTTCGGCGCGGGAGCAATTTTGCCGCTCCTCGCAGAAGCAACGAGAAAACTGATAAGGTCGTCGATCTCGTTTGGGCTCAACGTCGAGCCATAGTTCGAAGGCATAAATGGCTCGCTGGAGCGAACCAGGCTTTGTAGGTCCGCCTTTGTGAGCAATTGAAATGCGCCGTCGAGCGTCTGCAGCTGGACGGAAAAGTTGTCTTCGTTTCGCAAAACGCCGGAGAACTTCTGGCCATCGCGCAAGGTCGCAATAGTCAGGCGGTCAGTCGTGCCTCCACTCTCATTCTTTTTCGTAATAATTGCCGCTCTGATTTCTTCAGGTGCTCGAGTGCGGCCATACGAGGAAAGGTCCGCGGCAATGAAGCCGCCCACTCCGTCTACCATGTGGCATTCGGAGCACCGCGCCTTGCCGAAAAAGAGTGCTTTCCCATGTTGTGCATCGCCAGAGACAGTTCCACCGCCAATCTTGCCCTGAAGCAACCGCAGATAACTTACAAGCGCCCGGACTTGCGACCTATCCATTGTGCTGAAAGAAGGCATTCCGCGCGCCGGGACGCCGTTTTGGATGATTTGGAAAAGCTCAGTGTCGGACCGTCGCTGAACAGATGTGCGGGTTGCAACATCCGGTGCGCGTTCGCCGCCGCGGCCGTCCAACCCGTGACACCCCGCGCAACGCGATTCGAATGCTTGGCGGCCCTCCTCGTGTCCTTGCTTAACGTCACGCGTCTGGCCTGGAACGCGTGGCGCTCCGTGTTCCCCGCCGCGAGCTGTGGCGACAAATAATAAGGATGCCAGCAGTATTCCAGATATGATCAACGAACGAATGGCGATGGTCGACTTCGGTTGCTTACGAAGCAAATTGCAATCCCCCAACAATCTCCACCCCGGAAAAGTTTTTACTTGGCAGACTGGAGATTGTTAATGTCACGTGATGAGAAGCGCTCTGAGTTTGTAAGAATTGCTTTAAGTGCACGGAATCCAGATACTGCATCGGGGGAAACAAGTCAACGCGTTTCTCATTCAATCGATTTAACATACTGCGACGCGAGGACACCGATTTATTCTTTAGATTCAGGCGAGCAGCCCCTTCCGCCAGCCAAACCAAGAGTGTTACAGTGCGCCAACAACTGAGACTGAGGAGAAAACTATGTATCCGACCTCTCATCCCAATTTTCCTTCACGTCGAATGCTACGCGCTCTGGCTCTTTCGACTCTCCTATTGGCAGGGTTGGCGGCTCTCCCGGCGACGACTCGCGTGAGGGCACGTCAGGATTCCGCTGCTGCCGTTGACGCTGCGGCTCTCCTTGAGGGGTTCCGCCACGTCGAGGCTGCTTCCGTTTCCGATGCGTTGGAACAAATCACCGGGCGCAAAATGTATATGTCGCACCGGATGAGGCCCATTTTTCCTTCGAAATTCGCGGGATTTGCTCTTACAGTTCTTCTCAAGAAAGAAACAAATCACGATCCCGACGCGCTGAACGGAATGCTTGCCGCCATTGACCACGGTCCTCCAAACTCCGTTTATGTGATGGTCGTGGAGGACGGCGCCGACATCGCGGGAATGGGCGGCCTGATGGGCACGGCCATGTCCGCGCGAAATTTCTCCGGGGCCGTTATTGACGGTGGTGTCCGCGATGTTGCGTACCTTCAGAAGATTGGCTTCCCTGTATTCGCACGGGGAATCGTTCCTTCGACTTCTGTCGGCCATTATCGCTTTGCAGGTTCCAATATTCCCGTGGTGTGCGACGGGGTCTCCGTGAATCCCGCCGACATTGTCGTGGCGGATGCCGATGGCGTAGCCGTTGTCCCTCGTTCCTCGGCGACGCAGGTGCTCGCCATGGCGCAGGAGATGGATTTCAAAGAACACTCCATGTACGCCACGATCGAGAAACTCAAATCCATCGAGGAGGCCGTCAAGAAATTTGGCCGTCTTTAAATCGGTTTAAATCGTTCCAATTTCCCAAAATGATTCTGGATTCCAAAGCTTCTTTGTAGTATAGAAACGTCGCCGGACAATATGGGTTCTCCTTTCATCGCATTCTTAAGTGTTTTTCTCGTCCTGCCTGTGGCCGCGCAGGAGAAAACCAGCGTGACGGTTTCGTCCGCTCTTGACGTGCAGCCGACGGATCTTCTCGTCCAGCCCTCCGGCGCAAACTGGATCTCCTATAACGGGGACTACTCGGGACGGCGCTACTCGAGCCTTGCAGAAATCTCTCCGAAAAATGTCAGTCAACTCCGCGCGCAGTGGATTTTTCACATTCGCGACGCCAATGAACTCGAAGTCACGCCGGTCGTGGTGGACGGGATCATGTTCGTGACGTCCGCCAACGATGCCTTTGCGCTCGATGCTCGCACGGGACGCCAGATCTGGCACTATGCGCGGCCTGTCACTCCGGGATTGATCGACGACGCCTCGCAGCACCACAATCGCGGCGTGGCCATTTGGCACTCGAAAGTTTTCATGGAGACGGACAACGCCCACCTGCTCTGCCTGGACGCGCGCTCCGGCCATCTTCTTTGGGATGTCGCCTACACCGATGGAAACAAGAATTACGGCGCCACCAGTGCTCCTCTCGTCGTCAAGGACAAAGTTCTGGTAGGAACTTCAGGCGGGGACGATGGAGTTCGCGGATTCGTGTCGGCCTTCGATGCCGAATCTGGAAAGCTCGCCTGGCGATTCTGGACGATTCCAGGGCCCGGTGAATTCGGGTCTTCCAGTTGGCCCGGGGAAATGTATCTCCGCGGAGGCGGCACCACCTGGATGCCCGGGACGTATGACGCCGAACTCAACACCATTTATTGGGGAACGAGCAATCCCGCTCCGGATTTCGAGGGTAGCGTCAGGCCCGGCGACGATCTTTACACTGATTGCGTCCTGGCTCTCGATCCCGACACGGGCAAACTGAAATGGTATTTTCAGTTCACTCCTCATGACCTCTACGACTACGACGCCAATGAAACTCCCGTTCTTATCGATACTCTCTACAAAGGTGAGCCGCGAAAACTTCTGGTGGAGGCCAACCGCAACGGATTTATCTACGTGCTCGATCGCACTAATGGAAAATTTCTTTCCGCGCTGCCGTTCGTCGAAAAATTGAACTGGGCCAAGGGTATCGATGAGCAGGGGCGCCCCATTCGCACTGGACTCCAGCCCACCCCCGAGGGGACAAAAATTTGTCCCAGCATGATCGGGGCGACGAATTGGTACTCTCCCTCTTACAACCCGGGCACGCATCTGCTTTATTTCATGGCCCTCGAAGAATGCGGGATTTTTTCCTCGAAGCCGGAATCATTCACGGAAGGGCGCACTTACTACGCCACCGGAGTCCGGCACGTGCCGGGAGAGAAAAAAGAAAAAATACTGCAGGCCTACGATCTTGACTCCAACCGCATTGAGTGGCGCTATCCCCAGACCGGCGAAGGGGATTCCTCGGGCGGTACGATGACCAGCGCCAGCGGACTTGTTTTCTTCGGAGATGACGCAGAATCTTTCGAAGCTGTCGACGCCAAGTCTGGCGCGTCTCTCTGGCATTTTACGACAGGCCAACGCATGCACGCCTCACCCATGAGTTACGCCGTGCAGGGCAAGCAGTATGTCGCGATTGCCTCCGGGATGGACATTTTCAGTTTTGGTTTGCCGTAATAAACAAGGGGTTTTGAAAATCTTCGCTGATAGGAGAAAACCAGAATGATTTCCAATCTTTTCACACGCAGGTCATTCGCAAGCAGGCTGGCCACTTTGTTTTCTGGCCTGGGTCTAGCCTCCATTGCTTCAACCTCCGCGTCCGCTTCGGAACAGGATCAGGGAGGTGTGAAGAAGCTCAATTGGGATGGCAAACCTTCTGACCCCAACTCGTTTATAACCGCGCTGATTGTTCACAACGACCTGCTGTACATCGCAGGGCAGGGCGCTCACTCCCACGATACCGGGGAGACTTTCCCCATGGATATCGAGAACCACACCAAACGAGTCATGGAAAATGTGAAGCACCTGGTCGAAACCGGCGGCGGCACCATGGACAGCATTTTGCAGCTTACCGTTTATCTCGCCAAGATTGACGATTACGACGGCATGAACAAAGTATTCAAGACCTATTTCCCGCACGGAGGTCCGGCACGCACGACGGTTGCTGTTGCCGCGTTGCCAGGAAATTCGCTGGTGGAGATCAATTGCATCGCTGCTGTCACGCGCAAGTAGCGCGGAGGGGGATTTCATCATGCCGCTCAATCTGAGATGGACGCGACGCACGTTTATGGGAAGCCTCGGCGTTATGGCAGGCGCTCTCGTAAACGCAAGAAAACTTTTCGTCGCGCCAGCCGCAGCCGTCGAAAGCAAGGTAACGGGTTTCGGAGAATCGGGCAATGTTTACGACGAACTGGGCGTCACTCCCGTAATTAACGGCCAGGGAACGATGACGATGCTGGGAGGCTCGCTCATGCGGCCCGAAGTCGAAGCCGTAATGGCGCTGGCCGGGCGGCATTTCGTGAGCATTCCCGAGCTTGAAGTCGCGGCCGGAAAACGTATCGCGGAGATGCTTAAATTGCCGGAGGACTATACTGCGTTGGTAACCTCCGGCGCGGCCGCCGCGATGCAATCCGGTCTCGCGGGAATTCTCACAGGGGACAATCCACAATTCATCCAACAATTGCCTGATCTCACCGGCATGAAATCCGAAGTGATCATCCAAAAATCCCACCGCAATCCGTTCGATCATCAGCTCCGCTCCACAGGAATAAAACTAGTTGAAATCGAGACGCGCGAAGAATTGCGCAAAGCCGTCAATTCAAAAACGGCCATGCTGCATTTCTCGAATTTTGCGAATGCTGCGGGCCAAATCAAAGTCGATGAATGGGCAAAACTCGCGAAGGAATTCAACATTCCTTCCTTCATCGATGCTGCCGCGGACACGCCGCCTGTCTCTCATCTTTGGGATTACACCAAGATGGGTTATGACCTTGCAGCGTTCAGCGGTGGAAAGGCGATTCGCGGACCTCAATGCGCCGGGTTGCTGATCGGAAGAAAAGATCTCGTTGCTTACGCGCTGCTCAATAACAGTCCGCATGAAGACACTCTCGGACGCAGCCAAAAAGTGGGGAAAGAAGAAATCGTTGGCATGGTCAAGGCGCTCGAGAGCTACCTCAAGGAGGATCACGAAGCGCTGACAAAAGAGTGGTGGCGGCGGCTGGACTACGTTTCTGGCGAAATCCTGCGCGTGCCGGGAGTCAGCACCGCGTTTTTCGTGCCTGATATCGCGAATCATGTACCCCACATGCAGATTGCTTGGGACCCGCGCCGCATCGCGCTTACTTCACAGGACGCTTCGAAGCAATTGCGCGACGGCAAACCTTCGATCGTGCTGGAAAAAAGAGAGAACGGCCTGGGCATGAATTCCTTCATGCTGCAGCCGGGCGAGGAGAAAATCATCGCGGAGCACCTGGTCCAGCTTCTCCGCGCGCACTCCGCTTAAAGTGTATGCAGACTGAGTCCAGCCGATGACGGCGATAAACGCAAGCCGCATGCGATGGTTTCTCATCGGCTGGCTTTTTGTTTTGAGCGCCGTCTCTTACCTCGACCGCACGAACATTTCCATCGCAGGCACCTCGCTTGCGCGCGAGTATCACCTCAGCGATATCCAGCTTGGCTATGTTTTCAGCGCACTTCTGGTGGGATACGTGATATCTCAGGTTCCCGCCGGATGGCTGGCGGACCGATTTGGCCCGCGAAACGTGCTTACGGGAGGGGTTCTGTGGTGGGGAGTTTTCACCGCGCTGACAGCCGCGATTCCAGCGACGATTGTCAGGCCACTATTTGCTTTGCTGGCGATCCGCTTTCTGCTGGGTGTGGGTGAAGCGGTGGTGTACCCCACGTCGTGCAAGTTCATCGAGCAATGGATTCCGAGCCACGAGCGGGGCATCGCCAACGGGTGGATTTTCTCCGGAGTTGGAGCGGGCGCGGGATTCGCGCCGCCGCTGGTTACCTACATCATGCTGCATCAGGGATGGCGCGCTTCTTTTTGGGTCTGCGCCATCATCGGATGCGCAGCAGGGTTTGTTTGGTATCTCGCGGCGCGCGACAAGCCGGAACAACACCCGCAAGTTTCGCCAGCGGAGCTCGAAAAGATTCGAACAGGTCTCACGCTCGGAGAGGAGAAACCGAAGGGCAGCATAGAAAAGGAGATCGTTCCTTGGGCGACGATTCTCCGCAGCAGGGAAGTGTGGATTCTTACCTTCAGTTATTTCTGCTACTGCTACGTGGCGTGGATTTTTTTCAGTTGGTTTTTTAACTACTTGGAGAAAGTGCGCGGCCTGAATCTGAAGGCGAGCGCTTTTTACGGAATGCTGCCGTTTTTGGCGATGGCAGCGTGCTGCACTCTGGGGGGACTTGCGAGCGACTGGCTGACGCGGCACACTGGCAAACGTATCGGTCGCTGCGGAATCGCTATTTTTGGCATTGCCCTCTCCGGAGCCTTTCTCGTTTTTGGCTCGTCCGCGCAAAGCGCGAGGGTGGCGAGCGTGGTGCTCGCCGGAGGAGCGGGCGCTCTGTACCTTGCCCAGAGTTCCTTTTGGGCGGTTACGGCAGACATCGGAGGAAAATTCTCCGGCTCTGTGTCGGGATTTATGAACATGGGCGGAATGTCCGGCGGCGCGGTGACGGCGACCCTGACTCCTGCCATTGCTTCGTGGTACGGATGGAAGGCCTCGTTCCTTTTCGCGGCGATATTGTGCGCCGCAGGCTCGCTGGCATGGTTCTTCGTTAATCCGGATCGCCATTTGGTGACAACGTAAATCGCAGGTTGGAAAACCGCGCGTGTTGACATCCTGAGAGTTTGAGGAATATGCCGAAACTCAAAATCAAACCGAAAGAAAAGTGCAAGTGGGATCTGGTGAGCCTGGGCGAAGTCATGCTGCGGCTCGATCCAGGCGACGTGCGCGTGGCCACCGCGAGGGAATTCCGCGTGTGGGAGGGCGGCGGCGAATATAACGTAGCGCGTGGCCTGCGGCGCTGTTTCGGGATGGATACCGCAATAGTGACCGCGCTGACGGACAACGCAGTGGGCCGGCTGATCGAGGATCTGATGCTGCAAGGCGGAGTGAGTCTTGAGCACCTCCACTGGTTGCCATTCGACGGAGTTGGCCGCGCCTCGCGCAACGGTCTGAATTTTACGGAGCGCGGCTTCGGCGTGCGCGCCGCTCAGGGCTGTTCCGATCGCGGGCACACCGCGGTCTCACAACTGAAACCCGGCGACATCGACTGGAAGAAGATTTTTTCGCTGCAAGGCGCCCGCTGGTTCCACACGGGAGGAATTTTCTGCGCGCTTTCGGATAGGACACAGCGGGTGGCCGAAGAGGCCATGGACGCGGCGAAGCGCACGAACACCGTCATTTCTTATGATCTGAACTATCGCGCGTCCCTGTGGGAAGCGATTGGAGGAAAAGCCAAAGCGCAAGAAGTGAATCGCGGATTAGTCCGACATGCGGACGTTTTGCTGGGGAATGAAGAAGACTTCACGGCGGCATTGGGTTTCACGGTCGCCGGGATAGACGAGAATCATTCCAAGCTCGAAAGAACGGGCTTCCAGGAAATGCTGAAAAAAGTAGCTCATGAATTTCCAAATCTGTCCGTCGTGGCCACGACGCTACGCCATGCCAAGACAGCAACGCGGAACGACTGGGGCGCGCTCGCCTTGAGTGAGGGGCAATTCTGCGAAGCACCGATGCGGCAAGACCTGGAAGTTTACGATCGTATTGGCGGCGGGGATTCCTTCGCATCCGGCTTGATCTACGGCCTCTTGCAGGGAGAGAGCCTGCAATGGGCGGTGGAGTGCGGCGCGGCGCACGGCGCGCTGGCGATGACCACGCCGGGAGACACCTCGATGGCGACGCTGCCGGAAGTGTTGAAAGTGATGAAAGGGCAGACCGCGCGGATCGCTCGTTGAACGCGGAGAACACAAAATGGGGGCGCGAAGCGAGCCGGTGACGGTGGCGGACACACTTCGGAGAATCGAGCAGATCGGCATCGTGCCGGTGGTGCGTGCTGGCAGCTTGGAGGAAGCGCGCCGGGCCGTGGATGCCATTCATGCCGGCGGGATTCCCATCATCGAAATCACTATGACGGTGCCCGACGCTCCGGCGATGATCCGCGAAATCGTGCAGCAATACGGAGAAAAGGTTGTCACTGGCGCCGGAACGGTGGTTAACGCTGCGCAAGCGGAGATGTGCCTGGACGCGGGCGCCGAATTTTTGGTGAGCCCCGGATTGTCGGTTCCCGTGCTGCGGGCGGCGGCGGCGCGCGGCAAATTGGCCATTCCCGGCGTGCTGACTCCCAGCGAGATCATGCGCGCACTCGAGGAGGGCATAAGTCTCCTGAAGATCTTTCCGTGTGGCAGTGTGGGTGGCGCGAAATATCTTAAATCATTGCGCGGACCTTTTCCAGATTGCTCGTTTATTCCTACCGGTGGCGTAGGTCTTAACAACGCTGCCGAATATATTTCGGCGGGGGCGTTCGCGCTCGGGGTCGGAGCCGAGTTGGTAGATCTTGCTGCGTTGCGCAGGAACGACTCGAAGAAAATTGCGGATGCGGCGAAGGCGCTCGTGGAAGCGGTTACGGAGGCAAGAACTCAGAGACTCAAGGATTGATCCGAGTCCCGTTTCGAATGTACCCTCGATGCGCAGATAAGCGTGTGGTGAGTTGGGGACCCGCGCACACTTCCTTGCTTTTTTGCGGTAGATTCAGTTGATGCGACTTTGCTGTGTAGCACTGCTGGCTTTGTTCGCGGCGAGTTCCGCTTCTTTTCCGACTATTCCTGCCACGAAGAGCGCCTTGCCCGCGACACGTGAAACCCAGACCGGCTCCGAAGAGCGGCACGCTTATTTGGGGTTTGACCGCAACGATTATCCAGGTGACGCGGCGCTGCCGATATTGCGCAAGAGCTTTGTTTTTAGTGGATACTGGCTCGGTCTGCCTCCGGGAGAGAAAACGAACACTTGGCGCGGGAAGCGGGAGCAGTTGCGTGCGCAGGGATTCGGGTTTTTGTTGTTGTACCGCGGGCGGAAGAGCGATGAACTCAAGACCCCTGCGGCCGCAAAACAGAAGGGAAGTAGCGATGCGCACTACGCCGCTGCCGCTGCTAAAAGCGAGGGCTTTCCGCTCCGGGCCATAATTTTCTTGGATATCGAAGAGGGCGGGCGGCTGTCTCCTAGCTATCATTCCTACTTGCGAACTTGGGCGGACGTACTCAGTCGGGCAGGGTTCCGCCCCGGAGTGTACTGTTCGGGGATTCCGGTGGATGAAGGCGGCGGCGTCTCCATCACCACGGCCGAAAACATTCGCGACAATATTGGGCGGCGCGAAATCGTCTATTGGGTCTTCAACGATGCTTGCCCCCCGTCGGCGGGTTGCGCCACACCGCGCAATCCTCCGCTGCCTGCCGGGAGCGGGATTCCCTACACTACGATCTGGCAATTCGTGCGGTCCCCGCGTCCGAGGGAATTCACAGCACGCTGCGCCGAAACGTATCAAGCCAACGGGAATTGTTACGCGCCGGGCGACGCCGGGCACGCGTGGCACCTGGATATCAATAGCGCGACGTCGCCCGATCCATCCGGCGGGCGCGAATAAGTCGAACAGGGCTGGCCCGGGCAATGCTCGCTCGTCAAATTTGCCCCAGGCCGCCGTCGACGTTCAGTTCGACACCGGTAATGTACGAGGAGTCTTGAGAGGCCAGAAACGCCACCGTGCCGGCAATTTCCTCGGGCTGGCCAAAGCGCTTCATGGGCACCTGGTTCAAGACATTCTTCGCGAACTCTTCGACGGCTTCCTTCGGCAAGCCGGTTTTCTCGAAGCCGGGCGTGACGACCGGTCCGGGGCTCACGGCGTTGACGCGAATTCCGAGCTCCACGAGTTCAGCGGCAATCGATCGGGTAAAGGACCGCATGGCGGCTTTCGTTGCAGCGTAAACAGTGCCGTTCACGAGACCGATCTGCCCGGCCACGGAAGTATTCAGAATGATGGAGGCGCCTTTGTTGAGGAAGGGAAGCGCCTTTTGAATTGTGAAATAAGCGCCTTTGGCGTTGGTGCTGAAGAGCTCATCGTAGAGCGCTTCGGTGGTGTCCTTAAACGGGACGAACTTGTAGATGCCGGCGTTCACGAAAAGAATGTCGATCTTGCCCAATTGGGCCGCGACGGCCGCGAAGAGCTTCTCCAAGTCCTGCAGCTTGGCGACGTCGGCCTGAATCGCCAATGTGTTCCCGCCGATCGAACGACCGGCTTCCTCGACGGCTTTACGATTGCGGCCTGCGATAACCACTTTCGCGCCGTCTTCGTAAAGACGTTTGGCGGCGGCGAATCCGATTCCGCTGTTACCGCCAGTGACCACGGCTACTTTTCCTTCTAGGCTTTTCATTGTTGCTCTCCTAATCATTCTTTATAGAAAATTTTGGCCCACCGGATATGTTCTTGGT
>Ga0210384_10005631_pt1 | contig 13562 bp, 11 predicted proteins | sample IncBWH2MmetaG_FD_160574 | JGI IMG/M metagenome (GOLD analysis project Ga0210384, IMG submission 160574) | Forest soil microbial communities from Barre Woods Harvard Forest LTER site, Petersham, Massachusetts, United States - Inc-BW-H-2-M | ecosystem: Environmental > Terrestrial > Soil >...
AGGAAATGCGGAAACCCTGGCAAATATAGCACCGGGGCCGAGATTGCATGGGCTTCCGACATTGGAGCTTTCTTTGCTGCGCGAGCGGCTGCCGGATCTTTTGGAGCGCGATGTACGCGAGCGCATGAAGAGCTACGGGATCCGGCGGGACCGCGCGGACGTGATTGGCATAGCTGCCATTACGTTTGTCACGCTGGGGCGCTACTTGAATATTCGGAATTTTTCGATCCCCAGCGTGGGGCTGCGCGAAGGGCTGATTCAGGAGATTGCGCGCCAGGCGTTTTCCAGGATCGAGCCACACCGGTACGACGCGGCAGCGCGGCAATTGCTCGTGGGAACAAGGAGCTTTGCGCGCCGTTTGCAAAAGGATCAAACGCACGCCGAGCATGTGCGGGAATTGAGCATTCTGTTGTTCGACCAGCTTCAGCCGGTGCACCATTTGCCCGCGCAGTCTCGCGTGCTGCTGGAGGCCGGGGCTCTCATGCACGATACGGGACACATGATCAGCCATCGCGGGCATCACAAGCATGGCGAATATTTCGTACTGAATGGCGACATTCCTGGTCTGGAAGGGCGGGACCGGGCCATCGTTGCGGCGCTGGTGCGTTATCACAATCGAAAATCGGAGCCCGCGGGACATCACGTGGCGTATTCCGCGCTGAACAACAGCGACAAACGGATTGCGCGGCGGCTCGCGGCGATTTTGCGAATTGCCGAGGCGCTGGACCATTCTCACCGTCAACGAGTCATGCAAGTGCGGGTAGCGTTTCAACATGAAGCCGTGGGGTTGCAGGTTACGGCGCGGGGCGACGCGGCGGAAGATCTGCTGGACGCGAACAGGAGCGCGGAACTGTTCGAGAAAGAATTTCATGTGCGGCTCTATTTTCGGCAGGCTACTTCGTAGCAAACTTAGCTCTGCGTTTTGCTCCTGCGACGCTGCGATATCATTTATCTTTTTGAAAGGGGGAAAGCGCTGATGGAGATATATGTGGTGCGCCACGGCATCGCGATCGATCGGGAAGATCCCAAGTGTCCGCCTGATCCCGAAAGATACTTGACCGAGGAAGGCGTCGAGAAAACGAAACGGGTGGCCGCGGCGGTTGCGGCGCTCAGCGCGACGCCCGACCTGCTGCTCTCAAGTCCCTACGTGCGGGCGATCGAGACGGCAGAGATTTTCGCCGTAGCGCTGGACTATCCCAAACAGAAGATTCGGCGCACGGATCTGCTGCTCCCAGGCGCGGAGCCAACGCTGTTCTTCCGCGAACTTGCCAAAGACAAACAATCCTCGGCAATTTTTATTTTCGGGCATGCGCCACAACTGGATGACATCATTGCTGCCTCGCTGGGCGCGAAACAGCACATTACGTCTTTGAAAAAGGCGGGCGTGGCGTTGATCGAATTGAAGCGCGTTTCGCCGCCGAACGGGCAATTGGTTTGGCTGGCGCCGCCTAAGCTGTTGCGACGCGCGGGGAAGTAGCGGCCAGAGCCGGATCGGGACGCTGCCCCTCCCCTGTTTTTCGTACGCGGGGATTCTAAAGGACTTAGGCTTTCTGTGAGTTCATTTCGGCGAATTGATTCTCCTAAGGCCTAGCCTGGTTCTAAGCAAGGGCGGGCGCCTCGGCGATCTGCGGTGGCCCGGACGGATGGGCGAGGGGCGCGGGTTTTTTTTCGGGTTTTGGCGCCGGTTTTAGTATGAGGGGTTTCTCCAGCACGAATTCAAGAAGATGTTTGGCGGCGGCTAGACGAGCCGCGATTTCGGCTGTGTCGAGCAATCCGGGGACACTGAGAACGACGGCGTCGGTGGATCTTTCACAGCGCAGGCCGAGGGCTCCTTCGAGGCCGGATTTTCTAAGGGCGCGCGCCAAGCGCAGGACACCAGCCAGTGCGCGAACCGCGGTTTGTTGTTCTTCGGAAAGCTTTGCAAAGCCGTTTTTTTGCCTGGGTTCCGCTCCGCGGTGAAAACGCACCGACCATGCCAGTAAATCCCATTGTTCCGAGGTCCAGGTGGGCGGAATGGTCAGCCCGAGCAGAAATTTGCGAACCGCTTTTTGTGAAAGGTTGCGGCCGCGGGCGGATCCGACACCGTGCAGCTTTGCCGCTGCCTGCATCAGACGGCGCATCGCTGCATCGTGGAACAGTGGCGCGGCATCCACGCGGCGCAGAAGTTCAAACAGGCGCATCGCTATGCGCGATACTTGGCCAGTGCGCTGTGAATGTGCATCGGTGGCGCGGGCCGTGGAGCGAAGCCGGGCCATCGCTGATGCTTCAAGGCGCAGGCCATGCGGCAGATTGTGGCGCCACTCATGCCAGAGGCTGGTCTTGCCGAGGGTGAGCTGGCGGTAGATTTCGATTCGCTGGTGACGTTCGTGCGCGATTTTTGCTTGCCAGGCTTTCCGGGATTCGGAGGAATCAGAAGCTTTGTTTTCTTCCAGTATTTTCGACAGCACATCCAGATCGTGGACATCGCCGAGGAGGTCCTGGATCCGCTTGAGATTTTCGCTCCAGCCTGCATAGTGATCCGGCAGCAAACCCTCAAGCGTGTAGCGGAATCTTTTTAGGCCGATACGGAGAGAATGCCAGGGCTTGGGTTTTTCCGTGCGCAGCGCGCGGTTGTGTAGTTCTTTTGCTTCCTCGAAGCGCTCGAGGGCCAGGCATTCGGCAGCCAGGCCTCCCACGGGCACGAGACGGACGCGCTGGCGCAGGCGCCGCTCGAGACTTGTCCATTTTTTCTCGTCAAATTTTGCAGCCACGTGCAACGCATCATCGGAGCTTTGTTTTTCTTCTGTTTCAAGGGAAGCGAGCAGCTGCGCACGCAGGGGATCATTCTCTGGACCGAGCTTCGTAATCCATTCCTCCATCACCTGTGCGTCGCGGAGCTTGCCGAGACCCCGAAACAGCTTGCGCGCGACTTTGCGCATTTCTGGCCAGGCGGGGTTGGGGTCGACTTCTTCCATCACAGCAGCTAGGGAACGGCAACGGCGAATGGCTACGCGTAAATCGTGAACCGTGTCTGGATCAGGCGAGTTGTGCAAACTTCCAAGCTCTTCCAGAACGTGGTTCATCCAGTGGGAGAGGCCGCGGTGTTCAGGCTTTGATCCCGTGACCGGAGAAACTGCGAAGGGTGACCGCGAAGCGGTCATCGCCGTAGCCATCGAAAACCTCGACCTCGGAAACCGTTCGTCTGCGCCGGGAGGAACCCGGAGCCCCTGGCGAACGGGGGCTATAGAGTAGCCCTTGGCCGCAGCCGAGTCCAGTCGAGGGCCCTCGGCCAAAGATCGGGCAGCATGCGGGCGAGGATGGCGCCCATGAGCAAGGCCATTGCTGCGGCGATTAAAAAGACGCGCGAGGGATCAGGGTGGCCGAGGCGCAGCATGGCGTACTGCGCGAGGGGCTGGAGGGCGACCCCCACAAACGAGAGCAAGTTTGCGACGGCGATGGCGCGGCCTTTCTCTTCCGGCCTTGGGCGTTGTTGGATCAGAGCGTTCACCGGAACCACAAAGAATCCTCCGGCTACGCCGAGCAGTGCGAGTTGCACGAGCACAGCCAGGTAGCTGATGTCCGGCCTGGAGAGTAGCGCGGCCATCAATAGGATGCCGCCTAACCCGGGGAGGACCATGCCCGGCTCGATTTTTCTTCCGGAAGCGAGGCCCGCGGCAAAACTGCCAATCCCAATGCCGAGGCTGAGAGCTGCGAGGAGGTAGCTGCTGTGCGCGTCGTCCACGCGAAGAATGTCCGTGGCGTACAAGACGATGTTCAGTAAGAGCAGGGAACCGAGAAACCAGAAAAAAGTGTTGGCAACGACGGCGGTCCAGAGCGTCGAGTCGCTCCTCATGCGGCGAATTTCATGGAAAAACTCGGCGGGGACGTTCCAATCGAAACGGCGGGTGGGATCGGCGGCAGGAACTTCGCTGATGCCGAGGCTTGCGAGCAGACCGAGCACGGTGAGAGCGAGGAAGATGACGCCGGACCAAATTTGGCGCCCATGAAAGGTTTGGGCGAGAAAACCTCCGGCGAGAGCGGCGCTGATGGCGGCGAGCAGGGTGCCGAGTTCGATGATGCCGTTGCCCCAGCTCAATTTGGATACGGGCAGCAACTCGGGGAGCAATCCGTATTTTGTTGGGCCAAAGATCGCGCCTTGTGTGCAGGCCAAAAACAGAGCGATGCCGGCGATATCCAGGCGATTGCTTGCCAGCGCGTACGTCGCCAGGCCCATAACGCCGAGTTCGAAGAACTTTGTCCACAGCGTAACACTGCGTTTGCTGTACTTGTCCGCGAAGTATCCTCCAGGGATGGAGAAGAGCAGGAAGGGAACGGCGAAAAGTAGCGGCACAACAAGTACAAACCAGAGATCGCGGCGATCTTTCGAGAGAGCGGAGTCCAGGACCAGGAAACTGACGAGCCATTTGAGGGCGTTGTCGCTGAAGGCGCCTTGGAACTGGACCGCGATGAGCGCCCAGAATCCGGCGAGGCGCGGTTGGCCCGCAGATTGCGCGTCGGACTCGCTCGATGGTGGCGGCATGGGTGGGGGAGTTTATCGGCTCGCCGGACTGCGGGCAAGCGCTCGATTAGCGCAACCGTCGCCGCTAGGCTTAGAATGTTGAACAGGGGATCAGAATAAGGCATGAAACTAAGATTGCCCGAGGGTTTATTTCGTGCGTATTTATTCGACTGCGACGGCACCATCGCCGATTCCATGCCGCTTCATTACATGGCCTGGAAGAAGTCGCTTGCCGAATGGAATTGCGAATTTAGTGAAGAGCTTTTCTACGCATGGGGTGGCAGGCCCACTGCCGAGATCATTTCCACGCTAAACCAACAGCATGGACTGAGCATGCCCGTGGAGAGGGTGGCTCGCCGAAAAGAGGAATTTTATTTCGACCTGCTTCCGGAGCTTAAGGCTGTTCCGGAAGTGTTGGAGCATATCGAGGCGCAGCATGGACGGATTCCTTTTGCGGTAGTGTCGGGAAGCGCGCGGGACTCTGTGACAGCGTCTCTTGAGGCGCTGAAGCTACTGGATAGATTCGACGCGTTGGTTTGTGCCGGGGAGTATGAAAAGAGCAAACCTGACGCAGAAGCGTTTTTGCGCGCAGCCGCAAAACTTGGAGTGGCGCCGATGAACTGCCTGGTTTTTGAAGACACGGAAATGGGGATTCAGGCAGCGACGGCAGCGGGAATGGCCTGGGTGAAAGTTCCTCCACCGTGGGAGAGAGGCGTTTCATAAGGCGTCTTGAGTGCGGGGCGGCGGCATGTTATTTCAATTCTTTGCCCGGAGTGGCGGGACGGGCAGATGCGCTGGACTCAAAATCCAGTAATACTTAGTACCATACAATATCAGTTAAACTTGAGATTTGTGCGATTTTAGCGGATTTTCAACGATTCCCGTACTGGCCGGATGTGTCAACGTGTGTCATCGTGTAGCAGATTTCGGGGATCATTGGTAACAACTGGTAACAAGAATTGGTGCCGGGCATAGGAATCGAACCTACACGACCTTGCGGTCACCGGATTTTGAGTCCGGCGCGTCTGCCAGTTCCGCCAGCCCGGCCTGCTGAGAGCATATCACATCACGAACCACGGACAAGTTCACGCTAAGTGCTGAGGGGATAATTTACTAACTAAGTCCTTACCGTAAATGGAAAAGATGGCCATAGTGGACAAGCGTGAAAGAGGAGCCCCATATGGCGACAATTCCTCTGCTTCCCAAGTGACTCTCTATTGAATTCCTGTGAAGAACTTCTGCGAAAGACCAGGCGACATAGTCAGCGCCACACGTTCCCTGCGCCGTGCGGGAATCCGAGTCGGCCTCCCCCACCAGACTGCCGAGGGTGTCATGTTCTTTCAACTTGACGACTACACGCTCACCGTAACCCAGATTCTCGAATTGCTCGATAAGAACCAACTTGACCGTGACGGCATTCGCGCACTGGTTGAGGCGAAGAAAAAATGACTGCCTATCCGTTCCGGCCCTGTAATCCCCTGCAATTCCAAAGCACGGCGATGCCGAAGAGAGTACAGCGCATGGCAAGGCCAGGCGGTCGCCTGTAATTGCGCTGGAGTCACTGGCCCCAACACTTGCCCACAATCAGGACTTTGGAAGACCGTGGAATCTATGGCGCACTTGGCGTCGTCAGACTTCATTGCAATTCTTCCACAAGAGGGACTGCGGGAGGCGAAGAATATCACAGTCCAAGCGATTTCGCCGATGTTGGCGAGTGCGGCGGTAATGGCCCGATTCGTGCGTAGTAGAACGTGTAATTTCTTCCTGTCGTGCAAAAAACTCCAAGCAACGACGCACTGCCCAAGATTCTCTATCTCTATTTGTTTCAAGTGGATTCATCAACGTCCGGACTGGCCCGCGGTTTGCGTCAACCTCAATACGAAGCGGGATGACCCATGCGAGGTGGTTTATGGAAGAAAACACAGGCGCGATGCAATCTGCATCTCTAGTCCAGGCTCCGTCAGAAAAGCCCCTTCTAAGCTGTATCGGAACACACCGGGTGCCTCCTTTGCAAAGGAACGGGGCGTTTCGACCGCTCTGTCACGAGCATCATCTTGAGATGAGCCTTACCCAAGTTCCACTGCAAACCAGTAGCGAGCCAGCTCAAACTCTGGTGTATGCCTGCCCGGAGCCTGATTGCTTCGTCCACTACGATAACTCACGCGGATACTTCATCGTCACGTACAACGGGAATGAGATCGACCGAGACATGATGCCTGCGGTTTTATGTTCGCAAGATGAGTCGCCTATGTATCTTGCCGAGGTTCTACAGGAGCAGAGCAGCTTCCGGCTATGGAGATGCCCCGTTTGCAATTCGAAGCGGAGAAATAACGACGACCTTTCTCAAGCCCCCGCGACCGGAAACACTTCCGGCCATCAACCGGGAAATTAGAGCTGATGGGATGGCGCCCCCGTCTCTCCCAAGGTCGCTGGTGCTGGGCTACGCTTCCACCCTTGGTGATTGAGATTGCGAAACGTCCACCCACGTCCCAACGGCTGAATGCAGCTCCAAACCAACGGCATATCGTGTTTCCTCCAAACGGTAACAATAAATCACCCTTCCCACTGATTTGATGCTGCCGTGGTAGTACTTTACGATTACGCGCTCTCCTCCGTGCCTTCCAGGCGCCTCAGGGGAACAATTTCGCCATGCTTATCGGTGAGCGCCTGCGTATGGTGCGCGAAGAAGAAACTCTCCCAGGGCGACATCGAAAAACGCACCGGCTTGCTGCGACGCTTACATTTCCCGAGGGTGAACACGGCCATATAACACCGACCATCCAAACACTTGAAAAATTGCACGCGCTCTTGAGGTTGAACTCCTGCGTGGCATCAGATACCAATTCAAGGGTATCGGGCAGCGTCAGCGGCAACACTGTGTCATTGACGGCGACCTACGCAGGGGTAAGCGTTTCGTTGGGCGGCACGGTTTCCGGCAACACCATCGCCGGGAACTACACAGCGAGTGGCGCATGCGGAGCCGATAGTGGCACTTGGACGGCGACGAAAATGCCACAAATCAACGGCAACTATTCGGGCAACCTGTTCAGCAACTCGAATCCGTCGCAGGCAATTCCCGTAACCGCTTCGATCGCAGCGGATTCCAAGCTGGCGATTACTGGCAATGCCTCGGTCAGTTCGGTGTGCTTCAATCAGTTGGCCCTCTCAGGAACGCAGGTCGGCGGCGCTGGTCAAATTGTCGGCACCGACCCTAAAGGCGATTCGGTTACATTCTTGTTCATCTCGAAGGACGCTGCCTTCGGAAGCGTTGGAGGTGTGTATTCGGTTACGGCAGGCCCAACTACTTGCGCCGGAGATTCTGGGACTGGCTCGCTAACGAAGATGTGACGCAACAGCATGGTTCGCCGTCTACTGGCCAAAATCGACGACGAGGCCGGGCTGAGGCGTGCTCTTCCCGGCCCCGGCATCCGCCACCAGACTCGGCTCTCTGAGGTATGGCTGATGCAAAAGGGGAAACAACCAATCGGTTTATTATAGTCACTCGAAGAGGGACGCGCTCACGATGTTAACCGGCGAGCAACGCAACCCCGCTTCCCATTCCTGCCCGGAACGCGCTTTGTCGCTCCACTTGACTTCGCACTGAACGGAGTTCACGGGGTCATCTACGATGAGTTCGACGAGTTGTCCGCGCTTCAGTTTGAAGTTACTCCGCAATCTGAATCCTTCTTGTGATCTATCGACAATGAGACAGGGAACCAATCTCTGGACTCCATCGAGACTAAGGACAAGGCGGGCGGGCTTCTTCGAAACGATCCGTTTGGATCGGCGGCCTCCGGGGATAGGAATGCTGGGCACGGTTTTGCCCCCGTGCTGATTCAGATTCAGTAGGGCATGGGTTAGGGCATTTTAGCGCGGAATAGAACTTTGTAAAGGCAGGATACTCAATAAACTCAATAACGCCTTTGACGAATCAAATCTCTCCGGTAGCAAAAACGAATTCGTCCCATACTTGTTTGTATCACTCAATGCCGTCCTTCACGCGAAGCAAGGTCCTCATACAGCCGCGTCGCAAGCCTTGTGGCCAAGGAGCACCGTGGGAGTCGTCCCTTTTGCTCATCGTGGTCTTGATCGATGCCGGGTCTCCACCGCAAAGCAGTTCAGTGGTAGAACAGCCGATTCGTAAACCGCGGCAGGTGTAGTCCCAGAGGGTCGTCGAAAAAGGGCCGGTAGCTCCCAACTGTCAGAACCGGTTCTTCAGCTCTTGAGTGTGCCGTGCCCTGCGACAAGAGGTGGATATTCACCGACGCCCTGGCCCCGGTCGCCGTGACAATTCGCGCAAAGGACCTGATAGATGTATCGGCCTTGTGAGACGCTGCCGTGGCCTACAGCCAGACCCGTTCCGTCCGGAGCCGCCGAAATGTCCCGCTTGCTAATTTCTTCGGGAGTGGCCGGTTTTTCAGATCCTTTCCCGAGAGCTCTATGAGTTCTCAAAACAGCAAGGGGAGCGGGCGCGGCATCGGTCTTCCTCCCCAGCAACGACGAAGTAGAATGACAAAGGCGCGAACCTCGCGGCCATCGGTTCCTGCATGTTATTCACAAATAAGCGGTTAGCGGTTTAGTTGTAGTACGAGTAGATAAGCTCATTCGTAGACCCACCAGTGTCTCAAATTGGACCCCTGTACCATAGGCCTGGTTTTCTGCCGAGCGCACCCTGTACCTACGGACAGATTGCACTCCGCCAAGGTCAGGTGCCGTCGGGAGCGCAAGTTGGTCAGGCGATAGTCCGAATTTTAGAACCGGAGTCCAAGCGCCATGAAGCTCTTCTCATTGATGCTCGCGTTTACCGGGCTGTTCTTCCATCAGCCGGAAACGTATACGGATGCGCTGCGATCGCACACCGGCGAGAAATATTTGGAGACGACGTGCTCGGCGTTGATCTGCAAGGCGCATGATCGCATTTCGGATGTGAGAGTGCACTGTCATGCGCGGCAGTTTTGGGAAGGGTGCGACGGGAATTTGACGCTGGTGAGCGAGGCGGAAAGCCTGGCGAAGCTGGATTGGCGCAAGCTGAAACCCGGTGATGTGTTGGCAGTGAACGGGGTGCATGTAATCGCTTATTTGGGCGATGACCAGTGCCTGGATTCGGATCCATTACACGACGGAGTCGGAAACGTTAGCGTTTCAGCGTTGATCGCAAAGAAAAACGATGCGTGGTTTACGGGACCGGTGCGCGTGGTGCGGTGGGTAAAGTGAACCAGGTGTCGGCTGAAGTCCGAAATATCCGGGTCGGTGACTTGTCAATTCAAGGAGCGTGGCCCTGGGCAAAGATGTTGATTTGTTCAGGCTTACCTGATTCCCCGGGCGAGATGCCAAGTTCTATGGGGCGTGGATTAGAGACTGCGGGAGATATAGTGAATCAGTTAAAAAAAGAACTCAATAAATGTACTCGTAACGATCCAAGTCCAACTCATCTGGATCATCCACTCGCTTAATCCAGTCTATCAGCTTCACATTTTCTTGGTCCTTTACGCTTGACCTAACGTGACAACCCACCTAAACCACCGCGCCACACCTCGACTCCACGCAAGTGATCGTGGATGAGTTTCATTTGATGTTCGGTAACGGCAGCCTGAAAATCTAAACTTTAGACTGCCCACAAGGACCTGTTTTTGGAACGTGTGTCGCTAGCGTCCCAAGCCGCGGCTGAGACCATGATGGCGATATACTGAAGCGCTGAACCAACGGAGGCGCGGAAGCAATGCGGATTTTTCGCGGAACAGTCAAGTCCGGATATGGAGTTGCAGCGGCAAACTTGAAGCCGGTTTTGAGACTCATCGAGTTGCGCACGGGCATGGCCAATCTCGTCGAAGGGACGTTGAACGTTCAGATCCTGGAGAGCTACATGGTCATACCCACGACATCGATCCTGCCTCACGAATATCCATTGAATATCGCCACCGGACTGAATGAAACCATCAAGCTACAGCGCTGCGTTATCGGCAGCCACAAGGCCATAATTATGCGACCGGATACGCACGAAAGAGGCATGTTCCACGGGCCAAAACACCTTGAGCTGGTCGGTACTGTGAAGTTTCGCCAGGTTCTGAGACTTGAGGACGAGTCCGCTGTCGACGTTGAAGTTGAAGGAGATGAGGCGTGGTGGACAGCCGCGTTCTGAGTTGAACGCAACACTTCGTAAGAGTTGTCAATTCACCGGCTCCGTCCGGATTCTCGCTGCTCACCGCGGCACAACGCGCCTCCTTTTGCTGCCTGCTTCTATTTGTTGGGCTGAAGGGGACCGTCACGATTTCCGTGACAACGAAGTGGTGTCGCTCCTGCCTCATCCGAATTTGGCCGTGTCTTCCTGGCTTTCTCTGCGCGGAGTATCTCGTTTCTTTCTGTGAAGTTCGCTTCGGGGCAGGGAGAAGCCAGAAATCCTTTGGCCTGACGTGAGGAGCTGAAGCGCACTTCTGTTGATCTTTCCATGTTTGAAGCACAGATCGACCTTAACTCAACCTGCTACTCGGAGCTGGCTTGCTCGAATTCATGGCGGACGGCATCGTCATTTGCTGGCTCGAAGAGCCACAGAGAGTAGTTTCTGAAATCCGGCCAGACTCCGAATTCGGGTCGAGTTTCAGTTACACTTTAACGCGGTGAAAATCAATTGGTGATCCTCATAGACGCGAGCCCAGTCAGCCCTTTGTTGGTTCCGGCTGCCGTTCTGCTCCTGCCGATCGTTTTGACGCTTTGCATTCGCTGGGCTGTGCTCCAAAGCCATGAAGCACGACAAAAGACCGTCTGGGCCGCCTATCGAAGCTTCGGTCAGTTCATTCTCGCTACTACAGTCGCCGGTTGGTGGGTGATATGGGGCATGCATGGGCGCTCTGGCCTCGATTCCATAATTATTGCCAGGTGGCCAGGTTCGGCTAACACATCCGCTGCGGAGACTCTGCTCTTTTGGGCACCGCCGACTGTGAGTCTAGGCATCTTTCTGCTTCTGTGTTACACGTTCGACCAGAACATCTTCAGACTGAAGTGGACAAGAACTAACGCGGTCCGGCAAGCGTGGTGGAGATTGGTGAGCTTTGTCATTCCGTTGTTGCTTGTCGCCGGTGGCTTCGACACCATCCTCAATAGAAAAATCAGAGGAATTGCTTGGCTTCTCGCTGCCGGAGTGGTCTCGAAAGTCGGAACAGGGTTTCTGAGGCGAGCACAAGGGATCAAATTCAATAAGCTGAAATCAGGTGAACTTCGTAACAGGGCGCTCAGCATGGCTAGCAGAATGGGAGTGACGCTTGATAGCGTCTACGTTGTCCCCGCCGGAAAGGGGCACTTGACCAACGCCTACGGGATGTCAAACGCAATCGCTCTCACCGACAATTTAGGGAAATACCTAACCAAGACGCAGCTAGAGTTCGTTATGGCTCACGAGCTGGCGCACGTTAAGCTCAAACACGTCCGCAAATATTACCTATTGGCGTATTCTGTTTTTTCGATCACAGCGCTTCTGCTTTTTTCTTTTCCTCAGCGAACTCTGGCCCTTCGACCCTTGCTTCAATTCGTCGCCATGATTGGGCCACTCGTGGCCTTGTACTATTGCTCGCGACGCTTCGAGTATTCTGCGGACGGAGAAGCTGTTGATTTTACTGGTGACCCAGAAACGGCCATCTGGGCTCTGGCCAATCTTCGCCAAAGCACCGAATTGCCTGCCGCATACGGTAGACTCACGGAATTGTTCGCGACACACCCAACTCTCGCACATCGGGCTCATGCCATTGCCAATGACGGACGTATCCCCGCTGACCGCTTGACCGACATTCTCAAAGAGGCTGGAATACCTCTCTGCCCTGCCCAAAGTCGATAGAGACGTGTAAGAATTCTTGAGGACTAAGCTCCATCCCGGTTATGTCGCGTTACCGGACACTGGAAATTTCAGCTTTTGGTCCGTAAGCGGACGATAAGTAATTCGAAACTCGAAATCCACGTGGACGGTTGCGGCGTAGTCAGGACCTAGCGCGCAAGCTATTTCTCCACAATCAATTTCTCCTCGTTGACCTGCGACCTACCCCGAACCTAACATGTGCTCCGCATGCCAGGCACCGACTCGCTCATCGGACAGACCATCTCGCACTACCGCATCCTAGAAAAACTCGGCGGTGGGGGGATGGGTGTTGTTTATAAGGCCGAGGACACGCGCCTCCACCGTTTTGTTGCTCTGAAATTTCTTCCGGACGATGTTGCAAATGACCCGCATGCACTTGCCCGTTTCAAGAGAGAAGCTCAAGCCGCATCCGCTTTAAACCACGCGAACATCTGTACGATTCACGATATTGGCGAGGAAAATGGCCACGCTTTTATCGCAATGGAGCATCTCGAAGGCCAGACGCTGAAGCATCTCATCCAGCAACATCCCCTGCCCACTGACCAAGTCCTCGATCTCGCCATACAGATTGCCGACGCTCTCGATGCCGCTCATGCTCGAAGCATCATTCACCGCGACATAAAACCTGCAAACATCTTTCTCTCGAAGAGTGGACAAGTGAAAATCCTGGACTTCGGGCTGGCCAAGGTAGCGAGCAGGAATGTTATCGAGCCGCCAGATATGACTGCGGCGACAGCCGACTCCTCCGATGACCTTCTGACCAGTCCCGGCTCCGCTGTGGGCACTGTGGCGTACATGTCCCCCGAACAGGTGCGTGGCGACAAACTCGATGCAAGAAGTGATCTGTTTTCCTTTGGCGTGGTACTGTACGAGATGGCGACCGGGCGCATGGCGTTCCCCGGCAACACATCAGGGCTCATATTCGATGCCATCCTAAATCGTGCGCCTGTCTCACCAATCCGCTTGAAACCCGACCTGCCTGCTCGGCTCGAAGAAATCATCAACAAAGTCCTCGAAAAAGACCGCGACCTCCGCTATCAGCACGCTTACGATATTCGCGCTGACCTTAAGCGTCTCAAGCGCGACACCGAATCCGGGTCGAGCGCACCTCAGCCAGGCCAGGATCTTCCCGGTGTCAAGGATGACGGCGGTGCCCTATGGACAACCGTGGGCGGCTGCGAAATTCGCGTCGTCAACGGGCGCATTGAGGACTATGCAAAT
>Ga0210384_10005632_pt1 | contig 13561 bp, 7 predicted proteins | sample IncBWH2MmetaG_FD_160574 | JGI IMG/M metagenome (GOLD analysis project Ga0210384, IMG submission 160574) | Forest soil microbial communities from Barre Woods Harvard Forest LTER site, Petersham, Massachusetts, United States - Inc-BW-H-2-M | ecosystem: Environmental > Terrestrial > Soil >...
ACTGCCAGCGAGGTAGCGGCCGCAGCCGTGGTGATGGCTACCCGGCGTGCAAACTCACGGCGCGAGACTGGTTGAGGGGTTTCCTTGCTTGCCATTTCCATTCTTCTCCGCAAGGAAGGCTAGTGGAGGGTAGGTGGGAGAGTCAAGTTTGGCTTGAAGCTGAGGAAATTCCAGTTTCGTTGTTAACGCTAGAAACACCGCGCTAGAAGGTAATAGCCACGCCGCCGCGGACCGCCCGGGCCGACTGTACCAGATACACCGTGCGGTGATCTTGTCCCATCACCGGAACATATCCTTCTGCCAGCAGATTGTGCAAGTCGAGCATGGCTTCCATGTGCGCGGGCAGCACTCCCATGCGGGGAATGCGTTGCCGTAACACCAGATTCAGGAACGGGTCGGCTTGTCCGGGAGAAGCGTTGAACAGATCCACCGGAGTGAGTGCGTGCCCATTCGTCCACTTATACGAGGCCGTCCATTTGGTTCCCGTTGATGCGACCGTGCCGCTCATGCATACGGAGAGCGCATGGCGCAGCGTGGAGCGCATCAATTCGCGCGACGACGCCAGGCTCACGGTGCCCTCCGGCAGTTCCAGCACGCCGCCATAGGCGTAGTCCAGAGTGGCATCCAGGCCTGACGCAAACTTGCGTTCATACACCGCCCGCACGCCGTTCGCGCGATAATCTGCTCCCTGGTAGGTGAAGCTTCCGGACGACGGATCGGCGAGTACATCGCCGCTATCCTCTGGTGCCGTGCCCACGCCTACCAGCGCCGGATCGCGCAGGCGATCGCGGTAGACGGCGAGCATCAGGTTGTTCTTGCCCACCCGATGCGCCAAAGAGAGCTCGTGGTGCGCGCTGCGCTGCAGGGCGGGCGCGAAACCGCTCACTGAAATCCTGGGACCAACCTCGATCGGCTCCATGGGCAGCGCCTGGCGCTCACGCGCCAGACGACTCGAAGGCTCCGACGATGCATATCGGTAGGCCACCACCGTGTTCGGACTGACATGCACTTCTGCTGAACCAAACGGAAGCAGCGCGCTCGTGCGCCTAATAAACTGCAAGGTCTGCAACTCGCTGCCAAACTTCAACTCGATCACATCGGCAAGATCCATCGAGTCCGCAACACGCAAGCTGAAGGCATTCACCGCAGCGGCGCGCAGTGCCGGGTTGGGAGGCGTTAGGCGGCGCGCGGTCAGCGCAATCTCGGGTGTGGACCCATTCGATAGTTCCTGCGAGTACGCAGCCCGGAAAATAGCTGCAGGGGACGCTTCCCCGTAGCCGACATTGCCGTCAAAGGCCAGCAATCCGGAGGAGAGCACGCTGTGCTCGAAGGAGAACTGTGTGCTCGCATCCGAGCCTCCACCGTAACCCTGGGAATCGGAGCCGGCCACGAACGAAATCCCGGCCTTCATCACAGGTTCACGCCGCTCGGAGACGATACTGGGATCGACCACCCGGAGGATGGGCCGATGGGCTACGGATCGCAACGTCCACTGCCAATCGTCGCCCTGCGTGGCATCCGACCGCGGAACCACATTCAACGACTCGAAGATCGTGCTAAGCGTCAGGTTCACTACGGAAGCCGCGCCAGCGCGCAAATCCACATGTTCACGAAACGCGGGAAGGTACGAAGGAGCAGAAACACGCAGGTTGTAAATGCCAGGCCGCAACCCGGCTGCGGAATAGTAGCCATTGCCGTCGGTGAAAACCGTAAGGGTCCGTGCGGCAGAGGCAAAAACCTCCACCACCGCGCCCATCTGCGGAGTCCCTTCGGCGCTGCGCACAATTCCGGAGAGCGAGCTGGTCCGGCCTGCTGCCCAACCCGGCAGGCTTAGAACCAGAACGACTGCGAAACAGCTAATTCTACGAACCATGCCGCGCGCGCCTCGAGGGGGCCCAGCCGCTCTGGATGGTTACTCGATGGAAAACGTCACCGAGGGATCCAGAGCCTGCTTGGAGAGGTTGTCATTCACTTTGATATTCATATGATAGACGCCCGGCTGCAGACTGCTCGCCGATAGCGTCTTCTGCAACGTGACTTGCTCGCCGATGTTGCCCATCTGTTCCGTGTTCTCGACTGAATGGATAACAGCCTTGTTCGTAGCCGCATCCACCACACTGTATTCGACGGTGGCCGACGGCTTATGGGTCTTGTCATCGACCGATAGATTGTACACCTGCATCCAGAAATTCAAGCGTTGATTTCGTTTGAAAGAAACCGGCTTCCCATCCGAGGACGCCACCCGCGGGCGGACCTTCGTCGTGCCAATAACAAAGTTTCCCGTCCCCACGTTCCTGGACGGCACCGGCTCCATTTGGTCCGCCAAAATCAAAGTCGAACTTGCCAGCTTCTCCTCGTTGTATTCCGGCACGTCAACGCCGCGACCCCACGTTCCCGTGCGGTCCCCGTTAACGTCCTTCACCACCACATCCAGGCGGTATTTACCGGGATGCAGCGGGAGTGCTTTCCAGTACACCGACGCGTTTTCAATGGTCTTCGGCAGAAGTTCCGCAGGAACATCGATCTGCACCGTATCTTCGAAGGTTTGCGCAATGCGCCCGCCAATCGTCGTGGCCCTCCCGAAGATGTTCACCGTTCCGCGTTCTACCCCGTCTTTATTGACAAACGTGACGTCTTTGTTCTTGATCTGAATCGTCACCGGAACCAGCACCGTATCCGACGTTACACGGACAAAATCTGTGCGCACGTCAAACAGCATGGGGTTGACAGTAATGTGGTGCCCGATCCTCTCTTCCAGATCGTGGAACTTAATCGACGGCGCTTTCTGCAGCTTGGCGAACTGCTCGAGACGGTCGAATTGCTTGTCTTGGGGGTTTTGATTAAAGGGCCCGGTTCCCAGTCGCTCCAAGCCGCCGTTGTTGAATCGGTTGGCCTTGCTGGTCGCCCCCATCTCTTCCGCAGTGGTTAAACCAGCATTCGGCGTGTTAAGAAGAGCGTCTTTCTCCCCACGGTCCAGCGTCATGTGATACTCGCCGCACTGGCATGTGTCGACGAACTCAATGATGACCTCCTGGCCAACATCTTCCAGGTAGCGGTAACGCCAGGTTTCAAAAGGGAATGTCGATGTGGTGCCGCCGCCCTCTTCCTGTGGACGTTCATAGGTTCCGCCCGCAGGGTGGGCATCAATTTCATCGGGCTTGCCGTATAGGATGTACATCTTGCCCCGGTCCGTCTTCCAACCAGGAATGCCAGCGGCGAAATGCTCGTTCGCGTAGGCGATGCGCTCGTAGTGCTCTTCCTTGTATTCGTTTTCGATGGTGTCTGGGGTTGGATCGCGGCGCAACCAGAATTGCTCGATGAAGTTGTCGCGCTCCTCATCGTTGCTAAGACGCTTAAAAGCATCCCGCTCTTCGTCGGATATAATGTATATGACATCCTCATTCAGCCACTTCTTGTAAACCTTACCCTCGACCTCGCTCTTCAAAGACTTCGCGTGCTCTCGCCGCTCCTTGTCGGTAGCCGGACGTTTCAGGGGATCGGCCTGGTTATCTTTCTGTGTACCCTGTTGCTGATCGGAATCAGCGGAATCGGACTTGTCGTCCACTGGCTTGGACTGCGCCCATCCGGGCAGCGTCATTGCAAACAGGGCGAGGAACAACACCACAGTAAGGGACCTGAGACGAAAGAGGGGATACTGCATGGGGAAGCTCCTAATATGCACACGAACCTCCATACAAGTGTAAGGATTCGCTGAGGATCAAGCAAGCCCTGAGAATCCCGCAGCCAAATTGCAGCAGTTAGCTTCGAGACGCCCCACAGTAAGGGCTTGTACAGCCGTTGGATGCCTGGCACCCCAAAAAAGATGGCCCGTCTCCCGTTGCTGGGGCGGACTTGTGTGAGACTGGCTTGCGTGGGGGACGGCCGCCCTCATCCGTCCAGCGGAGCGAAGCTCCGCACTCTCGCGTGCAACCCTTATTCCTCTGCCTTTTCAGCACCTTGCGCAGGATCGTGCCCTGCCCCGTAGTCAACGCTGACCTCCGTCGATCCCGCTTGGCGGAGCTGCTGATTCAAATCAACCAGCGGACCCTCCCGTAACTGTTTGAGTTCCTTGAGCTGTTCACTGGAAGCCTTCTCCAACTCGCCCAGCATGGCTAACGCTTGCACGGTCGGAGCCGCGTCCGCGCTGTCGAAGGTGCCATATACCTGGTTCAGCCACGAGTGCAGGGTGGCCACACCCCTGGATGGACTCACGCCGGGAGCGGGCGGCTTGCTTGCAGTTCCACCCTCCAGCGTAGCCAGTTTTGCTTCGAGTTGCGCCGCCGCTGGACGGGCGGTTTCCGGGCCGGAGTCTTTTAACGCCTTAAGCTGCTTACGCATAGTGCGTATTTGCTGGAGAGCGTCGTAGTTGGCGGCCAAATCCGCCGCAGCACGCTGCTGTGCCACTAGCATGGCTTGGAGGTCGCCGGGTGTCGCCTCGACACGCGGGTCCATCCTCACCTTCAGTGCTTGGGTTTGGACTCCTCCGTCCACCGTTAGGCGGACCGTGTACTGGCCCGGCACTGCAGCGGGTCCAAGTGGGCCGATAGGCGTGTCATGCGGGATGGCGGAGATAGGATAGTCGCTCTCCAGCGTCTTGGGGCGGGGATAGCGCAGATCCCACGTCCAGCGATGCATTCCGGCAGAAGCCGGGAGTACGCTCTCTCGGCGCACCCAGTAAGTCGGCACGTTCAGGTCTTTTTCATTGACTGGTTCGGGCTTGTCGTCGCTGGCAAAGCGCCGCACCAGCTTGCCCGAGGCGTCCAGAATTTCCAGCGTGACAAGCTTCGCGGGATCCTTCAGTAGATAATCGATCACCGCGCCATCGGGCGGGTTCTGCCCCATCGGAGTCTCCGGCGGTAGCGGTGTGTCGGGATTGGTACTGCGCTGGATTCGCGTCGCCAGTTGTGGCTGGAAGAGCCGTGTCTTAGCGGCGTCGCCTTCGTGAATCTGGCGCAGGGGCGTGATGTCGTCCAGTATCCAGAACGAGCGTCCGTGCGTAGCTAAAACCAAGTCATCTCCGTGGATGACAAAATCGCGCATGGAAGTACAAGGCAGATTCAACTGCAGGGAATGCCAGTGATCGCCGTCGTCGAACGACACCCACATGGCTCGCTCGGTGCTTGCGAACAGCAACCCGGGCCGTTCCGGGTCCTCGCGCACTGCATCGACCGCGGCGTCGTCTGAAATGCCGTTGGTGATCTTCTTCCACGTCTTGCCGCCGTCGTGCGTGCGATAGATGTAGGCGTGCAGATCATCCAGCCGGAAGCGGCTCACCGAGAAGTAGGCGGTTTTCGTATCGAAGTGGCCCGCGTCCATCTGCGAGACCTTGCTCCAGGGCGTCAGTTCCGGCGGTGTGACGTTCTCCCAATGTTTGCCGCCATCCCGCGTGACGTGAACAAGTCCGTCGTCAGTACCTGCCCAGATCAGGTTCACGTCCTTCGGAGACGGCGCAACGGAATAGATCACGCCGCGATGTTTGCCCTTCGCTGGATCATCCTCGACGAACACTCCCAAGGTCACCGGAATACCGGGATCGTCACGAGTCAAGTCGGGACTGATCTCCTCCCAGCTATGTCCGCCGTTAGTTGTCTTGAATAGAACGTTGGAACCGAAATAAAGAATGTGCGGATCGACAGGCGAAAAGATTACGGGCTGCGAGCGGTTGAGCCGGTACTTCCCTGTGCGGATGACCCAGGGGCTGACGTCCTGCACCTGGCCTGTTCGACGATCGAACTTGGTGAACTTGCCGCCGTACAAAATATCCGGATGCAGCGGGTCTGGCGCGACATACCCGTATTCTTCAATGCCTACCGGATGCCAGTCACGAAACGTGATCGCGCCATAATCACTGCGACTGGCAGTCCCGACCGAACCGCTCTCCTGCTGCGAGCCATACACCCAATATGGAAATTGATTGTCCGTGGCCACGTGGTAAATCTGCGCCGTTGGCTGGTTGTACCAGGAACTCCAGCTCTGGCCGCCGTTCACTGTAACCACGGCACCTTGGTCGGAGGTCAAGAGCATGATGTCCGGGTTGATGGGATTGATCCAGGTTGAATGATAGTCATCGCCGCCCGGGGCGCCTTTAATAGCCGTGAAATCCTTGCCGCCGTCGGTGGATTTGTAAGTGGAAGTGTTACTGAGAAATATGGTGTCACGATCTTTGGGATGCACGCGAATCCAGGCAAAATCGGAGTTGCGCCCGGAGAGGCGCGCCTCCTCGTTGACCACGACCCAGCTCTCCCCAGCATCATCGGAGCGATAGACGCCGCCAGCGTCATCAACGTCCACGGTGCTGTACATGCGATCCGGGTCAGACGGAGCAATCGCAATGCTGATGCGCCCATGCTTTGGCGGAAAGCCTTTCGTCAACTCCCGCCAGGTATTGCCACCGTCTTCGGATTTGTACAAACCGCTGCCCGGCCCTTCGTAGTTGGAGCTCACAGTCCACGGTGGACGCCGCGACGCCCACAGCGAAGCGTAAATCTTGTTGCTATCGCGCGGATCGAAAGCCAGGTCGATTCCGCCGACGTCGTCGTTCTTGAAAAGTATTTTGGTGAAAGTTTGCCCTCCATCCAAAGACCGGAAGATGCCGCGTTCTGGATTCGGGCCATACGGATGACCAAATACTGCCACAAACAGACGGTCTGGATTCTTGGGGTCGATGATGATCGACCCAATCTGCTGACCATCTCGCAGTCCCAGATGACTCCATGTCACGCCGCCGTCGATGGACTTGTACACGCCGTCGCCAATCGACAAATCCGGTCGCCGCAAGCCCTCGCCGCTGCCCACATAAACGATGTCCGGATTTGAGGGCGCCACCGCCAGCGCTCCAATCGACTGCGTCTGCCCTTCGAAAATCGGCTGCCACGTGTTCCCGCAATCGTTCGTCTTCCACACGCCGCCGTTGTTGACGCCGATAAAAAACACGCAGGGCTGCGATGGAATCCCCGCACCCGCCACAGTCCGTCCGCCGCGGAATGGCCCAATCATGCGCCAATGCATGTCGCTGTAGAGCGAGGTCACATCCTGCGCGGAGGCCATGGCAGGGAAAAAAAGGCCAATCCAAACAAGGAGTCCAACGGTGCGCATGAAACTACGGAATAGCGTGGTCATAAGAAAAGAGTCTCCATCTGGATCGGTTTCCAGAATCCGTTAGGAGGATACCGCAACCGCCGCGCGGGACGTGAAGGGGTGTCCGCTTTTGGACGGCAGGAATCGCCGGTGGACAGTGATCTCTTTCCGCCATTCGGCAAGTGATAGATAAGTAAAGAAAAGAATCACTCCAGGTTTGGATGATGGCGTGCTGCTTCCTTGGTGGAGAGTTGTGCCACATTCTCGAAATATGGCAATTCCAAAAGGCCAGCAACGATGACGACGCTGATACAGGATGTCCGCTATGCGTTACGACAGTTGCGTAAGACTCCGGCATTCACGATTACGGTGCTGCTGACGCTGGCGCTGGGGATTGGGGCGAATGCCGCGATTTTCACGCTGGTGAATGCGGTGCTGCTGAAGAATCTTCCGGTCACCGATCCCAAGACTCTGGTGCGCCTGGGTGACATCAACGATTGTTGCGTGACCTCGGGAGTACACGACAGCGGCGACTACGCGCTGTTCTCCACCGACACGTACGAGCAGTTCAAGAAGAACACTCCCGAGTTTGAAGAGCTAGCCGCGATGGAGGCGGGCTTCGGATATCGTCCGATTATCGCGCGGCGCGATGGAGTTCAGACGGAGGCGCGGTCCGTGATGGGCGAGTTCGTCTCGGGCAACTATTTCCGGACTTTTGGACTGAAGTCGCGGGCCGGACGCCTACTGACGGATGCGGATGATGTCTCCGGCGCCCCTGTGACGGCGGTGATGAGCTACCAAGCCTGGCAGCGCGACTATGCGGGCGATGCCGCGGTGATCGGCAGCACTTTCTGGGTGAATACAAAACCGGTGACGATTGTCGGAATTGCACCGGAAGGCTTCTATGGCGATCGGCTGTCCACCACGCCGCCGGATTTCTATCTGCCCGCCGAGACGATGGCGGCATTGGCGAATGCTCCTTACGTCCACGACCCCGATACTAGTTGGCTTTACATTGTTGGGCGCGTGAAGCCGGGTGTGGCGCTAGCCCCTCTCCAGGCGAAGTTGAGTGTGCTGCTGCGACAGGCCTTTGCGCCGGGCAAGAATTTTTCGACTGAGAAAGGCAAGCTCTCGTTGGCGAAGGCCCATGTGGTGCTGACGCCGGGCGGGGCAGGCATTCAGCAGATGCAAGGGGAGTATGCGTCTCATCTGCACTTGTTGATATGGATCGTCGGACTTGTGCTGCTGATTGCCTGCGCCAACATCGCGAATCTGCTGCTGGTGCGCGGGATGGGACGGCGCGCGGAAATGTCGGTGCGCACGGCGCTGGGAGCAATGCGCGCAAGGATTGTCCGCCAACTTCTGACGGAGAGTGTAGTGCTGGCCGGCATGGGAGGTATCGCTGGGCTGGCTATCGCGTACGGGGGGACGCGGATGCTGCTCATGCTGGCGTTTCCGGGAGAGCAGAACGTTCCGATCGATGCAAGTCCTTCTCTGGCGGTCATAGGGTTTGCCTGTGGGCTATCGCTGGTGACGGGGGTATTGTTCGGGTTGGCGCCGGCATGGGTCACAGCGCAGGCGCAGCCGGTGGAAGCACTACGGAGCGGGGCGCGGACAACGGCCACGCGGGCTTCTCTGTTGCAGCGCGGACTGGTGGTGCTTCAGGCGGCGTTGTCACTGGTGTTGCTGGTGGGCGCCGGACTGTTTTCACAAAGCCTGAACAAACTGCAAAACACGGATCTGAAGCTGGAGACCAAGAACCGCTATATCGTGCACATCAATCCTCAAGCTGCGGGATATTCGCAGATGCAGTTAGAGGCACTCTACCGAACCATGGAGGAGCGTTTCCATGCACTGCCAGGGGTAAGGAACGTAGGCATCGCCACGTATACGGCAATGGAGGATAACAACTGGGGCAACAGCATTCAGGTGCAGGGCCAGCCCGATTTGAATTTCGGGGCTTCCTTTGTAAAGGCGAATGCGGAATACTTCGATTCGGTGGGCACCCGAGTGGTGATGGGCCGGGGCATTGGCGTGCAGGATACGTCGACCGCTCGGGCGGTGGCGGTGGTGAACCAGGCGTTTGTGAAAGATTTCTTCAAAGATGGGAGTAACCCCATCGGACAGCACTTCGGTCCGCCAGGACCGGATTTCACCGCAGACTTCGAGATTGTCGGCGTCGTCGAGGATACGGCCTATTTGAGCCCGCGCTGGAAAGACCACGAAATGTATTTCATCCCGATGATGCAGCGCCCGGCGAGCGCCAAGGATCCGATCGAGAATGATATATCGCTATACGCCGGAGCCATCGTGCTGCAGACCGAGCGCCCGATGGACAACATGGAAACTCTGGCGCGGAGAACGCTTGCCAGCATCAATCCCAACCTGTCGATCGTAAAGTTTCAGACGTTCGTCGACCAGATCGCTGACCGGTTTTCCGAAGAGCGGATGCTGGCGCGGCTGACGATGTTGTTTGGCGCATTGGCGCTACTGCTGGCGACGATTGGGCTTTACGGCGTGACCGCCTATACTGTCGTGCGGCGGACTTCGGAGATTGGCATCAGGATGGCGCTCGGAGCGGAGCGCGGGGGCGTGATCGCGATGGTAATGCGCGGCGCGATCTTTCAAACCGTGCTTGGCCTGGCGATTGGCATCCCGGTGGCTCTCCTCTGCGTTCAGTTTGTGAAGGAGCAGCTCTATGAGGTCACCAACGCGGACGCCAGTGTGATGACGGCCGCGATTATGACACTGGCTGCGGCGGCGTGTGTTGCCGGGATCATTCCTGCGCGGCGCGCGGCATCGATTGACCCTGTGCAGGCTTTGAGAACGGAATAAGATTGGGACGCCAAGTCTCAAGTTCCATTCTAGAACCACGGGAGAACACGATCATGGATCGTTGGATCGCGATTGGCCGCGGTATAGCGGATGACACTCGATTCATCGCTGAAAAAACTGCGCCTGCCGCTATAACCGTAGGATTGCGGGCGAGCCGTGAGAGTGTATTTGGAAGTGTGTTCACGCGTGTCCGGAGGGGTAGGGTTCAGAGTGATGGTGTAGTTGTATCTCCGGCCGTTGGCGAGGGTTTCGTCGATAAGAGCTGCGCCAGGAGGAGGTCCCAGTTCTTCGAGAGACGAGGCAAAACCTTTGTCTCGATGAGTCTTGGCGTATTCAGCCTGGGCTGCGTTGATGGTGCGAAGCGCGTCAGCCGCACCCGTTTCGTGGCGGTCCATGGCCATAAATGACGAACTCGGAATGACGATCGCAAAAGGTACGGCAATTAGAGGTATCATCACGAAACGCGCCACGAGAATAAGCAGATCGCCCCGGCTTCGCTCCATGGAGTAATAGGTTTTGATGGCGCTGGCGAGGAGCACGAAGTGGAACAGGGCGAGGATTGACATCATGACAGTCGTAAGCCAGTTCTTGTCCATCCATACAGCAACTGCCCCGCTCGAAACGCAAAGAGCACCGAACGAGCCCCAACTTACAGCTTGTGCCAGGGCCTTTTTGACCCTCCCCGCATCCGTGATGTGGCGCAATCGCCAAAACACCCAGAAATAGGGAAACCAAAGCAGGAATGGAGGGAATGCCCACCACAGTCTGGAGCTAGAGCTGTCCTCCGGATCGTAGTGCGTCAGGAGAGAGGCATACATGAGGGCCATGGGGACGAAGATAACCAGGAAGATGCAGAACGCCGAGATGCGAACGGCCCGCAGCCAAGATGGATTCACCTGGTTCACACGACAACTATATAGGGAGGATGACCGGGGCTTCGAGAGAAAGGCAAAACCCACCGCTTGACGCTATAATGGTCCGTTATCATTACCACTTGGCTGACCCCTCAGCCCCCGTAGGCTTACCCCAGGTGGAAAGATACCCAGCGGCCCAGCTTTCCCTTAGATTCCCGGAACTTGGCCCGCCCTAGCTCCGTACCATAGGAAGACGCATGAAGACTTGGAAGAAAGTAGCAATCGGTGTGGTTGCCGCAGTGATCCTCCTCAGCATTGTGGGGGCGACCGTCGCTGGCAGCCGCAAGAACATGGTCGTTGTCCAAACCGGCAAGGTACAGCGCCAGGACATCTCCTCGGTGGTTACGGCTTCTGGCGAGATTAAGCCTAAGACGTTCGTCAACGTCGGCGCCAATGCCTTCGGTAAAATCACGCATCTCTTTGTAAAAGAAGGGGCTCACGTCAAGCGCGGCCAACTGCTGGCCCAGCTTGAGAATGTCCAGTCCACCGCCGACGTGGCCGCCACCCGCGCCTCTCTGGGAGCCTCCGAGACTGATTTTGTAGCTGCCGATGCTGGCTACAAGACCGCCGCCGCCGATCAAAAACGCGCCCAATCGGACCTCGACCACGCCCAGCTTGACTGGGACCGCGCCCAGGGCATGTTCAAGGACCAGCTCATCTCCAAAGCCGATTTCGACATGAAGAAGGCTGCCTGGGAAACCGCCGTCGCTGGCCTCGAGCAGGCCAAAGCCCGCGTCGCCCAGGCTAAAGCCCAGCAGGATTCCGCCGACAAACACATTACCCAGACCCGCGCCAATTTGACCCGCGCCTCCGATGTCCTCGAGAAGACCACCTATGCCGCGCCCTTTGATGGCATTGTCACCAACCTCCCAGTTCGCGAGGGTGAAAGCGTTGTTATCGGCATCCAGAACTCGCCCGGCAGCACGCTTATGACCGTCGCCGATATGTCCGTCATCACCGCCGAGGTCCGTGTCGACGAAACCGATATTGTCAACGTCCGTCTCGGCCAGTCCGCCGATGTCACCATCGACGCCTTCCCGCGCCAGGTTTTCAAGGCCACCGTCTCCGAAATTGGAGATAACGCCATCGTCCGCTCGACAGGCGTAGCCACCTCGCAGAGCACCAGTACGACTCAGGAAGCCAAAGACTTCAAAGTGGTCGTCACGTTGACTAACCCTCCGGACAATCTTCGCCCCGGGCTTTCGACGACCGCCAAGATCACTACGGCCACGCGCACCCAGGCCCTTACGATTCCGATTCAGGCCTTGACCGTACGCAAACCCGCCGATCTGCTCGACGATAAGGACAAGAAATCGTCGAATGTAGTGGCTGCCTCCTCCGCAACAGTGCCTTCGATGGCAAAAGACAAGAAAGACGAACTCCAGGGTGTATTCGTAATCCGCGACAAGAAATCCAAATTTGTACCCGTGGAAACCGGTATTGCAGGCGCCACCGATATTGAAGTCAAAGGCGGCCTTCAGGAAGGCGACGAGATCGTCACCGGGAGTTACAAGGTTCTTCGCACGCTACGCCAGGGCGTCAGCGTAAAGATTGACAACGCCGCGCCCAAGAAGGAAGAAGAGGCATCCTAACGTTCGCGCACATCCTACGTCCAAGAAGAACGCGTTTCGAAGACGTGATAAAAAGAACAGGAGTACCAGATGGCAACCGCTGAGGTCATCCGCATGAGTTCACCGAGTACGAGTTCGCTGGGAATCGTCGCACCGCCCGCGTCTTCCATGATTTTCACGGACGACCTCTGGAAGACCTATGAGATGGGCTCCGAGCAGGTGCACGCCCTGCGCGGCGTCAACCTGCGCATTGAGCGGAACGAATACGTCGCCATCATGGGCCCGTCCGGCTCGGGAAAATCTACGTTGATGAACTTGATCGGCTGCCTGGACTCGCCGAGCAAGGGCCAGTACTGGCTCAACCAGCAGCGTGTCAGCGAGCTCACCGATGACGACCTCGCCCGTATCAGGAACAAGGAAATTGGCTTCGTGTTCCAAACCTTTAACTTGCTGGCTCGCGCCACCGCGCTGCACAATTGCGAGCTGCCGCTGATTTACGCTGGCATCCCCACCGAGGAACGCATCGAGCGCGCCAAAGAAGCGCTGATTTCCGTGGGCATGGAGTCGCGCATGACCCACAAGCCCAACGAGCTCTCCGGAGGCCAGCGGCAGCGCGTCGCAATTGCCCGCGCCCTGGTGAACCGGCCCTCTATCATTCTGGCCGACGAACCTACCGGCAACCTCGACTCGCAAACCGGTATTGAGATCATGGCGCTCTTCGACCGTCTGCATTCCGAGGGCAACACCATCGTCCTCGTAACCCACGAACACGACATCGCCGAATACGCTCACCGCATCGTTTCCATCAAGGATGGCGTCATCGCGAAGGATGAGCGCAAGAGGTAGCGGGAGGTTACGCGGAGCTTTCCGGGAAACAAACTACAAACCGCGCATCCATAAGTTTAGCTCTCCGTTAAAATCGTCCGCTCGTTCCAAATTCGGCATATGCCCCGCCCCTTCGATCACGACGAGCTTTGATCCTGCAATACCAGCATGAAGCTGTTCGACCAACGCCACAGGCGTATACACGTCCTCTCTTCCCACGACAACCAGAGTCGGCACACGAATCTCCCGCAGCATCGGGAGATAGTCCACGCGTTGTGCGCGCCCGCGGAGTGCCGCGCCAGCCCCTAGTGGCGATGTTGTGGTCATCATCTTCATCAC